>Ga0157369_10003810_pt1 | contig 17909 bp, 21 predicted proteins | sample C25metaG_FD_113461 | JGI IMG/M metagenome (GOLD analysis project Ga0157369, IMG submission 113461) | Corn rhizosphere microbial communities from Kellogg Biological Station, Michigan, USA - C2-5 metaG | ecosystem: Host-associated > Plants > Roots > Rhizosphere > Soil | place: USA: Michigan... | reverse complement strand
CTGGTGGAGCGGGCCCAGGCCCTGGGTCGCGGTCAGCTCAGCGTGCGCGTCGAGGCGCGCAGCCAGGACGAGATCGGCGAACTCGCCCAGAGCTTTAACCAGATGGCCGATGCCCTGGCCTCCACCGTTGAGCAGGTCCGTGGCTCTTCGCGCGCGGTCACCGAGCGTTCCCAGCAACTGAGCCAGCTTTCCGACCAGACCCTGAGACGCTCTGCCGAGCAGTCCAGCCAGATCGACAGCATGGCCAGCGCCGTGGAGGAATTCAGCGCCACCGCCCAGAACATCGCCGACGGCATGCAGCGCACCGAACGCCTGGTGCAGGAAAACGCCCAGCAGACCCGCACCGGGACTCAGGCCATGCAGGGCGCCTCGGGTGCCCTGGAGCAGATCGCCGATTCCCTGGCCAGCACCGCCGAACTCATCAAGGGCCTGGACGGCCGCTCCCAGCAGATTGGCGGCATCATCGGCGTCATCAGCGGGATCGCCGAGCAGACCAACCTGCTGGCGCTCAACGCCGCCATCGAAGCGGCCCGGGCCGGCGAGCAGGGCCGCGGCTTCGCCGTGGTCGCCGATGAAGTCCGGCAATTGGCCGGTCGCACCAGCGAGGCCACCCGCGAGATCTCGCAGATGATCGGCGCGGTGCAGGGCGAGACCCAGCGTGCCATGGGCGCCATCGACGAAGGCAATCGCCTGATGGAACAGGGCCTGGCGCGCAACGCCGACGTGGCCCAGGCGCTGCGCAGCATCGACCAGCAGGTCGCCGAGGCGGTGGAGCAATTCTCCGGCATCGCCCAGGCCACCGCCGAGCAGAGCACCACCGCCACCGCCCTGAGTCGCAACATCCAGGCGATCGCCGTGGACAACGCCGCCCAGCGCGATGCCGCCGAGGTGCTGGCCGGTACCGCTGGCGAGCTGCGTCATCTGGCGGAAGACCTGAGTGCCGAGGTCGGTCGGTTCAACTGACCGGCGCGTTTCGGCAGCAGCGAAAGGGAGGCTCAGGCCTCCCTTTTTCATTCCTGCGCACCTTGACCCTTGCCTGGCTGCAATACTCTGACTACTGTATACAAATACAGTATAAGAGGAGGGGTGTCATGGGCGTATCCAACGAGGCGGTGCAGGCCGTCGAACGCATGCTGACCATGCTGCGGGCGGAGCGGGACGATTATCGCGAGCTGGCCCACCAGTGGCGGGCCATGTGCTTCGAGCTGGCCCAGGAAAACCAGGCGCTGCGAGATCGCCTGCAGGAGCCGCCGCGACACTACGGCCCGCCTGCCGGCGCCTAGTGACTCGCCCGATACTGCAGCGCTTCCGCCAGCTGTGGCCGCTGGATTTCGGCCTGGCCGGCGAGATCGGCCAGGGTGCGGGCCACCTTGACCACCCGGTGCAGGGCGCGCAGGGACAGATTCAGGCGTTCGCCCGCGCCCTCCAGCCAACGCTGATCGGCCTCGCTCAGGGCGCAGACCTGGTGCAGTTGATCGAGACCGAGCAGGGCGTTGGGTCGCCCCTGGCGCGCCAGCTGAATGGTCCGGGCGTCGGCCACCTGGCGCGCGGCCTCCGCCGTGGTGAGCTCACTGGCCGCTGAGGCGCCCAGCCGCAGGTGCTCGCGGGCTACCGTCAGGTGCAGGTCGATACGGTCCAGCAGCGGACCGGACAGCTTGCCGCGATAGCGCTGAATCTGCTCCGGGCTGCAGCGGCAGCGGCCGCGGCCGCTGGGGTCACCCAGGTAGCCGCAGGGACAGGGATTCATCGCCGCCACCAGCTGGAAGCGGGCCGGAAAGCGTACCCGTTCCCGCGCCCGGGCGATGACGATTTCGCCGCTCTCCAGGGGCTCGCGCAGCACCTCCAGCACCTTGCGATCGAATTCCGGCAATTCGTCGAGAAACAGCACGCCGCGGTGGGCCAGGGTGATCTCGCCGGGACCGGGTCGGCTGCCGCCGCCCACCAGCGCCGGACCGGACGCCGAATGATGCGGCTGGCGAAAGGGTCGCTGCGGCCAGTGTTCCAGCGGCTCGGGGCCGGCCACCGAATGGATGGCGGCCACCTGCAGCGCCTCTTCTTCATCCAGGGGCGGCAGCAGCCCTGGCAGGCGACTGGCGAGCAGGGTCTTGCCGGTTCCCGGTGGACCGGCCAGCAGGAGATTGTGGGCACCCGCCGCGGCCACCACCAGGGCGCGCTTGGCCGCCTGCTGGCCCTGCACCTCGGCGAGATCGGGATAGGGCAATGGGGTGCGCAGCAGGCCGCTGGGCTGATAGAGGGCCAGCACGGCCTGGCCACTCAGGTGACCGGCGAACTCCAGCAGGTGATCGACCGCCAGCACCCTGAGGCCACTGGCCAGGCAGGCTTCCTCGGCGTTGGCGCGGGGCACCACCAGGATGCGGCCGGCGGCTCGGGCCGCCAGCGCCGCAGGCAGCACGCCGCGCACCGCCCGCACCGCGCCCGACAGGGCCAGCTCACCCAGGCATTCATAGCCGTCGAGGCCCGGCGTCGGTAGCTGTCCGCTGGCGGCGAGGATGCCGATGGCCAGGGCGAGGTCGAAGCGACCACCGTCCTTGGGCAGGTCGGCGGGCGCGAGATTGAGGGTGATGCGACGACTGGGGAATTCGAAGCCGGCATTGAGGATGGCGCTGCGCACCCGATCCTTGGCTTCGCGGACGGCGGTTTCCGGCAGGCCGACCAGGGTGAGGGCGGGCAGGCCATTGGCCAGGTGCGCCTCGACCAATACCGGCGGCGCTTCCACGCCCACCTGGGCGCGGGTATGAACGAGGGCAAGCGACATGATCTCTCCTTGATCGTGATTCGCCAGACTCAGGGCTGCACCATCCTGGTGCGCCCTTGGGGATCAATCGGCGGGCGCGACGTCCGTGGCCGGGGTGATCGGCGGCTTGACCTCGGCGGTCTGCGGCTTTTCCAGCTCGGTCAGGCGTGCCTCGAGGGCCTCCAGGCGCGCACGGGTGCGGGCCAGCACGGCCATCTGGGCATCGAATTCGTCACGGCTGACCACATCGAGCTTGCTCAGAGCACCTTGCAGCAGTGCCTTGAACTGGCTCTCGATCTCGGCCTTGGGTAGCGGCGAGTCCTGACCGAACAGCCGGCTGGCCTGCTGAGTCAGGGAATCGAACAGCGAACGGGTCGTGGACATGGTTTATCCCCTGCAATGGATCAAGGCGCGAGTGTAGCACAGCGGGGTGTGCCAGCCCGGGCAGCGCCTCTGCACCGCTTTGGTGCCAGTCCCGTGCCAGAGCTGTTCGCTGTTGGTGCAAAGTCCTGCCCGCCGGGCCGAGCGTTGCCCCTTCAGGAGGCGCGCCAGGCGGGCTGGCGCCTGAAATCCGTACGCCTTCGCAAACCTGGCAAGCTTTCTGCTACTGCCGATGCAGAGACGGGCGTCAGAGGGCGCCTGGGGTAGGGGCGCGCTCTGGCCGCTTCTGCCGTAACCACGGCGATTACCACGCCAACGGTTAAACAGACGGTCACTGCGCTAGACTTGGGCCGGGGTTTGTTTTCCTGGGGCCAGTCAACTCAATCGGGAGAAGTTCATGAAACTAGTCACCGCCATCATCAAGCCGTTCAAGCTCGACGACGTGCGTGAGTCGCTGTCCGAGATCGGTGTGCAAGGCATCACCGTTACCGAGGTCAAGGGCTTTGGCCGTCAGAAGGGCCACACCGAGCTCTATCGCGGCGCCGAATACGTCGTCGACTTCCTGCCCAAGGTCAAGATCGACGTCGCCATCGCCGACGATCAGCTCGACCGCGTCATCGAGGCCATCACCAAGGCCGCCAACACCGGCAAGATCGGTGACGGCAAGATCTTCGTGGTGAATCTCGAGCAGGCCATCCGCATCCGCACCGGCGAAACCGACACAGACGCCATCTGACGCGCTAACCGACCGCCCAACCCCACACGAGCCCCAGGAGAAACAACGATGACTCTGCGCACCTACGCAGGGCTAGGAGCCCTCATGTCTTTCGTAGCGCTGCCGGGCCTGGCCATGGCCCAGGAAGCGGCTGCGGCACCAGCCATCAACAGCGGGGATACGGCCTGGATGCTGGTCTCGACAGCCCTGGTGCTGTTCATGACCATCCCGGGTCTCGCGCTGTTCTATGGCGGCATGGTGCGTGCCAAGAACGTCCTCTCGGTGATGATGCAGTGCTTCGCCATCACCGGTCTCATCAGCATCCTGTGGATGGTCTACGGCTACAGCCTGGCCTTCGACACCACCGGCATGGAGAAGGGCGTCACCAACTTCAATTCCTTCATCGGCGGTCTGGGCAAGGCCTTCCTGTCCAGTCTGCAGCATGATGCCGTGACCTCGGCCACCGCCCTGTTCCCGGAAAGCGTCTTCGTCACCTTCCAGATGACCTTCGCCATCATCACCCCGGCGCTGATCGTCGGTGCCTTCGCCGAGCGCATGAAGTTCTCCGCCATGCTGGTCTTCACCGGCCTGTGGTTCACCTTCGTCTACGCGCCTATCGCCCACATGGTCTGGAGCGGTGACGGCGGCCTGATGTGGGACTGGGGCGTACTGGACTTCGCTGGCGGCACCGTGGTGCACATCAACGCCGGTGTGGCCGGTCTGGTCGCGGCCCTGGTCCTGGGCAAGCGCAAGGGCTATCCCACCACTCCCATGGCTCCGCACAACCTGGGCTATACCCTGGTCGGTGCCGCCATGCTGTGGGTCGGCTGGTTCGGCTTCAATGCCGGTTCCGCCGCCGCTGCCAACGGCACCGCCGGCATGGCCATGCTGACCACCCAGATCGCCACCGCCGCTGCCGCCCTGGGCTGGATGTTCGCCGAGTGGATCACCCACGGTAAGCCGAGCGCCCTGGGCATCGCCTCCGGCGTGGTCGCCGGTCTGGTCGCCATCACCCCGGCCGCCGGTACCGCCGGTCCCATGGGCGCCCTGATCATCGGCCTCGCCGCCGGCGTGATCTGCTTCTTCACCGCCACCAGCCTCAAGCGCAAGCTTGGCTACGACGACTCCCTGGACGCCTTCGGCGTGCACGGCATCGGCGGCATCGTCGGCGCCCTGCTGACCGGTGTCTTCGCCGCCCCGTCCCTGGGTGGCTTCGGCACCGTCACCGATATCGGCGCCCAGCTGTTCATCCAGTTCAAGGGCGTGGCCTTCACCATCGTCTACACCGGTATCGTCACCTTCGTGATCCTCAAGGTGCTGGACGTGGTCATGGGTCTGAGAGTCAACGAGGAAGAGGAAACCGTGGGTCTGGACCTCACCCTGCACAACGAGCGTGGCTACAACCTGTAAGCCGCCGCTCTGGAAAAAGGCGCCGCGAGGCGCCTTTTTCATGTCCGCCATACGGCTGGAACAACCGCCATCCTGCTGTGTCTAGACTGCACGCCAGCGGTGTGCAATCACCGCTTTGCTTTTCCGATCGTCGCGCTAGAATGCGCGCCCAGTCAGTCGGCGGGGGTTGTTCATGTGGCTGCAGCGGAGCTTTTCCCTGCGCGCGCGCGCGCGTGGTTTCCATCTCGTCACCGCTGAGGTGCTGGAGCAACTGCCCGAGCTTGGCGAGTGCCGGATCGGCCTGCTGCACCTCTGGCTGCAGCACACCTCGGCCTCGCTGACCATCAATGAGAATGCCGATGGAGCGGTGCGGCGCGACTTCGAGCGGTTCTTCAATCAGCTGGTGCCCCAGGGGCAGGCCGGTTATGAACACGACTACGAAGGGCCGGACGACCTGCCCGCGCATTTCAAGAGCAGTCTGCTCGGCTGCAGCCTGAGTCTACCGGTCCAGGCAGGGCGCCTGGCCTTGGGAACCTGGCAGGGCATCTATCTGGGCGAGCATCGCGACCAGGGTGGCGCACGGCGCCTGATCGCGACACTGCAAGGCGAATAGCCAGGAATTTTTTTTAGGAGGCCGCGTCAAAACGCGCGGTCCGATTTTGCCAAAGTCTGTGGAGGCGGTTTATGAGCGACGAAGATATGGAGCAGGACGACCTGGAGACAGGCGCGGAAGAAGAGGGCGATAACGAAGACTTCGCTGCCGCAACCGACGACGCCGAGCAAGAGGAGAGCGGGGAAAGCGAAGCGCCCGCGTCCGGGAGCAAGGCCAAGAAGAAGCGTGAAGTCGAGCCCGAGGAACTGCCTTCGGTGGAAGCCAAGCAGCGCGAGCGGGATGCGTTGGAAAAGGCCATGCAGGACTTCCTGGCCCGTGGTGGCAGGGTTCAGGAGATCGACGCCAATGTAGTCGCCGATCCGCCCAAGAAGCCTGACAGCAAATATGGCAGTCGTCCTATCTAGGACCTTGCCATACCGCCTTCGAAACCCCGCCTCGGCGGGGTTTCGTCTATCTGACGATTACAGCAGGACCATCACCATGATGAAGCCGGTGAAGGCCGCAGCCATGGTCGCAAGGCAAGCCATGCAGATTACATCATCTCTCTCATACATGTTGGCAGCGCCCTAAAGCCTAATGGGTGATGGCATTCTGCTCCTATGGCAAACATCTCCCTGTGTGGCTCATCGCAAAAGGCCATCATCTCGCTGCCGTGATGCCAAGCAGTTCACCAATGGCGGGGCGGACCGTAATAGGGTCGGGGTTCATAGGCCGGCTGGTAGGGGTAGTAGCCCCGCGGTACCGGTCGCCAGTGGGGGGCGCCATAACCCGGTTGTGGGTAGGGCTGGTAATAGCTGTAGGGATAGCGATCCCTGCGGTAATAGGGGTGATGCCGGTGATGCCGTCGAAATTCGCCTGCCGGCAGGAATTCGCCGCCCTCGGCGACCACCGCGGGGTGGTTTGCCCAGGGTTGCCCCTGGTCAGGACCCTCATAGGCGGCAGCCAGGCTGCTGGCGGTCAGGGTGGCGGTCAACAGCAGAATCAGCGACGCTCGCGATGCCATGGTGCTCTCCTCGCGGCGCTCGATAGGCCGCGTCACCATGAAACACCTTTGGCGGTCAGCGGACGTCAGGCCAGGTAAAGGTCCGGTAAGGCCGCCCCGCCGGCTCAGGCCCAGTCCAGGCCCTGCATGCCCACGGCGACGATGAGTGCCATGGCCAAGAGACCGATGCCGCACATCAGGATGGTCAGCTCCAGCTGATCCAGACGCCGCTTCATCCCTGCCACCAGTGCCATAAGGTAAAACCGATGAGCGCCATGACCAGGCCGAGAAACAACCGGTTCAGCCAGAGGCTGACGCCGTTCAGGAGTCTGAGCCAGAAGGGTGCGGTGGGCTCGACGGCAAGCGGAGCGGGCTGAGCGACGGCTTCCTGAGCGAGAACGCCGGGCAGGGTGGGAGCGACAAGGGGAATCGAGGGGATGGGCATGCAGTGAGCGCCTCCGTGCGCCTTATGCGAGGTCTGGCTGCGCCCGATGGCCAGCCAAGGTCGAGCGGCGTCCTGAACAGGCTGCCACTTCTGCGCTCGATCATCGCCGAAATCCTCTACCGCCGGGGGACGACCTCGTGAAAAGGTCGGGCGGATCGCACTCTTTACCGCAAATGGCAGAGCACCTGAGGCCACGATGGCGACTCCTGGGGGACGCAGATCCCTGCGAGACTTGAGCGCCTGATCGGACCGGCGCAGTCTGGACGATCTTAGCGCGCCCTGGCGCGAGGCCCAGCGAGAAAACTTCATGCTCAATCTGTTTCGCGACCTGCCCGATGCCTCCGCGGCGGAGGTGTTCACCTCCCTGCTGGAGCGACCTGGCTGCCGCATCGAGCGGATCGTCTCCCAGGGCCAGACGACGCCGGCGGAGGCGCCCTGGCGGCAGGCCCATGAGGAATGGGTGCTGCTGCTGAAGGGCGCTGCACGGATCGCCCTGGAGGGGCGGGAGGTGGTGCTCGAACCGGGCAGTACGTTGTTTATCCCGGCTGATACCGAGCACTGGGTGACCTACACCGATCCCGCGATCGCTACGGTGTGGCTGGCGATCCATCTCGGTGCGGTGGATGGGGCTCCAGCACCCACCTGAAGCGACACTCGGACTCTTCCGGCCAGGCACCAACGGCTCGGGTCACTGCAAAGGCGTCCTGAGCGGCAGGTGAAGGGCGCGCTCGGCCTTGGATGCGAGCGGGTAAGAATCGCAGGCACAAAAAAACCGGCGCTAGGCCGGTTTCTCTGATTTCCAGATCCCGCAGGATCCGGAAGCTTGTCTTGGTGCCCAGGGACGGAATCGAACCGCCGACACGGGGATTTTCAATCCCCTGCTCTACCAACTGAGCTACCTGGGCAACGGGGCGCATTAAAAGCGTTTCTCGACCTTGTGTCAACAGTGAGCCCAAAAAATATTTAGATTTTTCGGGCGCTTAGCCGTCGACTCAGGCGCTGGGAGGTACGTAACCCTCGGCCTGGGCGTAGTCTTCACCGGACAGGAATTTGTCCATCTCGGCCTGCAGGAACTTGCGATCCTCGGCGTTCATCATGTTCAGCCGGCGCTCGTTGATGAGCATGGTCTGGTGCTTCTGCCACTCTTCCCAGGCCTGCTTGGAGACGTGCTGATAGATGTCTTCGCCCTTGGCGCCGGGATAGGGCGGGCGATCGAGGGCGGGCAGCTCCTGCTTGTGCTTGCGGCACATCACGGTGCGGGTCATGCGGGTTCTCCTTTGAGCGCCTGCTCGGCGCGCTTGAGCAGTTTCTGCACCGGGGCGGCAAGGCCCAGGCGCGGCGGGGAGGCGAGGTTATACCAAAGCCAGTCGCCCTCGGCCACGCGGTGCTGGCGGTGGTCCACCTGTACCAGCCAGGGTTCGATGGCCAGCTGGAAGTGGCTGAAGGTGTGCACCAGGCCGGGCAGCGCCTGACGTTCGTCGATGACCAGGCCCTGGCGTTCGGCGAGGGCTTCGAGCTCGGCCGCATCGGCCACTTCCGGCGGCCCCCAGAGACCGCCCCAGAGACCGGTCGAGGGGCGACGCTGCAGGAGTACGGCATTGGCGTCGTTGACGAACAGCGGCATCAGCGTCTGTCGTTGTGGCAGGGTCTTGCGCGGCTTGGGCGTGGGAAAGGCGGTTTCCTGGCCCTGCAGATGGGCGCGGCAGCCCGGCTTGACCGGACACAGCAGGCAGCTGGGCTTGCTGCGGGTGCAGAGGGTGGCGCCCAGGTCCATCATCGCCTGGGTGTAGGGGCCGACCCGCTCGTGGGGCATCAGGCGATCGGCCACTTCCCACAGGCGGCGGGCCACGGCGGGTTCGCCGGGATAGCCGGCGGTGGCGGTGTAGCGGGCCAGGACGCGTTTGACGTTGCCGTCGAGGATCGGGGCGCGGATGTCCATGCTCAGACTGGCTATGGCGCCGGCGGTGGAGCGGCCGATGCCGGGCAATTCGGCCAGGGCTTCGACGCTGCGGGGGAATTCGCCGCCATGACGCTCCACCACGGTCTTGGCGGCCTTGTGCAGGTTGCGCGCGCGGCTGTAGTAGCCGAGGCCGGTCCAGAGGTGCAGGACCTCGTCTTCCGGAGCCGCGGCCAGCGCCTCGACGGTAGGGAGTGCCTGCATGAAGCGATCGAAATAACCCAGGACGGTGGCGACCTGGGTCTGCTGGAGCATGATCTCCGAGACCCAGACGCGATAGGGCGTCACGCCCTGTTGCCAGGGCAGGTCCTTGCGACCGTGCAGGTCATACCAGGCCAGCACGGCGGTACCAAAGTCGTCATCAGTCATCGACGTTGCAGCAGCCCTCGGATGGCATTCTGGATGTCGGGGCTGATCTTATCACCGAGCTTCTCTTCGATTTTTTCGTTCAGACGATTGCCGGCGGCGCGGGCGACGATCTGGCCCATGGCCTCGCGATCCAGGCGGCAGGCCTTGGCGCCCAGCTCCAGGGGGCCGCGGCACTGCAGGGGCCACTCGATATCCGCATAGCGCTCGCCGACCTGGCAGCCAGGGTCGGAAGCGGCGTTGGTGTCGCCCTGCACGGTGATGCCCAGCCGGTAGTCCAGGCCGAGGGTACGCAGGTCGATGTCGCCCGCGCCCTTCACCGCAAGGCCGGGCACGCTGACGCTGAGGTCCTGGTTGCGGGCCACGCCGTTGACGATGCTGAGGCTGCCGCTCAACTGGCGGAAGGGGGTGTTCTGGCCGCCATGGGGCAGCTCCAGCGGCTTGCGGTTGAGCAGGGCGATGCCCTGGCACAGCTGGCTTTCGACATTGGCGTCGATCAGCTGGCCGTTGCGCAGGGCGAAGCGCGCGGTACCGCCCAGGTTGTCGATCAGGGTGCGCTGGCTGGCGCCCGAGCTGCGCAGGTCGGCGTCCAGATCGAGCTGGCCTTCCACCGGCGGCTTCTGGCCCTGGGCCTGGAGGATGCGCTCCACCGGTACGCCCTTGATGCGCTCGCGGGCGATCAGTTGCGGCTGGGCGCCGCGCACGTCGAGGGCGCCGTTGGCTTCGAAGCGACCACCGAACAGCTCGCCTTCCAGGGCGCTGAGCTGCAGTTGGCCGTCAGCGGCCCTGGCCTTGAGGCCGGCGCCCTCGAAGGGCAGGCGATTGAGGGTCAGGTGCTGCAGGCCGAGGTCGACCTCGGCGTCCAGGCTGCGCAGGCGCTCCACCGGCAGCAGGGTTTCCTGACTCCAGGCGTGCTGGGTCGGCGCCTCGGGCAGCGGCGAGTTGCCCTGGGCGGCGATGGCGTCGACCTGGGCGACCTCTTCCTGGCGCGCGCCATTGGCCTGGCGCGCCGCGGCGGCCTTGGCCGGCAGGTAGCGATCCAGGTCCAGGCGATCGCCGCTGAGCTGGATGCGCAAGGCGCGGCGGGCGATGTCGGCGATGGCGACGCGGCCCTTGAGGGTGCTGTCGTCCAGCTGGAAGTTGAAGTCGTCCAGCGCCAGGGCGTTGCGGCTGGCCTGCACCTGGGCATTCATCTCGAAGCGCTGCAGGGTCTTGGTATCGGCCATGGCCGGCAATTCGACGCCGATACTGTCGAGGAAGGCGCGCAGGTCCAGGCGGGCGATGGAGACACGCCCGGCCAGCTGTGGATCGCTCTCCAGACCGGTCAGCTTGAGATCACCGAGGGCCTTGAGGTCGTTGGCGGTGAGCTTGAGGCTGGTCCACTCGGCGGTCTGGGCGCGGCGGTCGACGGCCAGCTGGCCGCTGGCGGAATAGTTGACCAGCTTGCCGTTGAAGGGCTCGCCACTGGCGTCGCCGGTCAGCTGGAGATCATCCAGGGCGTACTGCTGGCTGGCCGGATCGAAGCGGAATTTGCCATTGAGCAGCACGGTGGCGTTGACCGGCGGCTGGGTGGTGCTGGCGGTGCCGGCCAGCTTGATGGGAATGGGCGTGCCGGCGTAGATGGCCCCGGTCTCCAGGTCGATACCCTCGAAGGCATAGCGGGCGCCGTTGCGGGCATCGCTGTATTCGACCCGGGAATTGCGCACGGTCAGGCTCTCGACATTGAGCTTGAGCGGCTGGCGTCCCGTGGTCGACTCGCCCGAGGTACCCGTGGCGGTATCAGCCGGCGCGGCGCCCGGGTCCGCCTTGGGCGCCGGGCGGCCGATCTCGGCCCAGTTGGTGCGACCCTGGTCATCGCGGCTGGCGGTGAGGTCCAGACCGTCGATCTTGATGTCGCTCATCTCCAGGTCGCGGCGCAGCAGCAGCGGCAGCAGGCGGACCGAGAGGATCAGCCGCTGCACCTGCGCCAGCTGTCGATCGGGGGTGGCGGCGCTGGCCAGGGTGGCATCGTGCAGTTCGACGCCCAGCCAGGGGAACAGACTCCAGCCGATATCCCCCTTGAGCTGCAGGTCGACGTTGGCCTTGTCGCGCGCCAGCTGGCGGATCTCGTCCTTGTAGTCGTTGGGATCGACCAGGTGGGTGAGGGCGAAGCCTACGGCGACCAGCAGGAGCAGCAGGCCGACGAGGACGATACCCAGCACTTTGGCGAAAGCTTTCATGACGAGGAAATTCCTGTTCCGACGGGCGATGGCGCGACTGGCCAGTATAGGGGCTCGGTCGCGCCCGATGACATCGAGGTGTCGGCGCTGTGACAGCCGTGGTACTCGCCCGTTTCGTCGGATGGCTGATGCCGCCCGTACCCTGGCAAATGAGCAGGGCTGGCAGTTGGCTAGGGTGCGCTTTAATGTCGCGCACCTCTGGTCGGTTGGCGCCGTTTCTTTGACTCGTTTACGGGGAAGCGTGCAGGGAATGTCCACCGGCCTGGACGCAATACACTAGAAAAGGGCTGAACCCATGAGCACTACTCTCACTGCTGGCGGTGTCGCTTCGGCACGTCCGGCTTTCCTTTCCAAGGAGCGCATCGTCGCCCGGCCCGGTTTCAACCGCTGGCTGGTCCCGCCGGCCGCCCTGGCCATCCACCTGTGCATCGGCATGGCCTACGGCTTCTCGGTCTTCTGGCTGCCGCTGTCCAAGGCGATCGGCATCACCGCCGCCGTGGCCTGCCCGGTGGAAATGGGCTTCTTCGAGCAGATCTTCAGTGCCACCTGTGACTGGAAGATCTCCCAGCTCGGCTGGATCTATACCCTGTTCTTCATCTTCCTCGGCTGCTCGGCCGCCCTGTTCGGTGGCTGGCTGGAACACGCCGGTCCGCGCAAGGCCGGGGTCGTCTCGGCCCTGTGCTGGTGCGGTGGTCTGCTGATCTCCGCGCTGGGCATCTATACCCACCAGATCTGGATGCTGTGGCTGGGTTCGGGCGTGATCGGCGGTATCGGTCTGGGCCTTGGCTACATCTCGCCAGTGTCGACCCTGATCAAGTGGTTCCCGGACAAGCGCGGCATGGCGACCGGCATGGCCATCATGGGCTTCGGTGGCGGCGCCATGGTGGGTGCCCCCCTGGCCGACGCCCTGATGCGTCACTTCGCGTCGGCCACCGAAATCGGTGTCTGGCAGACCTTCCTGGTCATGGCGGTGATCTACTTCGTGTTCATGCTGAGCGGTGCCCTGGGCTACCGCGTACCGCCGACCGGCTGGAAGCCCGCGGGCTGGACGCCGTCCACCAAGAAGGCCGGCAGCAACATGATCACCAATCGCCACGTCCACGTGAGCAAGATCTGGGGCATCCCGCAATTCTGGCTGGTCTGGGCCGTGCTCTGCCTGAACGTGACCGCCGGCATCGGCATCATCGGCATGGCCTCGCCGCTGCTGCAGGAAGTCTTCGGTGGCCGTCTGCTGGGCAATGGCCTGGCCTACGGTGAACTCAGCGCCGATCAGCTCAAGCAGATCGCCGCCATCGCCGCCGGCTTCACCGGCCTGCTGAGCCTGTTCAACATCGGCGGTCGTTTCTTCTGGGCGTCCTTCTCCGATTACATCGGCCGCAAGATGACCTATTTCGTCTTCTTCACCCTGGGCTTCGTGCTCTACGCCATCGTGCCCTGGACCGGTCACCTGGGCAGCGTGGCGCTGTTCGTCTTCGCCTTCTGCCTGATCCTGTCCATGTACGGCGGCGGTTTCGCCACCGTGCCGGCCTACCTGGCCGACCTGTTCGGTACCCAGATGGTCGGCGCCATTCACGGTCGCCTGCTCACCGCCTGGGCCGCCGCCGGCGTCTTCGGTCCGGTGCTGGTCAACTACCTGCGCGAGTACCAACTGAGCATGGGCATCCCCCGCGCCCAGGTGTACGACATCACCCTGTACATCCTGGCCGGTCTGCTGGTGCTGGGCTTCATCTGCAACCTGCTGGTGCGTCCGGTCGCCGACAAGCACTTCATGACCGAGGCCGAACTCGCCGTCGAGCGCGCCAATGGCCACGACAGCAACGCCGGCAGCGCCCAGGTGCTGGAGTGGAGCGCCGATCCCAAGACCAAGCCGCTGGCCATCGCCGCCTGGCTGGCCGTGGGCATCCCGCTGGCCTGGGGCATCTGGATCACCCTGCAAAAGACCGCCGCCCTGTTCAGCTGAGTCGCAGCCGAACCGGACGGTAACTGGGCGTCCCCAGGCGGGCGCCCCTCGCGGCGGGACGCCTCGTCCCGCCGCGCTTTCGATCCAGCCCCCGCGCCCCTATAATATCGGCCCTTTCGCCCACCGATTTTCGCGGAGCAGGCTATGGCCGAACGCAAGGCAACCGTCGAGCGCAACACCCTGGAAACCCAGGTCAAGGTATCCCTGGATCTGGACGGCACGGGCGCAGCGCGCTTCGACACCGGGGTCCCCTTCCTCGAGCACATGCTCGACCAGATCGCCCGCCATGGGCTGATCGACCTCGATATCCACTGCCGCGGCGACCTGCACATCGACGACCACCACACGGTGGAAGACATCGGCATCACCCTCGGCCAGGCCTTCGCCAAGGCCGTCGGCGACAAGAAGGGCATCCAGCGCTACGGCCATGCCTATGTGCCCTTGGACGAGGCCCTGTCGCGGGTGGTCATCGACTTCTCCGGCCGGCCCGGGCTGCACTGGAACGTGCCCTTCACCCGCGCCACCGTGGGGCGCATGGACGTCGACCTGTTCCTCGAATTCTTCCAGGGCTTCACCAATCACGCCCAGGTGACCCTGCACGTCGACAACCTGCGCGGCGTCAACAGCCACCACCAGATCGAGACGGTGTTCAAAGCCTTTGGCCGCGCCCTGCGCATGGCCCTCAGTGAAGATCCGCGCATGGCCGGTGTCATGCCCTCCACCAAGGGGTGCCTGTGATGCAGACGGTAGCCGTCATCGACTATGGCATGGGCAACCTGCACTCCGTGGCCAAGGCCCTGGAGCACGCCGGTAGCCACCAGGTGCTGGTGACCGGCGATCCCGCGGTGATCCGCGAGGCGGACCGCATCGTGCTGCCCGGCGTCGGCGCCATCCGCGACTGCATGGCCGAGATCCGCCGCCAGGGCATCGATGAACTGGTGCGCGAAGTCAGCCAGGACCGTCCCTTCCTCGGCGTCTGCGTCGGCATGCAGGCGCTGATGCAGCGCAGCGAAGAGAATGGCGGCGTGGACTGCATCGGCCTGTTCCCCGGCGCCGTACGCCGCTTCCCGGGCGGCATGCAGGAAGAGGGCGAGACCCTCAAGGTGCCGCACATGGGCTGGAACGAGGTCAGTCACGTGCTCGACCATCCGCTCTGGCACAGCATCCCTGATCGCGCCCGCTTCTATTTTGTGCACAGCTTCTATGTCGAGGCCGGCAATCCGCGCCAGGTGGTCGGTCGCGGCCATTACGGCCTGGACTTCGCCGCGGCGCTGGCCGACGGCTCGCGCTTCGCCACCCAGTTTCACCCCGAGAAGAGCGCCGACTGCGGTCTGCAGCTCTATGCCAACTTCCTCGCCTGGGACGGCCGCTGGTAATGGCGCGCAAGCCGCCCGCGCCGCTGGTGACGCTCGAGCCCGAGCAGAGCCAGCGCCTGGTCACGGCCTTGCAGACCCTGCTGGACGATCGCTTCGAGGTCCGCCTGGGACGGTTCGAAGTCGAGGAATTGCTGGATTTCTTCGCCCGCGAGTGCGGGCCGCTGTACTACAACAAGGCGGTTGCCGACGTGCAGACCCTGCTCAGGGAGCGTGTCGACAGCCTGGAAAGCGACATCTGGGCGCTGGAAAAGCCCTAGATCGCCCTCACCCCCGAGCCAAGGTATTGCCATGCTGATCATCCCCGCCATCGACCTCAAGGACGGTGCCTGTGTCCGCCTGCGCCAGGGGCGCATGGAAGATTCCACCGTGTTCTCCGACGATCCCGTGGCCATGGCCGCCCAGTGGGTCGACGGCGGCTGCCGCCGGCTGCACCTGGTGGATCTCAACGGCGCCTTCGAAGGCCAGCCGGTCAATGGCGAGGTGGTCACCGCCATCGCCAGGCGCTATCCCGGCCTGCCGATCCAGATCGGCGGCGGCATCCGCTCGCTGGAGACCATCGAGCACTATGTGCGTGCCGGCGTCAGCTACGTGATCATCGGCACCAAGGCGGTCAAGCAGCCGGAATTCGTCGCTGAGGCCTGCCGCGCCTTCCCCGGCAAGGTCATCGTCGGCCTGGATGCCAAGGACGGCTTCGTCGCCACCGACGGCTGGGCCGAGGTCAGCGAGCTGCAGGTCACCGACCTGGCCCGTCGCTTCGAAGCCGACGGCGTCAGCGCCATCGTCTACACCGACATCGCCCGCGACGGCATGATGCAGGGCTGCAACGTGCCGGCCACCCGCGCCCTGGCCGAAGCCACCAGCATCCCGGTGATCGCCTCCGGCGGCATCCACAACCTGGGTGACATCCAGAACCTGCTCGACGCCCGCAGCCCGGGCATCATCGGCGCCATCACCGGCCGCGCGATCTACGAGGGCACCCTCGACGTCGCCGAGGCCCAGGCGCTGTGCGACAACTTCAAGGTCTGAGGACTCGGCAGTGATCGAATGCTCTTCTCTCGATGAGGTCCGCGCCGCGATCGACGGACTCGATCAGCAGATCGTTCAGTTGCTGGCGACGCGTGGCGCCTATGTCAGCCAGGCCGCGCGGTTCAAGAAGGACGGTGATGCAGTGCGTGCGCCACAACGGGTCGAGCAGGTCATCGCCAAGGTCAAGGCGCTGGCCGTCGAGGCTGACGCATCACCTGTCGTGGTCGAGCGGGTCTATCGGGCCATGATCGCCGCATTCATCGACGCTGAGTTGGCGGAACACGCCACCCTGCAGCAACGTACCTGACTTCGTCTTCTGGAGAGAAACATGGCGCTGGCCAAACGCATCATCCCCTGCCTGGACGTGGACAATGGCCGCGTGGTCAAGGGCGTCAAGTTCGAGAACATCCGCGATGCCGGTGATCCGGTGGAGATCGCCCGCCGCTACAACGAGCAGGGCGCCGACGAGATCACCTTTCTCGACATCACCGCCAGCCACCAGGGCCGCGATACCACCCTGCACACGGTGGAGCGCATGGCCAGCCAGGTGTTCATTCCGCTGACCGTGGGCGGTGGCGTGCGTACCGTGCAGGACATCCGCAACCTGCTCAACGCCGGTGCCGACAAGGTCTCGATCAACACCGCGGCGGTCTTCACCCCGGAGTTCGTCGGTGAAGCCGCGGCACGCTTCGGTTCCCAGTGCATCGTGGTGGCCATCGACGCCAAGCGCGTCAGCGGCCCCGGCGAAACCCCGCGCTGGGAGATCTTCACCCATGGCGGGCGCAAGCCCACCGGCCTCGACGCCGTGGCCTGGGCGCAGAAGATGGAAGGCCTGGGCGCCGGCGAGATCCTGCTCACCAGCATGGACCAGGACGGCATGAAGAACGGCTTCGACCTGGGCGTGACCCGCGCCGTCAGCGAGGCGGTGGGCATCCCGGTGATCGCCTCCGGCGGCGTCGGCAATCTGCAGCACCTGGCCGACGGCATTCTCGAAGGCAAGGCCTCTGCGGTGCTGGCCGCGAGCATCTTCCATTTCGGCGAATGCACCATTCCCGAGGCTAAACGGTACCTGGCCGAAAAAGGGATTGTGATACGCTCCACAAAATCTTAAGCACCGGCGGTGCCGGCAGGGAGAGGGGCGTGCGCAAGGGAATCTGGGCCTGCTTGGCCGGTTTGCTGCTGGTATCCACCGCGGTCAGGGCGGAGCTTCCGGCGGGTTATCAGCTGACGCTGCTGACGGAAAACTTCCCGCCCTACAACTTCTCCGTCGATGGCAAGAACTTCGCCCGCGAGGGCGAGCTCAAGGGCATCGCCGTCGACATGGTCCGCGAGATGTGCAAGCGGGCCGGCATCTCCTACAACCTCACCCTGAGATTTCCCTGGGAGCGGATCTACGGCATGGCCCTGGATCAGCCCGACCACGGTGTCTTCGTCACCGCCCGGCTGCCGGAGCGCGAGGGCCTGTTCAAATGGGTCGGTCCCATCGGCCCGGATGACTGGGTCCTGCTCGGTCGTGCCGACAGCCACCTGCAGCTGCGCAGCCTCGACGACGTCCGCAAGCAGCAGCTAAAGATCGGCGCCTACAAGGGCGACGCCATAGCCGAGAGTCTCGTCCAGCAGGGCTTCCAGCCGGATCTTGCGCTGCGCGATCAGGAAAACGTGCAGCGCCTGGTCAAGGGACAGATCGATGTCTGGGCCACCGGTGATCCCGCCGGTCGCTACCTG
>Ga0157369_10003809_pt1 | contig 17909 bp, 13 predicted proteins | sample C25metaG_FD_113461 | JGI IMG/M metagenome (GOLD analysis project Ga0157369, IMG submission 113461) | Corn rhizosphere microbial communities from Kellogg Biological Station, Michigan, USA - C2-5 metaG | ecosystem: Host-associated > Plants > Roots > Rhizosphere > Soil | place: USA: Michigan... | reverse complement strand
TGCCGTATTGGCGCTTGATCCTCGCTACCGGCGCCCGCGAGCGCTTTCTTCCCTTCCCCGGCTGGACGCTGCCCAACGTGATGGGCGCGGGCGGCCTCCAGGCGATGGTCAAGAGCGGCATGCCGGTCGACGGCAAGCGCGTGGTCGTCGCTGGGACGGGACCGCTTCTCATGGCCGTCGCCGCTTATCTCGCCACACACGGCGCGAAGGTCGAGGTACTCGCGGAACAGGCGCCATTCACGCGGCTCGCGGCGTTCTCCACGCAACTGCTGCGTATGCCGGCCAAGATCAAGCAGGCGCTCACGCTGCGTCGGCAGCTTGCCGGCGTTCCATACCTCACAAGCTGCTGGCCGGTTGCGGCGAGCGGCAAGGAAACATTGGAGCGCGTGACGCTCACCCGTGGAGGCAGGAAGTGGGACGTCGCTTGCGACTATCTCGCTTGCGGCTTTCACTTGATCCCGAACGTCGAACTGCCGAACGTGATGGGCTGCAAGCTCGAGAACGGCTTCGTCGCGGTCGACGAGTGGCAGTCAACATCTGTGACACAGGTTTATTGCGCGGGCGAGCCCACCGGGATCGGCGGCGTCGAGTTGGCGATCCTCGAAGGTCAGGTCGCCGGACTGGCGGCCGCTGGACGCCAAAGCGACGCTCGCCGCCTGTTCGCCTCGCGGTCTAACTATCGCCGCTTCGCCGCCGCCATGGATCGCGCGTTCGAGCTTCGCCCGGAACTGCGCGACGTCCCAGCCGAGACTTTGCTTTGCCGTTGCGAGGACGTCACCGTTGGCCGGGCTCAAGCACATCATTCATGGCGCGAGGCCAAGCTGCATACGCGCTGCGGCATGGGCCCGTGCCAGGGCCGTGTGTGCGGCGGCGCGGCATCGTTTTTGTTTGGCTGGCAGACGGAATCGTCACGGCCACCCGTTTTCCCGGCGCCGGTCGCGGATCTTGCGGCCGCGCCGTATGATCGTCATTCTGCAATCGTCGAGGAGCGAGTATGAACTGGAAGGGCGTGATGCCCGCAATCACTACTGCTTTTGATAAGGACCTGAAGATCGACCACGGCTTCATGGCGAAGCATGTTCGCTGGCTGATCGACGAGGGCTGCACCGGCATCGTCGCGCTGGGCTCGCTCGGCGAGGGCGCAACCCTGCTCTTCGACGAAAAAGTTGCGCTTCTTCGCAACTGCCGCAAGGCGCTCGCGCCCGACGTGCCCCTGGTGGCGGCAATCTCGGCGCTAAGCACCGCGGAAGCCGTGCGTCTCGCCCAAGCCGCGGCAGACGCCGGATGCGATGGCCTCATGGTCCTACCGCCGTACGTCTACCCGAGCGATTGGCGCGAGATGAAAGCCCACATCGCCGCCGTGCTGCGCGCCACGCCGCTCTCCTGCATGCTTTACAACAATCCCATTGCCTACGTGACCGATTTCCTGCCGGAGCAGGTTCAGGAACTCGCGCAGGAGCACGACAATCTTCACGCGGTGAAGGAATCGAGCGCGGACGTACGGCGCGTGAGCGCAATCCGCGCGCTCGTCGGCGACCGCCTGGCGTTGTTCGTCGGCGTGGACGATGCCATCCTCGAAGCGATTCCGGTTGGAGCAACCGGCTGGGTGGCCGGCCTGGTGAACGCTCTGCCCCGTGAATCGGTCGACCTGTATGAGCTTGGCATGAAAGGTGACTTCAACGCCGCCTTCGCGCTCTATCGCTGGTTCCTGCCGCTGCTGCGTATGGACACGGTCGTGAAGTTCGTGCAGCTCATCAAACTCGTGCAGCAGGAAGTCGGCATGGGCAACACCCGCGTACGGGCGCCGCGCCTGGAACTGACGGGAGAAGAGTTGAAGCGCGCGCAATCCGTCATCCGCGAGGCGTTGGCCAACCGGCCTGCGCGCCAACGCACTACCGCGCCTGCGGGCGTCTAGAAAGAGGGTCACATCTTGCAGTTGAATGGACGATCGCGAATTGGATATGAACTCGGCACCGAAACCGATGACCGCTTCCGCGCGGTAAACCCCGCTACCGGAGCTGATCTCGAGCCGGACTTCTTCGGCGCGACCGATGTTGAGGTAAAGTGCGCGGCAGATCTCGCCGGGCAGGCGTTTGAGTCGTATAGCCAAACTTCGGCGGCCGATCGTGCCGCATTCCTCCGGGCGGCGGCGCGCAACATCGAACAGCTCGGCGAAACGCTCGTCGAGCGCGCCGTCAGCGAGACCGGTCTCGGCGCCGATCGTATTCGCTCGGAACGCGGCAGGACGGCGAACCAGCTCCGGATGTTTGCGTCGCTGATCGAAGACGGGACCTGGGTCGACGCGCGCATCGATCTTCCGGATCCCGAGCGTAAGCCGCTGCCCAAGCCCGATGTCCGCTCGATGCTGCGGCCGCTGGGACCGGTGGTGGTGTTCGGCGCGAGTAATTTCCCCCTCGCCTTCTCGGTCGCCGGCGGCGACACCGCTTCGGCACTCGCAGCCGGTAATCCCGTTGTCGTGAAGGCCCACAATGCGCATCCAGGCACCGCTGAGCTCGTCGCCAATGCGGTGCTCGATGCCGCTCGTGAGTGTGGCATGCCGGAAGGCGTGTTCTCCGTGGTATTTGGCGCGGGCTCGCGCGTCGGCACGGCTCTTGTCCAGCATCCCGCAATCAAAGCTGGGGGATTCACCGGCTCACGCACCGCGGGACGCAAGCTCGTCGAAGTCGCAAACAATCGTCCTGAACCGATTCCCTTCTACGCCGAGATGAGCAGCACGAATCCGGTGTTCGTTCTTCCCGGAGCGCTCCGCGAGCGCGGCGAGCAGATTGCCGCCGGACTACACGGATCGTTCACTCTCGGCGCGGGCCAGTTCTGTACCAAGCCTGGAATGGTCTTCATCGAGGCCGGCGACGCGACCAAACGTTTCGCCGAGAATGTGAGCAAGCTCGTCTCCGGCGGAAGCTCGTACATCCTGCTTACCAAGACGATTCACAGCTCGTATGAGTCGGGCCTGCAGGAGCGGGTTCGGACCAGCGAAGCCCTCGCCCAGGGACCCGCGGCCGCGGCCGGGTTCGGAGCGTGCGCCACGGTCTTCAACACCGACGCCGATTCGTTCATCGGCAACTCGGAGCTCGCGGCCGAGTTGTTTGGCCCATCGACGGTGCTCGTCAGCTATCGCACGCGCGAGCAACTGCTCGCCATCGCGCGCAGCCTCGAGGGCCAGCTCACGGCCACGATCCATGCCACCGAGCAGGACCTGGAAGACTATGCGGATCTCGTCGCTGTCCTCGAGCAGAAGGTTGGACGAATCGTGGTTAACGGCTTCCCAACCGGCGTGGAAGTCGGACACGCGATGGTCCACGGCGGGCCGCACCCGGCGACGTCCGACTCGCGAACGACGTCAGTCGGAAGCCGCGCGATCCTGCGCTTCGCTCGTCCCGTCTGCTACCAGGGTTTTCCCGACGCGGCGCTTCCGCCGGAGTTGCAGGACGCGAATCCGCTGGGAGTTTGGCGCATGATCGATGGGAAGTTGAGCCGCGAAGCGGTGGAGAGAAATCGCGTCGCGCAGAAGGCTTGATCGTCAGTCGCGCGCTTTGCCTGCTTGTGCCTGCTGCTTCTGCCGGTGTTCGACCACGAAGTCGCGCAGCGACTCTCCGGCAAACATGATGTGCCGCTTCATCAGGTCGACGGCGCCGTCCACGTTACGTGCGCGGCACAGGTCCAGCAGCATCCCGTGCTCGTGCTTGGCGCGCTCCATCTCGCGCGTGAGATACAGTTGCAGCCGGATGTAACGCTCGCCGCGATAGTTGAGCGTCTTGATCACCGCCATGAACTGCGGCCGTTCCGCGCCTGCGTAGAGCGCGGAATGGAATTCCCAGTTCAACCGGCCCCATGAGCCGACGTCGCCTTCTTTCCACAGCGCCTTGTCATAGCGGCGCAAAATTTCTTCCGCGTTCTTCAAATGCTCTTCCGTGAGATTCGGAATCGAGACCCGCAGGACCTCGGCCTCCAGCAGCGCCCGCATCTGGAAGACTTCCACGATGTCGGTGGGCGAAAGCGAAGAAACAACCGCGCCGCGATGCAGCACGATGGTGATCAGGCCCTCGGCTTCGAGCTGCCGCAGGGCTTCGCGGACCGGGATACGGCTTACCTGGTACTCATTCGCGATCGCGTCCTGGCGCAGCTGCTCGCCTTCCTGCAACTCGCCGCGAACGATCTTGTCGCGCAGCTTCTCGGCGACTGCCGACGTCAACGACTGCCGCGGGATGCTGGAAGTAGACATGTTGGCTGCGGAGGCAGCATACAACATACCGTATCCGCTGCGGAATCCCGAAAACGAGCGCGGCTTGCCGTTTCAAGCCGGCTTCAGCGCCTTCGCGCCGCTCAACCCGAGGCGCAACTCGCCGTTCGACGCCTCCACCAGCCTGACGTCTGCAAGGCTGTCGGCAATCCAGTCGGGACCCGCGCCTTCCAGCAGGTCCTCCGGCATGGTCGTACGAAGCGCCAGAACACGGCATCCGGCGGCCTTTCCCGCCTGGATCCCCACGGGCGTGTCTTCCACCACGATGCACTCCGACGCCGGCGCCCCGGCCATCGCGGCGGCCTTCAAAAATGGCTCCGGATGAGGCTTGCCGTGGGTGATGTCACTGCTCGTGACAATCAGCTTCGGCGTCGCGTATCCCGCGGCGCGCAGCCGCGCGCGAGCCAGATCGCGAGTCGACGACGTGACCAGCACCCAGCCATCGCTCGGCAACGAAGCCAGCAGGCCGGCCGCTCCGGGGCAAGCTTCCGTGCCCTCGACGTCCTCGATCTCGCGGCGCTCCACGATCCGGTTTTCGGCTTCATGGTCCGCGTTCGGAAGCAGTTCGCGAATCGTGGTGATGCTCGGCCTTCCCTGAGCAACGTGCGCTACGTGCTCGGGATCGAATCCGTGCTCCCGCGCCCACTGTTTCCATACCCGCGACACCGACGGCGTGGAATCCACCAGCACGCCGTCCATGTCGAACAGGATCGCCCGGCAAGTGATCTGCAAATCAGTCAATTAGGACCGTCCCAGGAATTCTCCAAAACAAAGTGAATGAAGCCGATTCGGCGTCTGTATACAATATCCGAGTCGTCTTAAGCCTTCATTCGCCCGCTCTTCGGAGGTTTCATGTCCAGCATAATCTCTCGCCGCCGATTTGTGACAGGGGTCGCCACCGCGGCTGGCGCGTCCCTCATTCCGTCTCGCGGCCTCGAAGCGCTTGCGCAGCAGCGACAACCGCCTGCGCCCGGCACGGTGAACCTCGAACGCGTGCAGTACCGCGCGCTGCCGTTTCCCAACAAGCAAGTTCGGCTCCTCCCCGGCATCGCGAAAGACGCCTCCGATCGCAACCTGAAATACATGCACACGCTGGCGACCGACCGTCTCGCGCACAGTTTCAAGCTGACCGCTGGACTCGAATCGTCGGCTCAGCCGTATGGCGGATGGGAGAAACCCGACTCCGAACTCCGCGGACACTTCAACGGCGGACATTACCTATCTGCCTGCGCGCTCGCTTATGCCAGCACCAGCGACGAGGAGATCAAGAAGAAAGGCGACGCGCTCGTCGCCGAGTTGGCCAAGTGCCAGGAGAAGAACGGATACCTCAGCGCCTTCCCCATCGAATTCTTCGATCGCCTGCGCGAACAGCAGCGCGTGTGGGCGCCGTTCTACACCATTCACAAGATCATCGCCGGACATCTCGACATGTACACGCTCGCCGGAAACCAGCAGGCGCTCGACACCGCGCAGAAGATGGCGGGATGGGCCGCGAGCTGGATGGAGCCGCTCAGCTACGAGCACACGCAGCGCGTCCTGCGCACCGAGTACGGCGGGATGGGCGAGGTGCTGGCGAATCTCTCCGCCGTTACCGGACGCCGCGAATACATGGGCACCACGCGCCGGTTCGAGAAGAAGTCTTTCTACGATCCGCTCGCCGAAGGCCGCGACCAGCTCAAGGGCCTGCACGTGAACACGCACATCCCGCAGGTGATCGCGGCGGCGCGCATGTACGAGCTCACGCACGACTCGCGCTATCGCGACATTGCCCAGTACTTCTGGGACGAGGTCACGTCCGAGCGCTCCTATTGCACCGGCGGCACCAGCAATAAAGAAGGATGGGACACCGATCCCGGCAAGCTCAGCACCGCGCTCGGACCGACCACCACCGAAGACTGCTGCGCCTACAACATGATGAAGCTCTCGCGACACCTGTTCGGCTGGTCGCCCGAGGCGCGCTACATGGACTACTACGAGCGCCTCGTCTTCAACCACCGGCTGGGCACGATGGATCCGGAAACTGGAACCACCATGTACTACCTGCCGCTCCAGTCGGGCCTCTGGAAGACCTATGGCACGCCGTTCGATTCCTTCTGGTGTTGCAGCGGCACCGGCGTGGAAGAGTTCGCGAAACTGAACGACACCATCTACTTCCACGACGATAACTCGGTCTACGTGAACCTCTACATCGCCTCCGAGCTGAGCTGGCCGGAGAAGGGCCTGAAGCTGCGCCAGGACACGACGTTCCCGCAGGAGCAAGGAGCGTCACTGACCGTGACAGCCGAGCGTCCGAGCGACGTCGCCATCCGCCTGCGCATTCCCTACTGGTCGCGCGGCGGCCAGGTGAAGGTCAACGGACGCGTTCTCCCCGCCTTCGCCAGCCCGGGCAGCTACCTGACGCTCGCTGGCCCGTGGAAGTCGGGCGACAAGATCGAGCTGTCGCTGCCGATGCGTCTCCACGTCGCGCCGATGCCGGATGACGAATCAGTCCAGGCGGTGATGTACGGCCCGCTGGTCCTCGCCGGACGCTTCAACGAGATCGGGCGCGACCAGTGGTACGGCGGCGAAGGTCCGAAGCCGAATCCCGCGCCGGTTCCGGCGATCACAGCCGATCTCCAGAACGCGGAGAGCTGGGTCGAGCCGGCCGCGGGCAAGCCGCTCGAGTTCCACGGCAAAGGCCAGTCGCAACCACTCACCCTGGTGCCACTCAACAGCATCGTCCACGAACAGTACGCGGTGTACTGGAAGGTGCAGAGCAAGGGGTAGACCGCATGCGGTCAAGCGGTCGCACTCTGTCATTCGATCGCATCCGGCCATTCGATCGCATCCGGCCATTCGATCCGATGCGGTCATTCGATCGCCTGCGGTCATTTGATCGCATCTTGAGCGGCAGAGCCGCAGCACAGCGATAGCCTGGGACGTAAGTCCCAAGTCATGTGCAGAATTCCCACCGAGTCGCAGAGCGACGGAGCAGGCCGTCCCACCGGTTCGGTCGTAATGGCGGCACGAGCGAATCGGTCTGGGCGCATCTTGAGCGGCAGAGCCGCAGCACAGCGATAGCCTGGGACGTAAGTCCCAGGTCAGACGCAGAATTCCCACCGAGTCGCAGAGCGACGGCACAGACCCTCACAACGGATCGTTCGGATTGAACTTCAGACCGTATCGCGCCAGCAGCGACTTCAACTCGTCATCGAACGAATGCTTGGCGTGGTGTTCGGGCTGAGTCCGGATGTATTTCCGGACCTCTTCGGTGGCCGATGCGCTCACACTGAATCCGCCGTATCCACGCTGCCATTCGAACTCTTTCGCACCGTTCTCATGCATCCAGCGCGACGAGTTCGCTTTCACTTTCTGCGCTGCACCCGACATGCTCATAGTCGGAGGCAGATCGACGAGTAAATGCGAATGATCTGCGGCGCCGCCGACCTCATACACAATCATGCCGAGTTTGCGGCCGATGCCGGCGATGTACGCCCAGAGTTTCGGCTGGATATCGTCCGCAATCGCCGGTTGGCGATTATGCGTGGAGAAGATCATGTGGACGCGATTGCTTACGTACGCCTTTGACATTTCTGTGTCGTCGCTCTGCGACTCAGTCACGATTATGGACGCTGACCTGGGACTTACGTCCCAGGCTATCGCTGTGCTGCCGCTCTGCGGCTCCCAAAACGGAATCGGACCGGCTCGCTGTCCGCTTTCGCACCTCGCCGCGACCCCATTCTTGTCAACGACGCCGACTACCTCCACGCGTATCCGCGATCACCGCATCTCAAAAGTCCTCGCGCTATTCTCCCAAGACGATGCCCACATCGGGCACCGTTCCGGAACCAACGCTCTTTGACAACCTACTGATCGGCCCGGATCCCTGGCTGCTAAGTCCTTTAGATTTCGGGATCGACGGGATCAATCCCGGGAAGGGTACCCCCTCTGGGATCAGTTGAGGGATCACTCAGGGATCGACAGGGATCGATTGACCTAAGTCCTTTAAACACAGGGATCGCTACTTGCGCTTCCCAGCAACGAGGGATGGGGCTCCCCCCGTCTGGCACGGATCCCTGACAGCTAAGTCCTTTAGAAACGGGAATCTCGGAATCGATACCGCCACCCCACCCCGGGAGTCTTCGATTCCAAATCCAGATTTCCCGCTTTGGCTTACTGCGGCGTCTTCGTCTGTTGCGTCGAGTCGACGGAGAACAATACGAAGTCGTCGAAGCGGTCGGAGACGCGGAGGTGAGCGCCGTGGAAGTCGAGATACGTTTGGGTCTCCTTCGGCAGCCAGAGTTCGGTGGACTTGGTCTTGAACTGAACCGGCCCGTAGTCGGCGACCTGGTGTTCGCTGAGGAGCTGGATGTCAGGCATCGGCTGGGTCAGCTCCGCTTCGATGTGGGCAACGTGGAAGGAGGTCGCCAGCAGCCATGCGCGGCCCTTCAACGCGAGCAGGTGGTTGTCGTGTCCGATCCGGAAACCCTGGGTGAGGCTCTCGGCATTGTCCTTCTGACGGAAGTGGATGAGCCACGCGGGCTCGCCCTTCCATTCGCCGAGCCCTTCGCATTCCATCTGGTAGGTATCGCGCAACGCCGGATGGAAGATGAGAGACAGCGAAAGCATGCCGTGGGTGACCACCTTGTCGGGAAACGCTCCCAGGCCGTCCAGGTCGCGGGTGAATTCCTCCACCTGGACCCCGCGTGAAGCGGGCACAATCGATGCCATGTAGTACCGCTTCCGCATTTGCGAATAGAGCGACTTGCCGAAGAGGTCGAGGCGCTCGTGCGTTTGCACCTGGGTGGCGGAGAACTTATCGAGGTTGGCGACGAGTTCGTTCTCGCGATCGGCGGCGCCCTTGAGAACACGATCCAAGGGACACGCAACGCCGGAAGCCACCGGCGGGATCAGGTCATCGACTCCGATGGGCTGCCATCCGGGCGAGTTGAAGGCCAGCAGCGGCGAGGTGCGAATGGACAGCGCCGTTGGCTTGATCTCAGCCCGAAGCTGTTCCGGCGCGCCGCCGCTGCTTTCCAGGCGAGAGACCATCTGCCGGACTGCCGCCGCGTCGGGACTCTTGGGGTTCTCCTGAAGGAAATTGCGCAGGATCGCGATGCCTTCCGCCGGACGCCCGGCCTTGGCCAGCGCTTCTCCGTAGACGAGCCGCGCGTAGGGAGCTCCGCCGCTGAGTTCAACCGCGGTTTGCGCTTCCTGCAGCGCGGCGGCGCTGTCGTTTTGCGACAGGCGGGCGTTCGCCAGCATCCAGTGAGCGCGCCATTGCCTGGGATTGACGGCGATCGCGTCCTCGAGAAGCTTGGCTGCAGCGGGGTAGTTTTTTTGGTCGATGCGCAGGCCGCCGAGCGCAATGAGAGCGCGCACATTACGCTTATCGGTGTCGACGGCTTTCTGCAGATAAGGCTCCGCCTGCTCCGGGTTCTTTCCCCGCACCAGCACCATGCCGAGCAGGTAATTGACCTGGGGATTCTGCGGCGCGTCCTGCAAAGCCTTGCGGAAATGCTTCTCCGAGTCGCCGGAATGCCCGAGCTGCCAGGAGACAATCCCTTTCTCGGCTTCGGCGCGCGCCTTCCGACTCGCGCCGTTGATGGTGTAACTCTCGATTTCGGAGTCGGGGTCCTTGATGATCCGCACTTCCGTGGTTTGCGCACCCGCTTGCACCCCGATACGAACGGTCGCGGTCTGATACCCGGCGGCGCTCACCTCCACCTGGTAGGTGTCCGGCAATAGATTGCTGAACTCGGCGACGCCAAGTACCTGCGTGGTGAGCCATTCTTCCTGGCCACGCGACTGGCCGCGCAAGCGAACGAGCGCATGAAAATCGAGGGTGGGGCGGTTCGACTCGGTGACTTGTACTGCAAGGGTGCCGGTACCGAGTCCCAGATTCCCGCCGGCACTGGTCCTAATTTCTTGCGGGAATACGTAGGCGGCGCTGCCCAGGATCAGCAACAACAGGAGTGCGGTTCTCTTTCGGCTGCGGTTTACCAACGTTTCCCCCAGATATGCGCCCGCAGGCGAAAAAAGTCTTACTTTGCTGCCGCCGGAGCAGCTTCCGCGTTTGCCTGCACGCGCTCGGTAGCGCGGATCAGTTTCGGCAGGATCTCGCCGACCGCCTTCTTGTTTGGCTGTCCGAACTCGAAGTAGAGCTGCTTGTAGAGCCGATAGAGCTCGTCGTACACGGCTTGTGCCGCCGGTTCCGGCGCGTATTCCTTGAACGGCGGGCAGATCTTCTGCTGCGCTTCTTCCACCGTCTTGAATGTTCCGGCGGCGAGGAAGGCGAAGATCGCCGAGCCGAGACTGATCACGCTCTTGCTCGGCACCAGCACCGGGCGTCCGAAGACGCTGGCGTAGACGCGGTTGAGCACGTCGTTCTTCTGCGGAATTCCGCCGGCATTGATGACGCGCTTGATGGTGACACCGTGCTCGGCCATGCGGTCGAGGATGACGCGTGTGTGAAATGCGGTGCCTTCGATAGCGGCGAAGAGTTCGTCCTGCGCCGTGGTTTGCAGGTTCCAACCGATTGTGATGCCACGCACGTTCGGGTTCACCAGCACGGTGCGATCACCGTTGTCCCACGTGAGGCGCAGCAGGCCGGTCTGTCCGGCACGATACTTTTCAAGTCCCTTGCTGAGCGTGGGAACATCGGTGCCGGCGCGAGTTGCGATGGCGTTGAAGATGTCACCGACGGCAGAAAGTCCCGCTTCGATTCCGGTACGCGAGGGATGCACGCTTCCCTGCACCACGCCGCAGACGCCCGGCACAAGATTGACCGACGGCGTGATGCCGATGATGCAGGTGGACGTTCCGACCACGTTGACCATGTCGTCGGTGCGGCAGCCGGCGCCGATGGCGTCCCAGTGCGCGTCGAATGCGCCGACGGGGATGGGGATGCCGGCTTTGAGGCCGAGCTTCTGCGCCCATTCGGTGGAAAGCGTTCCTTCGATCTGGTCGGAGGTAGCGAACTCGCCGTCGAGCTTCTCGCGCACGCCCTTGAAGAGCGGATCGACCTTGACGAGGAACGATTCCGGCGGAAGCCCGCCCAGCGCGGTGTTCCAGAGCCATTTGTGTCCGGCGGCGCAAACGCTGCGCTTCACCTTTTTGGCGTCGGTGATGCCGCAGAGCACGGCAGCGACGTAGTCGCAGTGCTCGAAGGCGGAGACGAACTCGCCGCGCTTGTCGGGGTTGTTCCGCAGCCAGTGCAGCAGCTTGGAAAAGCCCCACTCGGACGAGTAGATGCCACCGCACCACTCGATGGCTTGCAATCCTTCGCGATGAGCCTTCTCGGTGATCTCGGCGGCTTCGTTCTTGGCGCGATGGTCGCACCAGAGGTAATACTCGCCGAGCGGCTTCAGGCCTTTGCCGACAGGAATGACCGACGATCCGGTGGTATCGAGCGCGATCGAGGCGATCTGGTCGCCGCGCACGCCCGCATTCTTCACCGCGCCGTGCATGGCGGCGACGAGCGCGTTCATCTGGTCGTCATGCGACTGGGTGGCGTACTCGGGATCTTCGCGCTTGCGGTGCAGCGGGTATTCGGCCACCGCCGAGCCCAGCATGCCGCGCTCGCTGTCGACAATCGACACGCGCACACTCAGCGTGCCGAAATCTACGCCGGCGACAACCGACATCAGCAGCCTCCGTGTTCCTGGTGGTAGTGGGTCTCCCAGCCGAGGTAGCGCGTGGCGGCCTCATGGAGCGGGGCAGCAACCGTCGAGAAATTCGCCGCGACGTGGTGCTCGAAACCGTTCTCGCAGATGTACCGCAGCAGGTGCTGCATGCGTGGAATCTCGACCACGCCCGCGCCGCCAAAGGTCTCGAGCTTGTCGTCGGTGAAGCGTCCTTCGCCGACGTAGCCGCGCAGTTTGCCGGCGTTGTCGTCGGTGGAGAAGCGCGCGAAGCTCATCGGGCCGGACTTTACCAGTCCGGTGCACGTGCCGTAGGTGTTCTCCTTGCCGACGGTGCCGGCGATGATCGCCTGGTAGTCCATCTTCACTTCGCGGAAGAAATGCTTTGGCAGGTTGGAGCAGTGGAAGCAGACGGCCTTGTTCGGATCGTCGCTGTAGTTGTTGTTCCAGTCGAGCAGCGCGGACGGCGTGCCCGATGCGAGCCGCAACGCGTGCATGGCGATGACGCCGCAGATGTCGACTTCGCAGGCGCTGGAGAGCAACTCGTTGCTCATCATGCTCATGACCGTGCACGGTACGACGCCGAGGTTCTCTTCCATCGACGTCCAGCACTGCACGGCGCTGACCTGGACTTCGGTGGCCTTCATCCACTCGTCGACGACGGCGCCGAGTTTCGCCATCTTCATCAGGGCGGCGGCGGGAACATCGTTGGTGGAGACGTACTTCTTGATGTCCGTCAGCTTCGACTGCGCGCGATCATCGTTGTCCTTCATCCGCTCGATGCGACCGATGACTTCCGACAGGTCCAGCGTCTCAATGGAGATGCCGTTGTGCTCGAGGATCTTCTCGCTGTAGCGGACAGTGTTGAACGCCGTGGGTCGCGCGCCAATGGCGCCGACACGCAGGTTCTTCATGCCATTGACGACGCGGCAGGTGGCGGCAAACGACTCGAGGTCGTGCGCGAATTCCTTGGAGTCGGGCGCTTCCGTGTGGAGCGTGGTGAGCGAGTACGGAATGTCGTACTGCTTGAGGTTGTTGCAGGCCGACATCTTGCCGCAGAAGCTGTCGCGGCGATTGGCAATGCCCATCTTGTTCTTGTCGTCGGGCGTGGCCTGGATCAGCACCGGCACGCGCAAATCGGCCCAGCGAAGCGTGTCGGCAATGGCGCGCTCTTCGCCGAAATTCGGCAACGTGACGATGACGCCGTCGATGTTGTCCGCGTTCTTGCGGAACAAGTCGGCGCAGCGATGCGACTCTTCGCGCGTCTCGACCGCGCCATACTTACTCTCTTCGGGCGTGAGCACAATTGCGGTGTGGCCGGCGGCCTTGAGGACACGAAGAATATCTTCTCGCCCGCTCTTGGCGAGGTGATCCGGAAAGAAGCCGCGGTTTCCGACGATGATGCCGAATGTCATTCCATTTTTCACAGCCATATAGATCCCCTAAAGAGTCGCACGGCGCGGCGAATCGGGCGCCGCGAACGGGCTAAGCTAAGTATTCTTTCTCGGGCGGAACATCGTGCAGTAGACGATTCCGAGCACAGTCAGGACAGCACCCCACCAGACCGGGGCGTGATACTGCGTGAGTTCGACGCCCGCCGGCGGGCTAGACCAGTTGACGAGTCCTGTGATGAAGATCATCACGCCGTAGACGAGCAACAGGCAACCGACGAAGAACCAGACCGGAATAATGTTGTGTTTTTCGCTCATGCCGTCCTACCAGAAGATAATTTGTAGAATCCCGAAGATCACCATCGCGATGGTTCCCCAAATCAGCGGACGATGCCACCAGTTGGTGTGCAACTCATGCGCCACGTCGGTGAGGCTGTAGACCAGGCCACGCAGTTCCTCGTCCGCACGCGGCTTGGTGACCAGGCTGACCAGGACTGACACGACCACACAGATGGTGCACGCCCACAGAGCCTGCCACATCGCCTGCGCCAACGGCTGCGCCAGCGGCGAGAAGGTGAAAACCGGCACCCAGGATTCGTCGGTCTTCATGAGGGTGAAAATCACCACCGAAGAGAGCACGCCGGCCAGCAGTCCGAGGAAGCCGCCCATGCGGGTGATCCGCTTCCACAACATGCCGAGCAAGACAGTGCCGAACAAGGGCGCGATGAAGAACCCGAACAGGGCTTGCACGTAATCCATCATGCTCTTGTTTCGCGTGACCAGGTACGCGGTGCCGATACTGACGATCAGACCGATGATCGTGCACCAGCGGCCCATCGAAACGTAGTGCGCGTCGGACGCGTCCTTCTTGATGTAAGGCCGGTACAGATCGTAGGTCCAGACGGTGGCGAAAGCGCTGACGTTGCCGGCCATTCCAGCCATGAAACCCGCGACCAGCGCGGTGATTCCCAAGCCGAGCAATCCCGGGCCGCAGTAGCGCGCCAGCATCAGGGGCAAGACGTCGTCATACTTGAACTGCCCGGCAACCGCCTCGTTTCCGGGGACGAGATGGAACGGCAGGACGGCACGACCGAGCAAGCCGGGAAGGATCACGATCAGCGGCACGGCCATCTTGAAGAACGAGCCGATGATCGGCGCCATCTTGGCGGAACGGATGTCCTTGGCGGAGAGCACGCGCTGCACGACGAGGAAGTCCGTCGTCCAGTAGCCCATCGATTGCACCATGCCGAGGCCGAAGACGATGGCAATCCAGTGCACGCCCATTGGGTTATTCGCGGGCGAGCTCATGGGCGACCACAGGTGCGTGAAGTCATGTCCGGGGAAGTTCTGATGGATGCGCTCGACCATGCCGCTCCAGCCGCCGGTTTCGATCAACCCGAGGATTGGAATAAGCAGCGCGCCAAACCAGATGAGGAAGAACTGGAGAACTTCGTTAAAGATGGCTGAAAACAGGCCCCCGGCAGCCACGTAGATGCCGACCGTCACCGACGAGACGATCAGGCTGAAGTGGAGATTCCAGCCGAGGACCACTTCCATCACGACGGCCATGGCGTACATGTTCACGCCGGACATCAAGATGGTCATGAAGGCGAAGGTGACGGCGCTTAAGGCGCTGGCCTCCGACCCATAACGCAACTTCAAGTAGCCGGGAACGGAGTGCGTCCTGCAGATGTAATAAAACGGCATCATGACCAGGCCGAGGAAGACCATCGCTGGGATGGCGCCGACCCAGTACCAATGCGCGGCCAAGATGCCGTACTGGTAGGCGTTTCCCGCCCAGCCGAGCAGTTCGAGCGAGCCGAGGTTAGCGGAAACGAAGGCGAGTCCCGCGACCCACGCCGTCATTTCGCGGCCGGCAAGGAAGAAGTCTTCGCCGGTCTCGGCGAACTTCTTCAGATAAAAGCCGATTCCCAGGACCAGGAAGAAATAAATCGCGATGATGGCCAGGTCGACGCCCGACATGTGAACGAGCGTTTCTGCCGCGAACATCGCCAACAATGGAGTCATGCCTTGCTCCCCGGCTGTCCGTAATATGCCTTGGCGCCGTGCTTACGGAGATAGTGTTTGTCGTGCAGGGCCTGGCCGATCGGACCTGCTTCGGCGTTGATACCGATGGTAAAGAATGCCGTTCGCGCAACCGCCTCGAGGATGACCGCGTTCTTGGCCGCTGCCGGCGCGTCCGGTCCCCACGCAAACGGACCATGATTAGCGACCAGAACCGCCGGAACGGCCGCCGGGTCCGCATGTTCAAACGCGCGCACGATCACGTGGCCCGTGTTCTCCTCGTACGCGCTTTCAATCTCCTGCCCAGTCATCGATTGTGTCACCGGAACCGAGCCGTAAAACGAGTCGGCGTGAGTGGTGCCGAAGCACGGAATCGCGCGCCGCGCCTGCGCCCACGCCGTGGCGTATTCGGAGTGCGTATGCGCCACGCCGCCGATCGCCGGGAATGCCTTGTACAGTACCAGATGGGTGGGCAAATCCGACGACGGCCGCAGCTCGCCTTCGACGATCTTGCCGTCCATGTCCGTGACTACCAGGTCCGCGGGCGTCATCTTGTCATAATCGACGCCGCTCGGCTTGATGACGACGAGGCCTTTTTCGCGGTCGATACCGCTGGCGTTGCCGAACGTGTACAGGACGAGCCCCCGCCGAACCAATTCAAGGTTCGCGTCCAGTACCTGCTCGCGGAGCTTCGGCAACAACATCTTCTGTACTCCCCTGCGAATTCGGCGTTCTGCTTACGCCGTTTGGACCGTAACGGTTGCGACCGAGAGCCGCGGCAGATCCAGCAGCACGCGGCCACCCTCGACGCGTACCGGATGCGACTTCGGCGTCAGCCGGTCAGGCTGATCGAAAGTATTGGCAGCGTTCAAATCATTGTCGTGGAGAATCTGCGCGGTCGCGGACTTCGGCGACGTGCCGCGCAACGTGCAGTCGATCTGCATGTCGGCATCGGCCCGCGGATTCACCAAGCTGAGCACGAGTTCTCCGCCGGGCTTCGAAATGGAAGCCGAAACCGATAGCGGTGACGGTCCAGCCGGCGCCCCACGGACGAAGCCCGGCTGCATCGCCGGAGCGTCGGGGGTCTCGGTGCGGACAGCCGTCTTGCCGCGGTGCGGCTTGAACAGGCTGAATGCGTGGTACGTGGTGGTGCGCACGCAGTGCTCGCCTTCCGGGCCGTCGGTGAGCAACAGCGACTGCAACACGTTCACGATCTGCGCGATGTTGCACATGTACAGCTTGTCCGCCTGGCGGTTGAATACGTTCAGTCCGAGCCCCGCGGCGACGGCGCTGCGCATGGTGCTCTGCATCCAGAGCTTGCCGTACTTCCGCTCGTCTTCCGCGGGAATGCGGTCCCACACGCCCCACTCGTCGAGCATCAGCCCGATGCGGCGCGGCCCGCGGTTTCCACCGTAGCCGTCGATCAGCGCCCGCTGCTGGATGATGGCGTCTTCCACGAGCTGGTACTGCGCCAGCTGCGCATTCATGTGCTCGACGGTGAAGTTGGTGGCTACATCGACGAAGCCGCCGCCTTCGTAAAAGTGCATGCCGATGGCATCGGGACGTCCGCCGGTGAGGCCGTCGAGGAATCCGCGCGTCCAGCGAGCGTCGTTGCCGTTGGGGCCGCTGGCGATCATGAAAGGCCGCGTGCCGCCGAATTCGCGCACGTAGACGGCAAAACGCCGGAAGTGATCGGCATAGACCTCAGGGCGCATGTTGCCGCCGCATCCCCAGTTTTCGTTGCCGACTCCCCAGTACTTGACGCGGAATGGCTCGGGAGATCCGTTCTTGGCGCGCTCTTCGGCAAGCGTGCTGCCGGAGGGCTGATTGCAGTACTCGATCCAGTTGCGCAGTTCTTCCGGGGTTCCGCTGCCGACGTTGCCGGCGAGGTACGGCTCGGCGCCGATCAGCCGGCACAGCCCGATGAACTCATGCGTGCCGAAGCTGCCGTCTTCGACGTATCCGCCCCAATGGATGTTCACGGTCTTGCGCCGCGATTCGCGCGGGCCGATGCCGTCGCGCCAGTGGTAATCGTCGGCGTAGCAGCCGCCGGGCCAGCGCAGGACAGGGACGCCCAATTCCTTGAGGTAATTAACGGCCTGCGTTCGATAGCCGTTGGTATTCGGGATCTTCGAATTGGGCCCAACCCAGAGGCCGCCGTAGACGCATGAGCCGAGATGCTCGGCGAAATGCCCGTGAAACTCAGGACGCACAAGCCCGATCTCGTCGTCGGCGCGGACGAGGACGCGCTGGAGCGCGCTGGACGACGTTGTCGGCATCGGAACTTGCCGCGCCGCAAGGGCGTACGAAGAGACCGTTGCGGCGCCGATGACGAACTGCCGACGTGTCATGGAACTGTTCATGAACACCTGCCGGAAAATATTTAGAGCTCAAGTGGCATTCGCGGAGGGATGCCGTGGGACGTGCATTTTTCAAAAACTGCGGTCGTGTACGTTAACGGACAGACTACGCCACGGGGAAAAAACGTTTCTATCTTGAAGGGGCGGGGGTGTCAAGGGAATTTATGTAAGCGCTTTCATGGTTGCACGGAACGTCCTTGGGATGGCGCGTTCCGCTGCGGGAAAAGGCGCTCGGCTGATGTAAATTCCG
>Ga0157369_10003808_pt1 | contig 17913 bp, 16 predicted proteins | sample C25metaG_FD_113461 | JGI IMG/M metagenome (GOLD analysis project Ga0157369, IMG submission 113461) | Corn rhizosphere microbial communities from Kellogg Biological Station, Michigan, USA - C2-5 metaG | ecosystem: Host-associated > Plants > Roots > Rhizosphere > Soil | place: USA: Michigan... | reverse complement strand
GTACGAGCACATCCTCCTCGACGGCTCGAAGTTCGTGAACATCCTGAACGTCTGCCCGGACCTCTACAACCAGACGCTCACGATGAACGGCGTGTCGAAGGCGTACTCGATGACCGGCTGGCGCATCGGCTACTGCGGCGGCCCGCAGGAGCTGATCGAGGCGATGGAGAACGTGCAGTCGCACAGCACCTCCAACCCGACCTCGATCTCGCAGTACGCGGCCGAGGCGGCGCTGAACGGCGACCAGTCGAACATCGACGTGATGGTGAAGGCCTTCAAGGAGCGCGCGAAGGTCGTGACCGATGGCCTCAACAAGATTCCCGGCGTGAAGGCCCTCTTCCCCGCCGGCGCGTTCTACTCGTTCCCGGACTGCCGCGAGGCGATCAAGAGCCTGCACAAGGCCGGCCGCATCGCGGAGCCCACCGACCTCGCGCTCTGCGACTACCTGCTCGCGCAGGACAAGGGCGTCGCGGCCGTTCCCGGCTCCGCCTTCGGCGCTGAAGGGTACCTGCGCATCTCGTTCGCCACCTCGATGGACAACATCAAGAAGGCGGTCGAGCGCATGAGTGCGGCGATGACGCTCTCGAAAGTGCCGGCCTGATTGTCGCCCCGGCGCAGGCCGGGGCCCGATCAAGAACGGCGCCACGCGGCGCCGTTTTTCTTTGTATGCTGCGCCCTCATGCCGACTCTCCTGGAGAACCTGCAGCTCTTCACGCACACGGTGCTGCTCGCTCTCGGCGCGCTGCTGCCCATCGTGGACCCGCTCGCGGGCGCGCCCATCTTCCGCGAGATGACGCAGGGGGCGGACGCCACCGAGCGCGCGGTGGCCGCGAAGGCGGTCGCGCTGGACAGCTTCCTGCTCCTGCTCGCATCGACTTTCGTCGGCGCGTACGTGCTCGACTTCTTCGGGCTCTCCATCCCGATCGTGCAGGTCGCCGGCGGCGTCGTGGTGTGCGCGATGGGATGGACGCTGCTCAACAAGCCGGATGAAGCGCCCGAAGCGGCGCGCGCCACGGTGGCCGACACGGTGCGAGCGCCGATGCCGAACCTGCGGCGCCGCGCCTTCTATCCGCTCACCATGCCGCTCACCGTAGGCCCCGGTTCGATCTCGGTCGCCATCACGCTCGGCGCCAACCCGGCGCCGGACGTTCGCTCGCTGCTCGTGACCGCGGCGGGGCACGTGGCCGGCATGCTCCTCGTCGCCATCAGCGTCTTTCTCTGCTACCGCTACGCCGATGCGATCGTCCGACGCCTCGGAGAGACCGGGAGCATCGTGGTGGCGCGCCTTTCGGCCTTCATCCTGCTCTGCATCGGCGTACAAATCGGATGGAACGGCGTGCGCGCGCTGGTCGGTGCTGCCTTCCCGGGCGCCGTTTCTTCCTGACCCTCACCCCGATCCCCTCATGTCACGGCGGCGTCTGCCCCAGCTTCAGGTCCTGGTGCGGTGTCGCCGACGGAGGCGGGAATTTCTCCGGCCGATGGTCGGGAATGAACCCGTCGCGATTCGGCATCGCGACCTTCGCGAGGTTGTCCTGGTTGATCACCGCGTCGGGCGGCACGATCTTCGCCTGCGAGAGGATGTACGCGCTGACGGCGTAGACCTGGTCGTACGTGAGGCTGCCCGGCGCGTTGAGCGGCATCGCGCGATAGGTGTAGTCGAAGAGCGTCGTGGCGTACGGCCAGTAGCTCTCGACCGTCTTCACCGGCGGCTTCTTCGGGTCGTTGTTGACGAGCGTGCCGCGCCCGCCGATGAGCTTGTCGCCGGCGCCGCCCTGCAGCTGCGCGCCATGGCATGCGACGCATTGCTGCTCGTAGATCGCCTTGCCCTGCTCCACCGTTCCGGATCCCGGCGGAAGCCCGCGGCCATCGGGCAACGGCGAGACGAAACGCGCGAGCTCCTCCTTCGAGGGCGTGCTGCCGAAGCCGTATCCCGACTGGGCCCATGCGCCGGAGGCGGCTACGGACGCCAGGGCCACGCAAAGCTTAGTAGTGATGGACATTGGCCACCTTCCCGTCGGCTGCGACCAGCCAGCTCTGGATCGCGTTCAAGTGATAGATGGAGCCGAGCGGCCCGTCGAGCCCGCGCAGCGCGATGAGTTGTCCCAGCGTGGGTTGCACGTAGCCCGTCTCGTCGGTGCAGCGGCTCTGCAGGATCGCCTCCTTGCCGTCCCATTTCCACGGGAAGCGGAAGCGCGTGTGGGAGATGGGCAGCACCGGGTTCTGCAGCGCGGCCGCCTTCCAGCTGCGCCCGCCGTCGGTCGAGACCTCGACCTTCCTCACGGCGCCGCGGCCCGACCATGCGAGCCCGGTGATCTCGTAGAAGCCGGGGCCGTCGAGCTGCATCTCGCCGGACGGATACGTGATGACCGATTTCGCCTCCATCACGAACGAGAACTGCACCGCCTTGCCGCTCGGCATGAGGTCCGTGTACTTCGAGGTCTCCTCGCGCGTCATGAACGGCGTGTCCGACACCTCGATGCGGCGCAGCCACTTGATGTTCATGTTGCCCTCGAAGCCGGGCACCACCAGCCGCAGCGGGTAGCCCTGCTCGGGACGGATCGCCTCGCCGTTCTGGCCGTAGGCGAGGAGGCAGTCCTTCATCGCCTTGTCGATCGGGATGCTGCGCGTCATCACGGCCGCGTCGCCGCCTTCCGCGAGCAGCCATTTCGCGTTGCCCGCGACGCCGCACTCCTTGAGGATGGTCGCGAGCGGCACGCCCGTCCATTCGGAGGTCGAGGTGAGGCCGTGCGTCATCTGCACGGTCTTCATCGTGGGCTTGTACCACTCGGTCAACCCGTTGCCCGAGCACTCGATGAAGTGGATGCGCGACACCGACGGGAAGCGCTTGAGGTCGCGCATCGAGTACTTGCGGGGCTGCTTCACCAGCCCGTGCACGAAGAGCTCGTGGCGGCCGGGATCGATCACCGCGGTCCCGCCGTGGCTGCGCTCGAAGTGCAGCCCCGAGGGCGTGATGATGCCCATGCCCTTGTCGAGGGGCGTCATGGTCCACGACGACTGCGGCGTCGCGGTCTTGAAGCGCTGGCGCATTTCCGTCTCGAACTGCGAGCGCGTGCCGTAGCTCTCGTCGGCGAGCGGATAGCCCTGGGTCTTCGTCGCATCGGGTGGCACTTCATGGGTACCGGGTGCGGCGGCCGGTGCTTCCGCCGCCTGTCCTCGTCCCAGGGCCGCGCCGCCGACCGCGGCGGCGGACCCGAGGAGGAAACGACGCCGCGCTTCCCGCGGCTTGGCACCCTTGGGCGGGCCTGCACGTTCCATGCGTCCTCCTGTCGTCGTTGTTGCCGGAAGAACTGCGGAAGCGGTGCTGCTGGGCTGCTGCGTGCTACGAGGCCGAGGCGAGCTTGCGCTCGCCGGCAAGCGGTGCGAGGCGGATCTTTGCGAAGGCGACGAAGTCGCTCACGACGCGCGCGTGGATGCGCTCCTTCGCGGTGACCACGCTCAACTGGCGGATGAGGCGCGGCGCCAGCGGGATGCGCACGAGCACGCCGTGGCTCGCCTCGAGGGCGACCGCCGCACCGGACATGATGCTGAAGCCGAGGCCGGTCGCGACGAGCCCCTTGAGCGCCTCGGGGCTGCTCGCCTCCATGACGAGATTGAGCGATTCGAGCGAAAGGCCCGCCTTGCGCAGGTAATTGTCGATCACCTCGCGCGTGCCCGAGCCGGTCTCGCGCCCGATGTACGCCTGCTCGGCGAGGAGCGCCGGCGCGATCGCCTTGTGGCGCGCGAGCGGATGCTCCGGCGCGCAGACGACGAAGAGCTCGTCCTCGCAAAGGGCTTCGGTCACCAGCGATGCGAGATGCGAGTCGCCCTCGATGAAGCCCACGTCGAGGCTGCGCTCGGCGACCTTGTCCTGCACCTGCTCGGAATTGGCGACGAGCAGGCGCGGCACCACGCCGGGATGCCGCGACTTGAACTCACCGACCACGCGCGGCAGGAGGAACTCCGCGAGCGTGGTGCTGGCGCCGATGAGGAGCGGGCCCGCCTCCTGGCCCGTGATCTCGCTCATGCGCGCATCCATCTCGGCGTAGAGGTCGAGGATGCGCTCGGCGTATTGCAGCGCGGTGGCGCCCGCCGGTGTCAGCGTGATGCGGCCCTGCGTGCGGTCGAAAAGGCGGGTGTTGAATTGCTCCTCGAGCTGCTTCACCTGGAAGGTCACCGACGGCTGCGTCATGAACAGCGCGTCCGCCGCCTTCGTGAAGGACAGGTGCTTCGCCACCGCGTGAAATGCGCGGAGCCGGCGATCGGCCATCGAGGGAGCCTCTTTGCGGACCGGGGGGAGATGCACCTCAGGATACCGGATTCGCGCGGGAGGCCGCGGCCGGCGCTTGCTGCGCCGCGTCATGGCGCCGTGCCAGAATGCCCGCGATGCGCGTCGTCATCGCACAGATGCAGCACGAGACCAACACGTTCTCGCCGGTCCCCACGGCGTGGGAGGCCTTCGGCAGGGATGGGCCGCGCATCGGGCGCGAGGCGCTCGAAGCCGTCGAGGGCACGCGCGTCCCGATGGCTGCGATGATCGACCTCGCCCGCAAGGAGCGCGCGGAAATCGTGACTCCCGTGGCTGCATGGGCGAATCCGAGCGGGCCGGTCGATGGCGCGGCATACGATCGCATCTGCACGCTCATCTGCGATGCGGTGCGCGCGGGTTGCGATGCGGCCTTTCTCGACCTGCACGGTGCGATGGTGGTCGACGGGCGCACCGATGATGGCGAAGGGACGCTTCTCGAGCGCATCCGCGCGATCGCGCCGCACACGCCCATCGCGGTCTCGCTCGACCTGCACGCCAACGTGACCGACCGGATGGTGCGCAACTGCACGGTCATCGCGGGATACAAGACTTACCCGCACGTCGATGGATACGAGTCCGGTGAGCTTGCCGCGAGCATCCTGTGGCGCCACCTGCGCGGCGAGATCCGGCCGGTGATGGCATGGGGCAACCGTCCCCTTCTCGCCCACACGCTGCGCCAGAACACGGCCGAGAGCCCGATGCGCGATTTCGTGGACGCGGCGCGCGCGGCGGAACGGGACGGCATGCTCGCCGCGACCGCGTTCGGCGGCTTCCAGCTCGCGGACATCCACGACGCCGGCGTGAGCGCGGTCGTGGTGGCCGATGGCGGCCACGCCGCGGCGCAAGCGGCCTGCGACGCGATTCTCGATGCGGCGTGGCGGCGCAAGGAAGATTTCGTCTATCGCGGCCGCGCGCTCGACGACGCGCTCATCGAGGCGAGGCGCCTGGGCGACGAGAGCGGAGGGCCGGTGCTGCTGCTCGACCACGCCGACAACTGCATGTCGGGCGCGACGCAGGACTCGATGCACGTGCTCGAAGCGGCGCTGCGAATGGGCCTCACCGGAATCGCGGTGGGCCCCGTGCGCGATCCCGAGGCCGTCGCCCGAATGGTCGAAGCGGGCATCGGCAACCGCGTGACGCTGCCCGTGGGCGGCAAGGCGGACATGCCGGCCATCGGCCGCAAGGGCACGCCGATGCAGCTCGAAGGCGTCGTGCGCAACATCACCGACGGCGAGTACACGGTGACCGGCCCGCAATTCACCGGCACGCGCTGCTACATGGGGAGGACCGCCGTGCTCGATACGGGCGCCGCGCAGATCGTCGTGACCGAGCGCAACCAGGAGCCGTGGGACATCGGCGTCTTCGCGAGCGTGGGCATCCGCGCCGAGAAGCAGCGCTACCTGCTGCTCAAGTCGCGCATGTACTACCGGCCCGTGTTCCTCCCGATCGCGAAAGGATCGGTGTTATGCGATGGCGTGGGCGTGGCGTCGTCGGATTGGAAGCAGTTCTCGTACCGCAAGGTGCGGCGACCGATCTATCCGCTGGATGAATGAAGCCCGGCAACGCCGTATTGCCGGCCCCGCGTCCTGTACAGGAGCCAGGTGAGCGCGGCCAGCACCACCAGGTTCAAGACGTTGGCGCCGACGCCGACCGCAAACGGCAAGTCGTACGATCCGGACTTGTCGAAGAGATAGCCCGCGAGCCAGCCGCCGGTTGCCATGCCGGAGCCGGTCATCAAGAGCACGGTGGGTACGCGCCAGTGCGCCTCCTGGGGTGGAAAGAGCTCGCGCACGGCCAGGACATAGGATGGAATGAGCGCGCTGAACCCGAGCGCGAATGCGATGGACACGGTGAAGAGTCCGGACTGCTGCTGGACGAACAGGTATCCGGATACCGCGGCGGCTTGCATGAAGGAGCTCACGAGCGCGGTTCTTATCCCGCCGATCCGGTCGGAAACCGCGCCCCACACCTGGCGACTCAGGAAAGCGACGGTGAGCAGCACCGAGAGCATCGTGGCACCCACAGCCGGCGTGAGCCCACGGTCCGAGCACAGGGCGACCAGGTGTCCCTGCGGCATGGCCATGGGCACGCAGCAAAGGAAGCCTGCCAGCGCGATCGCGGCGAACACCGCATTGGGCTTGAGTCCCGCTAAACGCCCGGAGCCCGCTCCCGTGTGCGAGCCGGCCGCCGCGGACACTTCAGGCGCCGGAGCGAGGAACAAACGCGCCAGCACGAGAATGCCGACGAGCTGGATAACTCCATACGCCAACATCGTCGTGCGCCAGCCCCAGGTGGCGGTGACTTTCTCGAAGGCCACCGGCCAGCAGGCGCCGGCGATGTAGTTTCCGCTCGACAGCAACGCCAGCGCCGATCCCCTTCGCCGGCGGAACCAGTGGCTCACATAGACATAGAGCGGAGCATTCAAGCCGCCCAGGCCCAGCAGGCCGACGAACAAGCCGTGGCCCACCCATAACTGCCATGGCTTCCCCAGTGTCGAGATGTACAAGCCGATGAAGATCGACAACGCGCCGCCGATGACGGTCCACCGGATGCCGAACCGGCCTGCGAGTCGTCCCATCAGCAGGCCGCCGACGGCAGAGCCGAGCCACGCCAGCGAGCCGCCCAAGGCGGGGATCGAACGGGCACCTCCCATGTCGGCCGCGATGGATTTCAAGCTCACGGTCGTGACCAGCGGCGCGCCGAACGCAAGCCCCAGGCACAAAAGCGCTGCGAGAGAAGCCTTCCAGGCAGCAGGACTGTCGATGAGCTCTGTCGGAGTTTCGGGCATGTCGTCTTTTGGCAGTCTGCCATTCGAGACGGCACAATGGGAAGGTCGAGTCTCCGCAAATCAACTCCGACGCCATGGCTGAACACGACCTCGTGATCCGGAATGCCACCGTCATCGACGGCTCCGGCGCTTCGCGATACAGCGCCGACATCGCGCTGAAGGGGGCGACCATTGCCGCCATCGGCCGCGACCTGCCTCGCGGCGAGCGGGAGATCGATGCCACCGGCCTCATCGCCGCGCCCGGCTTCATCGACGCGCATACGCACGACGACCGCCTGATGCTCTCGGGCCCGGACATGGCGCCCAAGGTGAGCCAGGGCGTGACGACCGTGGTCGCGGGCAATTGCGGCATTTCGCTGGCGCCCGCGCCTCACGGGATGCGAAAGCCTGTGACGCCGCCGCTGGATTTGCTCGATAACGAAGGCGCGTGGTTTCGCTTTCCCACGTTCGCGAGCTACGTCGAGGCGCTCGCGGCGAGCCCCGCGGCCACGAACTGCGCGCTCCTCGTGGGCCACAGCTCGCTTCGCGTGCAGGCGGTCTCCGACCTCGATCGGCCCGCGACCGCGGCGGAAGTGGCCGAGATGCAAAGGCTCGCCGAAGAGGCGCTCGCCGCGGGGGCGATCGGCATCTCGACGGGCCTCTGGTACGAGCCTGCGCAGGCGGCGACGACCGAAGAGGTGATCGAGGTCTGCCGCCCGCTCACGGCTCGCAGCGCGCTCTACTGCACGCACATGCGCGACGAGGCCGACGACGTCGCCAAGTCGCTCGAGGAAACCTTCCGCATCGGCCGCGCGCTGAATGTGCGCGTGGTGATCTCCCATCACAAGGTCGCGGGCGTGCGCAACCACGGGCGGTCGAAGGAGACGCTGGCGCTGATCGACCGCTGCATGAAGCAGCAGTCCGTGGCGCTCGACTGCTATCCCTACTGCGCGTCGTCGACGATTCTCTCGTACGACCGCACGCTGGGCGCCTCGAAGACGCTGGTGAGCTGGTCGCGGCCTCATCCCGAATTCGCCGGCATGGATGTCGAGGCGATTGCCGCGCGCATGGGACTGCCGGTGCGCGAGGCGGTGGAGGCGCTGCTTCCCGCGGGCGCGATCTACTTTGCGATGGACGAAGCGGACGTGCGCCGCATCCTTTCCTTCCCGGACACGATGGTCGGCTCCGATGGGCTGCCGCATGATGCCGCGCCACACCCGCGGCTATGGGGAACGTTTCCCCGCGTGCTCGGGCATTACGCGCGCGACGTGGGACTGTTTTCGCTGGAGACGGCGGTGCACAAGATGACGGGTCTCACCGCGAAGACGTTCGGCCTCGCGGATCGCGGGCTCATCAAGCCGGGCATGGCGGCGGACATCACGCTTTTCGACGCGGATGCGATCCGCGATGCAGCGACGTTCGACAGCCCGATCCAATCGGCGCCGGGGATCGATACGGTCATCGTGAACGGCGAGGCCGCATGGCGCGATGGGCGTTGGACCGGGGCACGACCGGGACGCGTATTGACCAAGGCGTAACGCTCGTCGTCTAGCAGTTTCCGGCGATGGTGGTCATGACCCCTTCGGGCGTGACCTTGCGGATGCACTCGTTGCGGGTATCCGCGATGTAGAGGTTCCCGGTTGAATCGGCGGCGATGCCGTGGGGTTCCCACAGGCCCGCAACCAGGGCAGGCCCTGAAGCCGGCGCACTGCCCGCGTGCCCGCATTGCCCCGCCACCGTCGTGATGATGCCGTTCCCATCGACCTTGCGAATGCAATGGTTGTACGTGTCGGCGATGAAAAGGTTTGCGGCGCCGTCGAGGGCGACGGCGAACGGCGCTTCCAGGCCCGCGAGCGTGGCCGGACCGCCGTCTCCCGAGTAGCCGCATGTGAACACGAAGCCATGTGGGTCGGGCCTCGCGTCACCTGCGACCGTCTCGACGTCGTCGGGGCCCCGCACCTTTCGCACGCGGCAATAGGCGTCGGTCGCGAAAGCTTCGCCTGCGGCATTCACCGCGATGCCTTCGGGGGCGCACAGCCCCGGGCTCTCGAACGTCCCGCAATCGTTGTGGGTCAGCTGCACGAGCCTGCCCGCATCGTCGATCTGCAGCAGGACGCCGGTGCTGTCGGCGATGAACAAGCGCCCCTTTGCATCGACGCCGAGGCCCTGTGGCCACCAGAGCGTCACGCTCGTCGCCGGTGCACCGTCGGCGTCCGCCGGAAAGCCGCCGAAATGTCCCTGCTCGCCGTTTCCGGCGACGGTTTCGATGATTCCGTCCCGGGTCACCTTTCGCACGCGGTTGTTGTAGGCGTCGCCGATATACAGGTTTCCCGCCGCATCGACGGCGAGGGGGCCTACGAGCTCGCTGAAATCGATCGGGTCGCGCTGGCGCTCGGGGTATTCCTCGAATGGAATGTCGAGCAGCGCATCCACGGCGGCGCCTCCATCGCCGGAAAAGCCAGGCTGCCCGTTCCCCGCCACACGCGTGAGCACGCCGTCCTTTGCGAGCTTATAGACGATGTTCGGGCCGCTGAAGAAGACGTTCCCCCGGGCATCGACGGCAATCGCGGTCGGAACCGGGATCGTCGTGTCGAGCGGCCCGCACGGCTCGTCAAGAATGAAATGGTTCTTGCACGTCACCAGCGGCAGCGTACCCACGCGTACCGGCGTCGACGTCTCGTGAGCCGGGGCCGCGAATGCCAGTGCGGCAACGATGCAGCCAAAGGCGCTTTTCATGAAAGCTCCGCTCGCCGGGGATCGACGCCATTGTAGGATCCAGCGTCGCGAGCGCAATGCGCGGGGCTCCCGATCTATCGAAATTCGCATCATTCAGCGCATTCTCGTTAACCTTTGACGCCGCCGGGTTATGCGGACAAGATCGCGCTCGGGCTCACAGCCTCAGGGGGCGTCCGACATGAAAAGCGCTTGCCGTCTCGTTCTCATCGCCTGCCCGTGGTGCGCCGCCATCCTGCCGGTGCTGGCCCATGCGGAGACCGACGCGTGCACCCTAGCCACCCCCGCGCAGGTGGCCGCAGCGGTCGGCGAGGCCGTGAGCGCGGGAGCACACGTGACGCCAACCTTCGTGAAGACGTGCACGTGGACTCCGTCCGGCAAGTCCAAGCTTGCTTCCGTGACGCTCAACGTGCAGACGGCGGCGTTCTACGACGGGGCAAAGGGCCACGCAACGCTGGCGTCAGCCGCGGCCGGCAAAGGCACCGGGATCAAGCCGGCCAGCGTGGGCGACGACGCCTACTACTACGTGGCGGGCGACCAGGCCGCACTCTTCGTCAAGAAGGGCGCGGCGTCGTTCAAGGTGGCGGTATACGCCAGGATTCCCGTGGCGGAAAAGGAAGCGATGGAGCTGAAGCTCGCCCGGGACGTCGTGGCGAAGCTCTGACGGCCCTTGGCGCGAGACAGCGCGCCTATGCCCCGATCGGAAACTTCGATCATCGGCAGGCACCATTGGGTGCACAGTGAAGGCTCAGCGCATCCGGCGCGGCAAGTCGATGGTGCGCGATCTCATCCTCCAGGAGTCGATCGATGGAGCGCACCTACCCGCCACTCGCATCGCGCCCGATGGCCCGGACGACCTACCAGCAACCCGTGATGCCGCGGCCGCCGCGCGTCGGGCTCGACGCCGCCGCGATCGATGTCATGACCGACTTCCGCCGCGTGCGGGCGATCACCGTGCCGGCCACGGTGTCCATGGACTATGCGTCGGAGCGAATGCGGGCGAATCGCGTGCACTTGCTGCTCGTCACCGACGAGCGCAACACGATCATCGGATTGATCACCTCCACCGACATCGAGGGCGAGCGGCCGCTGGTGCGCATGCGCGAATTCGGCGTGCGCCGGGAAGAGCTTTCCGTGGCCGACATCATGACGCCCGGCGAGCGGATCGAGGTGATCGAGATGGCGGACGTCGCGCGGGCGCGCGTGGGCCACGTGGTTGCGACGCTGAAAGCCGTGGGGCGCAAGCACGCGATGATCGTCGATCGTGACGACGCGGGGCGCTCGATCGTGCGCGGGCTCTTCGCCGCCTCGCAGATCGGCCTCCAGCTCGGCGAGCCCTTCGATCCGGCCGAGATTGCCCGCTCGTTCGCCGACGTGGGAACGGCGCTGGCGCACGCGTAAGGGCTACGCTCCGGCTCGCGACAGCATCGCGTGCAGCAGCACGTTGCAGCCCGCCGCCAGGTGCTCGGGCTTCGCGTCCTCGAGCTCGTTGTGGCTGACGCCTTCCTTGCAGGGAACGAAGATCATCGCGGTGGGCGCGACGTTGGCCACGTGCACGGCGTCGTGTCCCGCGCCGCTCACGATCTCCACCGCTGGATAGCCTCCCGCCTGCGCTCCGGCGCGCACTGCAGCGACGCATTGGGCATCGAAGCGGCACGGCGGGAAGTACACGACCTCCTCCACCCGCACGGTCACGCTGCACTCGTCCTCGACGCCCACGCAGGCCGCTCGCAGCTTCTGCTCCATCGCCTTCAGGCCCGCATCGTCGGGATGCCGGAAATCGACGGAGAATTTCGCCTCGCCCGGCACGACGTTGCGCGAGTTCGGCGACACCTGCATGAATCCCACCGTGCCGCGGCCATGGGGCGCTTCGTCGAGCGCGATGCGGTTCACTTCGCCCACGATGCGCGAGGCGGCAAGCAACGCGTCCTTGCGCAAATTCATCGGCGTCGGCCCCGCGTGCGCATTCATGCCCGTCACGGTCACATCGAACCAGCGCTGCCCCAGCGCGCCGGTCACGATGCCGATCGTGTTGCGCGTCTCCTCCAGGATCGGGCCTTGCTCGATGTGCGCCTCGAAGTACGCGCCGATCGCCGTGCCGAGCGGGGCTTTACCCGCGTAACCGATGCGTGTGAGCTCCTCGCGCACCGACTTGCCGTCGATATCCGTGCGTGAAAGCGCGTGCTCGAGCGAAAACGCGCCGGCGAAGACGCCCGATCCCATCATCACCGGCGTGAAGCGCGAGCCCTCCTCGTTCGTCCAGACCGCGACCTCGATCGGGGCATCGGTCTGCACCCCGTGATCGTTCAGCGTGCGCACCACTTCCAGCCCGGCGAGCACGCCGTAAGCGCCGTCGAACTTCCCGCCCGAGGGCTGGCTGTCGATATGGCTGCCCGCAACCACCGGAGGCCGCGAAGGAGCGCGCCCGGCGCGGCGGCCGAAGATGTTGCCGATCGCATCGACGCGCACTTCGAGCCCCGCCGCGCGGAGCCATTCCACGACGCGATCGCGGCCCTGGCGGTCGAGGTCGGTGAGCGTGATGCGGCGAACGCCGCCCAGCGGTGTCGCCCCGATGCTCGCGAGATCCATGAGCGAGCGCCACAGGCGAGCGGCGTCGATGCGAAGTTCGGTTGCGGCCTCAACGGTCATTGCGTTCTCCAGATTGGACGCCGGGGCGACGAGCAGCGACCTCGGTCGCGCCCTCGAACGCGTGCGCGAGCTGCAGCACGCCGAAGTCGTCGCGATAGCGTCCCACGATCTGCAGCCCGACGGGAAGCCCGTCTGCGGTGAAGCCCGCGGGAACCGAGATCGCGGGGTTGCTCGTGGCGCTGAAGAGGTAGCAGGACTTCATCCACTCCATGTAGTTGGCGAGCTTCACGCCGTTGATCTCGGTGACATAGGGCTCGTCGACCGAAAACGGCGGCACCTGCACCGTGGGCAGCACCAGGAACTCGTAGCGCTCGAGGAAGGCGCGCATGGCATGGAAGACGCTGGACCGCAGCACATTGGCCTTCGCGATGCGCGCCGCGTCGAGCGCGAGCCCCTGCTCGATGTTCCAGACCACGGTGTCCTTCATCAGGGCGCGCTTCGACTTGACGAGCTCGCCGAAGGCCTCGACGAAGCCCAGGGCCCGCTGCACCTGGAACGCTTCGTCCGCATCGCTCAAGTCGGGCGCGGCGTCCTCGACGATGCAGCCGAGCGACTGGAGCACAGCGCGCGCGGGCTCGAGCGCGCGCGTCACCCTTGCATCGACCGGAAACGCGCCACCGAGATCCGGGCTCCACGCCACGCGCGCCTTCCTGAAGTCGCGTGCCAGCGGACGCGCGAAGACACTTCCCGGCTCGGCGTGCGTCGTCGGCGAACGCGGATCGGGTCCCGCCATTGCCGAGAGCAACAGCGCCGCATCCTCCACGGTGCGCGCGATCGGGCCCAGCGACCACAACGTGTCCCACGCGTTCGGGAACGGCCAGTTGGGGACGCGACCCGGCGTGGGACGAAAGCCCACCACGTTGCAGAAGCTCGCGGGATTGCGCAGCGACGAACCGAGGTCCGAGCCGTCGGCGAAGGGCAGCATGCCGCTCGCGACCGCCGCGGCGGCGCCTCCCGACGATCCGCCGCTGGTCTTGGAGAGATCGTAGGGATTGCGCGTGGCACCGAAGATCGGATTGAACGTCTGGGCGCCGGTCGCGAATTCGGGCGTGTTCGTCTTGCCGATGAGGATGGTGCCCGCGTCGCGCAGGCGCTCGACGACGACATGGTCCTCCCCGGGCACGTGATCCTTGTAGATCGGCGAGCCGAATGTCGTGCGGATGCCCTTCGTCGGCACGATGTCCTTGTGCGCGATGGGCAGCCCGGCGAGCGGGCCGGCCATGGCGCCCTTGCGATCGAGCGCCTTGGCGCGCTTCAACGCCTGCTCCGGAAGGAAGGTCACGATGGCGTTGACCTTCGGGTTCACTTCCTCGATGCGGGCGATGAAGGCGCGCACGACCTCCGTCGCCGAGACCTTGCGCGTGCGGATCATGCGCGCGAGCTTCCTGGCGCCCAGATCGCAGAGCGCGGTGTCGCTCATTGCGGTACCGGCGCGCCTTCGCGCAGGTGGCACGCGGCGAAGTGGGCGGGCGCGACCTCCTTCATCACCGGCACCTCGACGCGGCAGCGATCGAAGGCATACGGGCAGCGCGTGTGGAAGCGGCACCCGGGCGGCGGATCCACCGGGCTCGGCACGTCCCCCGAGAGGATGACGCGTTTGCGCTCCACGCGCGGGTCGGGCACCGGAACCGCCGACAGCAGTGCCGACGTGTACGGATGCTGCGGCCGCGCGAAGATCGAGGCCGTATCGGCCAATTCGACGATGCGCCCGAGGTACATGACCGCGACGCGATGGCTGATGTGCTCGACCACCGCGAGGTCGTGCGCGACGAACAAATACGACAGCCCGAATTCCTCCTGCAGGTCCATGAGCAGGTTGATGACCTGCGCCTGCACCGAGACGTCCAGCGCCGACACGGGCTCGTCGCAGACGATCAAGCGCGGCTTCGGTGCGAGCGCGCGCGCAATCCCGAGGCGCTGGCGCTGGCCGCCGGAGAACTCGTACGGATACTTCACCATCTGGTCGGCGCGCAGGCCCACGCGGTCGAACAAGGCCCCGACGCGCGCCTGGATCTCCCCTCCCGCCGCCGACTCGAAGTTGCGGATCGGCTCCGCCACGATGTCCCCGGCGCGCATGCGCGGGTTGAGCGAGGAGTAAGGATCCTGGAACACGGCCTGCAGCTCGCGCCGGAAAGGCCGCATCTGCGCGGGCGAGAGCGACTCGATGCGGTGTCCGCGCCACGAGATTTCGCCCGAGGTGGGATCGACCAGCCTGAGGATGGCCTTCGCCGTGGACGACTTGCCGCACCCGCTCTCGCCCACGAGCCCGAGCGTCTCGCCTTCCGCGATGTCGAAGCTCACCTCGTCGGCCGCGTGCACGTGACCCTTGCGCGTCGGGTAATGCACGGTGAGCTTGCGCACCTCGAGCAGCGCGCTCATGGGCGGACCACCGGCGGCAACCGATCGGCTTCCCAGCACGCCACCGCGTGTCCCGGCGCCTTCGGGTCGAAGGTGGGGACGCCGGTGCGGCAAGCCTCCACCGCGTAGTTGCAGCGCGCCGCGAAGGCACAGCCCGCGAGCGGCTCGCGCAGCGACGGCACCATGCCGGGAATCTCCTGCAGCCGCTGGCGTGCCCCATGGCTCGCCCCCAGCCGCGGCATCGAATTCATGAGGCCGCGCGTGTACGGATGGCGCGGATGCGCGAAGAGCTCACCCACCGGGGCCTCTTCGACCTTGCGGCCCGCATACATCACCACCACGCGCTGCGCCATCTCGGCGACGACGCCGAGGTCGTGGGTGATGAGCAGGATCGCGGTCCCGGTCTTCGCCTGCAGCTCGCGCATGAGGTCGAGGATCTGGGCCTGGATGGTGACGTCGAGCGCGGTCGTGGGCTCGTCGGCGATGAGGAGCTTCGGATCGCAGGCCAGCGCCATCGCGATCATCACGCGCTGGCGCATGCCGCCCGACATCTGGTGCGGGTATTCGGCGGCGCGGCGCGTGGGCTCGGGAATCTTCACCAGCCGCAGCAGCTCGATCGCGCGCGCCATCGCATCGGCGCGCGTCATCCCTCGATGCAGCACCAGCGACTCGGAAATCTGGTGCCCGATCGTGAGCACCGGATTCAGCGACGTCATCGGCTCCTGGAAGATCATCGAGATCTCGTTGCCGCGCACCTTGCGCATCGCGGGCTCGCTCAAGCCCAGGAGGTCTCGCCCGTCGAAGCGGATGGAGCCGCCCACCACGCGCCCCGGAGGAGACGCGATGAGCCGCATGATCGAGAGCGAGGTCACGCTCTTGCCGCAGCCCGATTCGCCGACCAGCGCCAGGGTCTCGCCGGGCTGGATCGAGAACGACACGCCGTCGACCGCGCGCACGACGCCGTCCCGCGTGAAGAAATGCGTCTTGAGGCCGTCGACTTCCAGGAGCGGCGCGGACATCCCTACATTCTCCGCGCGAGACGCGGGTCGAGCGCGTCCCGGAGCCCGTCGCCCATGAGGTTCACCGCGAGCACGGTGAGCGACAGGCAGATGCCCGGGAAGAAGATGAGGTAGTTCGCGAGCCCGAACATGCTGCGGCCCTCGGCCATGATGTTGCCCCAGCTCGGGATGTTGGGCGGCGTGCCGGCGCCGATGAACGACAGGATCGCCTCGGTGATCATGGCGGAGGCGCAAACGTACGTCGCCTGCACGAGGAGCGGCGCCATGATGTTGGGCAGGATGTGGCGCCACAGGATGCGCGGCAATGTCGTGCCGGCGGCCACCGCCGCCTGGACGTAGGGCTCCTCGCGCAGCGTGAGCACGAGGCTGCGCACCAGGCGCACGACGCGCGGGGTCTCGGCGAGCGTGATGGCGACGATCACGTTCTGGATGCTCGCGCGCGTGAGCGCCATGAGCGCGATCGCGAGCAGCACCGGCGGGATCGACATGAGGCCGTCCATCACGCGCATGATGATCGCGTCCATCCAGCGCACGAAGCCGGTGGCGAGCCCGATCGCGATGCCGAAGAGCGTCGTGAGGAGCGCCACGGAGATGCCGACGGTCAACGACACACGGGCGCCATAGACCACTCGGCTATAGACGTCGCGCCCCATCATGTCGGTGCCGAACCACCATTCCTCGCCGGGAGGCTTCAGGCGCTTCACGGGCGCCACCGCCTCCGGATCGACGGTTGCGAGCCACGGCGCCAGCACGGCGGCGAGAATCATGAGCAGCAGCACGATGCCGCCCGCGATCGCCGTCGGGTGCCGGCGCAGCGCCTCGCGGAAGTTGCGCCAGGTGGGCGAAACGGGCTTCGGTGTGTCGATCGCGACGGCGGCCATGGTCAATACCGGACGCGGGGGTCGAAGAACATGTAGCTCAGGTCCACGGCGAGGTTCACGAGCACGTAAGCCGCCGAGAACATCAGGACGACGCCCTGGATCACCGGATAGTCGCGGCGCAGGATCGCATCGACCGTGAGGCGGCCCACGCCCGGCAATGCGAAGACGGTCTCGGTGACGATGGCCCCGCCGATGAGCAGCCCCACCCCGATGCCGATCACGGTCACGATCGGCACGGCCGCGTTCTTCAGCGCATGCCGGACCAGCACCGCGCTGGGGGCCAGGCCCTTGGCCTGCGCGGTGCGCACGTAATCCTGTGCCAGCACATCGAGCATCGCCGCGCGCGTCATGCGGGCGATGAGCGCGATGTACACCGTCCCGAGCGCCAGGGTCGGAAGCACGAGGTGCCGTGCCCATTCCCAAAGGCCCTCGCTCATCGGCCGGTAGCCTTGCACCGGCAACCATTCGAGCTCGATCGAGAAGAGATAGATCAGCATGTACGCGAGCACGAACACGGGCAGCGAGAATCCGCCGACCGAGAAGCCCATCACGAAGCGGTCGATCCAGCTGCCGGCGCGCGCGGCCGCGACGACCCCGAGCGGCACGGCGACGAGCACGGAGAAGACCAGCGTGCAGACCGTCAGCGACAGCGTGGGCCCGACGCGCTGGCCGATGAGCTGCGTGACCGGCAGCTTGGTGAAGATCGAGATGCCGAGGTCGCCGTGCAGCAGCCGCCACACCCATTCGCCGAAGCGCACGTGGAACGGTGCGTTGAGCCCCAACGCCTCGCGGATGTTGGCGATGTCCTGGCTGGTGGCCGCATCGCCCGCGAGGATGGCCGCCGGGTCGCCCGGCGTGAGGTAGAGCAGGAGGAAGACGACGAACGCGACCACCGCCATGACGACGATGGTCGCGAGCAGACGTCGGGCTACATAGGCGAACACTATTCCGGCCGCGGGACTACTTCTTCTCCACGTTCCACAGCAGGTTGATCGGCGCGATGATGAGCCCGCTGATGTTCTTGCGGTACGCGGTCGGCAGGATGAACTGGCCCGTCGGGATGAACGGCACGAACTCGAACGCGTGCTTCTGCACGGCGTCGGCCGCGGCCTTGGACTCCGCCGGCGTCTTCGCCTTGAACCACGCCTCGCGCAGCTCCTCCGTCTTCGGGTCGTCCGGCCAGCCGAACCACGCCCCCTT
>Ga0157369_10003804_pt1 | contig 17926 bp, 8 predicted proteins | sample C25metaG_FD_113461 | JGI IMG/M metagenome (GOLD analysis project Ga0157369, IMG submission 113461) | Corn rhizosphere microbial communities from Kellogg Biological Station, Michigan, USA - C2-5 metaG | ecosystem: Host-associated > Plants > Roots > Rhizosphere > Soil | place: USA: Michigan... | reverse complement strand
CTCGGGAACGTCGCTGGCGCGGTGGGGTGGCAACGCTACTTCGAACTATAACTGGCAATTACACACCTACGACGCTGGGGCTGACTGGTACTTCGAGGACTTTGGGATGGGGACCACCGAGAAGGACTCGGTGCAGTTCATAACGGACGTTCAGAATGCAGGCAGCCATGCACTGACGACGATGTCGATGATGTCGTGGGTGGCGAAAGAATCAGAGAACAGCAGCAACGGGAACTGGAGCTTTTCCGTTGGGAAGTATGGGATGCAATGCTCTGCCGATCCTTACAACGCGGATGCCGGCAATGGCCTGGAGACCGACTGCAAAACACCGGTGACCAGCTTGCCGGTTACGTCTGCGTACTATCCTTTGCTCGACGACTCCAGCCAAAGCTGCCCGACGGGCAATTGCGTGTATCGCGATGCGTGGGCTCGGGCGCTTTCTGCCGCGTTTGGCAGCGGGACTTGCAACGTACCATATTCGACGATTAGTTCGTGCCACTTCTACGACATGGATAACGAGGTGGACATCTGGAACGGTACGCATCGGGACGTTCACCCCACCGCTTCGGGCTACGACGAGCTTGCCAATATCTATGAAGCTGAAGCTACGGCGTTGAAGAGCTGGGATCCGGCGGCGGTACGGTTTGGTCCGGTCTCCTGCTGCTGGTGGTTTTACTGGAACGTTGGACCATCGGGCGATGACAAGGCAGCTCATGGCGGGGTGGACTTTTTGTCCTGGTGGTTGAATCAGATCTACTGGCTGGATCAGATCAAGGGAGCGCGCACGCTGGATGTATTCGACATTCACGCCTATCCTGATGCCGATCTCACGGGTTTTACGGATGCGCAGAAGAAGGCAGCATCCGCTTCGATCTATCGCGATTATTGGGACCCGACCTACGTGAGCACTTCCGGGACCATCAATCAGCCGTATGCAACGAGTATTCAGCCTAAGAAGACCATCCCGTTTCGGATTCCACGCATGAAGGCGCTGGTGAATGCAATCTATCCGGGCACACCGCTCGCCTTTACCGAATGGAGCGCGGCGTTCTACAACGAATCGGACTTTTCGACGGCGCTGGGGGACGCCGATGCCTACGGTATCTTCGGGCGCGAGGGAATGGCTTTTACTTCGCGCTGGGGAGGGCCGACGGCGGGCAATCCCAACTATCAGGCGTTGAAGCTCTATACCAACTACGACGGCTCGCATCATGGATTTGGGACCGTTTCTGTTTCTGACACTAACTCGGGGGATCCGAATCTGTTTTCCAGCTTTGCGGCAATCAATGCGAGCGGGACGGCGATGACCATCATGGTCATCAATAAGGACCCCATCAACTCAGCGGTTGTGACATTCAATCTGTCCGGGTTCAACGCGACCAGCTACGCGGCGTATACGTTGTCTTCGACGAAGGCCAGTGCGATATCAGCTTCCGGCTCTGGGCCGTGGAGTGCCATGCAAACCTTTGCGCCTTACAGCATCACTCTGCTGTCAGTTACTGGAAGCGAGGCCTCCAAACCCGCATCCGAGTGGTATCTGAATCCTGATGACCTGATGGTGCCTGCGTCGGGTACGGCGACTTTGCATCCGGCGATTAGCAGTGGCACTGCTACCGTGACACTCTCATCGGCGGTGTTCGATGCGTACCAAGGCACATCGGCGTGCAACGGCTCGCTCATACTTACGAACTCCACGATCTCCGTCTCGCAGCCGGGAGCTATCCCAGTGAACGCGGGGAGCACTCCGGGATTCTGCCACTTTACCGTGACGGGCAGCGATGGCACAGTCACCCAGACACAGGGCGGATGGATCGTTGTCGGTAATCCTGCGGCGATGCTCACGCAATCGGGCAATAACCAAACTGGCAGCGCTGGAGCAGCATTGAGTGTGCCGTTGACGGTTTCGGTTTCTCCAGGCCAATCGGGTGGATCGGCCAGCGGTGCGGGGATTTTATTTACAACCTCTGCCGGCACGCTCTCCAACGGCACTTCAAGCGGAAGCAGCGTGATAGCAGTTACGAACTCGGCCGGGACAGCTTCCGTCACGTTGAATCTGCCTTCGACGAAAGGGACAGTGACGGTTATAGCCCAAGATCAATTTGCGATTGGCGGAGCTTCCGTTACGTTTACGGAGACCGCTAACTAATCGAGCATTCAAGTATCTGCGGAGTTACCGGTGGACTTTGGCAGCAAGTATTCGAAATGAGAAGGCATGCTTGCAGGGCGGATCATTGGGAACCTGGATATCGAGACCTTGGGCCCCCTGCGTCCACTTGAGCTCAGCCCTGGATCCGAGTAGCTCGACTTTTTTGATTCGGCGAGGATAGTTTGCAGAATTTTCTGCCAGGGATTTGACCAGGACTTTCCCGTCAGTTGGCCAACCCAGAGCGATGGCATAAAGAGTGTCGCCTTTGGTTGTGAAGCGTATATCTGTGTGGTCGAACTTTATCTTCGACAGCTGATAGGACGGGACCTCTTGAGGTTGCGTCGAAGGCCCTTCCCCGAAGATGCTCCACGGACGGGTTCCCTTAATTGCTTCAGAATTCACCTGCTGCCAATCGGCGAGTTCCTGGAGAAAAGCGAGCTCGTCGCTGTCCGGTTCGCCATGACCGGGAAGGGGAATGCTGAGAAGTAGATTGCCGTTCTTGCTGACAATATCGACCAGGAAGGGAATGATGAAAGAGGCTTTCTGGTAAGTATGGTTTTCGAAGACCGATCTGTCGTAGTGCCAATGTCCAATGCACGCCTCGGTCTGCCAGGGATCTTTCTGGAGTTTATCCGCGAGCGACATTTCGAAGTCGCGCGTGAGTGTTCCCCATACGGGCTCAGGGACCACTTTGAGATCCATCACTCCCTCTAGTCGACCGCCGTGGGCCTGCATGTTTTTGTTGTAGTAATAGGCCATGATTTGAGGAGCGAGATCGGGAATTCCCAGCCACACGCCCAAGTCCGGAGCAAACTTTCCGCCTTTGTCGAAATCAAACTGCGCGTTGTCATCGAAGCACAAGATATCCGGACCGTACTTGTCGATCACATCCTGCACGCGAAGCAGGAACTGCTGCACAAACTCGGGGCAGGGACTGTTTTTCTGATGGGGCTTTCCGTTGATCATCTGTGGGTTCATACCGTCCCACCATTTCCCCTTACCGTCCGCGATGGTCTGGAGGCCGTCATAAGGAACTCCGGCAAGAGGGCCCGTTGTGTCGCTCTTGTACCGCACGGAGAGAAACTCATCCCATACGCGATGCGGGGTGCCGTGATAGCTAACGCCGAACCGCAATCCGTTGGCCCGCGCGACCTTGGCCCAACTCCCCACGATGTCGCGCTTGGGGCCTACATTTACGCAGTTCCAGGGCTGGTGCTGCGAATTCCAGCAATCGAAATTGTCGTGATGGGTAGCGAGGGAGACGAGGTATTCAGCGCCGGCTCGCTTGTAGAGTTTGACGAGCGCATCGGGGTTCCATCGCTCGGCCTTCCATAAGTGGCAAATGTCTTTGTATCCGAACTTTGATGGGTGCCCATAATGTGCAACGTGATACTCGTATTGCGGCATGCCTTGTATGTACATGTTTCGCGCGTACCAATCGCCCTGTTCGGGGACACACTGCGGGCTCCAATGGGCCCAGATTCCAAACTTGGCATCTCGAAACCAATCTGGACACTGGTAGGACTTCAAAGACTCCCAGAATGGCAAGAAGGGGCCGCTCGGGACTTCTCCCTGGAAAAGCTGCGAGTGCTCGGTGGCGCGCGCCAGGCGCGCCAGAGCCAACATGGAGAGTCCGCCCTTGAATAGTGATCTGCGATTCATAGTTGCGTTCGTTCCTTTCGGGAATCTTGTAGGTTGTGCGCGTGAATGGATCTCAGCAAGCAGCTACTGACGGCTCGCATCGGTGCCCATCTGCTGCAGGCCGCCAAGCGCTCGACCATTCCATTGTTTTACGAGTTGTCTTGATTCTTTGAAGGCATCGTCCGCGGCGGCCTTGTTTCCTGATTGCTGATAAAGGCGGGCAAGCTGATAGTGCAGGCTGCCGTCCTGATCGGTCGAGAGCCCCATTTTGTATTCCTGGATTGCTGCCGGAACGCGATCGGTTTCTGCATAGACTCTTCCGAGCAGGACGTGATAACGAGGCAGAAGTTCCGGCTTGAGGCTCGCGCATTTCTGCAAGTAAGGCTCCGCTTGGGCGAATTGATTGCGCTGCACGAGGATTTCAGCTGCGAGCAGATTCGCTTCGGCATCTGCTGGGTCTTCTTTCAGCAGAGATTCGTCGATGCTGAACGCTTCATCATTCTTCAATTCGGAAAACAACGTGATCGCCAGGCTCAGTCGGGCACTGTGGCTTCGGGGATCGAGGGCAATGGCTTTTCTGTACTCTGCTTCTGCATCGTCCCAATGATGCTGTTGACGGAAGACGTTTCCAAGTAAGACGTGCATGCGCGGGGAATTTGCGTCGATTTCTCCGGCACGGGAGAGAGCCTGGATAGCGAGGTTTTGATCCGCCTTGCTCTCCCAATAGAGGCCCGGCGCGCGCGTCGCGGGATTGTTTTTAAGCTTCTGGGCCGCGAGCGATGTGGTTTGGTAATCGGCTGTGTAGAAGGAACAAAACGCAAGAAGCTGTAACGAATTTGTGCTTGCCCCTTGGAGAGCAGGCTTCAGGGCGCCGCTGCAGCGGGAGTATCTGCCTTCGGCAGCAAACCTATGAGCGTCTGAAAGCGATTGAGCTTGAGTGATGGAAGACTGCCTGTCCTCGGCAGCGTTTGAAGTTGGCGGCAGTTCATCGGAGACGAACGCACTCTCAATCAATGCGGGGAGGTCAATGGGAGAAGAACTGATTGCGTTGTCACGTGCGGTGGCGATGAAAGATCGCACCTGTTGTTCCGTGAGCGCGCCGCGAAATAGCGGGAGGTTCGAACGGACGAAGGCGGGATCGGCGTTTGCCGCGCGTGTGAGGCTACTGAGAGCGGCCTCGGATTTCCCCGAGATTACGTCGGTGATCATTTGACCGAGCACAGCAAGGCCGCACTGAGAACTTGATTGAAGTTCGTGTTCGAATTGTTCCTGTGCCTCGGCGATTTTCTGCTGACGCAACAGGGTAATGCCGAGCTCCGCGTATCGGCAGGGAACAGGCGGCTCCAATGCGATTGCAGCTTTGTACGCTTTTTCTGCTTCGATCAGTTTTCCTTCAGCAGCTAGAACTTCGGCTGATCTGAGCTTGACGTACGCGGAATCTCTGTAGGTCGACGTCATCAAGCGTGCATCGTTTTCGACCTGGAGCAGATAGGAAGTGCCGAGATCGAACCAGAGATCTCCTTTATTCGGATCGAGGCGAACTGCTTCCAAATAAAGTTCAGTAGCCCTTTTGCTATCGCCGACCGCGGCATACGCTTTTCCGAGTGAGTGGGCGGCCTGCAGATCGCTGGGGTTGAGTTTGACGGCGTCCTCGAGATACTTGGCGGCCTGCTCGGGTTTGTTTGAATGGAGGTACTCCAGCCCCAGGAACAATTGCGGAACAAATAGAGATGGGTTCAATCGGCTTGCCTGCTGGAAGCTTTTGATGGCTTCTGGGTGATTGTCCGACTCGTAATACATGATGCCAAGATTCGCCCAGAGCTCTGGACGAGTGGGATCTAATGCGACAGCTTTGCGATACGCCTGAGCAGCTTCTGCAAAATTTCCCCTGGACTGCGCTGCGCGGGCCTCACCCAGGAGGGATTGCATGTTTTGCTCTTGTGTCTCTGCACAGACGATCGCGTTCACGCTTAAGTTCGTGAACGCGATCAGCAGGCAGAGAGCCAATACGCTCCTCTGCATATGGGTACTCTAATAGGTCAGCTTCAGTACACCCTGCATTTGTCTAGCCCCCTGGGTGCCCGAGCTTAAACCCATGTTGGGACTTCCGACGCTGGCATTCGGTATGCCGAAATTTGGATGGTTGAAGGCGTTGAACATCTGGACACCAAACTGCAGGCGCAACTTCTCGGTGAGCGCGAACCATTTGGCCAGAGTCAGATCCTGGTCTACGTAGCCAGGTGCTCGGAGTTTGGAGAAGTAGCGAGGAGCGTTGCCGAAGGTGAAAGGAGCCGGTGGTGCAAAAGCCGCCGGGTTGAAGAAGCAGTACTTTGTTCCAACAGGGATCTCGGGGACCCCATTGGTGCCACCGCAGTGGCCAGTCTTAAATGACTGACCGGTCAAGTCCGCGTGCTGATTTCCACCAAAAACTGTGGAGGCGTTGCCGCCGGAGCCGATTGACATCGGGAAACCGCTTTGCGCGGTAGTAATTCCCGAAACCATCCATCCGCCTACAAGTGCATCCTCAGCCCTGTTCATGCCGCCGCCTAGCTTCTTGCCGCGGCCGACAGGCAGATCATACACATAGTTCAAAACCAGAGAGTGTGGGATATCGCTGCCGTCCACTGACCAATCCGCTTTCAGGTCATAGAAGTTGCGGATACCCGAGCCTCCCTGGTCGCCATTGATGGAGCCCCATTCTTCCGGGCCGCCTGTGTCAGAAAGGAACTTCGAGAAGGTATAGGAGGCTGTAAATACGAGGCCCGCGCCGAAGCGGTGCTTGAAGTTTGCCTGCAACGCGTTGTAGTTGTTCATTCCTACCGGCTCACTCTGGGCGGAGACAGCCCCGCAGAATTCTGGATAAGGCATGAGGGATTGCGCCACAGTGTAGGGGCAGCTCGGGGCAGGAAGTCCCAGCTTGGTTAGCGCGTCAGCATACGGGTTGTCGGGCAACACGGTGTTTAGGGCCGATCCCATGGAAAGATATTTTGGATCCAACTGGCCGTAGTTCATGCCGCCGAGAGTGATTCGTCTTCCGCGACTCCCAACATAATTGATGTCGAGCACGTCGTTGGGAGCGAAGGCGAATTGGAAGCCCAAACTGAACTGCTGGGTCATTGGATCGGGACGATACGGATTCACCACACTGGGACTCTGACCCACCTGGGTCAGGCCTCCCAGCGCGTTCCCGGTAACTGGTACCAGACCTGATTGGAATGCCTGGGAGAGGGGAGCAGTAACATGGATTCCGTCGGACGATGAAGTCCATGCCGACGAAGTGGAGAACCCAGGATCAGGTCCATTGCCGCCGTAGAAGTTTCTTGCGTAGTAGATGCCATAGCCGCCTCGCATGACTAACTTCGGCGAAAGGGCGAAGGCGAATCCGACGCGGGGCGCAAAGTCTTTCAAATTTTTCCGATATAGACCGCGATCCCCGGGTGTGTTGTAGATGATCGTGCCATAAACCGGAATTCCCGTAACCGAGCTGATGGGATTGAGAGCGTGGAGATCGAAATAGGCCTGCTCATTGTGCCGTGCTGTCGGCGGCATCTGGAGATCGTAGCGGAAGCCCAGATTTAAGGTAAGGCGGCGAGTCGCCTTCCAATCATCCTGAATGTACATGCCATGCATGTAATACGTTGGCGCGGGATATGCGTTAAATCCGGTGGAGCCAGCCGCGCCTGTTCCGGGATTGCCGGCGCCTACCATAAAGGAAGCAAGCGCGTCGCCGGGGCTTTCGCCCTTCAAGTTGGATGGATCGGGACCTGCGGTCATCTGGTTACTGAAATTGAATACTGTCGGGATGAGTCTGCCGCCGTCGTCGGTCTGCCAGATCCCCATATACCCGACCGAGATGGATTGAGTTTTCAGGGACTTGTTTACGTCCAGGGTCAAACTGCCGTTGTTCTGCGGGAAGCTGGCTTCACCGGAGTTTTGTGTCGCTCCGAGGGGAGCATAGAATCCGCTGCCGCTGAAGGTGTTTCCAAACTCAACCTGCGGAAACTGCGGCGTCCACGAATCGAGGATGCCGGGCAGACCCAGCGAGGAAGGTTTGAATGGGTAGCCCTGGACGACGTTGCCGCCGGGATTGCGAATGAAGAAGAGGCTGCCGCTCAGGATGAAGCTCGGGGAGAAGACGTGGGAATAGCCCAAAACACCGAACATGCGATTGTTGGGGTCAAATACGTAAGGCCCCGCAATATCGTTCGCTCCGTAAAATGCTCCTGTCTGGACCTTTCCTTCGTGCTTGTTCGAGAACTGCCCGTAGATTCGGTTGTTCGCGTTGATGTTGTGATCGATGCGAAATCCCCACTCGTTGGAAGTCGTCGGCGCAGTGACCGTGGTATTGAAGTTGAAGCCGCCGCCAGGATTTTTGGGCGCGGGCCAATAGTTGCCGGTAGCGAATTTGTTTGCCAGAGGGTCGATGCCCCCTGGGCCTGATGTGGGGATGATGTTTCCCGGATATGGATTGCGGACAGGGCTTCCGTTGGGACAAGTTGACAGCGAGTATGGGTTGTAGATCTGGCCCTGGTAGATGGGTCTGCCCAGACAATCGCTTCCCATTGAAGTGGTGGTGAGCTGGGCAGAGAAGTCGCCCGCCAACTGGGCGGTGGTTGGCACCTCTGCGCTATAGGTGAGGCCCCCATTGAGCCGCAGTCCCTCATAGTGTGCGAAGAAGAAGGTTTTGTCCCGCTGCCTGTAGATACCCGGGATATAGAGCGGACCGCCGCCGGCGATTCCGAACTGATTGCGATGGTCGTTCGGCTTGGGCACGCCGTTCAGGTTGTTGAAGTAGAGGTTGGCGTCCAAGGCCGGATTGCGTAAGTACTCGTCGGCAACGAAATGGTAGTCGTGGGTGCCGGCCTTGGTGGTCATGGTGATCACGTTTCCGGTGCTGAATCCATATTCAGCTGAAAACGAGTAGCTCGTGACCTTGACCTGGTCGGTATCCTCCGGTGCGGGCACATACAGGACACCTCCCCAGCCCTGGGCCACATCGTAGCCGCCTTCCAGCAAGAAGAGGTTGGTTCCGAAATATCCGCCGCCGAAATTCAAAAAGGAGTAATCCTGATCGGCCGTATCTTCACTGCCGCCGGCACCCAACAATTGGCGGTCACCCTGGACGTTCACAGCGGAATCCAACGTCGCAAAGGAAAGCACATTTCTGAGATTGAGCGGGAGCTCATCGATTTGTTTGGTCGAAATGTCGGTGCTGATGGTCGCATTCTGTGTTTGAAGCAGAGGGCCACTGGCGTTGACGGCGATCTGTTCGGTTGCACCGATGGTCAATGTAATTCCAGTGTTCAGGGTATCTCCAGCGGTGAGAACAATGGAGTCCTGCCTGGTCGTTTGAAATCCGGGAGCGCTTACCTCGAGCGAATATTTGCCCTGGACAAGGAGGGCAAAGGAGAACTCTCCGGTCTGGGTCGTAGTGTCGACGCGCACGATGCCGTTATCTGGATTGGTGAGCTTAACAGTAGCCTTGGGAATTCTGGCGCCGGAGGGGTCAGCGACCGTGCCGGAGAGAGAGGCTGTGGTGCTCTTCGACTGCGCAGCGAGTTTCGAGGGGAAAGCCAGTCCGATGGCCGTTATCAAGACTGCCAAAGCGATGAGACGCAACCTGTTCATCTTGCCTCCTAAAAACAACCTTCTAACCTGGTTCACTTATGCCAAAGTCCAAGCCGAGGGGACGCCGCTGAATCTGCCTCATCGGGCTTCTTCCACACCGGGGATATCGAGGAAATGGTCTCTCCAGGACGGTCCCAAGTAAGCGATAACTGTATGCTTACCTACAAGGTGCTGTATGGTACTGTTCGTGGGAGCTGTGAAGAAAACACGCCTCTTATAGTGGTTGTTTTGTCGAAGTAGAGCACTGCGCGGAAACGAACCATCGGCCCGGAGGAGTATGGAAGGCGTCTGTGGCAGAGAGTTAGCTGCGTCGCGGGGATTGCAGAAGTCCAGCGGCGGTCATGCAGTTAGGTGGGGAGTGAGCAGGAGTCCAAGGCTGCGGCCGAGTTGCCGAGTTGGATGGATCGCGAGGTGAGGCTACCAGGTGCGAACGGCAACTACGGTGGGAGTAGTTGGGATGTCGTTTACGACCTTGGTTTGAAGCACGAGTTCAAGGTTCTTGTCTTTCCACGAATTTGGCAACGTGCGAGCCAGCTCCAGTATCCCCTGAGGCGAGGTAATGAACTCAGCAGCGGCGCGGGTGCCACATTGGGTGATGCCAGCGATCGTGATCAGTGCGCCCCCGGTTTTGGAATGAGGCAGGCGGGCGACGAGCGCATAATCCAACTGCACTTTGTTTTCAGAAGAAACGATGCGGTGCCATTCGTGCGCACTGTTGCTCTGGTCTCTGATGGAGAGTCCGCTTCCAAATACGAAAGGCAGGTCACCGGTCATCTGGAGGGTCCAGGCATTGTTGAACGCACCTATGAGTACTGCCGGTGAATCACGAAGGTCGCCAAACGCGACATCCTCCCCCGATCGAAGGTCGAAGGCATGCCGGAAGCGAGTCAGCAGGGAGGCAACACCGACGTTGGCCGACACGTCACCAACTGTCACGAACTCATTCTTGATGCTGATCAAATCACCTGCTCCGAGTTTGTCGTCGCCGGAGACGGGAATCAAGAATTCGTGCCCAGCGGCATCGAGCTCGCTCAGGTGATGCGTAGCCTTGAAGCGCTCAATGAGCTGAGAGCTTGGCATATAGACGGGATTTGCGCCGGTGTAGATGAGAACTGGTTTTGAGCTGTCGAGAAGCGGGGACCAGAACAACTGGACAACATCTTTGGGCCTGAAGCTGTATGCAGCGATGGCGGCCACGGCAAGCGCGAGAACTGCGAGAATCCACACAGGTTTTAGCCGAAGCCGGCTGGGTTTGGCGACATTTTGGTTAGGAACCGCATCGTTCGTTAATGAAGATGGCGAGAAGGCGGGTGGCGAAACGCTCTCTACAGGCGCTGGGGTGAGGACATGCACATGCTCCGTGTGGCGGAGTTCCTTCTCAGGTGTTTTGCTGAGGTTGGGAATGTAAGAGCCCGGAATTATTTCAATACGGATTGAGCTTGATTTGCCCTCTCCCATGTAGTACTGAGCCAATCGCTTTCGTACTTCCACGGCGCGCGAGCGGACGATCGGGTCTTCGTTCGTGTCGTAATCGATGGCCCTGCCAAACACTTCGATGCCGATGATTCGTTCCTTCAGTCGCTCGACGTGTCCACTGAGACTCTGGTCGACAATGTAGCTCAGGAGATGCTGAGATTGCTTGCTGGATCGAAAAGGCACACTCTTCAAGATTTCGGAGAGAGCCTTCTGCACTTGACCGGCGAAAGCCTCTTTCCCATCTGACGTTTGATCCGCTGAACGAACTGCCTCAGCTGTGTTTCCCACTCGGCCGACCCCCGAACTCAGCTTACGCTCACAGTACTCTACGCTTACTGAATTGAGCTGGCAAGCTACACATTTGGGCCGCGATAGGCTGGAGCGGAACCGTACAGCACCTTGCGCTGGGGTCGTCCGGCGACATGATCTGTTCGGAGGAATAGAAGCATTTTGTTCCGCGGCGAAGGCGTCGCATAGAGATCTGAGGGTGGATGTGTGTATCCAGATCTCGTGAATTTGGCAGCAGTTCAATCAGATCTGTTCAGAAGGCCGCCAGCCCCTTGCCGTCGGCTCAGTAGAAGCGACTATGCACTTCCGTAAGCGGCAGGAATGTCAGTCCATCAGCGAGTGCCGGGAGATTACAGTTGTGTACGGCACAGCAGGAGCATATTTTCCATGTACTTTTCTTTGCGTACAGGGCTGTTTTGTCTTTTGGGTTTTGTTCTCATCGTATGTGTTCCGGGACAGTCGTTTGGTCAAGCTCAAGCGATTGAACGAACGGGAAGTGGAGTGGTTGTTCACTCCGCCAGTGGTGTCGTTCGGGTAGAGGGGTGCTCTGACAGCATCGTACACATTATTGCCGGTTCAGGCGCTGCGCCAGCGGCAGATCTGGTGCCGTCAGTAGTTCAGCCGTGCGCTGAAAGGGCAGTCACTACCTCCTCGGACAGCTCGCGGGTGTATCTGCGAACGAAGAAGCTGACAATCGAGGTAGACAGAGAGACAGGGGCCGTCCGATTTTTGACAACCAGCGGCCAGGCCATTCTTAACGAGCGCGCGAATGGGCGCGTGTTGCCGAAGCAGGATTCAAGCGGGTCCGGAGCCGATGTCAGCCAGGAGTTTCTGCTGAGTGCGGGTGAGGCAATCTATGGACTGGGCCAACATCAGGAAGGATTCTTTGACCTGCGCGGCATTCCGGTACAGCTTCTACAGGCGAACACGAACATCGCCATTCCATTTCTGGTTTCGACCAGCGGGTATGGATTGCTCTGGAACAATCCGTCGCTCACGGACTTTGACCCGGCCCAAGAGGAGATTCATTTAGACGAGAACGGGCAAGGGACCTTCAAGACAGGGCCGGAAGGGGAGTATGGATTTCTGCTTAGCGGCAATCATCGCAACAAGCTGAGGCTGTCCATTGACGGGCAGGAGATTATCGATCTCAAGAATATGTGGCTGCCGCTCTCAGCCGGAGCGAAGATGCACCTGGCTGCGAACACGACATACAAGGTGATCACGGAGACAGGGGGTGACACGAAGCTCGCCGTTCGCGCTCCTTCCGATACGATGACATTCCGCTCGCAGGCGGGTAAGGGGGTTGACTACTACTTCCTATATGGGCCGGAGCCGGCCAGGGTTGTTTCCGAGTACCGCGACCTTACGGGGGCTGCACCGCTTTTGCCGCGGTGGGCGTACGGCTTCTGGCAGTGCCGCGAACGCTACTCGAGCCAGCAGCAGATTCTGGATACTGCAGCGGAGTTCCGCAAACGCAGGATTCCTGTCGATGTTCTCGTACAGGACTGGCAGTACTGGGGCAAGTACGGCTGGAATGCAATGCGGTTTGACGAGAGCGCCTATCCGAATCCCGCAGAGATGATGTCTGCTTTGCATAAAGAGGATTTGCATGTGGTCATCTCAGTGTGGGCGAAGTTTGGCGCGGAGACAGCGGTGGACAAGGAATTTGTTGCCGATCACCTGGTGCTCGAGCGTGCCGCAAGCACTGGGGAGCCTGGCGAAACAAAGGAACGCGAGAATTGGGCGGATCTTTTCAATCCAAAGGCTCAAAAGCTGTTCTGGGCCGACCTCAACCGGAACCTGTTCAAGGATGGACTTGACGGATGGTGGCTCGATGCTTCGGAGCCCGAGGGAGATCCGCTGAAGGAGGACACGACCTTTTTGGGGCCGGGAAGGGAAGTTCGCAACGCGTTTCCGCTGTTTGAGACTGCGGCTGTGTACCGAGGGCAAAGGGCAACTACGGAAGACAAGCGCGTGGTTATTCTTACCCGTTCGGCTTACACGGGTTCACAGCGTAATGGGACGATCTCGTGGTCGGGAGATATCTCAGGGAATTGGGAAACACTGCGCCGTCAGATTCCTGCTGGGTTGAGTTTTTCGATATCGGGGTTTCCTTATTGGACGACGGATATAGGCGGCTTCTTTCGCCCGACGGATCAGTACACATCGCCGGAGTATCACGAGTTGTTGATTCGCTGGTTCCAGTTTGGAGCGTTCTGTCCTATCTTCCGCATCCATGGATTCCGATCAGAAACCGAGATGTGGAAGTACGGCCCCGAGGTCGAGCGAGTTTTGAGGCAGTACGACGAGTTGCGCTATCGTCTGCTTCCTTACATCTACTCCTCGGCGTGGGGGGTGACGTCTCGCGGCGAAACCGTGATGAAGGCTTTGCCCTTTGTTTACCCTCAGGACGCGTCTGTGAGGCAGGTGAGCGATCAGTTTCTTTTTGGGGATTCTCTCCTGGTGAATCCTGTCACAGAGCCGCATGCGACGACACGGAAAGTCATTTTGCCGGCTAATGATACCTGGGTCGATTTCTGGACAGGTCGGACGATTCGCGGCGGGCAAACAATCACCGCCGATGCACCTCTTGATCGAATGCCGATTCTGGTAAAGGAAGGCAGCATTGTGCCGTTGGGGCCGGTGGTGCAGTCTGCTTCAGAACCGCAGAAGCAGTTGGAGATTCGGGTCTACGGTGGGAAGGACGCCAGCCTCGATCTCTATGAAGATGGCGGCGATGGTTACGCATACGAGAAGGGCTCAAGAGCGACCATTCACTTGCAATGGGATGATCGCAGCAAGGTTCTCTCGATTGGAGATCGGAGGGGAAGTTATCCTGGGCTGCTTGCGCAGCGAACCTTGCAGATTGTGTTGGTCAAGCCGGGGCACGGCGTGGGAGATCAATCGACTTCCGCTGCGGATCGGTCGGTTCCCTACGAGGGGCGCGCGATGAGGATCGATCTCGGGAAGGCGAACTGAGCAAGTCGATCTGCGTTGCAGGCGCCACAAGGGCGTCTTCATCTTCTGTCACTCGTAACTAGTCGATGGACCTACGAGGCTGAATTTTTTGGGAACCTCTGACTGGAAGCACGCACTACGACGTGCGGCGCGATGAGCTCGGCTTTGGGTCTGATCGATTCTTTTTTGCGGGCGATTTTCAGGGCAAGATCTGCCGCGGACCTGCCTATGTTTTCACTCCCCTGATCGACGGAGGACAAGGGCACGCGCAGGAAATCGGAATAGGAGAAATTGCCGCATCCGATCACGGCAACATCTTCAGGGATTCGCAAGCCTGCATCCAAAATCGCTCTCATTGCGCCGAGCGCTGAAGGATCGTTGAAGCAGAAGACTCCGTCCGGCTTTTGCGGGGAACTGAGCAGTATCTTCGCTGCTTCGTATCCCCCTTTTTCGCCCCGATGGTCACCGGATGCTCCCAGAGAGACGATGTGCCCCGGGAGGGGCGCGAGATTGAAGGAAGCGAGTACACGCTTGTATCCTTCAAGTCGGCCAACTGCAGTGCTAACCTCTGGACCGCGAATGTGTGCGACGCGCCGGCACCCCTGTTCAATGAGGTGAGAAGTGGCGAGCGAGCCCACCGCCTCGTCGTCGACGCCGACGAAATTCGCGTCGAGCCCCTGGAATCTCCTATCGATGAGAATGTATGGGGTCTTGTGTTCTTCGATCATGCGGAAACAGTCGACGGACCATTGCGCCGAGGCGACCAGAATGACATCCACTCGCCGCGCCAGAAACTGCTTGATTTCGAGTACCTCGAGTTCTGGGTCTTCGTCTGAGGACGAGATCAGGAGACTGTACCCTTGCTTGCGGGCCTCGACAGAGATAGCCTTGGCGATCTCTGCAAAGAACGGATGCAACAAATCGGGAACAACGAGGCCTAGCGTCCAGGTGCGACCCGTGACGAGCGAGCGGGCGGCGAAATTAGGCTGATAATTCAGTTCCCGCATCCGCTTCAAGACGCGCCGCCGCGTTTCGGCAGCGATGTCAGGATGATCTCGCAGGACCTTGGAAATCGTGACAACGGAAAGGCCGAGATCGTTAGCGATATCTTTCAAGCGGGTCGCCATGCATCAAATTTACCCCAATCTCCGGCTCGGGATCGAGAAATAGAACAGCGAATTCTTCAACCAATTGATCCGAGTAATCTTCAACCTCAGTGCGTCACCTGTTCCAAACGCGGGTGACGCGCTCGCTTTGCTTGACAATGCAGCAGAGCGAGCCCTAATATCGTTACGTTTCAGTTACCGATGACTGTCGTGATTTTGGGGGATTCTATGCGAGTTCTGAATCAGATGGACGGCCGCAATCCGGATGCTGTCGTTCCCGAGAAGGTGCCCCAAAGGTTGCTGAGCGACGGTGCAAGGATGCCGGCGATAGGGCTTGGAACATTTGGTTCGGACCACGAATCGCACCAGGCGGTGGCCGATGCAGTGAAGTATGCCGCATCGATTGGGTACCGGCATTTTGATTGCGCGTCTGTGTACGGCAACGAAGATCGCATCGGGCACGTCTTCAAGGAACTCTTCCAAAACGGCCTGCAGCGCGATGAAGTGTGGGTCACCTCAAAGGTGTGGAACGACAAGCACGGCGAGAACGATGTGATTTCGGCGTGCGAGAAGTCGCTGAAGGATCTGCAACTCGACTATCTCGATCTGTATCTGGTTCACTGGCCGTTTCCCAATCATCATCCTCCGGGATGCGATGTCGCGGCGCGCAACCCGCATGCGGTGCCCTACATCCACGAGAACTACATGCGCACGTGGCGAAAGATGGAAGAGCTCGTCGATCGAGGTCTGGTGCGCCACATCGGCACATCAAACATGACGATCCCGAAGATGGAAATGCTGCTGCGCGACGCGCGGATTAAACCCGTGGTTAACGAGATGGAGCTTCATCCGCATTTTCAGCAGCCGGAGTTCTTTCGCTATCTGAAGAAGAACGGAATCCAGCCGGTCGGCTTTTCGCCGCTTGGATCGCCGGCGCGGCCGGAGCGCGATCGCACACCGGAGGATACTTCGCCAACCGAGGATCCTGCGCTTTGCGAGATTGCGCAGCGCTTAGGTGTTCATCCTGCAGTGGTGTGCATCAAGTGGGCGGTTCAGCGAGGGCAGGTACCGATTCCGTTCTCGACAAATCCCAAAAACATTCTGAGCAATCTGATGGGCGCGATTGGTGAACCTCTCAGCTCGCAGGACATGCAGACCATCGAAAAGCTGGATCGAAACTGCCGGTTGATCAAAGGGCAGGTCTTTCTTTGGAAAGACAACCAGGCATGGGAAGATCTCTGGGATATTAACGGTGTCATTACTCCCGCTTAACATTCACGGGGCTGAGAAGGCGAGCTTACTCCTGAAAGTTTCGCCTTCTCGAATTTTTCGAAGCTCACGGGCTTCGGAGGTCAGATTGAAGTTGGGAGTGGGCTGCGGGAACGCGGTGCAAGAGGAGATGGGCTGAATGTCAAAGACTATGAAGGCGGCTTTTCTCCCGGGAAACAGCACCGTCGAGATGAAGAGCGTTCCCGTTCCTCAGCCAGGTCATGGCGAAGTTCTTATCGCTGTGAAGGCGTCCACGATTTGCGGGTCGGATATTCGCGCGATTTATCACGAACATCTTGGCAAGGGGCCAGAGGGCTATCAGGGTGTGATCGCGGGGCATGAGCCTTGCGGGCAGATCGTTGAGACGGGTCCGGGCTGTCGCCGATTCAAGACCGGGGACCGGGTGATCGTCTATCACATCTCCGGTTGTGGAGTGTGCAACGACTGCCGGCGCGGTTACATGATTTCCTGCACCAGCGCAGAGTATCGCCGCGCCTACGGATGGCAGCGCGACGGCGGCATGGCCGAGTTCCTGCTCGCTGAAGAAAAGGATCTGATCTATCTGCCCGATGAGCTTACCTACCTCGATGGCGCTCAGGTCGCCTGCGGGTTTGGCACTGTATATGAAGCGCTCCATAAGATCGGGATCAGCGGCAATGACGCCGTGCTCATCACCGGGCTTGGCCCGGTTGGCCTGGCCGCAGGAGCCCTGTGCCGCAAGCTGGGTGCTGAGAGGATTATCGGCATCGACATTTCCGCCGAACGACGTGAGCTTGCGCTGCAATTAGGCCTGTGTGATTCGGTGCTCGTTGCGGGACCGGAGAATGTGAATCAGGTGCGAGACCTGACGGGCGGTTATGGCGTGGAGCGTGCGGTCGATTGCTCGGCTAATGCCGAAGCGCGCTTCGCTGCGATTCGCGCCACGCGCAAGTGGGGCAAGATGGTGATGGTCGGCGAGGGCGGCACGGTCACCTTCAATCCGTCTCCCGACATTATTCACGAGCAGAAGACAATCTACGGCTCCTGGGTGACCTCGACCTGGCTGATGGAGGAACTGGTGGAGCGGCTGGTGCGGTGGAAACTTCACCCCGAAGACATCGTTACACACAAGTTCTCTCTCGACCAGGCGGATGAGGCCTACCGGTTGATGGCATCGGGACGCTGCGGCAAGGTTGCAGTTTGCCCGGCCGGGGTATAACGCGTGCACACATCGGCACTCGTGTATCATGTGCGAAAATCCCGAGCGCAAGCGCATATCTCTGCATTTTGGGTGTTGCAGTTTGCTCCGCGTCGAGAATTGACCGCATCTCCAGCCACGGAGGTTCAGTGTGATTAAAAGACATTCAGAAAAGGAGCCGTGGGAGTTCACACTGAAGCGGCTTCTTCCTTTATGGGGACATCGCAATTGGAT
>Ga0157369_10003803_pt1 | contig 17932 bp, 14 predicted proteins | sample C25metaG_FD_113461 | JGI IMG/M metagenome (GOLD analysis project Ga0157369, IMG submission 113461) | Corn rhizosphere microbial communities from Kellogg Biological Station, Michigan, USA - C2-5 metaG | ecosystem: Host-associated > Plants > Roots > Rhizosphere > Soil | place: USA: Michigan... | reverse complement strand
GCCTCGAATTCGCTCTTGCTGACGAGGTTGCGGAATTCGGGGAAGAGAACCGTGTCTTCGCGCGCTTCGTGCGGACGATACATGCGGAGAAAGGCGTGGATGTTGGCAAGGACGGCAGTGCGGTCGCCGTCGGACTTGATGCCACTCGCGCCGAGCTGTTCCAACCGCTGCGTCACGACACGTCCGGCGGCGTGCTGTGCCTGAAGGGTGTCGACCAGCTCTACCAGCTTGCCGGCTTTGCGGAAGCGCGGGAACAGATGCTCTTCCTCGAGCTTCTCGTGGTAGTCCTCGATGAAGTGGTGGATGAGCCCGGCCGAATCGGTGAGGATCTTCGGGTCGAAGTCCTTCTTCCCGGCGGTGAGCCGGCGTCCAATTTCCTCATAGATCAGCATGACGCGGTTGAGTAGCCCATGCTCGCGCATCAGGTCTTCCGGCGGCGCGACGTCTTCGTCGCCGACGGCTTTTTCCATGGTCTTTCGCGCCTTCTGCTGCGCCCACGCGGGCACGACCAGCGCTCCAGCCGCGCCTCCCACTGCCAACTCGATAAACTTGCGTCGCGTTTCCAGCGGTTCCATGCGTCCTCCTGCGGAATTGAGATGCGGAGGGAGCAGCTTTGGCGTCGCGAATTGCTGTCTGGAAACGCTCCACGTGGTTCGTTAGAATGAGGCCATCATCGAACAGGGTGGGGTTTAGGAGGCAAGGTGTCCACAACCGCCGTGGATGTGCAGCAGCTCGGCAATCATAAGCTGAAGGTAAAGAAGCCCGGCCAGCGCGCGTGCAACGAGAAGGACGCGAAGAACAAGCTCTGCGCGGGCCATCTCAAGCACTGGTTCTACATGACCGACGTGAAAGAGCAGGCATGCGGCGACATCGCCCAGGCCTTCGGCCCGCACGCCGAGATTTATCGTTGCGAGCACTGCAAGACGTTGTACCTGCCCAACGAGATGGATCCGCGCGGCCTCAACGTGGCCGGCCGCGGCGTGATCTCGACCTTCGGCCTCACCATCCAGCCGAAGAAGTAGCGGGAATAGCAATGAGCGTCGGGGGCCAGGGCAGCTGCATCTATGGAGTGGGATGAACGCTTCCGAGCTGATCTACGACTGGAACCAAGCCGGCGCGGGCGGCTTCAAGCCGGCCGGACGCGCCCTGCTGAACGACGAGACGCTGCGGGATGGCCTGCAGTCGCCCTCGGTCAAAGATCCCACGCTCGACGAGAAAGTCCGCATCCTCCACCTGCTGGAAGCGCTTGGCATCGACTCCCTCGATATTGGACTTCCCGGCGCCGGCCCGCGCGCGGTCGAGCAAACGGAAACGCTGGCGCGCGAGATTGTTGACGCCAAGCTGAAGATCCGCCCCAACTGCGCCGCCCGCACGCATAAGAACGACATCACGCCGATCGCCGACATTTCGCAGCGCGTCGGCATTCCCATCGAGGCGGCCATGTTCATCGGCTCCAGCCCCATCCGCCGCTACGCCGAGAACTGGACCGAGGACTTCCTGCTCAAGACCACGGAAGACGCGGTGAAGTTCGCCGTTTCGCTCGGTATGCCGGTCATGTACGTGACCGAAGACACCACGCGCTGCGATCCGGAGATGGTTAAGCGACTGTACTCGACCGCGATCTCGCATGGCGCGCGAGCCATCGTGGTGTGCGACACCTGCGGACACGTCACGCCAAACGGCGTGACTGCGCTCATCCGCTTCGTGATCGACGAAGTGGTCAAGCCTTCGGGCGAAAAGGTTCGCGTCGACTGGCACGGACACAGCGACCGCGGGCTCGGCGTCATTAATTCTCTGGCCGCGCTGGCGGCGGGCGCCGACTGCGTTCACGGCACCGCGCTGGGCATTGGCGAACGCGTCGGCAACACGCAGCTCGATCAGATGCTCGTCAACCTCAAGCTCATGGGCGTGCCGCCGTGGGACCAGCAGGACCTGACGCGGCTCAAGGAATTGTGCGAGCTCGTCGCCGGCGCCACCCAGATGCCGATCCCGAAGAATTACCCCGTACTCGGCGACGACGCGTTCCGCACCTCCACGGGCGTGCATGCGGCCGCCGTCATCAAGGCGCTGAAGCGGAACGATGTCGAACTTGCAAACGCCGTTTACAGCGGCGTACCGGCGCACTACTTCGGCATGGAGCAGTCGATCGATATCGGGCCGATGTCGGGCAAGTCGAACATCATCTTCTGGCTGGAGCGCCGCGGCATGGTGGCGCGCGAAGACGTGGTGGAGCGCGTGTTCGCCCGCGCCAAGCAGGCCGACCGCTGCCTCACCGACAAGGAAGTGCTCGAGTGCTGCGAAGAAGCCGCCCGCGCGAGAGAGTACGCCAAGACAAAACCCGCCTGAATGCAGAATGACGAATGCAGATTGCAGAATGAAAACTGCGCTGTCATTCTGCAATCTGCATTCCGCATTCTGCAATTGCCGACAACGAGCGCGACGTTCCGCTATTCCACTGATAGTATGACGGCAGGTCATGCCGCTCTGGTCCAACCGCACTGAATCCGCTGTTTCGCCCGTGCAGGAAGTGGCGCGCGTGGCGGAGGTGTCAGCGGTCCATACGGCGTTCGCGTGGTTGCAACGGCACGAGCGCGAGCTGAGCGAGCTGCAACTCGAGCTGGCGGCGATTCCCGCGCCGCCCTTCAACGAGCAGGAGCGCGGCGAGTGGCTGCGCAAGCAATTCGTCAAGCTTGGCCTGGAAGACGCGCGTGTCGACGAGATCGGCAACGTCATCGCCCGTTATCCCGGCGCCGATCCCGCGGCGCGAGCCGTCGCGCTGAGCGCGCACATCGACACCGTTTTTCCCGCCGGCACACCGCTACAGCCGCGCCGCGAAGGCGAAAAGCTGTACGGTCCCGGCGTGAGCGACAACGCTTCGGGCGTAGTTGCCCTGCTGGCCATCATCCAGGCCATGCGCGAGGCTAAAGTTCGCCCCACCGCGCCGCTGGTATTCATCGGCAACGTCGGCGAGGAAGGCGAAGGCGACCTGCGCGGCATGCGGCACATCTTTTCCGACCCGCAGTGGCAGGACGCGATCGGCTACACCATCGTGGTCGACGGCGCCAGCTCCGACACCATCGTCACACGCGCGCTCGGCAGCCGGCGTTTCGAAGTCACCGTGCGCGGTCCCGGCGGACACTCGTGGAGCGATTTCGGCGCGCCCAATCCCATCGTGATGCTCGCCGGAGCTATCGAAGCATTCAGCAAGATCGACGTGCCCAACACGCCGAAGACGACGTTCAACGTCGGCGTGATCAGCGGCGGAACGTCGGTCAATTCAATTCCCGAGAGCGCGACCATGCGCGTGGATCTGCGCTCGTCGTCGTCGGAAGAAATCAACCGGCTGGAAGAAGCGCTGCGCCACGCCATCGCCCGCGCGGTGGCTCGCGCCGCTCACAATGGATTTGCCGGCGAGATCTCGCACGAGATTCGCCTCATCGGCAGCCGTCCCGCAGGCGAGGTTTCGGAACAGGCGCGTATCGTGCAGGTGGCTCGCGCCGTCGATCAGCACTTGCAAAACAGCTCGCACCTCCAGCGGGCATCCACGGACGCCAATATCCCCATCTCGCTGGGATTCGAGGCGGTCGCGCTCGGCGCCGGCGGCACGGGCGGTGGTGCCCACACACTGCATGAGTGGTATGACCCGCGCGGACGCGACCTGGGATTGAAGCGCGTGCTGCTTACGGCGCTGACGCTGGCGGGGATCAGCAATTAGCAAGTAGCAGTCAGCCATCAGCATTCAGCCGTCAGCATGTCGCCCAAAATGTTGATGGCTGAATGCTGACTGCTGTTTGCTGATTGCTCGTTGTACACTTCTTCGCTCCCATGAAATCTAAACTTCTCTTCGCCCTTCTCGTTCTCGGATTCACCATGACAGCCTTTGCGCAGAACGCCCCTGACACCATCTTCGTCAACGGCGACGTCTATCCCGGCGCGCGATTTGTGGCCGGATCGAACGGCGCGCTGGTTGTGCAGCGCGTGGGCGAACGCGCGCAGGCGATTGCCGTCGCCGGCGGAAAGATCGTTGCGGTCGGCACGAACGACGACATCCGCAAGCTGAAAGGTGCGAAGACGCAGGTCGTCGATCTCGCCGGGCACTTCGTCATGCCTGGCTTCAACGACGCGCACACCCACCTCGCCTCCGGCGGGGAAGAGAAGATGCACGTCGAGCTGATGGGCACGAAGTCGCTGGAGGAGATGAAGCAGCGACTCGCGGCCGGCGTGAAGAATCTCGCGCCCGGCGAGTGGCTGATCGGCCGCGGCTGGGACGAAACGAAGTGGACCGAGCAGAAGCTGCCCTCGCGCCAGGATCTGGACGCTGTGACCGGCGATCATCCGGCATGGTGCTCGCGCGCCGACGGACACGCGGGCGTCGCCAACACGGCCGCCGTCAAGGCTGCGGGTGTCACCCGCGACACGCCCGATCCGAAGGGCGGCAAGATCGATCACGACGCCAAGGGCGAGCCCACCGGGTACTTCCGCGATACAGCGGAAGGGCTGGTTGCGCGCAAGATTCCGCCGCCGACGCCCGCGCAACGCAAGCGTGCCATGGAACTGGCGCTGGCCGACGCCGCCGAGCACGGCGTCACCTCGGCACAGGACAACTCCGACTGGCAGGACTTCCTGGTCATGGAAGAACTGGAGAACGCCGGCAAGCTGCCGATCCGTGTCTCCGAGTGGCTGCCGTTCGATGCGCCGGTATCGACGCTCGACCAGCATCGCGCGAAGCACAGCGCAACTGATCCTTCGCTCCACACCGGCATGCTCAAGGGATTCATGGACGGGTCGCTCGGCTCGCACACTGCCGCGCTGCTCGCGCCGTACGCCGACGAGCCCGGCAACTCCGGCCTTCCTCGTTACGACCAGGCCAAGCTGACCTCGATGGCGGTTGAGCGCGCCCTCGCCGGTTTCCAGATGGGCTTCCACGCCATCGGCGACAAGGGCGCGCAGATGGCGCTCGATGCCTACCGCGAAGCCGAGCGTACGGTGCGCGAAAAGCAGCCCGACCAGAAGCGCGACTTCCGCTTCCGCGTCGAGCACGCGCAAGTGATCACGCCCGATCAGTTCGCGCAGTTCCGCGAACTCGGCGTCATCGCCTCCATGCAGCCGAACCACCTGCTCACCGACATGTTCTGGGCGGTCAAGCGCATCGGCGAAGAGCGCGGCAAGACGTCGTATCCGTGGAAGCAGTTTCTGACGAGCGGCGTGCACCTGGCCTACGGCACCGATTACCCGGTTGAGCCGATCACGCCGTTCCGCGGCGTCTATGCCTCGGTCACGCGTATGGACGAGGCCGGCAAAGCAGCCGCCTTCCATCCGGAGCAGAAGCTGACCATCGACGAGACCATCGCCGCCTACACCACCGCTTCGGCTTACGCGCAATTCGCCGAGCGGGAAAAGGGCACGTTGGAAAAGGGGATGCTCGCTGACTTCATCGAGCTGGATCGCGACATCACCAAAGTGCCGCCGCCGGAGATCCTCAAAACGGTGGTGTTGCGCACCGTTGTTAACGGTAAAACCGTTTACGAAGCGGGAAAGAGCAAGTAAACTCGCCGGACACAAATCAGGGATGAGGGGGATTCGATGCGTCGCAGTGTGTTGTTTCTTTCGCTGTTCACCATTCTGTTGTGCTCCGCGGTAGCGCTGGCGCAAGGCGCGCCCGCCGCACAGCCGCAGGCTCCCGCTGCCGGTGGCCAACCCGCCGGCGGCCAGCCCGATCAGGAGCTGAAGAACGTCCAGGTGCTCAAGGGCATGTCGCACGACGAAGTGATCCAGTCGATGCGCTTCATCAGCGCCTCGCTCGGCACCGAGTGCGACACCTGCCACGTCGGCCGCAGCCCGGATGGCCAGACGCACTTCGATCTCGACGACAAGCGTCCCAAGAAGACCGCGCGCGACATGATGAAGATGGTGAAAGGCATCAACGACACCTACTTCGAGGGCCGCAACCAGGTGACGTGCGCCACCTGCCATAGCGGACACGAGAACCCGCGCGCGTTTCCGCCTATCGCCGATCTCGACACGCTGAAGGCGCGCCTTGACGAGCAGCAGCAGGCTCGCCAGCGCCAGCAGCAACAGGCCCAGAACCAGGCGCAGGGACAGCAGCCGCCGCAGCAACAGGGTCCTCCAACGCCGGAAGCCATCGCTCAGCGTCTTGGCGTTCCGACGCCGGCCGCCTTGTTCGCCAAGTATGAGCAGGCCATCGGCGGCGCCGACGCCATCGCCAAGCTGACCTCGCGCTGGGACAAGTACACGACCACCAATCCCGTGAACGGAAACACCAGCTCGGGCGAGACGTTGAAGAAGTCGCCCGACAAGGTGCTCGCCACCACCAGCGCCGGCGACCGGTCCAACACCACGGCCTACGACGGCAGCGTGGCGTGGTCGAAGAACCCGCGCGGAACGCAGCCCATTACCGGTCCGAATCTCGACCAGATGAAGTTCGTCGCCAACTTCTATCGCGACCTGCGCTTGTCCGATCGCTACCAGCAGGCGCGTCCCGGCCCCAAGACCCAGATCAACGGCCACGAGGCGTACCAAGTGCGCGGAGTGGTGAAGGGAACCCGCATCCAAGAGCAGCTGTTCTTCGACGCGCAAAGCGGCTTGCTGCTGCGCCGCGTGACCTATCAGCCGACGCCGATGGGCGCCATGCCCGACCAGATCGACTTCGAGGACTGGCGCGACGTCGCCGGCGTGAAGGTGCCTTTCGTCCTCAAGACGGCGACGCCCGACGGCATGTCCGTCCGCGCCTACTCCGACGTGAAGTTCAACACGCCGGCCGACGACGCGAAATTCGCCATGCCGGCCGACGCAGGGAAGCCGACGCAGTAAAGCGTCGTTGGTCGTCGGTCGTTGGTCGTTGGCCAAAGACCAAGACCCGGAGAGCCTCAAGAGGCACAGACCGCCCGTCTGTGCCTCGTTTTTTGTTCCCACCAACCAACGACCCAAGCGAACGATTCTTGTTCTCGCCAACGACCAACGGCCAACGACCACTTGACAACCACCGCCCCAATGTTCTGTAATTTCTGTCGTGACAGAAATAACAGGCAAGCCGCTCAGCCCGGCAAAACGGCAGTTCATCCTGCACTGGGGCGAGATGGGCGCGCGCTGGGGCATCAACCGCACCGTCGCCCAGATCCAGGCCCTCCTGCTTGTTTCCGACGTCCCGCTCACCTCCGAAGACATTGCCGCCACCCTGCACGTCGCCCGCTCCAACGTCAGCACCAGCATCCGCGAGCTCGAAGGCTGGGGCCTGGTGCGTCCGGTGCACGTGCTCGGCGACCGACGGCGCCATTACGAATCGCTCAAGGACATGTGGGAGATGTTCCGCATCATCGTGGACCAGCGAAAGCGCCGCGAGATCGATCCCACGCTCGACGTCCTGCGCCTCTGCATTGCCGAGCTGAAGCAGGCGCCCGCTGAGCGCTACACCCGCGAGCGGCTGGAAGAGCTGCTCGAATTCTTCACCGAGGTCGACATCATCTACCGCGACATCCGCGAGCTGCCGCTTCCGGTGTTGCGCAGCACCATCAAGGCCCGCGGCACGGTGCGCAAACTGCTCGGGCTGAAGGGACACAAGAAATGACTCGCAGTAGCAGGACCGCCGTCGCTCCCCGCAACATCGTCACCGGCGCATTTGGATTTACCGGCAAGCACATCGTGCGGCTGTTGCTGGCGCGCGGGGAAGAGGTCCGCACCCTGACGTCGCATCCCGATCCCAACTCCGTCCTCGCGGGCAGCATCGAGGTCGCGCCGCTCGACTTCACGCGTCCGGAGGAACTCGCCGGCAGCATGGCCGGCGCCGAAGTCCTCTACAACACCTACTGGGTTCGCTTCGAGCGCGGGGAAGTCACGCACGACGTGGCCGTGCGCAACACCGGCATCCTGGTGCGTGCCGCCGAGCAGGCAGGGCTGCGCCGCATCGTGCATGTCAGCGTCAGCAATCCTTCGCTAAACTCGCCGCTGCCGTACTTCCGCGGCAAGGCGGAGGCCGAGCAGCATGTTCGCGATTCGCGTCTGTCGCACGCCATCCTGCGGCCGGCGCTGTTCTTCGGCGGCGAAGACATCCTCATCAACAACATCGCCTGGCTGCTGCGCAGTGTTCCCGTTTTCGCCATTCCTGGCGACGGACAGTACCGCGTGCAGCCGATCTTTATCGAGGACATGGCGGAAATGGCGGTCGACGCGGCCGCCGAAACTTCCAGCTTCACCCTCGACGCCGTCGGCCCGGAGATTTACCGCTACGACGACCTGGTGCGCCTGATCGCCGACACCATCGGCAGCACCAGCCGCATCATGCACGTTCCGCCAGGACTGATGAGCTTGGCTTCGCGCATCGTCGGACACTTCGTCAACGACGTCGTCCTCACGAAAGACGAAGTCACGGCGCTGATGGCAGACCTGCTCGTCTCCAGCCAGCCTCCGACTGCGCGCACCGGCCTTCGCGCATGGCTCGCCGCCAACGCCGCACGCGTCGGCGTGACCTACGCCTCGGAACTCGCGCGGCATTACGTGGCGACGAGCAAGGTGGCGAGCTGAAGCAGCAATCAGCACCTAGCAATCAGCATTGAGCCGTGAACACTCGCCCGAAAGTTGACGGCTGAATGCTGACTGCTAATTGCTGATTGCTTTCTGTTACTCTGCTCGGTCTTCGAATCCAACTGGCAACCGGCAACTGACAACTGGCAACTTTCTTGTCCCGCACACTCAAAGCCCACGTTCTTCTGATCCTGATCACGCTCATCTGGGGCGTGACCTTCGTGGTCATCAAGAACGCCATCCAGGACATGCCGCCGCTGCTGTTCAACTGCGTGCGCATGATCCTGGCGGCGGTGGCGCTGGTGCTGATCTACGTTCGCCACGTCCCGCGCATTAACCGCTCGACGTTGCTGTCGGTGCTGCCGTGTGGCGTCTTTCTCTGGGCGGGATACGAGTTCCAGACCACTGGCCTGCGCTTCACCACGCCATCGAAGTCGGCCTTCGTGACGGGCCTTTCGGTCATCCTTGTCCCGGTGTTCCTCGCCATCTTCTGGCGCAAGCGGCTTAAGGCGTGGACGTGGGCGGGCGTCTTCGCCGCGTTCGTCGGACTCTACCTGCTTACTGTTCCGGCCGGCGAAGGCGGCGCCGCGCTGAATCTGCAAGGGATCAATCTTGGAGACGTGCTCACGCTCGGGTGCGCCATCACGTTCGCGTTCCAGATCATCTTCGTCGGCATCGCCACCCGAAAACACCGCTTCGAGCACGTGGCCATGTTGCAAGCCGTGATCTGCGCCATCCTGATGGCGGGAACGCTGCCGTTTGGCGGCGATCTCCACGCGCTGTGGTCGCCGCGCGTGCTCTGGGCGATCGCCATCACCGGACTGCTGTGCACGGCGGCGGCGTTCACCATCCAGGCGTGGGCGCAGCAGTTCACGTCGCCGACGTACACCGCGCTGATCTTCGCGCTCGAGCCGGTTTTTGCCTGGATCACGTCGCTCACATTCCTCGGTGAGCATCTCGGATACCGCGCCGGGCTGGGCGCCATCCTGATTCTCGGCGGTATCGTGATCGCGGAGCTGAAAGGCGGGTCCGACGAAGCCGCGGAGGCTGCCTAAAGCGATTTTATCTATGCGAGCGAGCCCGCCGAGAGCGGCGAGCCTCCAAAATCAACCGGCTTGCGCTGCACAAACTGCAAGAATCCCATTCTCGGACATTCCTTAAAAAATTAGTTGTTACGCTGGCCATCTGATTTGCGTCTAACCCACTATTACGGCTGGAGCTCGGAAAGAACGGCCTCTTTGCGTCACGGTATAATGTCGAGTTTTGAGTAAGGTGGAGGAAAGTCTATGGGAGCGCGGGCACGCGCAACATTCGACCAGATCCGGGCCAATCGCTTGGCCTCGACGATTCTGGTAATGGTCACGCTGTCAGTGGGGATCCTGATCGGAACGGTGATCTCCAACGGCGTCAAAGCCAAAACTTCGGTCAACAGTTCCGATGCGGCCCAGATCCAGATTCCCGCGCCCAAGCAGCTTTCCAACGCCTTCGCGCAGATCGCCAAGCAGCTCGAGCCGGCCGTGGTGAACATCAACACCGAATCCATCGGCAAGGAAGACGCCACGCCGCAGCCGCGCCAGCGCCGCCGTCCCGGCCAGCGCACGCCCAACGACGACGAACAGGGACAAGGCCAGGGCCAGGGTCAGAGCCCGTTCGATGACTTCTTCGACCGCTTCTTCGGCGGCCAGATCGGCCCGCAGCAGCAGTTACCGGAGCGCGCCCTCGGTTCCGGCGTGATTGTCGACGGCAAGGGATACATCATCACCAACCGGCACGTGATTGAAGGCGCCGACCGCATCAAGGTGCACCTCAACGACGACCCGCTTTCGGTGAACTACGACGCCAAGGTCATCGGACAGGATCGCGAAACCGATCTCGCCGTGATCAAGATCGAGCCCAAGCGCGCGCTCACCACCGCCAAGCTCGGAAACTCCGATAGTGAAGTCGTGGGCAACTGGGTTCTCGCCATCGGCAGCCCGTTCGGACAGGAAGGCACTGTGACCGCGGGCATCATCTCCGCGAAACAGCGCAACATCCCCGGCACCGGACAGTTCCAATCCTTCATCCAGACGGACGCGGCCATCAATCCCGGAAACTCCGGCGGCCCGCTGGTCAACATGGACGGCGAAGTCATCGGCATCAACACCGCCATCTTCACCCAGGGATTCAGCCAGGGATACATGGGCATCGGTTTTGCCATGCCCTCGAACACCGTAGCGTCCGTGTACAACCAGCTCATCGGTGCGGAGCACCGCGTGATTCGCGGCTCCATCGGCGTGCTGTTCAACGCGCAGGCGAACCCGGCGGTGGAGCGCCTCTACGGCTCCGGCGTCACCATCACCGAAGTCACGCCCAAGGGTCCGGCGGAAGGCGCCGGCCTCAAGCCCGGCGACACCATCACCGCGCTCGATGGCAAGAAGATCAAAACCGGCGACGAGCTGGTGTCCGACATCATCACCCGCAAGCCCGGATCCAAGATCAAGGTCGATTACATGCGCGACGGCAAACCTGAATCCGCCAGCGTGACTGTGACCGATCGCGAAAAGCTCTTCCCGGGCACGGAAGAAGCGCAGGATGAGAACAATCCTGAGAAGCCGGCCGAAAGCAGGCTCGGCATCACCGTGCAGGATCTGACGCCCGCAATGAAAGACCGCTTCGGCGTCGACCATGGCGTGGTGGTTACGGCCGTGAAGCCCGGCTCTTGGGGCGATGACAACAACTTTAACGTGGGCGACGTGATCTTGCAGGTCAACCGGCAGCCGGTGAACAACGAAGCCGACTTCCGCAAGATCCAGGCCGGCCTCAAGTCCGGTCAGGACGTGGTCTGCATGGTCCACCAGGGAGGCCGCCGCGGCGGCAATGTCTTCCTGGGCGGCACGCTGCCGTAAAACAACGGAGGCCGGCGTCGTCGCCGGCCTCAACTCGCTATTGAAACGCAAAGGCCGCAAAGATTTCATTATCTTTGCGGCCTTCGTGCCTAGCGGTGAATCCTGTTCTTAGTTCCGCCGGCCGTCCTGGGCCGGTGCGTCGCTCATTCACGCAGGACTATCGACGACTTCGCGCTTGTCGCCAACAAACCAGCTAATCAATATTCCGTCTGCCGCGAAGAGCGCTAGACGAGCGATGCCGTCGGGTGCGAGATCGAACGACCATGCCGGTGGCACAAAAATGTAGGCCGCCACCGGAACGGAGATCGCAGTCGCGATCAGCCCGGCGCGTGTTCGGCCGGTGTCTGCGCTGATCATCACCGGTACCAGGAACAGCGGAAGCACGCCAAAGCTCATCGCAGGCGCGAACGCCAACCCAAACAGTACGGTGGCGCACGTCACCGCCGCCGCCAATACGGTTTGCATCCGGAGCTGTTCGTCGTAGCCGAACGTCATCAGTGCTTCACCACCGTGATGGTGACGGACGAGGGATATTCCTTCGAGTGGTGGATGCTGGTGTGCGCCACCGCTCCCTGCGTCTCGTCATAGTTCTTGCCACCGGTATTCAGGTTGCGGTCGAAGCGAGGAAAGTTGCTGCCCGAGATTTCGATCCGGATCCTGTGTCCGGCAGGGAAGTAGTTGCTGGTGTTCATCGGCTGGAGCACGACCTTGTACACCTTGCCGTTCTCCATCCACACCGGGGGCTTGTCGTACCCGTCTCGATAGCGCAGCCGCTGGATGGTTTCGTCCAGGTTGTACGCCGGGCCATCCGGATAAACATCGATCAGCTTGATGGTGACGTCGGTGTCTTTCACGTCCGACGAGACGAACAGCGTGGCCTCAATCGGGCCGCTCAGCTCCATTGGCTCCTTCAGCGGCTCACTGGTATAGACGAGGATGTCCGGACGTTCTTCCATCTTGCGCTGGTCCCAGGCGCCGCCATTCACCGCGTTTCCCGTGCAGCACACGTTGCCGCCGTACGACGGAACCGGGTTCATCGGGTCATAAGTGAACTTGTCTGGCGCATCGCTCGCCGGCGTCGATGCAAGGAGCGCGCCGTCGCCCTTCAGCGTGTTCGCGTTCCCGCCGCTCGAAAGGTACAGCGTCTGCGGCTGCGCGCCCTGCGGAGGCCACGTCTCAGACGACTGCCACTTGTTCAGCCCCATCGTGTAATACCGGACCTTCGGCATCGAGTGCAGGATGTGGTTGTCCTCGCCCTTGAGGAAGAAGTCGAACCATCCCCACGTCAGTGAGTCGTAGTCGAGACGCGCGTCGCCCATATGACGCTCGCCGACCACCGTGTCTTCCGTCGCGCGCTTGTACGAGCAGTGCAGCGTCGGCGCGATTACAGCGTATTGCTCGTCGGCGGCTTCGCCCTTCGCCGTCTTGCGAACGAAGTTATAGGCGGCGAGGTTCGGGCCGACCGAGACGTCATACCAGGACATGAACCACAGCCCCGGCGTGTCGACCTGCATGCCGTCGTTCCACAGTCCGCCCTTGTACCAGGCAGGATCGTTGGGCGCGCGTTCGATCATCGCGCCGCCGGTTTCCACCGGCATCTTGGTTTCGAAAATGCCCGGCGGGCCATCGACTGCCTTGATGATGTCCTTCTCCGGCAGATGACGCAGCGCTTGCGACCAGTCCACCGGCGGCTGTTGCTGCGCCAGGTCAAACGACTTCGACTCGCGCACCAAATCTTCCTGCGAAGCGTTCGGCGGAAACATCGGCCGCACCTGGTTCTGCTCGCCGTAAAGCCACGCGATGAACAGCATCTGCACCGCGCCGCCGCGATACCAATTGCCCTGCTCGAAATATGGCTTCACCCGGCCCACGCCCGCGCCGAATCCCTGCGGGATGATCGCGCTCAGTCCCGGCGGCGCCATCGCCGCCACCCCGAGCTGCCACTCCGCCGTAGACGAGCATCCGATCAGCCCAACTTTCCCGTTGGCCCACGGCTGCGTCGACATCCATTTGATGGCGTCGTAGCCATCGGTACGCGGTGGCCCGAGAATGTCGTAGTTGCCTTCCGAGAAGAAGTGTCCGCGCTCGTTCATCTCCACGTACGCGTAGCCGCGCTTGACCCCGTCGAGCTCCTGCGACATGTCGCGCACCACGCCGTTGCGCACGTCCCAGTAATTAAAGTTGTAAGGAGTACGGACGAAAACGATCGGATACTTCTTCGTTGTGTCCTTTGGACGGTAGATGTCAGTTGCCATGCGCTTGCCGTCGCGCATCGGGAGCATGACTTTGCGCTCGATGATCGCAATCGACTCCAGCTCTTTCTCGATCGCGTTGCGCCGGTCTTTTACCTCCTGCGTCATCGGCCCGCCGCGCCCTTGTGCGACCAGGCTGGCGGAACAGGTTATGAGTGCGATTACCGCGACTGCGGCGCGAAGCGCTCTGCGCTGGTAAGACATCTTTCTTGTCTCCTGAATGACGGGTGAATAGACGATGAAACGAAGTTGCGCGCTTTATACCGGGAAGCGGCGCACAACGCAATGCCCCTTACGTGGTGCGCGCCGGTCGGCCGCGAAGGAGCTTTCGCGATGTTCGCAGCGAACACGGACCGTTCTTACGGGAGCTCCCAGGGGCGTCGTCATCCACGCGTCCGCCAGGACGCTTGATGGCAGCCCACCGCTTCAGCGGTGGGAAAGCTTCCAAAACAGAACCGAAGTCCGGCAGGACGATTGAAAACGGTGTCTGTGGCGGTCCCGGGTCCATATCATTTCTTCATCCCTCACGCGCTCGTCAACAATCGTGTCCACGTCGTCTTTAGCACGAAAGAGAGAAAGAACCTCATCCCCAAGGACGCCCAATCGCGCCTCTGGGCCTTTATCGGAGGAATCGCGCGCACAAACGGATTTACTGCAATTTCTGTCGGTGGAGTCGAAAATCATGCTCACGCCCTTCTCTCACTTCCCGCGACAATGCCGCTTGCGAAGGCAATGCAGTTGATCAAGGGCGGCTCGTCAAAGTGGTGTAATCAGAATCTCAAGACTGAATTTGCCTGGCAGGAAGGCTATTCCGCAGTGAGCGTTAGCCCATCGCACAAGGAAGCTGTGATTCGGTACATCGCGAACCAGGAGAAACACCACGCAAAGCAGACTTTCGAGGACGAATTACTCGAGTTGTTGAAGAAGACCGGTACAGTCTTCGACAAGAGCGACGTCTTCGGGTGAACTCTTCAATCGTCCTGCCGGACTCTTCTTGTTGGTCCGGCCTACCCACCGCTGAAGCGGTGGGCTACCCTCAATCGCCCTGCGGGCTTTGTCCGAGAACCGATGAGCCCGACCCCTCTCCCCGTGTACTCTCTCCCCATGCGCCGCGCGCTTCGCATCGTCGTCATTCTGATCGTCGTCGCACTCTTGTATCCGGCCATCGTCTTCGGCCTCTTCTTCTTTGCACCCAACCACAATGCCGACCTCACCACCGTCGACGCGCTCATCGTTCTCGGCACGCCGACTCGTCCCGACGGATCGCCATCTCCCGAGCAGCGCGAGCGCGTGATGGAAGGCGTGCGCGAATTCAAGAACGGCGTAAGCCGTCACATCATCATGACCGGCGGCAAGACGCGCGCCGACTACGTCGAGGCGCACACCATGGCGTTGCTCGCCGCGGCGAACGGCGTCCCCGCCGCCGCCATCGTCGAAGAAGGACAGGCAGGAAACACCATTCAGAACATCTACTACTCGGAAAAGATCATGCAGGCGAACGGCTGGCACACCGCCGAAGTGATCAGTTCGCCATACCACCTGCCGCGCACGGCTTTGATCCTTCGCCATCATCCGCAACTGCAATGGCGGACGCACTCCGCCCACTGGCCGCCGGAATATGGCGTCTGGAGAAGACTGCAACTCGATTGGCGTGAGGCCAGCGGATGTTTGCGGCTTCGGATCTGGGGATTTCCGCAGTCACGATTCCTGCCAAACTAGGTGTTTTCATTCTGCAATCTGCACTCTGCAATCTGCAATTCCCGTTGCTTTCCCGGCGAACGCTGGGTTATATTGCGGCATCACATGAGCATGACTCGCCAGACCGCCACATGCCTCACATCGACAGGCACAGGTGTGTCCACTGGCGAGGATGAGATGTAGTCAGCTCTCATAAACGGTTTCCAAGACCCCTCGCTAAAGACGGCGAGGGGTTTTTGCATTTACGGAGAAAAACAATGGGTTTGCTGGTGATGAAGTTCGGGGGAACGTCGGTTGGAAACGCGCAATGCCTCCGCCGCGCGGCGGAACTGGTGCGCAGGACGCCGGCAGGGAAGCATCCGGTGGTGGTGGTTTCGGCAATGGGCGGCGTGACCGACCGCATCGCCGAGGCGCTGCAACTGGCCAAGTCCGGCGCCGGCAGTGATGCGTCCGCCGTCTGCGAAGCGTTGCGCCAGCGGCACGACCAGGCGCTCGCCGATCTGTTTGACGACGGCGCTCGCGCGCCGGTGAAGGCCGCCGTCGACAAGGTGATCGACACCCTGGCCGACGTCTGCTCCGGCGTCTCCAAGGTGCGCGCTCTGCCGCCGCAGATCTCCGACATGGCGCTCTCGCTCGGCGAAGAGGCGTCCGCGATCATCCTCGCCGCGCACCTGCGCGATCTCGGCACGCCCGCCGAGTTCGTCGATTCGGCCCAGTGTGTCATCACCGATGCCAAGTTCGGCGAAGCCACGCCCGATTACGAAGCCACCCAGCGCGCCGCCCGCGCCCTGCTGCTTCCCATGTACGACAAGGGAGTGGTCCCGGTCATCACCGGATATCGCGGCGCCACCGCGTCGCACCAGCTCACCACGCTTGGACGCGGCGGCTCCGACTTCTCCGCCACCCTGCTCGGCGCGGCCCTCGGCGCCGAGGAAATCTGGATCTGGACCGACGTCGACGGCGTGCTCTCCGGCGATCCGCGCATCTGCACCGACGCCTTCCTGCTCGAAGAGGTCACCTTCGGCGAAGCGGTCGAGCTCTCGCACTACGGCGCCAAGGTCATTCACCAGCGAGCCATCCAGCCCGCGCGCGACGCCGGCATCCCAGTCTGGATCAAGAATTCCTTCCGTCCGGAAGCTACCGGCACGCGCATCGCCGTCGGCCCCAGCAGCGACGCCCGCCCAGTGAAGGCCGTCACCGCCGTCAATCGCGCTGCGCTCATCAGCGTGAGCGCGCGTCAGGACGTTCATCCCGCCGAAATCTTCGGACGCCTGCTCATGCGCATCGCCGCCGAGCACGTTGACCTGCTTTTCTCCGTGCAATCATCGCCGCACGGCGTGCTGCTCGCCGTCCGCGAGAGTGACGAGAAGCACGTGGTCGACGTCATTCGCCGCCTCTTCCGCAATGAGTTCCGCCACGGCATGCTCGAGCCAGTCGATGTCCGTCGCAACATCGCCGTCATCGCCGTCCTCGGCGAAGCCATGAAGGGACGTCCCGGCATCCTGGCGCATCTGTTTACTTCGGTGGCCGAGCATGAGGTCAGCGTCATCGCCGTTGCCCAGGGCGCCAGCGAGGTCAGCATCTGCTTCGCAGTACCCAGTGCGGCGTCACAGACGATTGTCCAGGCCGTGCACGATGATTTGTGTCTTGGGCTCGACCGCGGCATTCAGCCCGCCGCTTCCGCGCCCTCGATGTGCCAGGGAGCCATGAGCTAATGACGCCTGAACCCCAGATGGCAGGACAGCCGGTCGGCGCCGGCAATCCGCACCTTCGCTGCATCGGATGCCGGCGCATCATCGACGATCCCGCCGCCGACTTCCGCTGCCGCGACTGCGGCGACCTTATGGAGGTCATCTACGACCGGCTCGACCCCGAAGCCGTTCCGCCGCTGTCGCGCGACGATCGCATGACCGCGCAGCTTCGCTCTTCGAAGAAAAAGGTCCTGTGGCGCGAGCGCAAGCTCTCGCATCTCGCCGCCGACCAGTCCGGCGTCTGGCGCTTCCGCGAAGTTCTTCCGATCCTCGGCGATCCCGACAAGGCCGTGACGATGCGCGAAGGGAACACGCCGCTCTGGACGCTCCCGCGCTCGGCCGCCTACGCGGGCATCGGCAGCGATCGCCTTCTCGCCAAGCACCAGGGAATGAACCCGACCGGTTCGTTCAAAGACACGGGCATGACCGCGGCGCTTTCCGTCGCGCGCGAACGCGAATTCTCGTGGGTCGGATGCGCCTCCACCGGCAACACATCGGCCTCGATGGCCGCGTATGCCGCCCGCGCCGGCATGAAAGCGCTGGTCCTCATTCCCGACGGCAAGATCGCCTGGTCCAAGCTCTCGCAATCGCTCGACTACGGCGCCGTCACGCTGCAGCTCAAGACCGATTTCGACGGCTGCGTCCGCGTTCTGCTCGACCTGGTCAAACGTTTCCCGCTCTACCTGCTGAACTCGATGAATCCTTACCGCCTCGAAGGCCAGAAGACCGCCGCCTACGAGCTGATGGAGCAGCTCGAGTGGCGTGTGCCCGATCATGTGATCGTCCCCGGCGGCAATCTCGCCAATTC
>Ga0157369_10003800_pt1 | contig 17944 bp, 16 predicted proteins | sample C25metaG_FD_113461 | JGI IMG/M metagenome (GOLD analysis project Ga0157369, IMG submission 113461) | Corn rhizosphere microbial communities from Kellogg Biological Station, Michigan, USA - C2-5 metaG | ecosystem: Host-associated > Plants > Roots > Rhizosphere > Soil | place: USA: Michigan... | reverse complement strand
GTTTCTCACCTGAAGAGAGGAACGTGCACTTGCGCGCGGGGTGTTGGTCTTCAGACGAAAAAGGGCGGTGCGCGGGCTGTGTTGGGCCGGAAGCTCGTGTTCGCGGCGATAGCGTCACGCGAACGCGCGAAGCGGATAGGCTGCACGAATTGCGGAAGCGGAAGGGCTGCGGCGTTCGCCAACGGCGGCGACAGATGCGCGGCCGCCGCGAACATGCACGGTGTGTTGCTACGGTCGTGATCGGAGGACGGATCGTGCTTTACCGGCGCCGGATGAAGCGGGCCATCCATCGTGCAGATGACGAACGGCGAGGCGCTGGCCGGCGTGATCGCTGCCGGCATCCAGCCCGCGGGCAAAAGCGCGCGTAGCAGCATCGCCACGAGCGCGACATGCACGGCAGCCAATTTGCAACCCGTTCGCATCTGACTGTTTTCGCGCGCCGGAGCGCCTTCGTCAACGCCAACAGGGTCGCACTCTGGGGACGCGCGCTTTTTGACGGTCTGAAATCTAAATTCTGGCCGTCCGGATTGCCTGGTTTGCCAGGTCGCGCCACGACTCGGCGATCCGCTCCCATGAGGCGCGCATGGAAGGATCGGCTGAGGCAGCAGCGTGCCGTGCTGCCTCCGCGGCTTTGCGCATGTAGAATTCGTGCCGCGCGTCAGCGGTTGGCGGAACGTTGTAATCTTTCACTAGCGGTCTCTCGCGCGACCGCCCCCTCGCGATCACTATGCCATCAGGACCGAACGTTCATCAAGGCAAAACGGGTGCGCGATTAAGGGTTTAACGTCCTCGCCGATCGATCTCAATCGGCCCCGAACGTCAGCGCGTCGGGATATTCAGAAGGTACGGCAACCCGCCATTGATCCGCGCACTCTGGCCCCAGTAGCCAGAGTAGCCGGTCGAAAAGCCCTCCGGCAGCGCGGCCTTCAATTGGTCGGTCGTAAGGCCGGTGATGCCGTCGGTAAATCCCTTGCCCGTGCCGCTATCGGTACCTGCGGTGGTCGTGTCCCAGTAGTCGTATTTGGCCTTGCCGTTGTTCTCGCCGAGGAAGCCGCCAACATACGAATTCTCCCCGGCGGTCACGGCACCGGTCGAATAGCTCGTCTGCATGGGCTGGCCGCCGGTCAGACCGGCCAGGCCGCCCACAACAGCGCTCGCACCGCCTTGTACGCTGCCGGTCGCATAGAGGTCGCCCGCGAAGCCATAACTGTCTCCGGCGATGCCGCCAAGCTGGGCATTGTCGCCGCCGGTCACGTCCACATTGGCATAGGACTGGCTGAGAATGCCGTAACTTGCTCCCACCAACCCGCCCGCGAAGCCGTTTGAGCCGACGCTGACGCGACCGGTCGCAAAGCAATTGTGAATATAGCCGCGGGAATCGGCCGCCAGGAGGCCGGCATTGACCGATTCCATGTTTCTGCTTGTCGCGTGGCCGTGGACGATGCCGAGATTGCGCACGATGGCGTCCTTCCGGACGTTCGAAATCAAAGCGACCTGCAGGTCGGTCTCGTCGAGGATCGAGAAGTTGGAGATCGCGTTTCCCAGCCCGTCGAGCGTTGCGGAGAGAGTTTTGACCGGCGATTGGGTATAAACGCCGTCGTGTTTCGCATCGTAATCATTGGCGAGCGCAATGAACGCGGCATGCGCCTTCACGGCGTTCACAAGACCGGCAATGGAATTCACGAGCGTGTAGTCGTCGCCCTCGATGGTGAGCTGGCTCGCCATATCCCAGAAACGCACAGCGCCCTTGTTCTGGAAGAGCGGACCTCCGGGGTCGGCGAAAGAGAGATGCGCCGTACCCTCGACGGTGATGGGACTGCGCACGAAAATCGCGTCTTCCGATTCCAGACTGAGCGCGTGGCTGCTCGACCAGCTCAGCGGCGCGTCGATGCGTATGTCCTGCGCAACTTCGTCTTCGGTCAGCACGCGGATGTCGGATGTGGCGAGCAGCGCCGCGAGATCGGTCACGTTCAGATTGGCCTGATTGGCATTGGCGAAGCAGAAGCCGCTGTTGCAATCGACGTTCTTGGTCGGTCTGTTGGACAGCGTTAGCGAGGCCTGCGCGGGCAATGCCAGCAGTGCGGCGGCGGCGGCGATGAGTGGCAATATCTTCATAGCGCTGGATCCAATGCGGTCGAGCCCATATTGCTATATTTCAATGTCGAGCCGATGCCGCAGAGCATCACCATCGCGCAGACGCCGAACCACGTCATGAAAACTGGGTTCCGCACTCCTCCATTGATGTTCATTGGCACTCTCCAGATTGGCGTTTCCCTGGGTAATGCAAAAACCATTTGATTTCTTGGGGTTACGCGACAGCATGATTGGACAGCCACGACGGAAATTGCCGCAGCGCGACAGGGCCTTGGCCTGCAGCGACATTGGACGCTTTCGCAGCGCAGATCGTGCCAGTCGGATGACCGACACCAGTCCAACCGCTTACCAGCAAGTTGGCCTTTGAGCCCTCGCAATCATGCAACGCCTCGGTGGCGCCGGGGGGCCGCCGTGCTCCTTCGCTCAGTCGTTCGCGTGATGTTTCCTATCGCACCACATCTTGACGCTGCGGAAGACAGGGCCGTTTGCCAAGTTTCTGACAATTGATCAGGATTGTTCCCGGAAGAGCGCGCTAAGCGCCGCCGCGCGGGAGCGAGACCATGAAATTTACCTGGTTCAATCTGATGCCGTGGCCCTATCTGCCGGACGACTTCCGGGAGAAGAACCGCTCGGTCTGGGTCGACATCGACTCGCGCCTCTTCGATCCGGTGAAGGCGCACGAAGTCTACAACACCTATCTCGACCTTCTGGAATATGCCTCGACGCTGGGTTTCGACGGCATCGGCTGCAACGAGCATCACCAGTGCGGCTACGGCATCATGCCGTCGCCCAACCTGATCGCAGCCTCACTCGCGCGGCGCACCAAGGATGTGGCGCTGGTCGTGCTCGGCAATTCGATCGCGCTCTACAACCCGCCGACGCGCGTGGCGGAGGAGTTCGCGATGCTCGACTGCATGTCGGGCGGACGGCTGGTGGCGGGCTTTCCCGTCGGCACCTCGATGGACACGAATTACTGCTACGGCCAGATCCCGGCGCTCACGCGCGAGAAATATTCCGAGGCCCACGATCTCATCATCAAGGCGTGGACGGAGCCGGATTCGTTTGCGTGGAACGGCCGCTATACCAAGCTTGGCCATGTGAATCTCTGGCCGCGGCCGGTGCAGAAGCCGCATCCGCCGATCCACATCCCCGGCGGCGGTTCGGTCGAGACTTACGATTTCTGTATCGACCATACCTATTCCTATTCGTATCTCAGTTTCAGCGGCTATATCCGCGGCAAGGCGCTGATGGACGGTTATTGGCGGCGCGTGGCGGAGCGCAATGCGCCTGACAACTCGCCGCATCGCGCAGGCTTTGCGCAGACGATCTGCGTGGCCGACACCGATGCCGAGGCCGAGCGGCTTTATTCAAAGCATGTCAGCTATTTCTACAACCGCTGCCTGCACGTGTTTCCGGGCTTCGCCGATGCGCCGGGCTATCGCACGATCAAGACGATCCAGACCGGCGCGCTGTCGCAATACGCGCCGCCCAAGGGCTGGGGCGAGATCTCGTGGAAAGAGCTGACCGAAGGCGGCCATGTCATCGCAGGCTCTCCCGAAACCGTGCGCCAGCGCATGGAGGACCTGATCAAGTCGCTGCGTGTCGGAAACGTGTTCTGTCTCTTCCATGTCGGCGACATGCCGAAAGAGAAATGCATGTATTCGAGCCGGCTGTTCGCCGAGAAAGTGATGCCGAAGCTGCGCGGCCTGTTCCCGGAATACGCCGACGACGGCCGCTTCTGGTGCCACCCGATCCCGCAAGTTCAGCCCGGCTCGCTGCCGCGCGAAGCTGTGGCGGCGGAATGAGAGTCATGTCGCTTTCGTCATGGCCGGGCTCGACCCGGCCATCCAGCAAGTGGGGGCCGGTGAGCTCAATTGCTCTGGATGGCCGCCTCAAGGGCGGCCATGACGGATGAGGGAATGAGAATGGAACTGAAAACGGTCTCGACCCATCACGTCCCCGTCCGCATGTTCGAAGGCGGATCGGGCGAGCCGCTCCTCTTCCTGCACGGTGCGGGCGGGTTGATGGCCAATGATCCGTTCCTTGTGGCGCTCGCTGCGAAGTATCACGTCTTCGCGCCGCTGCTGCCCGGCTATGGCGACAGCGAAGAGGCGCCCGAGCTGCGCGAGATGCTCGACATCACGCTGCACAATCTCGACCTCGTCGATGTGCTGGGCCTGAAGGATCCGATCCTGGCCGGCCATTCGATGGGCGGGATGATCGCAGCCGAGATGGCGGCGCTGGACAATCACCGCTTCTCGCGGCTCGCCCTGATCGCACCCGCCGGATTGTGGCTCGACGATCATCCGATCCCGGACATCTTCTCGCTGGTTCCTTACGAATACCCGCCGCTGCTCTTCCACAATGCGGAAGCGGGCGCTGCGCTGTTCACGGCCGGCGCGAATTTCGACGATCCCGAATGGCTGAAAGGCTTTCTCATCACCAATGCGCGCCAGCTGGGTATGGCAGGGAAAATTCTCTTTCCCGTTCCTGATCGCGGGCTTTCGCAGCGCCTCTATCGCGTGCGCGCAAAGACGCTGCTGATCTGGGGCGATGACGACAGACTGATCGCGCCGGTCTATGGGCAGGCGTGGAAGAAGGCGGTGAGCCACGCCGAACTCGCAGTCATCCCCGAAGCCGGCCACATGGTGATCTGGGAGAAGACCACGGAAACGATGGCGGCCCTCAACCGGCTTGCCTGATCTCCGCGGCGCTCTCCTGCATCGCGCCGGCCGCCTTCCGCAGAAAGCCGATGCGGACATAAAGGCCGTCAGGCTGATATTCGATCGCCGTGTCGCCATTCTTTTCGCGCACCGGAACGAACTGCAGAATCCGTGTTCCGAATCCTTCGCGCAGCGGCGTGGCGACGGGCGGTCCGCCGCTTTCTTTCCATTCGAGGGTGATGCGTTCGTCCTGCCCCTGCGGTTCGATGCGCCAGATCAGCGTCACCGTTCCATCCGGCACTGACAACGCGCCATATTTGATCGCGTTGGTCGCAAGCTCGTGAATGCCCAGCCCGAGCGCGCCGCCGGTTTCCTGCGAAAGGACCAGTTTCGGCCCGATAATGCGGATGCGGCCCGAACCGTCTTCCATAAACGGCTTGAGCGTCGCGCGGGCGATATCGCCGGCCTCGACCAGATTTCGGCCATTGGCGAGCAGCAGATCGCCCGCCGTGGTCAGCGCCTGCAGACGTCCGAGGAACTTGCGGACATAGGAGTCGACCGCCGGTTCGGCCTGCGGCTTCGAGCTGGTTGCAAGCCCGCCGATGACGCTCATCAGGTTCTTGAGCCGGTGGCGCAGTTCGCCCACGAGGATGTCGTGCCGCTCCGCCGCGAGCTTGCCGGCATGGATGTCGCTCACGATCGATATCCATTCGCGTGTCCTCGGCAATCGCACCGAACGCAGCAAATACCAGTGCCAGTCACCCGATTGCGGGTCGCGCACGCGGATCTCGTGCTCCATGCCGTCGCCAAAGATCTGGTCGCGGTCGTCGGGATGAACGGCGGCGAGCCATCCGGTGCTCCGGTATTGCTCCCACTCCATGCCCGTGATGTGCGCAATGCCGGGGTGCGGCTCGGCGATATTGCCCTCGGCGTCGGAGATGACGACGGCGGACGAGATCGCGCTCAGCAAGTTGCGATAGCGTGTGTTCCAGCTCTGGTTCTGCACGTGCAGGCGCCACAAATGGACGAGCAGAAGCGCCTGAATGGGAGCGACAAGGACAAAGGGCAGAAGCGTGCCATGTATCAGGGTCAGCAAACTCGCTATCACAACGCCGACGGTGGACAGGATCATCCAGCCATGGGGTGTGATCCGGTCCAGGCTGAATCGCCTGTGCGCGTGGGTTCCGGGCATAGCATCCCGGAGCTGATTATGTGTTTGGACGTCCTCGACCGCCCGCATGCCCAGTCCTCTGCCTGCGGTCCCCAGCACCCGCCCAGCCAACTTGCATATTCAGCCCCAGGATAGCACCGGAGAAAAGGCGATTTCAGGGCAATAGATAATCATTCGTTGCAAGCTTGACTTTCTGTCAGTTGGCGCAAAGCCTTGGGCAGGGCGGAGACGAAAAATGACCGGCGATTACGATCTGATTCTGCGCGGCGGGGACCTCGCCGATGGCACGGGTTCCCCGATCCGTGAGGCGGACGTCGCGGTGAAGGATGGCCGGATCGCGGCGGTCGGCGAGATCGCAGGCAAAGGCCGCGAAGAGATCGACGCCAAGGGCAAGCTCGTCACGCCGGGCTTTGTCGACATCCACACGCATTACGACGGTCAGGCGACTTGGGACGAACGGCTCGCGCCCTCAAGCTGGCATGGCGTCACCACTGCAGTCATGGGCAATTGCGGCGTCGGCTTCGCACCGGTCCGCGAGAGCGACCGCGACCGTCTTGTCGAGCTGATGGAGGGTGTCGAGGACATCCCCGGCGCGGTGATGAACGAGGGCCTGAAATGGAACTGGCACTCGTTCGGCGATTATCTCGACGCGGTCGAAGCACGCCCGCGCGACATCGATGTCGCGGCGCAGCTTCCGCATGGTGCGCTGCGCGTCTATGTGATGGGCGAACGCGGCGCCAAACTCGAACCCGCGACTGAGGATGACATTGCGCAGATGCGTGTGTTGACGGCGGAGGCGATGCGCGCCGGTGCGATCGGCTTCTCGACCTCGCGTTCGCTGAACCACCGCACGGTGAAGGGGGATCCGACACCGTCCCTGCGCGCGACCAAAGACGAGCTGATGGGCATCGCGCTCGGCATGAAGGATGCCGGCTCCGGCGTAATCGAGCTGCTGTCCGACTTCAACGCGCCCGATGCGCAGACGGAATTCGCGATGCTGCGCAATCTTGTGCGTGAAAGCGGGCGGCCGCTGTCGTTCTCGCTCGCGCAGGGCGGAAGCTGGGCGGATGGCTGGAAAGGCCTGCTCGCAATGATCGAGAGCGCCTCCAAAGAAGGCCTGCCCATCAAAGGCCAGGTTGCGCCGCGCCCCATCGGGCTCCTGCTCGGACTTCAGGGCACGCTCAATCCGTTCATCGCGCATGAGACGTTCCAGGCGATCCGTGACAAGCCGCTCGCCGAAAAGGTCGCGGCGATGCGCGATCCCGCGTTCCGTGCGCGCATCATGGCGGAGAACGACACAAGGCAAGGGCATCCGCTTGCCCGCCGTGTGATGGCCTTCGACCAGATCTATCCGCTGGGCGATCCGCCGGATTACGAGCCGCCGCGCGAGACCGCGATCGGCGAACAGGCGAAGCGCACCGGCCGCGATCCCGCCGAACTCGCCTACGACCTGTTGCTTCAGGACGAGGGCCGCGCCTTCCTGTTTTCGCCGTTCGCCAACTACGTGAACTACAACCTCGATTGCTGCGGCGAGATGATCGCCCATCCCGACACGTTGATGGGCCTCGGCGACGGCGGCGCGCATGTCGGCATCATCTCCGATGGGTCCTATCCGACCTATCTGCTCACCCACTGGGGCCGCGACCGCGCCTACGGACGCTTCGATCTCGCCTATCTCGTGAAGCGCCAAACCTCCGACACTGCCCGCGCCGTGGGCCTGATGGACCGCGGCGTGATCGCGCCAAGCAAGAAAGCCGATCTCAACGTGATCGATTTCGACCGCCTCCGCGTGCAGGCACCCAAGATGGCATTCGATCTGCCCGCCGGCGGCAAGCGCCTGCTGCAGGGCGCAGATGGCTACGTTGCGACCATCGTGTCGGGCACGGTCATCTATCGCGACGGCAAAGCCACCGGCGCGCTGCCCGGCAAGCTGGTGCGGGGACCGCAGACATGACAGCGCAAATTTTTCCACCTGTCATCCCCGGCGCGTGCGAAGCGAAGCTGAGCGCGCGGGAAGGGGATCCAACTTCTTCGCGCACATCCATAACAAGTTGGGTTCCCTTCCCTCACATTGGCGCTTGCGCGCCAATGCTCGCCGGGAATGACAGAGGGGTTTGGTGATGCCGCGCTTCCTCGAAACTCATATCGACTGGACTTCGAAGGATGTCGCAGATCCGTCGGTGTGGACGGTGACGCTGACGCCTGCCGATCATCGCGAACTCGACGCCGTGCTCGCGCATGCGAAATCGGTCTCCGGCAATTTGCTCGACATCGGGCGCGAGGATTTTCCGCTCGACGGTCTGGCGCGCAAGCTTGAGGGGATCGAGCGCGAGCTGATCGATGGCCGTGGCTTCACGCGCATCTCCGCACTCGATCATGCGCGTTACTCGGACGACGAACTCACGATGCTTTATTGGGGCATCGGGCTTCATCTCGGCGATCCGTGGCCGCAGAACGCCAAGGGCCATGTGATGGGCGACGTCACCGACCAGGGCAAGCGGCTCGACGATCCGACCTTCCGCGGCAACGAACTCGGTCAGGTCGCACTCGACTATCACACCGATGGCGCCGACGTGATCGGGCTCATGTGCCTGCGCAAAGCGGTGCGCGGCGGGCTCTCCTGCGTCGCCAATGCGGTCGCGATCTACAACGAATTGGTGCGCACGCGTCCCGATCTCGCCGAAGTGCTGTTCGAGCCGCAGCCCTATGATACGCGCGGCGAGCAGGCGCCGGGCGCAAAGCCGTACTACCTGTTCCCGGTATTCACCGAGCACGGCGACCGGTTCTTCATCCGCTTCATTCCCGCCTATATCCGCGCCTCGCAGCGCCATCCCGATGCGCCGCGTTTGTCGCCCCTGGTGCAGGAAGCGCTCGACACCGTCAGCGCGATGGCGCGCGATCCGCGCAACAATGTCTATATGGACCTCCAGCCCGGCGAGATGCAGTTCATCAACAACTATCATGTGCTGCACGGCCGCACGTCGTACGAGGACGATGCCGCGTCGGGGCACAAGCGCCATTTCAAGCGGCTGTGGCTGGCGACGAATTATCTGGAGGATCGTCCGGCGCATTTCCGCAGGAACGTCGACAGTCACTGGATAAAAAACCGCTCGGTCAGCAGGATCGCCGCGGCCGCGCGCGCATAAGAGGAACAGTATGCCCTGGAATTACGGCGATCTTCTCGAAGCGGTTGCGGCTGTCGTGCCGCCTTCCTATCCGATCTATGTGCATGGCGATGCGGTCACGCTCTGGGGCGACGGCATCAAACGCATGAACAATCTCGCGCGCGCGATGATTGCGCGTGGCGCTAGACCGAAGGACAAGGTTGCGTTCTACCTGCGCAACTCGGCCGAATACACCGAGGCGCTCGGCGCGTGCTTCCTCGGGCGCCTGACGCATGTGAACATCAATTACCGCTACAAGCCGGATGAGGTGCGTTACATCCTCGACAATTCGGATGCGCAGACGCTGATCTATGCGCGCGAGTTCCGCGACGCGGTCGCGCAGATCCACAACCAGCTCCCGAAGGTGAAGACTTTCATCGAAGTGAACGGGACCGAGGTCGCGTCATTTGCAGAGAATTACGAGACTCTGGCGACAAAGGGCGACGGATCGCCGCTCGGCATCGAACGTTCGCCCGACGACCAGCTCTTCATCTACACCGGCGGCACGACCGGGATGCCGAAAGGCGTCATCTATCAGCATGGCGATCTGATGCAGCTCTGGCTCAACCGCGTGGAGCGGCTGACGGGCTACATGCCGCCATCGATCGAGGCCTTCTGCGCGCTCGTGCAGATCAATCCGGCGATCCCCCGCGTGCTGCCCGCCTGCCCGCAGATGCATGGCACAGGGTTGATGGGCACGCTCACCTGTTTCCTCGGTGGCGGATGCGTCGTGACGGTCGAGGGCCACACCTTCGATCCAGCCGAGGTCTGGGATGCGGTCGAGAAGCACAAGGTGACCTCGATTTCCGTCGTCGGCGATCCGTTCGCGAAGCCGATGCTGCGCGCGCTCGACGAAGCGCCGGGGCGCTACGATCTCTCCAGCCTCACCGGCATCACGTCGTCAGGCGCGATGTTCACGGAGGAGGTAAAGGACGGCCTCATCCGCCACATTCCCGCGCTGGTCATCACCGACAGCTTCGCCTCCACCGAGGCGATGGGCATGGGCGTGTCGACGGCGAGCAAGGACGGCCATGTGAAGACGGCCGATTTCCAGCTCACCGAATATGCCATCGTGATCGACGAAAACGACAACCGCGTCGGGCCCGGCGAATCGGGTCTGGTGGCGTTTGGCGGCCCGCAGCCGCTCGGCTACTACAAGGACGACGCCAAGACCGCGAAGACGTTCCGTCTCATCGAGGGCAAGCGCTATGCGGTGCCGGGCGATTTCGCGCGTGTTGAAGCCGATGGGTCGGTCACGCTTCTCGGCCGTGGCAGCAACTGCATCAACACAGCGGGCGAGAAAGTGTTTCCGGAAGAGGTCGAGGAAGCGCTGAAGACGCATCCCTCCGTGGATGACGCGCTGGTGCTCGGCGTGCCGGACGAAAAATGGGGTCAGGCGGTGACGGGCATCGTCGTGCTTGCGAACGGCTCCGCATTCGACGAGGTGACATTGCGTGATCACGTGCGCACACAACTCGCCGGCTACAAGACGCCAAAGCGCATCCTGATCGCAGGCGTCGCGCTCCGCGCGCCGAACGGCAAGGCCGACTACAAGGCCGTGGGCGAGTTCGCGCGCCGGGAGCTGGGTATTCTCTAAATTATTTGATGATCAAAATCGCCAGCGCCTTCGGGCCGTGTGCGCCCAATTCGAGCGTCTGCTCGATGTCGCCGGTGCGCGACGGCCCCGTGATCAGATTGATGGTCGGCGGCAGCGCCTGAGACTTCAGCTTTTGAAGCGCATCTTCGAAATGCGCGACAATGTCCGAGGCTTTCAGGATTGCGATCTCGAACCCGGGACGGAAATGCCATGACGCGGGCGATGCTTCGCGTGCAGGCTGCACCAGTGTTCCCGTCTCCGCAATCGCAAGCGGCGCGTGCGTCACCGCCGTATCGTCGGGTCCGGGCGGATCGCGTAGGACGGTAAGGGCATTGAGGCCGCCGACATCGCTGTCCGGTGGCAGGTGAACGCGCGCAGCAAGATTGTGCGCGCGCAGAATCTCCGCGATAGCCGCCGGAATCTCGTCCTCGCGATCAAGAATGCGGGTCTCGGTGTTCACGGCTTCAGCCTTGGTGACGAAACTTGCGACAAGATCGGGGATGACGGGTTGCGCGCGATAGGGCGGCGGTTTGGGAGCAGGCGTGCGGGTGCGCGCGCGGATGCTGCCCAAGATGTCGTCACGCGCGCTCACGCCACAGCTCCTGGAATGTCTTGCCCTGTGGTGCCGGGAAGTCGCGCACCGCAAACCAGCCGTGCATCAGGGGCAGCGCGTGCACCGCGCCGTTGCGGCTTACCAGCTTCAGCAAGCGCGCCATGATTCTGGTGCCGAAGCGATAGAGTGCCGGCCGTTTCGCCGCGAATGCCCAGACGCCCAGACCTGCGACGACGGCCTTCGGCGCGAGGCTATCGGCATACTCCTTCGCGCGCCAGTGCCGCATAATCGTCGGCAGCGGAATCTTTACCGGACAAACCTCCGCGCAACGTCCGCAGAACGTCGAAGCGTTGGGGTGGTGATAGGTGCTGTCGCCGATCAGCCCGGGATTGAGCGCGGCGCCGATCGGCCCGGGATAGGTCGCGCCATAGGCATGCCCCCCGATCGCGCCATAGATCGGGCAATGATTGAGACACGCCGCGCACCTTATGCAGCGCAGAACGTCTTGCGCCTCGGTGCCGAGCAGCTTGGAGCGTCCATTGTCCAGCAGCACGACATGGAACGCGCTGCCGGGCTGCTCCGCCGTCGGTCCCGACATGATCGAGACATAGGATGAAATCTCCTGGCCGGTCGCAGACCGCGTGAGCAACCTCAGCAGAACCGCGACATCGTCGAGATCGGCGACAACCTTCTCGATGCCCGTCAGCACGATATGCGTGCGCGGCAGAAGGCGCGTCAGATCGCCATTGCCCTCATTGGTGACGATCACGGCGGCGCCTTCGGCAGCGCTCAGGAAATTCGCGCCAGTGATGCCGGCGTCCGCGGCCTCGAACGAGGTGCGCAGCATGGTGCGGGCCTCGGCCACCAGCGCCTGACGTTCGTCCAGCGAACGCTTCGGATCGAGCGCCGTGTGCGCTTCGCGGAAGGTCTCTTCGACCTGTTCTTTATGGAGGTGGAAGGCCGGCGCGATGATATGGCTCGGGGGCTCTTTCCGAAGCTGGATGATGTATTCGCCGAGATCGGTCTCGACCGGGATCAGGCCGTTGGCTTCCAGATAGGCGTTAAGCCCGATCTCCTCGCTGACCATGGATTTGCCCTTGGTCACGGTCTTGGCATTCGCGTCGCGCAGGATGCCGAGGATGATCGCGCGTGCGTCTGCCGCGTCGCGCGCCCAATGCACCTGTCCGCCGCGCGCGATGACGGCACGCTCGAACGTCTCCAGCAACGTGTCGAGATTGGCGATGGCGTGATCGCGGATCGCTTTGCCCGCCTCGCGCAGCCCTTCGAAATCACCATAACGCTCGGCCGCTTCCGCGCGCCGCAGCGCGAAATGCGTCTTTAGCCGCCCGAGTGCGCTTTTGAGCTTGGCATCGCCCAGCGCGTCGTGCGCCGATTCCTTGAACGCACGCGGATCGGCGTTCATGGCTCGTCCGCCAGCACTTCCGCGACATGGCGCACGCGCATGGTCTTGCCCCGGCGCTTCATGCGGCCTTCGAGATGGAGCAGACATCCGAGATCGCCGCCGATCAGCGTCTCCGCGCCGGTGGCCGTCGCATCGGCAATCTTGTCGTCGGCCATGCGCTCGGAGATTTCGGGATATTTGACGCTGAACAAACCTCCGAACCCGCAGCACACTACGCCATCGGTCAATTCATGAAGCGACAATCCTTCCACTGAGGCCAGCAGCGCGCGCGGCTGATCGTGCACCCTCATCTCGCGCAGGCTGGAGCAACTGTCGTGATAGCACGCACGCGCTTCGCACGTCGCCGCGACGGCTTTCATGCCTCGCACATTGACGAGAAACGACGTGAGCTCATGGGTCTTGGCAGCGAGCGCCAGTGCGCGCGGATCGTTCTTCAACACTTCCGGATAGTGCCGCTTGATCATCCCGGCGCAGGATCCAGACGGCGCGACCACATAGTCGAACTCGCTGAAGGCCGCGATGACCTGTTCCGCGATCTCCCGCGCGTGCTTGTCGGCACCGGCGTTCCATGCCGGCTGTCCGCAGCAGGTCTGCGCCTGCGGCACAACCACCTCGCAACCGGATTGTTCGATCAGCTTGGCGGCGGCAAATCCGATCCGTGGCCGGACCAGATCGACAAGACAGGTAACAAAGAGGCCGACGCGCGGCTTTGCGCTCATGGGGCGGATTTCTTGGGCGCGCGGCGCGGACGCTTGATCCGCTTCCTCGGCGCGCGCGGCATGTTTTCGCCGAGCGCGTAGGTGAGATCCTTCAGATGGTCCATGAAGGATTGCCGGTCGCTGATGGCCACGAGGCGCTCGTGCGGGATCAAATTGCCGATGCGGATTTGGACCACGCTGCCGATCCTGTTGTGCACCTCCTTGAACAGAAGCGACAGCCGCAGGGTCATGCTGATGTGGCTGGCGACCTGGAACAGGCGGCTGTTCTGGCCCGCGAAGAAGACCGGGGCGACTGGTGCCTTCGCCTGGCTGATCATGCGTGCGGTGAAGTTCTTCCAGTCGGTGTCGACGGCGCGCTTGTGCCAGATGGTCGGCGTGGTCGAGACGCCGCCTGCCGGAAAGACAACCAGACAGCCGCCTTTCATCAAATGGTTCTTGGCTTCCGCGCGGGTCCTGAGATTTGTCTTCAGGGCCTCATCGGTCTCGGCGAAATCGACGGGCAGGAGGAACGTCTTCACTTCTTCGGCGCGCAGCAGAACCGCGTTCGTCAGGACGCGGAAATCGCTGCGCACCTGCGACACGATCTGGCAGATGATAAGGCCGTCGAGCACACCGAAGGGATGGTTGGCCACGACGACCAGCGGCCCTTCCTTTGGCCAGGTCGCAAGCGCCTCGCTGTTGTAGTCGAGCTTCAGTTCCAGACGCCGGATCGCAGCCGACCAGAAATCCTCGCCCGGCACAGGATGCGCGCGATTGTCCTCATAGACCCATTTCAGATAGGGCTGGCCCGTCAGGCGCTCGATCAGGCGGATGAAGAACCGCTTCAGCCGCGGATCGTCGGGCGCGGCATAGGAAAAGGTGTCGATGGCGTCTGCGGATTCGGCCATGGCGCGGATATTCGCAGAGTGTAGCGGCCGATTGAAGGCCTATGCCGCATCGAGCAGGAAACCGCCCCGGCGCAGCGCGATTCTCAAGCCAAGGTAAAGCGCGAGCCCGATAGGTCCGGCCATCAGTGTCACGATGAGGCAGGGAACGACCATCCAATGCGCTATGCCGCGCCTTGCCGCATCGCGTGCTTCCCACGCCCCCACGAACAGGTCGAAGACGAGATAATGAATCCATCCCATCACCGCGCCGGTGGGTGAGTCGAAGAGCGCCATCACACCGGGCAGGGTGAAATAACTTGTCCCCGGCGCGCCTTCTCCACCGATCCAGACGCGCGCGAACAGCCAGAGATAGGCGAGGCCCAGAACCAGCGGGATTGCGATGGAATGGACCGCAAGTTGAGTGCCGCGCCAGCGTGGCGCGACAATCAGCAGAAGCCAGAAGATCAGGATGCCGTTGTTGGCGACGGCAAAAATCAGCTCCGGCGACATCGCGGCGCTCTCTAGCCGAACCGCTTTTTCAGCCAGGCGATCATGGCCTGGCTGGTTTCTTCGGGCTTTTCCTGCTGGGTCCAGTGGCCGCTGCCATGGATCAGGACACGCTCCAGATCGGGCACGAACCGCTCCATGCCGTCGGTGAGCGAGGGCGGCAGGACGACGTCGTCTTCCGCCATGATCATCAGCCCGGGCACGTGGACGCGCTGCTCCATCGTGCCGCTCTGTTCCCAGTTGCGTGTGAAGTTTCTGTACCAGTTGATGCCACCGGTGAAGCCGGTCTTCTGGAAGGTGTCGACGAAGAACTTCATCGCTTCGGGGTTCAGCAGGAGCTCGCCGCGCCAGGTGGATTCATCTTCCTGGATCGCGCTGACGAGTTCGAAGTTCTTCATCTCCTGCGGCAGCGCCTCGAATTCCTTTGCCGTCACTGCGCCACGGCGCATGAAGAAGCGGAACGTCTTGCCCGTATCGCGGGCGAGAATCTCGTCGGCGATTCCGGGCTTCTGGAAGAAGACGACGTAGTTGTTGTCGCCGCGCATCGCCCGCAGCCCCATGATCGGATCGATCGGCGGGCGCGGAAAGAACGGTGTGTTGACGCCGATGACGCCCTTCACGCGCGTCGGCTGATAGATCGGCGCTTGCCACACGACGAGGCCACCCCAATCGTGGCCCACAAAGACCGCGTCCTTGATCCCGAATGCATCCAGCATCCCGGCGAGGTCGCCGGTCAGATGCGCCATGTCGTAGTCCTCGACCTTGGCCGGACGGCTGGTGAGACCGTAGCCGCGCTGATCGGGCGCGAGCACGTGAAAGCCTGCGGCGGCGAGGGCCGGAATCTGATGACGCCAGGAATAGGCCAGCTCCGGAAAGCCGTGGCACAGCACGACCGGCAAGCCGTCCTTGGGACCGGCTTCATACACGGCCATGTCGATGCCGTTGGTCTTGATCATGGTGGGGGCTGGAAAATCGCTCATCGAAATCTCCGGTCAGGCGGCAAGGTTGAGTTTGAAAAGCATCTGGGCGCGTTCTGGCCCGAATTTTGGAGGGTAGAATCCGCGCGCGCGTTTGGTCTTTTCCGGCATCGCCCAGATGCGCATCAGGCCCGCCAGCGTCGACGGCTTCTTCAGCCATTCGTTCGGATCGTCGATCATATGGAATGCGCGGCTGAAGGCGCGCAGGATTTCGATGTCGCTGCGCGTTGCGGGGCCGATGGCGTCTTCGATGAAGCTTTTCATCATCCTGGCGCGGAACGACGGCACATAGTTCGGGTCGCGCTCGTGCTCGGCACGGCGGATCGCCTGTTTGTCCTGGCGGACCATCGAGTCGTAGAACGGACGCAGCGCCTTGCGCGTGTCGTCGTCGAACAGGATGGCGCGGGTGCGCGGATTGGCGCTCGTATCCAGCGTCTGGCGCAGGAGATGCGCGTGCACCACGCCGGCCGAACAGCCGCGGCCATAAAGCGGATTGGTGCGCACAATCGCATCGCCGACCGCGAAAAAGTTGAGCGCCTGCGGCTGGCCGGCATGGACATAGCTTCGCCACACGCTTTTCAGATTGCCCATCGAAAAGACCTGGCTCGCGGGCTCGGACCGCGCCGGATCGACCCAGCGTGCGCAACCGGGGATCTCCATGCAGATCGCATCGAAGATCTCCGGCTTCACGATCGCCATGCGCAGGGCGGTCTCGATCTCAGGGACGGCAAGCGTGACGGAGAAGTGCCGGTTGTCGGCCGGAAACACGCCGAACTTGATGTAGCCAAGATCGCCGGCCCCAGGCGTTCCGTCGCGCACCGGCTCTTCCGCGCCGTCGCGCAGTTTGTAGTGCCGCGTGAAATAGAGAATGCCTGCGGGGCTTTCTTCTTCGGTCACGGTGGCGCCTGCTGCGCGCACCCAGTCGGGAAACGGCGTGTTGCGGCCGCTGGCATCCACGACCACGTCGGCGCCTATGTCTTCGACGGCACCGTTGCGTTCGACCCTCAGTCCCTCAAGCGCCAGAGCGCCGCTATCGTCGCGATGTGTGATCATTCCGCGCACACCGGCATCGTTGAGAAACGTGACGTTCGGCAACCGGCTGGCATGACGGCGCATGACGAGTTCGAGTGTCGTGCGGCGGCTGAACAGGATCGCGAGGTCGTCATCACCCTGCCGTGCGCGATAGCTGTCGTGCAGGGTCGGCGGCAATCCGTCGGCAAAGCTGAAGATGCGCGCACCGGAATCGAGCAGCTCCTGAAGCAGCTCTGGATAGCGCGTGCGCAGCAATGTCGTGAGGCGCCCCAGGAACACATGGCTGTGGCGGAGCTGCGTTGCGCCGCGGCGCTCCCAGTTCTGGAAGGCTTCTTCGGGGCTTCCTTCTGGCGTCGCCGGATCGCGATCGATCAGTGTGACGCGATAGTCGCTGTTGCCGAAGGCGAGTGCGACGCCAAGGCCAGCAATCCCGGTTCCGGCGACAAGGATGCTTTGACCGCTCATGCCTTGATCCGCCACGCTACGAGCGCAAGCAGCACCCAGCCCGCAAGAAACGATACGCCGCCGACCGGTGTCACGAACGCGAACACGCGTTCACCCGTGATCGCCAGCGCATACAACGATCCGGAAAACAGGACGATTCCGGCAAGGAACAAAGCTGCCGACCACGTCGCGGTGCGCGCGGCTTTTCCTTGCATCGCAAGCGCCGCCAATCCCATCGCGAGCGCGTGATACATGTGATAGCGCGCGCCGGTCTCGAAGATGCCGAGCGCATGCGCATCCAGTTGCTGCGAGAGCCCGTGCGCGGCAAACGCGCCGAACGCAACGGCCAATGCACCGTTCAGTGCAGCGATGACGAGCCAGAGCCTCACGCGCAGCCGCATCCGCTATGGGCATGCGCGTGGCTATGGCCTTTGGTTTCACGAACCATGCGATGCGAGGCTTCGATGGCGGCTTTCGACAGCTCCGCGGTTGCTGCGTACTCTGCTTTGGCGCGCGATTGGATATCCGCATCGAGCATGAAATCCAGCGTCGTCATCGCCATCGCCTTTGCGCCGTCGATAACAGCCTGGTCTGCTTTTTCGGACACCGCGTGGCGCGCGAATTCGGCGTTGTGGATGATCACGTTCATGGGCGCGACGCCGAGGCAGGGATGGATGGAGGGCACGCGGTGGCTGACATTGCCCATATCGGTCGAACCTGCGTAACCGGACGGC
>Ga0157369_10003799_pt1 | contig 17948 bp, 13 predicted proteins | sample C25metaG_FD_113461 | JGI IMG/M metagenome (GOLD analysis project Ga0157369, IMG submission 113461) | Corn rhizosphere microbial communities from Kellogg Biological Station, Michigan, USA - C2-5 metaG | ecosystem: Host-associated > Plants > Roots > Rhizosphere > Soil | place: USA: Michigan... | reverse complement strand
CGAGCACACCTATGAGCGCCTGAAGCCGCAGGACGGAATCTTTTATTTCATCGTGGGCGATTCCGCCAAGCTGATCCCTCACGACCTCCGCAGCAGCGGTGACCTCGAAAAGGGCTTCGACGGCGACCGAGCGTTCATGCTGGTCGAGATCGACGGCGACAACCTCTACTTCCAGACCATCGCCCGCAAGTGGCGGACCGTCGACTTCGGCGTGCTTCAGCGGCAACAGAGCATGCCGGTTGTGAAGTCTGCCGCGACCCGCTAAACAGCGCGAACCTCAGCCCGCGTGCTGTCCGTGGCGGACGTCTGTGCCGCTCGTCCAGAAGATCACGTCTTCGGCGATGTTCGTCGCGTGGTCGGCAACGCGTTCCAGGTTTCGCGAGATGATCAGCGCGTCAATGCACTGGCGCGCCGCTTGCGGGTTCGCCTGCACCAGTCGCCCGAGAACGAGTTGCGCTTCCCGGTTCATGCGATCGACCGTGTCGTCCATGGTGAGCACCTGGTCGGCGCGCTTCGGGTCGGCGTGAATGAACGCGTCGAGCGCCTCGCGAACCATCTGCGCAGCGATGCCGGCCATCTCCGGCAAGTCCACCGGCATGTCCATCATCGGGCGCTCCAGCATTTCGCGGACACGCTCGGCGATGTTGACTGCCTGGTCGCCAACGCGCTCGAGGTCGGTATTGATCTTGATGACGGCGACGATGAATCGCAGGTCGACGGCCATCGGCTGCTGCATCGCCAGCAGGTCCAGCGCCAGGTGATCGACCTCGCGCTCGATCGAGTTGATCTCGCTTTCGCGGTCAAAGACCTCGCGGCAGAACTGCGGATCGCGCTCGCGGTAGGCGCGCATCGCCAGTTGCAGGGCCTGCTCCGCAAGCCCGGCCATGACGAGCATCTTGTGCTTCAGGTCGTCGAGACCTTGTTGGAAACGGATACGGCTCATCCGAATCTGCCTGTGATGTAGTCTTCGGTTCTCTTATCGTTTGGCTTCGTAAAGATCGTCTCCGTTGTGTCGAATTCCACCAGTTTCCCCAGCAGGAAGAATCCCGTGAACTCCGCGACGCGCGCGGCCTGCTGCATGTTATGCGTCACGATCACCACCGTAAACCGCTGCTTCAGTTCGAAGATCAGGTCTTCGATCTTCGCGGTGGAAATCGGGTCGAGCGCCGACGCCGGTTCGTCCATCAGCAGGACTTCCGGTTCCACCGCCAGCGCTCGCGCGATGCAAAGCCGCTGCTGCTGTCCGCCGGAAAGACTCGCGCCCGACTTCTTCTTCAGCTGATCCTTCACCTCGTCCCACAGCGCCGCATTGACCAGGGCCCGTTCCACGACTTCATCGAGCAACTTGCGATCGCGGACGCCATTCAGTTTCAGCCCGGCAGCCACGTTGTCGTAGATCGACATGGTCGGAAACGGATTCGGTTTCTGGAACACCATCCCGATCCGGCGGCGGACTTCCACCGGCGACACGCCGTTATAAATGTTCACATCGCCGATCTGGACCGTCCCGCTCACGCGCGCGTCGGGATGCGTCTCGTGCATCCGGTTGAGACAGCGGACAAAGGTCGATTTTCCGCAGCCGGAAGGCCCGATAATCGCGGTCGCATGGTTCGCCTGCACCTTCAGGTTGATTTCGTGGAGAGCCTGTGTCGCGCCGAACCAGGCGTTCAACCCACGCACCTCGATCGCGACGCCCATCTACTGAGCCCCCTGGAAGACGCCGCGGCGCGAGATCACTCGCACGGCGGTGAAGGTCCCAACGATCAGCACGATCAGCACCAATGCCCCAGCCCAGGCCAGTCGATGCCATTCTTCGTACGGCGAATTTGCATAAAGGTAGATCTGGAGCGGCAGCGCGGCCGTCGGCTGGTTCACATTCCAGTTCCAGAACGTGTTCCCGAGCGCCGTGAACATCAGCGGCGCCGTTTCTCCCGCGACGCGAGCGAATGCCAGCATCACGCCGGTGATTACGCCCGGCAGTGCGGTGCGCAGCGTTACCGACACCATCGCGCGCCATCGCGGAATGCCCAGGCCGTAGGCGGCTTCACGAACCGTCTGCGGAACCATCAGCAGCATCTCTTCGGTCGTGCGCGTGATGGTCGGAATCATCATGACGCCCAGCGCGATGCCGCCGGCTAGTGCCGAAAAATGTTTCTGCCGCATCACCACCACGCTGTAGACCGTCATGCCGATCACGATTGAAGGCACGCCGTTCAGCAGGTCCGCGATAAACCGCACGTACTTCGGCAGCGGCCCGCGGGCGTATTCGGCAACAAAGATTCCCGAGCCAATGCCGAGCGGAATTCCAATCGCGCTGGCGATGGCGAGGATGAGCGCCGAACCGACAATCGCATTGCCCATCCCGCCCCCCATTTCTCCGACGGGAACGGGGGCTTTCGTCAGGAACGCCCAGCTCAGCGATCCGGCGCCGCGGATAACGAGGTACGCGAAAACCGCCAGCAGAGGCGCGACCACCAGGATGGCCGTCATCGTTCCCGCCAGCGTCGCCAGCTGGTTCATGAGCTTGCGTCGCCAGCTGAGTCTCGCGAATTGGAGAGCTTCAGGCATGGGCCCTCGCCGGCATTCTGTGCGTCACCGCCCACACCAGCAGCCGCGCCGCCGCGTTGACCACAATCGTGACCAGGAACAGCGCCAGCCCGATCTCCACCAGCGCGCTGAGATACGCCGGAGTCGCGGCTTCACTGAATTCGAGCGCGATCACCGTCGCCATGGCGTGGCCCGGCGCCAGCAGCGATTTCGTGATCTGGGGGTTGTTGCCAATCACCATCGAGACGGCGATCGTCTCTCCCAGTGCGCGACCAAGACCGAGGATGATCGCTCCCAGGATTCCGGCGCGCGCGTTCCGCAGCACGCCGAGGCGGATCATCTCCCATCGTGTCGCTCCCAGCGCTAGCACCGCTTCGCGCTGGTTCTGCGGAACCGAGATCATGACCTCGCGCGTGATCGACGAGATGATCGGGATGACCATGACCGCCAGGATCACGCTCGCCGAGAACAGGCTGATCCCGTAATCGGGAGCAACAAACAACCCGGTCCAACCCAGGGTCTTGATCAGGAATGGGTCGACTCGGGTCCTCAAAAACGGCACCAGGATGTACATCGCCCAAAGCCCATAGACGACGCTGGGAATCGCCGCCAGCAACTCCGTGCAGAAAGCGATCGACGCTCGCAGCGGACGCGGGCACATCTCGGTGGTGTACACCGCCACTCCCACCGCCAGCGGTACCGCGATCGCCAGTGCGACGAAGGACGTCACCAGGGTGCCAAAGACGAACGGCAGCGCGCCAAAGTCCCCGGATACTGGGTCCCAGTTCGTCCCTGTAAAGAACTTCCACCCGAACTGCCGCAGCGTGATCTCGGAATGGATGACAAGCTCATAGACGATGAGTCCGACGATGACAATGATTCCCAGGGCACAAATGCATGTGACGGCATAGAAAACGCGGTCGGCGACACGGCTGGGCGCCTTCATGCGGATGCGCGGCAGCGGAGACGCCGTTTGCGAAATGGAGCCGGTTGAGATGGAGTCGGACCCGCTCAGCGGCGAGGCGGCCATAGACCTCACGCTATCAGCCGTTTGTTAAAGCAGTGTGAAAGGGATGCGGCGACGTGCCGGGCGCAGCTACCCTGGTTGGGGCGCTGCGCCGACCCAAACCGCCGTCCGGCGCTGGTAAGCGCCGGGTTAGCGGATCTCCTTGATCTTGGCCCGCACCATGTCCGCAACCTGCTTGGGCAGGGGCGCGTAGTCGAGCTGCGCGGTCATGGGCTCGCCGCTGTCGAGCATCCAGTTCAGGAAGTCGATCATGTCTTTCTTCTTGCCCTGGTCGCTCCACTGCGCCGGGATCAGCAGCCACGTAAAGCTCGAAATCGGATACGCGTTCGCCCCGGGAGCGTTGGTGATCGACACGCGGAAGTCCGCCGGCATCTTCGCTCCAGCCGCGGCCGCCGTCGTGCTTTCCAGGCTGGCCTTCACCCACTGGCCCGCGGCATTCTTCACCGCGCCGTAGTTGATGTGGTTCTGGAGCGCGTAAATCAGCTCCACGTATCCGATCGTGCCGTCCATCTGGCGGATCATGCCCGCGACGCCCTCGTTGCCCTTGGCGCCGAGTCCAACCGGCCACTTCACGGCCGTGCCATGGCCGGGGCCACCGTTCCACTCAGGGCTGACCTTCGCAAGATAATCGGTCCAGATGTAGCTGGTGCCGCTCGCATCGGAGCGATGGATCACGACAATCTGCTTGTCCGGCAGCTTCGCGCCGGGATTGTCGGCGGCGATCGCCTTGTCGTTCCAATTCGTAATCTTGCCCAGGTAGATGCCGGCGAGCGTCGCGCCGCTGAACCGCAGTTCGTTCACGCCGGACACGTTGAAGGCCGGCGCGACCGAGCCCAGTACCGTCGGGATGTGAAAGACCGGGCGCTTCGCCTCGGCGAGCTGCTGATCGGTCATCGGACCGTCACTCGCCCCAAAATCCACGGTTTGCGCGGTCAACTGGCGAATGCCCGCGCCGCTGCCCACCGATTGATAGTTGATCGCCACGTCCGGGTGGTTCTTGTGAAACTCCGAAAACCACTTGGAGTAAATCGGATTCGGAAACGTCGCACCAGCGCCGTTCAACGTCGTCTGCGCCATCGCGCAACCCGCCATCAGCAGAACTGACAACAGCAACCGCAATCCACGCATGCAGTTCTCTCCTTTGCGTCTTTCTTCTCTTTCCGTCTTTTTAGCGGAACGGTGTTAAAGGAGAGTTACAACGCGATGAATAATCGCCGTTTCAGGATCGCGCGGCCGGCAGCGTGAAATAGAAGGTGCATCCGTGTCCGAGAGAGCTCTCCACGCGCACGGAGCCGCCGTGATTCAGAATGATGTGCTTCACGATAGCCAGGCCGAGTCCGGTGCCGCCAGTCTCGCGCGAACGCGCCTTGTCCACGCGATAGAAGCGCTCGAAGACCCTCGGCAGATGCTCCGACGCGATACCCGGTCCGTAATCGCGGACGTGGAACTGGACGAAGCCATCCTGCTCGGCCGCGCCCAGCACAACTCGGCTGCCGGATGCCGCGTACTTCAGCGCATTCTCGATCAGGTTGCCGAATACCTGCTGAATCGCTTCCCGGTCGGCGAGCACGGAAACCGTAGGAGCTGTTTCCACGTCCAGCCGCGACGCGTACTGCTGCGCCAGCTTCGACAGGTTCTCCTGCGCCTCGCGCAGCAGATCGCCCGCCGCGATCGAACGCAGGTCGAGCTTATCCTCGCCTGACTCGACCCGCGCCAGCGCCAGCAAGTCTTCCGTCAGTCGCGACATGCGCGCCGCGTTCTTGCGAATGATCTCCAGGAACTCCCTGCTTTGACCGTTTTCGCCGGGCGCGTCCAGCAGCGTCTCTGCGTATCCCTGGATCGACGTCAGCGGCGTGCGTAGCTCGTGCGAGACGTTGGCGATGAAATCCCGGCGCGTTTTCTCCACGCGCTCGATTTCGGTGATGTCGTGCAGCACGGCCACCGTTCCGCCGCCCGGCAACGGCCCCGTCGCCACCTCGAACACGCGTCCGGGCACGGCCGTGCGCGATTCGCCAGTTTGCGGCTCGCGATTGGAAATCGAATTCTGGATCACTCCCAGCAGGTCCGGATCGCGAAAAGCCTCCACCACGGGAACTCCGACGCGCACGTTTGGCGACAGCAACCGCGTCAGCGCCCGGTTCGCCCAAAGCACCCGGCGTTGCGCATCGACCGCAATTACGCCGTCCACCATACTGTTGAGCAGGACTTCCAGGTCCCGACGGCTGTCTTCGAGCTGGGCAAACGTAGCTTCGAGCCGGTGTGCCGTGTCGTCGAGCGCGCCCGCTACCTTCGCGATCTCGTCGCTGCTCCGCTCTTCCAGCCGCGCCGAAAAATCTCCCGCCGCAATCCGCCCCGCAAACGCGATGATCCCTTGCAGACGGCGCGAGATCGACGTGGCCGCCACGCCCGCCATCAGCATGGAAACCAGGAACGCGAGCAGCGAGCCAACGACGAGCGCCCGGCGGATCTCCGACGTGATGCGTTCGATCTCGGCCAGCGGAAAGGCCAGCCGAACGGCTCCGCCGCTTACCGGCGCGGCGACATAAAGGAACTCGACGCCGAGCGTGTGGCTCGTCCGCGCGTTGCTCCCGATCCTGCCTTGCAGGGCTTCCTCGAACTCGGGGCGCGTTGCGTGATTCTCCATCGTCGCCGGATCGGCGTCCGAATCGGCCAGAACCCGACCGGTCGCGTCGATCACGGTGGCGCGCGCCTCGGCGGCAGCGGCCACTTCGCGCACCAGTTGCGGCAAGCCTGACTGGTGAATATCGCGCACGCGCAGCGCGAACAGCTTTGTCTTGTCGGTGAGTTCGCGACTGATCTCGCCACGCAGCGAGCGGTTCCACGATTGCCGGATGGTGAAATCCAGCGTCGCTGTCGCGGCCACGATCAAGAGCAGCGCCGCGCCCAGCAACTTGAAAAAGATCCGGTTCTTCACTTCGGCGCCTCGAAGCGATATCCCGCGCCGCGCACGGTGCGCAGCATCAGCGGCTGCTCGGGATCGCGTTCGATCTTCTCGCGCAGGCGACGCACGTAAACGTCAATCGAACGCGGCGTCACAAACGACGTATCGCGCCAGACCGCGTCGAGTAGCTGGTCGCGCGTGAACACGCGCCCCGGATGCCGCGCCAGGTAATCCAGCAGCCGGAACTCGGTCGCGGTCGTCGGGACTATGGTGCCGCGAACCGACAACGTCATCGCGCCGGTGTCGATCACCAGGTCGCCGACGTCCAGCCGTTCGCTTGGCAGCTCGCGCTCGAAGCGCCGCAACACCGCGCGGATTCTCGCCACCAGCTCCCGCGGACTGAAGGGCTTGGTGATGTAATCGTCTGCGCCGAGTTCGAGGCCGAGCACGCGATCGACTTCGCCGGCCTTCGCGGTCAGGAACATCACCGGAACGCCTGCCAGCGAACGCGTGCCGCGAATGTCGCGGCAAAGATCGAGCCCATCGCGTCCGGGAAGCATGATGTCGAGCAGGAACAGCGAAGGATGTTCCTTGAGCGCGGCGGTCATGACGCTGGACGCCGCTGGGAACGTTCGCACCGAATATCCGGCGCTCTCCAGGTGATGCCGAAGCAGCCGGGAGATATCGGGATCGTCTTCGACAACGAAGATCAGCGTCTTCACAAGTTCGCTAGGCGGTTGCGCCTACCAGCAGGTGGAGAATCCAGTACGTTCCCGCGGCCACGACGGCCGCGGCCGGAATGGTCACAATCCATGCCCACACGATGCGGCCCGCGACTCCCCATCGCACCGCCGACAGCCGGTGAACCGCACCGACTCCGACGATCGCCCCGGTAATCGTGTGCGTGGTGCTCACCGGGATCCCTGCCATCGCCGTGCCGAACAGCGTGATCGCGCCCGCGGTTTCGGCGCAGAATCCGCCAACCGGTTTCAGCTTCGTAATCTTCGATCCCATGGTGTGCACGATTCGCCAGCCGCCCAGGTAGGTGCCTAGCGCGATCGCCGCGTTCGCCGACAGGATGATGGGCCACTTCCATTCGCCCCAGTCCGCGGCAAACTGGGCCTTGCTCATCACGCCACCGGTAAACAGCGCTCCGGCGATGATGCCCATCGTCTTCTGGGCGTCGTTCCCGCCATGGCCCAGGCTGTACGCCGCCGCCGAGAGCAATTGCAGCTTGCGAAACCAGGTATCGACTTTTCGCGGCGGCTGCTTGTGGAACAACCACATCACGGCGATCATCACCACAAGCGCCAAGATCAGTCCCATCACCGGGGCGAGCAGGATGAAGATCAGCGTCTTCGTCCAGCCGGAAGCGATAATGACGCTCGGAGCATTCCGCCATCCATGCACCATCGCCGCGCGCGCCATGGCCGCGCCGGCGTATCCGCCGATCAGCGCATGCGACGAAGACGTCGGCATTCCCCACCACCATGTCAGCAGATCCCAAACGATCGCTCCGACCAATCCGCCCAGAACAACGTATTGCGTGACGATGGCCAGGTCGATCATGCCTTTGCCGATCGTCTTGGCAACCGCCGTGCCGAAAATAAATGCCGCGAGGAAGTTAAAAATCGCAGCCCAAAGCACCGCCAACCGCGGAGACAGCACTCGCGTGGAAACTACTGTCGCGATACTGTTGGCCGCGTCGTGAAACCCATTCAGGAAATCAAAGCAAAGAGCTACAGCAATCGTCAGCACTACCAGCAGCAGTCCCGATTGCGACATGAATCTCCCCGTCCGGCAGATGAGTGCAGCCGGACAGTGTAAATCACGCCCTCCGAGACTGTTGCGACGTTCAGCGTACAAAGGGCCTGTTAAAGGATGATTAAGACGGCGCCGCTCGGATTCGCCTGTTGACGAATCCAGAGGGCCGGGGCCCCCATCCGTACGATCCCTGTGTTTAAAGGACTTAGGTCACCCGATCCCTGTCGATCCCTGTGAGACTCGGCAATTTCAGAATTCAGAATTCAGAATTCAGATTTGAAATGGGGTATGGGGATCTGTTCGATCTGTTGATCTAAAGGACTTAGCAACAGATATCTGTTCGAACTGTTGCCAAGTTCTTTGCTTGCAACGTGAGCTCCGCAAAGTCTGTTGTCCAAAGGACTTAGCAAGTTGTCAAAGAGCGAAAACGACGGAAGCCGTCCCGATTGCGGAACGGCTTCGCGAGGGCTTTGCCTCGATGTTGTCACGATACATGACCGAATCGGGAAATTCAGTGATGCGCGACACGCATGCGTGTGATGAGTATGATTCCGGCGATTGATTCTTAAGGAGAAATGTCCTTGCGCGCGAGAGCCCTTCGTTTTCCCGTCCTGCTGATCCTGTTTCCCGTTGTGGCATTGCAGCTTGCGCTCGGCGATGCGATGAAGTGCGACGCCTCGGCTTACCAGGCGCGTCCGGGGATGACCGCGACGGCGAGCGGCGGCGAACTCGTCGTGTCGTGGACCGGAGCGGGCAAGGACGAACTGCGCGCGCGGTTCGGCATCGATGGCGGACAACCGACGATTCGCGAGCTGGCGATTCGGCGAGGCGCAGCGTGGAGGGTGCTCGGGCAAAATCTCGTTCCCGAGTACCACGTGACGTCGGGCGTCCGGCGCATGTCGGAGCAGCAGGCGGCGCCGCTGCGCGCGCTCGGGGTGCAAATCACCGACGAAGTCGTCGAGAAGAACAAGTGGTATGCGTTCTGGGACGCGCCGCTCGAGGTGCCAGGCACGAAGCCGGGCGAAACCACGCCACGCGACATCGGGCTACCGCGCAAGCCGGAAGAAATTCGCCGCGCGAGCGCGCGGTTCCAGTCGGAATCGTGCAGCGTGAAGACGAATGGCGAGCGGCTGGAGATCACATTTCCCGGACTGACGATGGGAATCTTCGCGGGCGACCTGCGCTTCACCGTCTACCGGGGCACAAACCTGATCCGCATGGAGGCGATCGCGAAGACGAACGAGCCGTCGGTCGCTTACAAGTACGAAGCCGGACTGAAGGGATTGACGAACAGCTCGATGCCGCAAGTGGCGTGGCACGACACCGGCGGCCACGCGCAGGAGTACAGCTTCGGTGGGCCGAAGAACGAAACCATCGTTCCCCTCAAAGCGCAGAACCGGATCCTGGTTGCGGCGGGCGCGAACGGCTCGCTGGCGGTCTTTCCTCCTCCGCACACATTCTTCTTCACGCGCGAGGTCGACACCAACCTCGGCTACGTGTGGTACCGGAAGGACGATGGCGGGAGCTTCGGGATCGGGATCCGGCAGCCCGACCGCGAAGAGGTAGAGCAATACAAGCCGAACTTCGCGTTGTTCAACGCGCCTCCGGGTACGTGGCAGCACATGGCGGTGTACTTCTACGCGTCGGCGGAAGCGGCCGAGCCGGCGCGGCAGGCGGTGCTGGCGTTCACCCACGGCGACACGTTCAAGGCGCTTCCCGGCTACAAGACGTTCGTGAACCACTTCCATCTCGGGTTCACCGACCGGTTGCGCGAAGCGGGCTCACTCGACACGCCGCTCCCGGACCTGGCGGCGATGAAGGCGCTGGGTCTGAACATCATTGGGCTGAGCGATTTCCACTTCGAGCTGGCGCGAACCGATCCCGGTCCGGTGCGGTTCAAAGATCAGAAGGACTATTTCAAAGGATGCCGGCGCGCGTCGGACAAAGACTTCCTCGTCGTCCCGTGGGAAGAACCGAGCGCGTTCTTCGGCGGGCACTACAACATCCTGTGGCCGAAAGACGTGTACTGGTCGAAGGTGCGGAAGCCCGGACAGCCGTTCGTGGAGAACGATCCGGTGTACGGCAAGGTGTACCACACGGGAAGCGCCGAAGACGTGCAGAAGATGATGGATGCCGAGGGCGCGTACTGGTACCACGCGCATCCGCGGACAAAGGGCACGACGGGATATCCCGACGCGATCTTCGACAAGGCCTGGGTGCGGAACGATCGCTATCTCGGCGTGGCGTTCAAGCCGGGCATGGGCATGGACCTGTCGGAGGAGCGGCTGTGCGACTGGCGCTGCTTCGATTCGATGGACACGATGAACAACCTGACGACCGGGTCGGGATTGCGTCCGAAGTACGTGATTGCCGACATCGATACGTATCGCAAAGGACCGGAAGACGACCTGTATCCGAATTTTCCGGTGAACTACCTGCGGCTGGATCGCGTGCCGGGACCGGATGAGGACTGGAGCCCGATCCTGAAGGTTCTGCGCGACGGTGATTTCTTCGCAACGACGGGCGAGATCCTGGTGACCGACTACTCCGTGACCGGAAGTGGCGCCAGTCGCACGGTGAACGCCGACGTGGAGTGGACATTCCCGCTGGAGTTCGCCGAAGTGGTGTGGGGCGACGGAAAGAAGATCGACCGCAAAGTCATTTCCGCGACGGAGCTGCCGGCGTTTGGAAAGAAACACTTCTCGATTCCCTTCGACGCGAGCGGGAAGACGTGGGTGCGGTTCGCGGTGTGGGATTCGGCGGGCAACGGCGCGTTCGCGCAGCCGGTGTGGCTGGCGAGTAAGTAGGTCGAGATGAAGCCTGAGCTCTTCGAGACGATGGTGCGGGACGCGATCGATTCGCTGCCGCGGGAATTTCGGGAGCGCATGAAAAACGTTGCGGTGCTGGTGCGATCGCAGCCTGGCCGAGTCCGCAGGGCGAACGCGCCGCCACGTCGCCGCGATGCGCCGCTGATCCTGGGCGAATTCATCGGAGTTCCGCAGACGGAGCGGAGCGTATTCCAAATTCCCTCCGGGCCCGACCGGATCATGCTCTATCAGAGGAACATTGAAGCGGTATGCGACAGCGTTGCGGAGATCCGGGAGCAGGTGCGGCTCACGCTGATCCATGAGCTCGGTCATTATTTCGGGATGAGCGAGGAGCAGTTGCGCGACGTCTAGTCCGCGCTCCGAGGCGCGAGAACTCTGGTATAGTCCCGCGGCATGAATCGTCGCGCATTGCTGAAAGGGGCGATGGTGGCCGCCGCCGCGCCCATGATCAACCTGGGAAGTTTCCAATTGTTCGCGCAGTCGACGGAGAAGTATTCGGCGCGGGCGGTTGACCTGGTCCGGCGCTCGACCGTCATCGACATGCTCAACCCGCTGAGCCTGCTGGCGGCGATGAGCAACATCGACGGCGTGCATCGGGTGAGCTTCTTCGAAGACCCGAGCACGTTCACCGCAGCCGACCTGGAGCGCACGCGCAGCTCAGGGTTCAACGTGATGCATATCGCGGTCGGGACCGGCGGTCTCGATGCCTACGACGAGACGCTGCGCTTCCTCGCGCTGTGGGACGGATTCATCGCGCATCACGGCGACGCGTTCCAACGCATCGACACGCCCGAGCGGCTCGACACGGTGAAAGCGTCGGGCAAGATCGGCATCCTGCTCGGAGTGCAGAATTCGGAGCACTTCCGCCGGCTGGACGATGTCGACTTCTTTTACAGCCTGGGGCAGCGCGTGTCGCAGCTCACGTACAACGCGCGCAACATGATCGGCAACGGATCGACGGAGCGCAACGACAGCGGCTTGAGCGATTACGGCGTGGCGGTGGTCGATCGTATGAACAAAGTGGGGATGGCGGTGGACGTGTCGCACAGCGGCGACCAGACCACGCTCGACGCGTGCTCGGTGAGCAAGCAGCCGGTGCTGTTCACGCATTCGAATTGCCGGGCGCTGAATCCGCACGTGCGCTGCAAGACCGACGAAGCGATCAAGAAGATGGCGGCGACCGGCGGAGTGATGGGCATTACCGGCGTGCGCATGTTCGTCAGCGCCAAGGAACCGACGACGATCGAAGACGCGCTCAACCATTACGACCACGTCGCCAAGCTGGTGGGCGTGGAGCACGTCGGTGTGGGAAGCGATATCGGGCTCGACGGCTACGATGCCCTGCCCGATACCGTCCGCAAGAAACTGCACGCCGGGTACAAGTCCACTTACGCGTTCCGGGACAAAGACGACATCGAAGGACTCGACCATCCCAAGCGCATGTTCGACCTCACCGAAGGGCTGATTCGGCGCGGATATTCGGACCAGAACATAGAAGCGATCCTCGGCGGAAACTTCCGGCGCGCGCTGAAGCAGATATGGAGCGCGCGGAAAGCTTAAACCCACGCCTCACCGCGGAGGCGCGGAGACGCAGAGAAAAGACTGGCCACTGATTAACGCAGATAAACACTGATTTTCTGGGTTTCTTCAGATCCGTGTAAATCAACGTTCATCAGCGGCTGAAAGTTCTTACTGTCCCGTCTGGAAGCGCAACTCCGACAACGCAGACAAGTAGTTGTAGCGCGCGGTGGCGCTGCCGATAGCGGCCTCGGTCTGTTGGAGCTGCGCCTGGCTTAATTCGACGATGGAGCTAAGGCCAAGCTGGTAGCGCGTTTGCGCGAGGTCGAGCGCCAGGTTTGCCTGCGTGAGCAATTGCTGGGAGACGCTGACACGCTGGTAAGCGGTTTGCGCCTGGAGCCATGTGACCTGCACGTCACGAGCAATGCGGTCGCGCAAATCCCGCACCTGCTGTTGAGCGGCAGCAGTCCGGTAGTCCGCTTCGTGCGCGCGCGCGGCGAACAGGAAGCCGTTGAACACGGGGATGTTCACGTTTACGCCGACGGCGCCCCACCAGGGATCGATCTGCGGCACGCGCACCGGCGCCTGCCCGGTGACGCCGAGGGCGCTGACCGTCGGCCGGCTGAGATCGTGCTCGGCCCGGCGAAGGCGCTCGGCCGCCTCGCGTTCGTCGTCGAGCGCGACGAGGTCAGGACGCGAGCGAAGAGCCTGCTGCAACAGGTCATCCTCGTTGCCGGCCGGAGCGGAAATGGCCGCGCCGCTTTCGTCGACGAGCGTGTAGGCCTGTTGGCGGTCGAAGCCAAGCAGCGAGTTGAGGTTGGCGAAGGCCGCGTCCTTGTGATTCTGCGCGTCGAGCAGGAGAAGCTTGGCCTGCGCGAGATTGACGTTGGCGAAGCTGAGATCGAGGTCCGACTTCAGCTTGGACTTGGCCAGAGCCTGGACCTGGTCAGCAGTATTCTGTCGCGCATTGACGGTCTGCTCGGCGACGTTGAGTTCAGCCTGCGCGCTCAAGGCGCCGTAGAAAGCCTGGTCGACCGCGAGCGTGATGTCGGCAATCGTCGCTTGCTCCGCCGCCACCTGCGACAACTCGCGGAAGTGCGCGCTTGCGACAAGATTGCGAGTGCGCCCGAAGTCGGTGATCAACTGTCCGACGGTGACGCCCCCGGCGGCGCGATCGAAGAGCGACGGATTGTTGATGGCGCCGGCGGCAATACGGCTGCCGGCATGCGCGTCCACGGCGGTGAGACTGATCGCGGCTGTCGGCATGTAAGCGGACTTCGCCTCGCGCGTGACTTGTCCCTGCGCGAGCGAGAGGAGCCTGGCGACGGAGATCCTCGGGTTGTTCTTGAGCGCAAGCTGCTCGGCGTCGTGAAGGGTGAGCCGCGCCGGCGCGGGTGCTTGAGCAAATCCCGGAGCCACAAACAACAAGCAACCAACTGCTATCCAAACCCTTACCCCAGCGGCTAAAGCCGAGACCAGGTTCGCCTCGTTTCGGCACGGCTGAAGCCGTGCCCCTCCGAAAGCGAAGTCCATCATGCCTGCACCTCCGCCGAAGACGAAATCCATCATGCCTGGACCTCCGCGGGTTCTTCTCCACGGTGGATCAGCAGGTACGCGGCCGGCACGAGGAAGACAGTCACGATGACGGAAACGGTCAAGCCGCCGATGATCGCGCGGGCGAGCGGAGCGTACTGCTCGCTGCCGGCTTCGAGCGCGAGCGCCATGGGGATCATGCCGAGGATGGTGGCGAGCGAGGTCATCAGCACCGGGCGCAGGCGCATGCGGCAGGCGGTGGCGACGGCCTGCTTGATGGCCATACCTTCGGCGCGCAGCACACGCGTGACATCGACGATGAGAATGCTGTTGGAGACGACGATGCCGGTCATCATGATGACGCCCATGAGCGACATGACGTTCAGCGTCGTGTGGGTGACCAGCAGGAAGAGGATCACGCCGGTGATGCCAGGCGGAATGGCCAGCAGGATGATGAGCGGATCGACGAATGACGCGAACTGCGCCATCAGGATGAGGTAGACGAGCACGACGGAGAGGAGCAGGCCGAATCCGAAGCTGGTGAACGACTGCCGCATGCCCTCGACGGAGCCACGCACCTGCACGCGAACGGTGGCAGGCGTTTTCGTGTCGCCCACGATCTTGTCGATGCGCGAGGCGAGCGCGCCCAGGTCCTGACCAGAAGGCGACACGTAGACGTCGATCACGCGCTGGAGCTGGTAGTGATCGACTTCGGTGGGCGACTCGATGCCGGCGATGCTGGTGACGGCGCCGAGCTGCGTGGTGTCTTTGCCGTTGGCGGAGCGCAGCGGGATCTGGCGCAGGTCGGTCATGCTTTTGATCTGCGTATCCGGATACTGCACGGTGAGCATGTAGTCATTGCCGGACTTGGGATCCACCCAGTAGCTGGGCGCGATCATCTGGTTGGAAACGAGCGCGGTGATGACGTTGTTGACGACTTCGCGCGAGGAGAGTCCGAGGCGCGACGCCATCTCGCGATTGACGTCGAGACGCAGGGCCGGGTAGTCGAGGTCCTGCGGAATGAGGACGTCGGCGACTCCGGGAAGCTGACGGATCTTGCGCTGGAGGTCCTGCGCGGTGTCGTAGGCGTCCTGAAGGTGGCTGCTGCTGACCTGAAGATCGATTGGGGCAGGCAGTCCGAGGTTGATGACCGCGTCGACGAGGCCGCCGGACTGGAAGTAGGTAGCGAGCTCGGGAACGTCTTCCGCGATCTTCTCGCGCACACGACGCATGTACTCGTAGCTGCCGACCTCGTGACCTTCCTTCAGGCTGACCTGCACGGTCGCGGTGTGCTGTCCAGAGTTGCTGGTGTACATGGACGAGAAGCCCGGCTGAACGCCGATGTTGGAGACGATCATGCCTAGATCGCGCTGCGGGACGGCTTCGCGGATGGCGTTCTCGACGCGCTGCACGTAGCGGTCGGTGAGTTCGATGCGCGTGCCGGTCGGGGCCTTGACGTTGATCATGAACTGGCCGGGATCGGTGCGCGGGAAAAACGACACGCCAAGCAAAGGATAGAGCGCGAGACTGCACAGGAAGGTCGCGGTGACGAGCAGGACGGTGGCCAACGGACGCAGAAGAGTGCGGCCGATGGCCAGGTCGTACTTCGCCAGCATGGCTTCGTACTTGTGGTTGAACCAGTGGACGAAGCGTCCGAAGCCGGAGCGGCGGACGTCGTGCCCTTCCTCCTCATCGGCTTCCAGCTTGTGGATGAAGCGCGCGCAGAAGAGCGGGACAACGGTCATCGCCACGGCGTAGGAGGCGAAGAGCGAGATCACGACCGACAGCCCGAGCGCGGTAAACAGAAAGCGGCTCACGCCATAAAGAAAGACCACCGGGAAAAAGACGATCGAAGTGGTGAAGGTGGCGGCAAGAACGGGCAGGGCCATCTCGCGTCCGCCTTTCTCGGCGGCTTCCTGCGGCGATGCGCCCAACTCGAGGTGGCGGAAGATGTTCTCGAGCACGACGACGGAGTTATCAATCAAGCGCGAGAACGCGAGCGCGAGCCCGCCGAGCACCATGGTGTTGATGGTTCCGCCGCCCAGGTTGAGCACAAGGAACGTGGCCAGCGCCGAGAGCGGGATCGATAGCATGACGGCGACGGTGCCGCGCACGCTGCCGAGGAAGATGAGGATCATCAGCGCGGTGAGGACAAGTCCGATGCCGCCCTCGGTGCCGAGATTCTTGATGGCCGTCTTGACGTACACCGATTGATCGAAGACGACCTTGGCGGCCAGCGACTTGGGCACGTCGACCATGTGTCCGAGTGCGTCGTGGATGCCGTTGACGATGGCAATGGTGTTGCTGTCGCCACCCTGCTTCAGCACCGGCAGGTAAACGGACTTCTGGCCGTCGACGCGCACCATGCTGACCTGCGTTTGCGCGGCGTCCGTCGCGTGTCCGATGTCGCCGACGAGGACCGAAGCGTTGCCGACGGTCTTGAGCGGCAGGCGGTTGATCTCCTCCGTCGTGGGCAACTGCGCGTTCGTATAAATGTTGAAGTCTTTGGGGCCGATGCGCACGTCGCCGGCGGGAAGAATCATGTTGGATTCATTCACTGTGCGGACGACGTCCATGACGCTGAGTTGCGCGGCCTGGAGCTTGACCGGATCGACGTAAACCTGGATCTGGCGGTACTTGCCGCCGAACGGCTGCGGCACCGAGGCGCCGGGTACGTTCGCCACCTGATTACGCACAGCGTATTGGCCGAGATCGCGAAGCTGCGTTTCGGAAAGGCCTTCGCCTTTGAGCGTGATGAGGCAGACAGGAAGGCTCGATGCGTCGAACTTCAAGACGACCGGCGGAAGCGTGCCCGGCGGAAGACGTCGCAAGTCCGCCATGGCGAGGTTGGAAATGGTGCTGAGCGCGGCGTCGGGATCGGTGCCGGGCTGGAAGTAGATCTTGATGAGGCTGACGCCGGGCAGCGAACGCGACTCCATGTGGTCGATGCCGCTGCCGAGGGTGAAGAAGCGTTCGAACCGGCCGGTGATGTCGGACTCAATCTGCTCCGGCGGCATGCCGGAGTAGAAGGTGGCGACCACGACGACGGGAATATTGATGTTGGGAAACAGGTCGACCGGCATGCGCGCGGTCATCACGGCGCCCACGACCGCGATGATGAGACACAACATGACGATGAAGTACGGATACTTGATCGCAAAGCTCGACATTACTGCCCGCTCCTTTCGGCCGTGCCTCCGGCATCGGCGATGGTGCGGGGCTTGGGCCGAACGACCTGTCCGGCCTGGTAAGCCGAGAGATTGCCAACGATGACACGCTCGCCGTCATGCAATCCGGAGAGAACCTCGACGCGCGAGGCATCTTCGATGCCGGCCTGGATGGTGCGCGGCTGCACATGACCGTCGTTGTCAACAACGAGCACCGAAGCCTGTTCGCCGGACTTCTTGACGGCGTCAACGGGAACGGTGAGGGCGTTGGGATGGTCTTGCGTGTCAATGGTGACGTCGGCATACATGCCGGGCGAGAGCTTGTAGGCCTTGTTGGGAATGTCGAGTTCGACCTGCATGGTGCGGGTGGCGCGGTCGAGCGAATCGGTGAAGCGCGTGACCTTCGCCTGGAAGCGCTCTTTGGTTGCCTGCACCTCGACCTCGGCCGTCTGTCCGGCGCGGATGCGCGGCGCGATCGTTTCCGGCACCGGAATGCGAAGCCGCAACACATCGCATTGCGCGAGCTTCACCACCGGCATAGAGCTGCTGTTCGATGTGCCGGCCTGGAGAAGTGCGCCGGTGTCGGCGTAACGCCAGGTCACGATGCCGTCAAACGGGGCGACAATGCGCGAATAATCTTCCATCGCCGAAACCTGGGAGTG
>Ga0157369_10003798_pt1 | contig 17949 bp, 12 predicted proteins | sample C25metaG_FD_113461 | JGI IMG/M metagenome (GOLD analysis project Ga0157369, IMG submission 113461) | Corn rhizosphere microbial communities from Kellogg Biological Station, Michigan, USA - C2-5 metaG | ecosystem: Host-associated > Plants > Roots > Rhizosphere > Soil | place: USA: Michigan... | reverse complement strand
ATCGACCAGCGCGTGGTCGACGGCGGGAATCGGGTCTTGCCAGATCAGCTCTTCGGCCGGTACCTCAGGGCCGAGGTAGCGTGCGCGCGGGCCCATGTCGCGGTGCGTGAGCTTGAACCATGCGCGGGCGAACGCATCGGCGAACTGGTCGGGGTTTGCAAGGAAGCGGCGCGAGATCTTCTCGTACGCCGGGTCGATGCGCAGCGACAGGTCGGTGGTGAGCATGGTCGGCGCGTGGCGCTTCGACGGGTCGTGCGCGTCCGGGATGGTTCCCGCGCCAGCGCCGCCCTTGGCCACCCACTGGTGCGCGCCCGCCGGGCTCTTGGTGAGTTCCCATTCGAAGCCGAACAGGTTCTCGAAGAAGTTGTTGCTCCACTTCGTGGGCGTGGTGGTCCAGGTGACTTCCAGGCCGCTGGTGATGGTGTCGCCGCCCTTGCCGGTGCCGAAGCTGCTCTTCCAGCCCAGGCCCTGGGCCTCGATGTCCGCTGCCTCGGGCTCATGGCCGACGTTGGTCGCCGGACCCGCGCCGTGCGTCTTGCCGAAAGTGTGGCCGCCAGCGATGAGCGCCACGGTTTCTTCGTCGTCCATGGCCATGCGCGCGAAGGTGTCGCGGATGTCGCGTGCCGCGGCGAGCGGGTCGGGGTTGCCGTCCGGGCCTTCGGGGTTCACGTAGATCAGGCCCATCTGCACGGCGGCCAGCGGGTTCTCGAGGTCGCGTGTGTGCGGCACCTTGCTGTCGTCGTCCTTCACGAGCACAGCGCCGGGTTTCTCGACGCCCGGCGAACCTTGCGAATAGCGGATGTCCCCGCCGAGCCAGGTGGTCTCGCGGCCCCAGTACACGTCCTGGTCGGGTTCCCACACATCGGCACGGCCGCCCGCGAAGCCGAAGGTCTTGAAACCCATCGTTTCCAGCGCGACGTTGCCCGTGAGGATCAACAGGTCGGCCCATGAAATCTTGTTGCCGTACTTCTGCTTGATCGGCCAGAGCAGGCGCCGTGCCTTGTCGAGGCTCACGTTGTCGGGCCAGCTGTTCAGCGGCGCGAAGCGCTGCTGGCCACGACCGGCGCCGCCGCGCCCGTCACCGATGCGGTAGGTGCCCGCGCTGTGCCATGCCATGCGAATGAACAGCGGGCCGTAGTGGCCGAAGTCCGCCGGCCACCAGTCCTGCGAGTCGGTCATCAGCGCGGCGAGGTCTTTCTTCACCGCTGCAAGATCGAGGCTCTTGAACGCCGCGGCGTAGTCGAAGTCCTTGTCCATCGGATCGGATTTCGACGAGTGCTGGTGAAGCAGATCGATACGCAGCTGCCTGGGCCACCAGTCTCGGTTGGTGGTGCCGGCACCTGCTGCCTGGCTGAAGGGACACTTGGCTTCGGTCTTGTCACTGCTCATGGGAACTCCTGGTTTTGTGCTGCGAGGGGATGGGGCAAATTCTCTGACAGAAGCAGCCGTGGGGCGAATAGAAGCACTCAATTCCAGCGATAGCGCGAGCTGGCCGTGTTTGTCATTCGCCGCGGGGTCCTCGGCGCTCGGACGCGAGCTTTATAGCCCCATCGCCCGCTCCGCCGCAATCGATCGGCCCCGCAGCCGAGTGGCATCAGGCAGGGCGCTGCGGCGTGCGAATGCTCATGTGCCATGGGGTCCTTGCGGTACTGGGTCGAGCGGCGCGCCGTGGTTCTGCTCGCGTGCGTCTTCTTCCTGCCGCACCTCGTCTTCGTCGCGCCTGTGCGCGATGCGGTAGAGCAGCGGAAGCACCAGCAGCGTCAGCGCGGTCGACGAAAGGATACCTCCGATCACCACGGTGGCCAGCGGCCGCTGCACCTCGGCCCCCGTGCCGGTGGCGATGGCCATCGGCACGAAGCCCAGCGACGCGACCAGCGCGGTCATCAGCACCGGCCGCAGCCGCGTGAGCGCGCCTTCGCGAATGGCCGCGTCCAGCGGCAGTCCACCCTCGCGCAGGTTGCGGATGAACGAGATCATCACCAGCCCGTTGAGCACCGCCACGCCCGACAGCGCAATGAAGCCCACCGCCGCCGATATCGACAGCGGTATGCCGCGCATCCACAGCGCGACGATGCCACCCGTGAGCGCGAACGGAATGCCGGTGAACACCAGCAGCCCGTCCTTGAGGTTGCCGAACATCGCGAACAGCAGCGTGAACACCAGCAGCAGCGACACCGGCACCACGATCTGCAGCCGCTGCGTGGCGGACGCGAGGTTCTCGTACTGGCCGCCCCACACGGTCCAGTAGCCGGAGGGAATGCTCACCTTGCGCATGGCCTCTTCGGCCTCGGCCACGAAGGAGCCCAGGTCGCGGCCGCGCACGTTGGCGCTCACCACGATGCGGCGCTTGCCGTCTTCGCGGCTCACCTGGTTGGGGCCCGGCGCAATGTCGAGCGTGGCCACTTCGCCCAGCGGGATGAAGCTGGTGCGCGCGCCCTCGGCGCCCGCCCCCTTGGGCAGCGCCACGGGCAGGCGCTTGATGGCCTCGAGGTCGGTGCGCAGGTTCTCGGGCAGGCGCACGATGATGTCGAAGCGGCGGTCGCCGTCGAACAGCGTGCCCGCCTCGCGCCCGCCCACCGCGACCGAGATCGCGTCCTGCACGTCGCCCACGTTCAGGCCGTAGCGTGCGGTCTTGTTGCGGTCGATGTTCACCGTGAGCATCGGCAGGCCGGTGGTCTGCTCGACCTTCACCTCGGCCGCGCCCGGGATCCTGCCCAGCGCCTGCGACACCTCGGCCGCGGTCTTGTCGAGCACGTCCATGTCGTCGCCGAAGATCTTCACCGCCACGTCGCTGCGCACGCCGGAGATCAACTCGTTGAAGCGCAGTTGGATCGGCTGCGAGAACTCGTAGTTGTTGCCCGGCAGCTTCTCGACTTCTTCCTGCACCGCCGCCAGCAGCTCGGCGCGCGAGCGGCGTGGCGTGGGCCACTCGCTCTCGGGCTTGAGCATGATGTAGCCGTCGGAAATGTTCGGCGGCATCGGGTCCGAAGCGATCTCCGCCGTGCCGGTGCGCGCGAAGATGCGCTCGATCTCGGGAAACTTCTGCTTCAGCGTGCGTTCGAGCTGCTTCTGCATCTCGACCGACTGCGTGAGGCTGGTGCCCGGAATGCGCAGCGCCTGGATGGCGAAGTCGCCCTCGCTCAGGCTGGGCACGAACTCAGTGCCCAGGCGCGTGGCCAGCAGGCCCGACAGCACCACCGCCACCACCGCGGTGGTGATCACCAGCGGCTTGGCGGCCATGACGCGCGCCAGCAGCGGCTCGTAGCCGCGCTTGGCCCACACCATCAGGCGGTTTTCCTTCTCGCTCACCTTGTTGCCGATGAACAGCGCCACGGCCGCGGGGATGAAGGTGATCGACAGGATCATCGCGCCCAGCAGCGCGATCACCACGGTGAAGGCCATCGGGTGGAACAGCTTGCCCTCCACGCCCGTGAGCGCAAAGATCGGCAGGTACACGATCATGATGATGAGCTGGCCGAACAGCAGCGGCCGGCGCGCCTCCTGCGAGGCCGCGAACACTTCATGGAAGCGCTCGCTGCGCGTCAGCGGCCGGCCCTTGTGGGCCTGCGCATGGGCCAGCCTTCGCACGCAGTTCTCCACGATCACCACCGCGCCGTCGATGATGATTCCGAAGTCCAGCGCGCCCAGGCTCATGAGGTTGGCGCTGACCTTCTGGTTCACCATGCCGGTGAAGGTGAAGAGCATCGACAGCGGTATCACGAGCGCAGTGATGATCGCCGCACGGATGTTGCCGAGGAACAAGAACAGGATCGCGATGACGAGCACCGCGCCCTCGAACAGGTTCTTCTTCACCGTGGCGATGGCCTTGTCGACCAGCACCGTGCGGTCGTACACCGTCACCGCCTTCACACCGGCTGGCAGCGTGCGGTTGATCTCCTGCATCTTCCTGTCGACGGCCTGCGACACGGTGCGGCTGTTCTCGCCGATCAGCATGAACACCGTGCCCAACACCACTTCGCGGCCGTTGTCGGTGGCGGCACCGGTGCGCAGTTCCTTGCCGATGCCGACCTCGGCCACGTCCTGCACGCGCAGCGGAATGCCGCCGGCGTTGCCCAGGATGACGTTGCCGATGTCCTCCACCGACTTCACCTGCCCCGGCGCGCGGATGAGGTATTGCTCGCCACGCTTCTCGATGTAGCCCGCGCCCACGTTGGCGTTGTTGCGCTCCAGCGCGGTGACCACGTCGGTCATGGTGAGGCCGTGGGCCAGCAGCTTGGCCGGGTCGGGCGCGATCTGGAATTCCTTGGCGTAGCCACCGATGGAGTTGATCTCGGTCACGCCCGCCACGTTGCGAAGCTGCGGCTTGATGATCCAGTCCTGTATCTCGCGCAGGTCGGTGGGCGAATAGGGCTTGCCGTCTGCCTTCTTCGCGCCCTCTTCCGCTTCCACGGTCCAGAGATAGATTTCGCCGAGGCCGGTCGAGATGGGCCCGATCACCGGCGATATGCCGCCGGGCATGCTTTCGCGCGCCGACTGTATGCGCTCGTTGACGAGCTGCCGCGCGAAGTAGATGTCGGTGCCGTCCTTGAAGATCACGGTGACCTGCGAGAGGCCGTAGCGCGACAGCGAGCGCGTCTGCTGCAGCCCCGGCAGGCCGGCCATGACGGTCTCGATCGGGTAGGTCACGCGCTGCTCGGTCTCCAGCGGGGAGTAGCCGGGCGCGGCGGTGTTGATCTGCACCTGCACGTTGGTGATGTCTGGCACCGCGTCGATGGGCAGCTTCTGGTAGCTGAAGATGCCCAGCGCCGCCATGCCCAGCACGGCAAGCAGGATCAGCCAGCGCTGCTCGATGGAGAAGCGGATGATGCGTTCGAACATGCGGGCTTCCTCAGTGGGTGTGCGTGGCGGAGCTCTTGCCCTGCTGCGACTTCACGACGAAGCTGCCGCTCGCGGCATAGGCCGCGCCGGGCTTGAGGCCGCTGGTGACCTCGATGCGCTGGCCGTCGCTGCGCCCGGTCTGCACATGCTGCGGCACGAAGCCGCCGGGCACGCGCAGGAACACGGTGGGCTTGTCTTCCACAGTCTGCACCGCTTCGGCCGAAACCGTCACGGGCGCATCCACTTCGGAGGCCACGAGCTCGACGTTCACGAACAGCCCCGGGCGCCACACGCGCTGCGGGTTGGTCAGTGTGACGCGCGCGGTGGCGGTGCGCGTCTGCGCGCCGATGAGCGAACCCACGTAAGACACCTTGCCGTTGGCCGTCTGGCCCAGGGCGCTGGAGCGGATGCTCACCGGCTCGCCGATGCGCACCAGGTTCAGGTTGTTGGCCGCCACGCTGATCTCGGCCCACACCGTCGACAGGTCGGAGATGGTGAACACATTCACCGCTTCCCCCACCGATTCGCCGAGCGAGATGTGCTTCTCGACCACCATGCCGTCGAAGGGCGCGCGCAGCTCGTAGCGGCCCAGCGCCGACGAAGATGGCGTGGCGCCCAGCGCCAGCAGCTTCTGGTTGGCGTTGGCCACGGCGATCTGCGCCTCCTGCATCAGCTGCTGCGCCTGCAGGTAGTCCTGCTCGGGCGAGATCTTTTCTTCCCAGAGCTTCTTCTCGCGCTCGTAGGTGGTGCGCGCCAGCGCGAGCCGGCGCTGCGCCGACTGCAGCTCGCTGCGCTGCTCCGACAGCGCCGGGCTCGAAATCACGGCCAGCACCTGCCCGCGCTTGACCTCCTGGCCCAGGTTGGCCGACACGCTGTCGACCACGCCCGCCACGCGCGGCACCACGTGGGCCGTGCGGTCTTCGTTGAACTTGATCTCGCCGGGCAGTTGCAGCGACGACTTGATGCGCGCGGGGCCCGCGCTTTCGATGGTCATGTCGGCGGCCTTGATCTGCGCGTCGGTGAAGGCGATCTTTTCTTCCTCTTCCTCGTAACCGGCAGGTTCCTTTTTCGCTTCTTGCTTGCCTTCCTCGTGGTGCTCGTTGTCGGCGTGGCCCTTGGCTTCGCCGTGGCTGTGGTCGTGGTCCTTGGCCTCTTCCTTGGCCTCTTTCTTGGCGTGAGCCTTGCCTTCTTCGTGGTGCTCGCCGTCGCCGTGGCCGGCCTCTTCCGAGTGGCCTGCGGCCTCCGGCTTCACGGGCGCGGAGCGAAGGATCAGCGCGCCGGCGCCAAGGCCCACCATGAGGACGACGACGATGGCCATCCACTGCTTCTTGCCGACGCGTTCTTTGAACGAGCCGCGGTTTTCTGTGTTCATGATCTGTTGCCTTGCTTGTCAGCGCGCCACGGGCGCCGCGGGTGTCACGGGAGAGATGTCGTCGCCTTCGTTGCCGAGCAGCCGGTCGAGTTCGCCGGCCGCACGGTGCGCATCGGCCAGCGCGAGCAGGTACTGCGCGCGCACCTGGAACAGCGTGCGTTGGGCATCCAGCGCCTCCAGGAAGCTGAACTTGCCCAGCTCGAAGCCCTTGGTCGCAGCCTTGTACGCCGTCTCGGCACCGGGCAGCGCGTCGTGCTGCAGCGTCTGCGCGGTGGCGCGCGCGGAGCGCAGCCGTTCGGTGGCCTGCGCCACCTCGGTGCCCAGTTGCAGCTCGGCGGCAGCGAGGTCGTCGCGCGCCTTTTCCTCGCGGCTCAGAGCCTCGGCAACGTTGCCGCGGTTGGTGTCGAAGATCGGCAGCGGCACCGACAGGCCCACCACCACCTGGTTGCGCCGGCTGCCGCCGGCCTCGCCGTCGGAAGCCGGCACGCGCTTGGCGCCGAGCGACACGGTCACGTCGGGAATGCGCTTGGCCTGCTCCAGGTCGGACAGTGCCTTGCGCCGCTCGACCTCCAGCCGCGCCTGCACCACCACGGGCGCCGCGGCAATGCGCATGCCCAGGTCTTGCGACGTCGCCATCGCGGGCAACCGGTCGACCGCGCCCTCCACCTGCGTGAAGCGCGGATCGGGCTTGCCCCACAGCGCGGCCAGTTGCTGGCGGGCCGAGCGCAGCGTGCCTTCGGCCTGCAGCAGCTCCACGCGCGCACCGGCCTCGGCCACGCGCGCCCTGGTTTCTTCCAGCGGCGACACCTTGCCGGCGGCCACGCGATTGGTGGCCGCGCGGGTCGCGGTCTGCGCGAGGCCCACGGAATCCTGCGCGAGCCGCAGGCGCTCCTGCGCGGTCAGCACATCGAAGAAGGCGGTGACGGTCGCGGCGCGGATCTCGGCGCGGCGCCCCGCCAGTGCCGACGCGGCTTGGTCGCGCGCGCGCTCGGCGGCGGTCACGCGGGCCGCGCGCTTGCCGCCGAGTTCGATCGGCTGGCTCAGCTGCAAGGTGGTGGTGCGGTTGTCGCGGCGCAGGTCTTCCAGCTGCGCGTCGAGCGTGGGGTTGGGCCAGGCGCCGGCCTGCACGATGGCGGCCTCGGTGGCGTCCTGCTCGCGCGACGCGGCGGCAAGGCCGGGGTTGGCGCGCAGTGCCATCGCAACCGCGCTGCGCAGGGTCAGCGGGCCCGCGGGCTCCAGTGTCCTGGTGGCCGCGCGCGAAGACGCCTGCGGCGAAGCCGAAGAGGAACCGGCCGAGGCCGGAACGGACGGCGTGACTTGTTGTGAATATGCCGGGGGCACCGCCATGGCCAATACGGCCAGCGGCACGAAGAGCGTGCGCATCGAATTCTCCTGGGTTGCGAAACAACGGACGGACGAATTCGGCGAGAGCTCAGCTGATGGTGTGGATCAGAAGTCGGGTGTGTTCTCTCGCCGAATCAGAGGGCGAGAGACCAGTCGGGACGGACCGGAACGTCGGAGATGTGCGAGTCGAAGCGCTCGGCGGCCATGGCACGCAGCGGCTGTGCAATGCGCCGCGCGGACGGCACGGGCTCCGGCGTGCCTTCGACGTGCTGCGCGTAGCCCGAATGGCAGACCGCGCAGTCGCCGATGACGGCATTGGGCTGGGTGCTGGAGTTCTTCTGCGCGCCCTCGCCGCTGTGGCTGCGGTCGGTGCCGCGGCTTTCGTGCTCGTGGTGGCCCCAGTGCTGGGGCTGCATGTCGCGCTCGTGCTGGCAATAGGCTGACGCCGCCGCCCAGCTGAGCTGGAACGGAAGCAGGAACAGCATGAGGATCAGGAACCAGCGGCGCATGGAGCAAAAAGTATATCGGGGGCCTGTGGCAGTGCTTCGGCAATGCCCTTGCGGCTTGCAGGCGCCGCGGAATGTATGACACAAGGTCGAGCGCTTGTCCGTCAATAGGATTACCAAAACGTAACCATGGCGGCGAAAGTGCTTCGTTACCATTCGGAAATGCGCATTCTTGTCATCGAAGACGAGCCCAAACTGGGCGATTACCTGAAAAAGGGGCTCGAAGAGAACGGATACGTGGTCGACATAGCCCGCGACGGCATCGAGGGGAAATACCTCGCCACCGAGGGTGACTACGCACTGGTTCTGCTCGATGTGATGCTGCCCGGCATCGACGGCTTCGCCGTCCTGCAGGCCATCCGGCGCACGCGCAACGTGCCCGTGCTGGTGCTCACAGCGCGCGACAAGGTCGAAGATCGCGTGCAGGGCCTTCAGCAGGGGGCGGACGACTACCTCGTCAAGCCGTTCTCGTTTTCGGAGCTGCTGGCGCGGGTTCAGGCGCTGCTGCGCCGGGGCAAGCCGCAGGAATCGACAACGCTGCGGCTGGCCGACCTGGAGCTCGACCTCGTCAGCCGCAAGTGCTTTCGCAACCGCGCGCGGCTCGACCTCACGGCCAAGGAATTCACGCTGCTGGTGGTGCTGCTGCGCCGGCGCGGCCAGATCCTGTCGCGCACCACGCTCGCCGAGCAGGTGTGGGACATGAACTTCGACAGCGACACCAACGTGGTGGAAGTGGCCATCCGCCGCCTGCGCAGCAAGCTCGACGACCCGTTCGACGTGAAGCTGCTGCACACGGTGCGCGGCATGGGCTACGTGCTGGAAGACCGCTCCTGGGCATGAGCCAGCCCCCAGGCCGGCCGCACTCCATCCAGAGCCGGCTGTCGCTCTGGATCGCCGCGCAGACCCTGTTCGGGCTCAGCGTGATCTGCCTTGCCATCTACCTCGTCACGGCCTGGAACTTCGGGCAGAAGCAGGAAGAGGAACTCGACCACAAGGCCGTGCTGGTGCAGCACCTGCTCAAAGAGGCCGAGAAAGGCGGCGACCTGCCCTTCCTGCGGCACAAGCTCGACGACTTCTTCTCGATGCAGGACGACGTGACGCTGTCGATCTCGCACGCGGGCCAGACGCTGTTCCAGTCGACGCCCGCCGTCGGAGGCCGCTGGATGCTGCGCGACATCGAGGTGCCATGGACGCAGGGCGCCACCAGCACGCAGCTGTCGGTGCAGATCGGCGTGAACACCGCGCAGGAAGCGCGGCTGCTGCGGCGCCTCGCCTGGACGCTGCTGGGCGCGGTGGTGCTGGGCACGGCGCTGGTCTCGTTCACCGGCATGTGGCTGGTGCGGCGCGGGCTGCGTCCGCTCAAGCGGCTGGCCGAGAGCACCGCGGCAATGGCGCCGGACAAGGCCAACCGGCCGATCGACGCCATGGACTTCGCGGAGGAACTGCGCCCCTGGATCACCCAATTCAACGCCCTGCTGCTGCGTGTGCAGCGCGCCTACGTGCAGCTGGAGTCGTTCAACGCCGACGTGGCGCACGAACTGCGCACGCCCCTGGCCAACCTGATCGGCTCCACCGAACTCGCGCTGACCCGCCAGCGCAGCAACGAAGAGCTGCAGGCCGTGCTCGCGTCCAATCTCGAAGAGGTCGGTAGGCTCTCGGGCATCGTCACCGACATGCTGTTTCTGTCGCAGGCCGAGCGCGGCACGCCGATGCGCACGCGCGCGTCGACCAGCCTGGCCGTGCAGGCCGCCGACGTGATCGACTTCTACGACGCCATGCTGGAAGAAGCCGGCCTGCGCGCCGAGGTGGCCGGCGACGCCATGGCCGACGTGGATGCCGCGCTGATACGGCGCGCGCTGTTCAACCTGCTGGGCAACGCCATCCGCTTCGCCACGCCGGCCTCGGTCATCCGCATCGAGATAGCCCAGGACAGCGAGGAATTCACCATCGCGGTGGTCAACCGCGGCGAGCCCATCGACCCCGCCGCGCTGCCGCGCCTGTTCGAGCGCTTCTACCGTGCCGCCCAGGCGCGCGACGGCTCGACCAGGCACCACGGCCTGGGGCTGTCGATCGTCGAGGCCATCGCGCGCATGCACGGCGGGCGGGTGTTCGCGGCCAGCCAGGGCGGCGAGACGCGCATCGGGTTCACGCTGCAGCGATGAGCCATCAAGGCTTGGCGTGCGCCGCATCGGCCACGGCAGGCGCGCGGCGGCCGATGAACAGGTTGATCAGCGGCCCGGTCATGGCGGTGGTCGCGAGCGCCATCACCAGCAGCATGGTGAACAGCTCGGGGCCGATGAGGCCGGCGTCCAGGCCGATCTTCATGACGATGAGTTCCATCAGCCCGCGCGCGTTCATCAGCGAGCCCGTGGCCAGGCTTTCACGCCAGCCGTAGCCCGCCATGCGGGCGCCGACCGCGCCGCCGGCGATCTTGCCGAAGGCGGCCGTGGCCAGGATCAGCATCATGGCGCCGAAGCCCGCACCCGAGAACGCGTTGGACGTGGTGCCGAGCCCGGCCAGCGCAAAGAACAGCGGCATCAGCACGACGATGGAGATCGGCTCGATGCGCTCGCTCAGCGACTTCAGCAGCCGGTCGTCGCGCGGCAGGCAGGCGCCGAAGAGGAAAGCACCGAACACCGCGTGCAGGTGCAGCCACTCGGTGGCCAGGGCCGTGGCCAGCAGGCCGAGCATCAGCGAGGCCATCACCGTGGTCGAGGGCTCGCCCTCGGGCGCCTTGGTGCGCAGCAGCCACGCGAAGGCCGGCTTGAGCCCGAAGAACAGCACGCACAGCACCACGGCCATGCCCAGCGTGGTCTTGAGCAGCCCCTGGTAGCCCTCGCCCGCCCCCACCATCGCCACCACGAAAGCCAGCAGGATCCAAGCGAACACGTCGACCACGGCGGCGGCGCCGAGCGACAGCTGGCCGAAGGGCGTGCGCGTCATGCCGCGGTCCTTGAGGATGCGCGCCATCACCGGGAATGCGGTGATCGACAGCGCCGCCGCCATGAACAGCGCGAACGGCCAGAAGCCGACACCCGCTGGCGCCAGCGTGGGATAGAGGGCCGGCGAGATCGCGATGCCCAGCGCCAGCGGCACGACCACGCTCAGCACGCCCACGTAGCCCGCCGAACGCAACTGCTCGCGCACGCTCTTGGAAGCCCGCAGCTCCAGCCCCACCACGAACATGAAAAGCACCAGCCCGAGGGTCGACAGCGACGACAGTCCCTGCAGCGACTCCCTGGAGAACAGCTGCGCATGCAGCGACGGAAACAGCGCCCCGAAGACGATCGGCCCCAGCATCAGGCCGGCGGCCATCTCGCCCACCACGCCGGGCTGCCCGACGTGCCGGAGAACCCAGCCGCAGACGCGCGCGGTGGTCAGGATGACGATGAGTTGCAGCAGCAGGGAAGTTGCGGACATGGCGTAGCGATAACTTGGAAGCCGACGGAATTGCGGCCCATGTTAGTGCCCCACGATGACCGGCTCAACCCGGCCTCCGCCCTGCCCTTACTTGGCTACGCGCATCAGGCGCAGCCCGTTCGCCACCACCAGCAGGCTCGCCCCCATGTCCGCGAACACCGCCATCCACATGGTTGCGCTGCCGAACACCGCCAGCACGAAGAACACCGCCTTGATGCCCAGGGCCAGCGTGATGTTCTGCCACAGCACCGAGTGCGCGCGGCGCGACAGGCGGATGGTCTCGGGAATGCGGCGCAGGTCGTCGTTCATGATGACCACGTCGGCCGCTTCCATGGCGGTGTCGGTGCCCGCGCCGCCCATGGCGAAGCCGATGTCGGCCTGTGCCAGCGCGGGTGCGTCGTTGATGCCGTCGCCGGTCATGGCGGCCGCGCCGTAGCGCTGCTGCATGGCCTTGATGGCGTCGAGCTTTTCCTCGGGCAGCAGGTTGCCGCGCACGTCGTCGATGCCGGCGTGGGCGCCGATGGTCTTTGCCGTGGCGGTGTTGTCGCCGGTGAGCATCACGGGCGTCACGCCCAGCGCGCGCAGCTCGGCCACCGCCGCCTGCGACGATTCCTTGATGGTGTCGGCCACCGCGAACAGCGCCAGCACCGCCGTGTCCGACGCCAGCAGCGTGACGGTGCGGCCCGCTTCTTCATGCCGCTTGAGCTCGGCTTCGAGCGCCGGCGAGCACAGCCCGCGTTCCTCGATCAGGCGATGGTTGCCGAGCACGTAGGCCTGGCCCGCCAGCGTGGCCCCGACGCCGCGGCCGGGCAGCGCGGTGAAGTCGGCGACCTCTTGCCGCTGGCTCTTCAGGCCCTCTGCAATGGCTTTCGACACCGGGTGGTCGGAGCGGCCCGCGATGCTGGCGGCCACCGCGAAAGCGACGGCTTCATTGCCCGATGCATCCAACAGCACCGACTCGACCAGCTTCGGCTTGCCTTCGGTGATGGTGCCCGTCTTGTCGAGCGCAATCGCCTTGAGCTTGCGCGCCTCTTCGAGGTACGTGCCGCCCTTGATGAGAATGCCGCGCCGCGCGGCCGAGGCCAGCGCGCTCACCACGGTGACCGGCGTGGAGATGACCAGCGCGCACGGGCACGCAATGACCAGCAGCACCAGCGCCTTGTAGACCGACTGCATCCACGTCCAGTCCATGAACAGCGGCGTGAGCACCGCCACGGCCAGCGCCAGCACGAAGACGGTGGGCGTGTAGATGGCCGCGAACCTGTCGACGAAGCGCTGCGTGGGTGCGCGCGAGCCTTGCGCCTCCTCGACCGCGTGGATGATGCGCGCGAGCGTGGTGTTCGACGCCACCGCCGTCACGCGGAACTCCAGCGCGGCGGTCTGGTTGATGGTGCCCGCGAACACCGGGTCGCCCACGGTCTTGTCGACGGGAATGCTCTCGCCGGTGACGGGTGCCTGGTCGATGGCGCTGGTGCCTTCGGTGACCACGCCGTCGAGCGGCACGCGCTCGCCGGGGCGGATGCGCGCCACGGCGCCCAGCGCCACGGTGTTGGCCATCACGGTCTGCCAGCTGCCGTCGGCCTGCTTGACCTCCGCCTGCTCGGGCGCGAGCGCAAGCAGGCTCTGGATGGCGTTGCGCGCGCGGTCCACGGCGCGCGCCTCGATCAGCTCGGCTATGGCGTAGAGCGCCATCACCATCGCGGCTTCGGGCCACTGGCCGATGATGAAGGCGCCGGTCACGGCCACCGCCATCAGGGCGTTGATGTTCAGGCGCCCGCGCACCAACGCGGCAAAGCCTTTCTTGTAGGTGTCCAGGCCCGCCAGGCCGATGGCGCCGAGCGCGAGCACGACTTCCGCGGCCTTGAAGCCCATGCCGTCCGGCGCCATGAACGAAATCGACTCGGCGGCGATGGCCAGCACCAGCGCCGCGATCAGGCGCACGAGGCCCATGTTCATGCCGGCGATCTGCGCGGGCGCCGCGGCGGCCTGCTCGCCGGGAGCGTTCAGCGGTTCCGGCTTGAAGCCGGCCTTGCGGATGGCGGCCAGTGCCTCGGGCAACGCGCCGTCTTCGGTGGTGATGGCCATGGTGCGCTCGCCGAGGCGAAAGCGCAGGGCCTTGACGCCCGCCACCGGCTCCAGCGCGCGGCGGATTTCCGACTCTTCCACCGCGCAGTCCATGGTGGGAATGCGGAACAGCAAGGCACCCTTGGGCACATCGGCGTTGTCCGCCCCGACCGGAGCGAGCGGAACCGGGCCGCATGGGCTGGCGCTGCCGCAGCATGAATGCTCGGCGTGCGAGTGGGCATGTGGCTTGGCGTGCTCGTGTTCATGGCCGTGGTCGTGGTCGTCGCCATGCGGATGGGGGTGCGAATGGGCGTGCGGCACAGGCCGGGTCAGAGCGTTTTCGTTCGTCATGGAATCGATTGGAAACCCTGAAGCAGGTGTAGAGTCAAACGCTCATTTCCACTCGTTCATTTGCCGCATCATGAAAATCGGTGAGCTGGCCAAGGTCGCGAACACGCCCGTCGAAACCATCCGGTACTACGAGCGCGAACGGCTGCTGCCCGAGCCCGCGCGCACCGACGGCAACTACCGCATCTACGACGAAGACCACGCCCAGCGCCTGGGCTTCATCCGCCGCTGCCGCTCGCTGGACATGACGCTCGACGAGATCCGCAGCCTGCTCAGATTCCGCGACGCCCCGCAGGAAGACTGCGGCCAGGTCAACCAGCTGCTCGACGACCACATCGGCCACGTGGCCGCGCGCATCGCCGAACTGAAGACGCTGGAAAAGCAGTTGAAGGCGCTGCGCCAGCAATGCGGCGGGTCGGAGTCGGCGAGCAACTGCGGCATCCTGCAGGAGCTGGACACCGCCACGCTCGCGCCCGAGCCCTTCGGCCAGCACGCGGGGCACGTGCACGGCGCGCTGCACGCGCCGGCCAAGCGCGCGGCCTGACCGGTCTTTTCTACTTGCCGATGAGCTGCGTGAGCTTCTCGGCCTCGAAGCACTCGTCGCGGGCCGCATCGCCCGGCACGCAGTCCTTGGTGGTGCCGGAGCGGTCCGACAGCTTCTCGATGGCCTGCCACAGCAGCGCGATCTGGTGCTCCTGGCTCGACGCGTTCTCGACCAGGCCGCGCATGGCCTGGCTCAGCGGGTCGTCTTCCTGCGTGATGCCGTAGGCCGAGAACTTCTGCGGCGCGGCCACGTCCGCGCTTTCACCGGCCTTCGACGGGATGATGCGCGCCGGAATACCCACCGCCGTCGCGCCCGCGGGCACCGGCTTGATGACCACCGCGTTGCTGCCGATCTTGGCGCCGTCGCCCACCTCGAAGCCGCCCAGCACCTTGGCCCCTGCGCTCACCACCACGTTGCGGCCCAGCGTGGGATGCCGCTTGGTGCCCTTGTAGAGCGAGGTGCCGCCCAGCGTCACGCCCTGGTAGATGGTGCAGCCGTCGCCGATCTCGGCGGTTTCGCCGACCACCACGCCCATCGCATGGTCGAAGAACACCCGCTCGCCGATCTTGGCGGCCGGGTGGATCTCGATGCCCGTCATCCAGCGCGCCCAGTGCGCGATGAAGCGCGCCGGCCACTTGAAGCCGTGGGTCCAACAGGCGTGCGCCCAACGGTGCAGCACCACGGCATGGAAGCCGGGGTAGACCGTGATCACTTCCCAGGCGCTGCGGGCGGCCGGGTCGCGTTCGAGGATGCACCGGATGTCGGCGCGCAGTCGAGAGAACATCGCTGCCTTTTGTCGTTATATCTATATGGGGCGGGCAGTCTATAGCCCGCCGCCATCGCTTACGGGCGATAAGGTTTTATTCGGGCAGCGAGCCACGTGGCGGCTTGGTCGCGTCGCTCATGGCCTTGGCGATGCCGCGCAGGATGTGGATTTCTTCCGGCGTGGGCTGGGCCCGGTTGAACAGTTGCTGCAGCCGCGGCATGAGCTTCTTGGGCGCCTCGGGGTCGAGAAAGCCGATGTCCACCAGCGAGCGCTCCCAGTGGTCGAGCATGCCGGCCACGGCCTGCGCATCGGCGGCCTGCACCGGGTTGACGGCCTCGCGCACTTCGTAGCCGCCCAGCGCCAGCCGCCATTCGTAGGCGATCACCTGGATGGCCGCGCCCAGGTTGAGCGAGCCGAATTTCGGGTCGGTGGGGATGGTCAGCGCCACGTTGCAGCGGTAGACGTCTTCGTTCCGCATGCCGAAACGCTCGGAGCCGAACAGGAAGGCGACGAGCTGGTCACCCTGCTTCGCCAGCGGCTCCAGGTGCTCCCGGGGCGTGCGGGTGGGCGGGCCGAAGTCGCGCGGGACCATGGCCGTGGCGCAAAGGTGGGTCACGCCGTCGAGGGCTTCGTCCAGCGTCTCGACGATGCGGGCGTTGGTCAGCACGTCGAGCGCGCCGCTCGCGCGCTGGATGGTTTCCTCGCGCCGCAGCACGTTGGCCCAGCGGGGAGCCACCAGCACGAGGTCGGAGAAGCCCATGGTCTTCATGGCGCGGGCGGCGGCGCCCACATTGCCGGCGTGGCTGGTCTGGATCAGGATGAAACGGGTGCGCATGGCGGGTTCGGGAGACACGGAACGGCGGAGCCGGTAAAATGCCCCGATTCTCGCTGCCCGCATCGCCGGGCCGCCTCCGGGGTCCTCCCCACCGTTCTTCCCACAATCCAATGTCGTCCCCCAACCTGCATCCCATGCTCAACGTGGCCGTCAAGGCCGCACGCGCCGCCGGCGCGATCATCAACCGCGCTGCCCTCGACGTCGAGGCCGTGCGCATTTCGCAGAAGCAGGTCAACGACTTCGTCACCGAAGTCGATCACGCGAGCGAGCAAGCGATCATCGAAACGCTGCTCGGCGCCTACCCGGGGCACGGCATCCTGGCCGAAGAATCGGGCACCGAACACGGCGCCAAGGACTCCGACTACGTCTGGATCATCGATCCGCTCGACGGCACCACCAACTTCATCCACGGCTTCCCCGTGTACTGCGTGTCCATCGCGCTGTCCGTGCGCGGCAAGATCGAGCAGGCCGTGGTCTACGACCCGAGCCGCAACGACCTGTTCACGGCCACCAAGGGCCGCGGCGCCTACATGAACGAGCGCCGCATCCGCGTGTCCAAGCGCACCAAGCTCACCGAGTGCCTCATTTCCACGGGCTTCCCGTTCCGCACCGGCGACAACTTCAAGCAGTACCTGGCCATCATGGCGGACATGATGCCCCGCATGGCCGGCCTGCGCCGCCCCGGCGCGGCGGCCCTGGACCTGGCCTACGTGGCCGCGGGCTTCACCGACGGCTTCTTCGAGACCGGCCTGAACCCCTGGGACGTGGCCGCCGGTTCGCTGCTGGTCACGGAAGCCGGCGGCCTGATCGGCAACTTCACGGGCGAGCCCGAATTCCTCGAACAGCGCGAATGCCTGGCCGCCGCGCCGCGCATCTACGGCCAGCTGGTGCCGCTGCTCGCCAAGTACTCCAAGTTCGCCAACGTCGACGACAAGCTGCGCGCCAGCGACCGCATGCGCGCCGTGTCGGCCTCGACCAAGTCGAACCCCGACGACGCGTCGGCCGACCTGTACGCCCGCAGCACGGTGGTCGATTTCGCCGACGAAACCGCTGAAGGCGACAAGCCCGCCGTGGCCGCCCCCGCCGCGCCGCGCAAGCTCACGCGCGTGCGCCGCGACGCCGCTCCCGCCGCTGGAGCCCCCTCCGAGGGCGACGCTTCCGCCAAGTGACGATGCTGGGGCCCCGCGCCGCCCACCGGGTTCGCGCCGCTCTGCGCATTGCGCTGAGCCACTATGTCGCGAGCGGGCTCACCGTGGCGCTGGGGCTGCTGTTCATATCGGGCGGCATTCACCTGTGGCTGGGCACCCTGGCGGCCTCCACGGCCGCCACCGGCGTGATCGTCACCGCGCCGCCCGACCTGCCCGGCCCGCGCCGCGGCAAGTTCTTCCAGATGCTGCCGGCGCCGCTCATCGGCCTGCCGCTCTTCTTTGCGGTGCAGATGCTGCACACCGCGCCCATCCGCCTCGGGCTGCTGCTGGTGCCGGCCACCTTCATGGCCTTCCTGGCCATGGCCTGGGGCAAGCGGGGCATCCCGATCGCCATCGCGGTGATGTTCTCGATGATCTTCTCCATGGCCACGCAGACCCCGCGCGACATGGCCGATGCCATCGAGCGCACCTGGCATTTCGGGCTGGGCGCGGGCCTCTACGTGATCTGGGCCACGCTCGCCAACCTGCTGCTCAACGGACGCTTTCGCACCCAGTCGATGGCCGACGTGCTGTATTCGCTGGCCGCGCTCATGCGCACCGAGGCCGGCCAGTTCCTGCCGCACGACGACACCCGCGACGTGCGCGACACCCCCGCGCCCGTGCTCGGCCAGCTGTTGCGCGAACAGGCCGCGCTGGCCGACCAGCTGCAGGCCACGCGCGACATCGTGCTCGAATCGCCCCGCACGCCGCGCCGCCAGCGGCT
>Ga0157369_10003797_pt1 | contig 17951 bp, 13 predicted proteins | sample C25metaG_FD_113461 | JGI IMG/M metagenome (GOLD analysis project Ga0157369, IMG submission 113461) | Corn rhizosphere microbial communities from Kellogg Biological Station, Michigan, USA - C2-5 metaG | ecosystem: Host-associated > Plants > Roots > Rhizosphere > Soil | place: USA: Michigan... | reverse complement strand
TCATCGAGAGCATCGACCGCCGCGGCTTCGGCGGACTTGCCGATGTCCCTGGCAAGAGCCTCCACGGCCGCCAGGTTGCGGCCGGTGACGAATACCCTGGCCCCTTCGCTGGCGAAGGCGCGTGCGACCGCACCGCCGATGGCTCCCGCGGCTCCGTAGATCACTGCAACCTTGTTCTCGAGCAACATGTCTGTCTCCTCGTCTGTAGTGGAAGTGGGGATCTGCCGGTACAGACGCCGCGCGGTCGGAAAACTGGGCGGTCATGGGACTACGGACTTCCGGCGGGCTGCCGGCCGCCGGCTATAATCGAGGGGCGGCGCGGTGCCGCGGAAGGCAATTCGGGTGATGACCGGCGACCTGGTGGCCAGGGCACGGGCGGGGGACGGCGGCGCGTTCAGCGAGCTGACCGAGCCACACCGCCGGGAATTGCAGGTGCACTGCTACCGAATGCTGGGCTCTTATCAGGATGCCGAAGAGGCGCTGCAGGAGACGATGCTCAGCGCGTGGCAGGGGCTCGCCGAGTTCGAGGGCCGAGCCTCGCTTCGTACCTGGCTCTATCGGATTGCCACGAACCGTTGCCTGGATGCGCGCCGCGCTGCCGGCCGGCGCCCGCCGAAGGCCTGGGATATACCCGGGGTCGTGCCACCCGAGCCGACGCGGCTCGGGGAAGTTGCCTGGCTGGAGCCGTTTCCCGACGCCCTCTTCGAGGGCGCGCTCGACGCGCCCCCAGGCCCTGAAGCCAGGTATGAGCAGGCGCAATCGATCTCCCTGGCGTTCGTGACCGCGCTACAGCTCCTGCCCCCGCGGCAGGTTGCCGTCCTGGTGCTGCGCGACGTGCTCGGCTTTCAGGCGGACGAAGTGGCCCGCATGCTGGATAGCAGCCTCGAATCGGTGAACAGCGCCCTCAAACGGGCCCGTGCAGGTCTGCAGCGCCCGCTGACAACGGCCGGCCGCAAATCGCGCCCGGCCGACTCGCCCTCCGAAGGTGGGATTCTGGAAAAGTTCGTGAGCGCCTACGAGGCCGCGGACCTCGATGAGATCGTCGCGCTTCTGACGGACGACGTCTTCATCTCGATGCCGCCCATACCTTACGAGTACGAAGGTCGGGACCCGGCGCTGCGCTTCATCGCCGCGCTCTTCGGCGCAGGTCGAACCTTCGACCTGGTGCCGACGCGAGCCAACGGCCAGCCGGCGTTCGGTACTTATCTGCGCATGGCTGGCCAGCGTCCCGGCACCGGCATTCTGGTGCTGAGCCTCGCGGGCGACCGGATCAGCGCCATCACGCGGTTCGAGAAATACGTGCTCCCTTGGTTCGGGCTGCCCGCATCGCTTCCGAGCCGATAGCGCCGATCCGACGCCGCAGCCGACTTTAGGGAGTCCGCTGCGGCGAGGTCATTCCGGGCCCGCTGCAATGAGCCGAGTCCGGCTCATCGCCAGCACCTCACCGGGACCGCAGACCGCAGCGTAGAGGAGGCCGGCCAGGAACACGAAGTGATCCACGAAGAACCCGAACTGGTTCTGGTCGGCGTGCCAGTGCGATGGGCCGTGGAAGACGATGCCGAGGAACACGACATAGGCGGCGGCCGCCAGGCAAGCTTCTCTGAAGAACGCACCCGTCAGGAAGCACAGGACGAGCGCCAGCTCGAAGAATGCGGCGACCCAGGCGAGCGGCAAGGCCGCGGGAATGCCGGCCGCGGCGATGTAGCCTGCCGTCGCATGCATGCCCGAGAACTTGAATATCATCGCCATGGCGAATACGGCCGCGTAGATGATACGGGCAATGATGATGGCGACCTTTGCCCAAGCGGGGAATGACGATCTCATGATGTGAGCCTCCCTATGCCGTCTTGCGTGTGAAGGTCAGACTGTGACTGCCGCGCAGATAGACGAACCCGGTCACCTTACCGTGGGTATCGCGTTGGAATACCTTGGGGGTGGCGCCGTGTCCCGGTGTGAACACGATGTCGCGTGCCTGCGCCTCCTGCTCCACGCCGGAGCCGCCGTTGATCGCCGCGAAGAGCCGACTGCCCTGGCGGGTAAACTCAATGCCCATACCCGACGACGCCTGATAGGCGCCCACATACTCGTCCAGAGTCTTCTGATCGAGCGCGACCGTCGCCGGATCCTCCTGCAGGGCCAGCGTCTCGCTGCCGATCATCTTCCAATGACCCTTTTCGTTCAGCCAGGTCTCGACCGAGCGGTACTTGTACTGCTCGCGTTTATCCGGCGGCCCCTGCTCGACGACATCGATGAAGCTCGTCACCGCCACATTCCCGCGTACCTTGCAGTTCCAATCCGTCGTCGTGATCGTGCGGTTGATCCCGGGTGCCGGCGGGCCATCCGTTGACATGTCGGCTTTCGTCGCTCTGTCACCCCCTTCGTTGAAGAAGATGACGTCGTCATCCAGGTATCGGGCCATCACACTTCCCTTGCCCTGCTGACCCGCGTCTGAAAACGTCTGTGTCAGCCGATGCAACAGACTGGAGACATCTTCAGCCCGGGAGGACGGGCAAAGGGCCAGGGAGCTGGTGAAGAGCGCAGTGGAGAGCAGCAGGCGCATAGGTGACTCCTGAGTCCATCGATGCGAGCGGCGGGACCTTCATCGGTCGGCCCGAGCTCCGCTGGCGATGCAATTGGCGCAGGATATTGAAACAGATCCCGCTACCGCTCCACAACTTATCGGCGAAGCGCTCCAGGAACACGGCGGGTCAGCACTCCACTACATTCACCGCACCCCTGGTCACCGCACCCCTGGTGTTGCGCTCACGCAGGGATTTTGGACCAGTCCATTTATCGGGTCGCAGTCAGACCCAAGACATCCTGCACCCGATCTTCGGCCTCCGCCGGATTGCTGATGCGACGGCCGAAGTACGCCCGCAGCGGCAGCCGAAACCGCCGATCCAACTCCAGGCGCGCGGCTTCGCGGGAATCCACCGGCAGTCGGGAGTCGTTCTGACCCTGGGGCATTCCGACAGGATGCGGCGGCCGCCGCGCCAGGGCGCCTTCCCTTATGATCCGCTCTACAGATCATCGTCGAGCACGAAGCTCGCACCTGAATGGGAGGAAGCGTGCGCCGCATTCTCTTTGCCGCAATGCTCAGCATGGCCCCGCTGCAATTCGTCTTTGCGGCCGGCACCCAGCCGCAGCTCCTCCTCGGCGACCTGCACTACGGCTATACGCCGCCATCCATCCGCGGCCCGCATCGCCTGGTCATGCTCTCGGGCATGGGGAACGATCACATGCGAGTCGACACTTCGAAACCCGAGGCTCAGCGGTGGTTCGACTACGCACTGACTCTCGCACGCGCCTTCGAGCACGGCGATGCGAAGCTGGCTTTTGAAAAGGCGGCATCGCTGGATCCCTCCTGCTCCCTCTGCGTCTGGGGCGAAGCCTATTCCCTCGGTCCTACGATCAACTTCCTCGTGGATCGGAATCAATCGAAAGCAGCACTGGTGCTCGCGCGGCGCGCGCAGCGGCTCGCAGGTCCCCTCTCCCCGGAAGAGCGGCGGTTGGAATCCGCGATGATCGATCGCTACGCGCATGCCGGGGACCGCGGAGACGGCGATCGGTCGTACGCAAGGGATCTGGACCAAATCCTCAGCGACGATCCGGGGAATCTCGAGCTCACGATCTTCGATGCCGAGGCCTGGCTCATCATGGAGTTTCACGACGACCACGCCTCGCTCCGGCGGGTGGTCGCCCGGATGGGACCCCTCGTTCGTGCGCACCCGGACTATACCGGCCTGCTGCACTTCTACATTCATGCCACGGAGGATGCCGAGGAGCCTCGACTTGCTGAAGCTTACGCGCCGCGCCTCGCGGCGCTCTGCCCGAACGCCAGTCACCTGGTCCACATGCCCGCGCATACCTACTACCGGGTCGGCCGATATGAAGATGCCGCTTTGACCAACATCGCAGCCCTGAAGGCAGACGCGGTCTACGCCGAAAAGACCGCTACGCCGACTCCGCTCGGTCGGCTGATGTATCACTTCCATGATGCGCAGTTCGGTCTTGCGGCAGCCATGATGGCTGGCGATGGCCGGATCGCGCTGCACATGATCGCTCAATTCAACCGCGACTTCCCGGACCCGGCCACGTACGACAACCGGTCGCTGATGGCAGCAGGCCTGATGTACGCCGGCTTCGGCCGCTTCGCGCCGCCCCATGACGTTCTCGCCGCCCCAGAAGCCCCAGCCTCCAAGCCATTCCTCGTTGCCATGCGTCACTACGCCCGCGGCGAGGCGTTTGCCCGCCTGGGCAATGCGGCGGCTGTCCGTAGGGAAGCACGGGCAACCCGGCTCCGCTCCGGCCGCATCGCCGGATCAGGAGAGAGTTTGTTCTCCACGACCGCGCGGATCGCGCATCTCGTCCTCACCGGCCGCGCGGACTCGCTTGCAGGAGACTTCAAGAGCGCAGCCATCGCATTTCGCGCGGCGGCCGACCTCGAGGACGCCCGGTTCGGCCAGGGCGGCGATCCACCCCGATGGTGGTATCCGGTCCGTCGCAGCCTGGCGGCCGCGTTGCTCGCACGAGGAGACGCAAAAGGTGCCGAGCGTGAAGCGGACGCAGTCCTGAAGGCGTGGAAACTCGATCCGGTAACGCTTGCGATCAGATCGAAGGCGGAGGAAGCCCTTAAGGATCCCGGCGCGCAGTTGGGTTGGAACGCCGCGATTCACAACTGGCACGGCGACCCGAGGCAGCTCACCCCGGCTCCTCTTTCGTGAGGTGTCCTGCCGGATTGGGGTCGCGGAGCATCCCCGTTGATTCTTATGATGCGAGACTGCGCCATTCCCCCCCATTCTGACTCGATGACTTGTGCCTTGGGTCCAATCCCGGTATTTTCCGAGCGCGCAGACGTGATCGCCGGGGCGGCCTCGAGCGGCCGCCAATAGGCACGACAACATGGAATCACGCTGTGCTATCTCAGGGGGGGTTCTGGTGAACGATCGATGAAAGATGCAGGCGCGGACGCGCAGCAGCTCAAGAGCGCGCTTGCGGCGGAGATCTGCCGGATGCTCGATGCGGAGCGGCTGAGCGTACGCGAGGCACAGGCCCGTACCGGCATTGCGGCTGCTGATTTCTCGCGCATCCGCAGCAGCTCGGATCTCAAGCGCTTCACGATCGACCGGCTGATGGCCATCATCAACCGCCTCGGCTCTCGTATCGAGGTGAGCGTAAGGCTTCAGCCTCTCGAAGAGGGCGAGATCGCTACGCTCAGTACGTGACCGTCACTGTGAGCGTGTCGAAGTAGCTGCCTGCCTGGACGTTCTGCAGCGCCGGAATCAGCCCGTACACGGTGTACGTGGCGCCGGTATCCGTGGCAGCCACAGTGGCGGTACCTCCCGTCCCGTCGCCCCAAATCGTCAACCGCTGCGGGTCGGTAAAGAGGTTGTAGTCGAGCTGATTGCTGCCGTTCGTCATCACTCGTGAAGCGAACGTCCCGGAGCCTGGACTGATGGAAATCGTGTAGCTGGTGCCGGCATCGCACGTCACCTTTACGGTGCCCGTCGTATCCGTGTCGCTGCCGTTGAAGACATCGTAATTGCCGAAAGCGACATTCACGACTGTCACGTTGCACGCCGCATGGGCGAGCGCGGGCAGCGCGAGACACGCACCCAGGATCAGTCGAATGGATCGCACGCTCATCGGCGCGTCTCTTTGCATACATACGGCCCGAGGTGCGGCAGCGGATCGTTGCTCGGCATGGGCGCATCCTTCGGCACCCTGAATTCGCAAGTTCCGCCCGGCCAAGTCGCATGGAGTACCGCCGGGGCGGAGAGATCCGTGACGTAGACCTCTCCGTGCAGAGCGCTGGGGAACTCCTCGTCCCGCCCCACCACGTGCACGAGCGCGCCGGGTGGCAGCTCTCGGCCGCTCTCGAATAACACAGTGATCAAAGCACCATGCGGGTGCAACACCGGGAATCGGACCCGTGTCCCGCTCCTGAAGTAGGGAACGGCATTTTTCTCCACGGTGGGGATCTCTGCGTCCAGAGGCAGGTCCGCCTGCTCGATGCTGATCCGATTGTCCTCGTACGGCCTGAGACGGGGTACCAACGCCTGGCCGTCGGCGTCGGTGCGGCCCACGAGCTGATTGTCGTCATAGATTCGAACGCCCGGCTCCTTACCGACATCCACCACGGCAAAACTACCGTCTATGCGCCGGGTCGGAAAGAGTCGTTCCCCCATGAGGGCGATGCCGCCGGTCGCACTCACGGACTCTTGCGTCTCGCCAACCACTCGTAGCGCATCTGCATCGTAAGTGCCGCTCGCCGTCTGCCAAGTGTATTCGATCTCTCCATCCGGGGAGCCGTCCATGCCGGCACTCACCCGGTAGCCGGAGCCCACTCCGGCGGGCAGGTTACGTTGGATCTGTATCAGCTCCTGCGAGCGGCCACCCTGCGACGTGGCGTCCAGCGTCGCGCTCGTCCGCTCCCCCAGCGATCGCGTGAACAATAGCTCAACTGTCGTGTCGGAAGTCGCGGCACGTGCCCGGGTCACGGACAGACTGAGGAACCCGAGCCTCCCCAACTGAAAGTCCTCGCGTATGCTGTTCAGACTCACTATTCGGCCGCCGCCATAGTCCTGACGTGCGCTGGCCACGCCGATGGAACTGAAGCGCCCGAGCGCCACGTTTGCGTAAGCACGGGTCATGCGAATCGGCGTCGGCTGATTGCCCAGGGCCCCCACGTCCGTGAATCGCTTACTTGCTAGCTGGATGGTCGCGCCGAAGCTGAAACGTCTCGCGGTTCTGTCGAATCCGACTACGGCCAGAGCGCCCGCACCCTGCGTAGAGTGACTCCCCGCGACGGCGGCGCTCGCGACCCCGATCGAGGGAATGAGCCAGGCTCCACCGACCCCCAATGTCTGCTGCTCCCGCAGCACTTCGCCGTGCACTTCCGCGGTCAGGTTATCGGACAATCCCACGCGGTCGGTACCGACGACAAGCGCGTGCTCATAATCGTCGCTTGCCAGCCCGTAGTTCTCCCGCACGGCCCCGACTTCGTAGGAGAAGTCCCGCAACCCCCGACGCAGCAGCGCCGGGCTTGCGTAAAAGGACTGGGTAATCACCTGCTCGCGGCCGAGAAGATCGCGAACCACGACCTGAATCTGGCCGTCGCCGGTGATGGCCGGCGCATCGCGAAGCTGGAAAGGACCCATGGGCACGTTCGTGCTCATGCGCAGCGCGCCGTTCACATATAGATTGACGGTCGAGGGCAAAGCCGTCGCCCCGGCAATGGTCGGCAGCGGAAAGGTGATCAGTCCGGGCTGGGTCGCGAAGTCGGTGCCCCACTGCACGCCGGCGAAGCGCACGGCGCCGCCCCACAGGCTGCTCGCACCTGTGATCGAGTCACCGATGCGCAGCGTTGTCGCGCTCTCGGGCTGATCCCGCGTCCAGGTGGTGCCCAGACGCACCGTACGCGCGGATCCATTCGCGTGGCTTTCCAGGAAATCCGACTGCCAGCTTCCCCAGCGCCCGAACACGGACGGCTCGAGCAACGCACTCTCCGTCAGCTCACCACCCGATCGGGTAGCCGTGAGCTCGTAGTTGAGAAAGGCCCCGGGGGGTGATGGACGGGGCGTGGCGAAAGCCGTTCGTGTTCCGCGGATTGCAATCGGTATGAATGCGTTCGGCAAGGCGCTCATGATCAAGGCCTGCGAAGGCTCATCCAGCCGGTACTGAAGTCCCCTGAAGGCTGCGAGCGGCAGATAGTCCTCGCCGTCGTGACTCAACGGTGGAGAGACTGGAATCTGCAGTCTCCAGCTTTCGAGGTCAGCCCGGCTCACGTAGAGCGCCCCGCCGCTGGCACGCAGCACGAGGGCCGCCTGGCTCACCTGCTGTCCGTTCAACACGACGGCGAGCCAGAGCTCCGATGGGCCATTGGGTGTGGATCCCGTGGGTACGCCGGCTCGAGCGGCTATGCTCAGTGCCGAGAGCGCGCACCAGGCGAGGCAAGCGACAATCCGGCGCCTGCGGGGAGAAGCGAATCGCGAGCCCCGCACAGGCTAGCCACCGACTGCGACCTTGGCCTGCAAGTCTCCGCTATCCGTGGTGGCACGCAACTGTAGGATCGATCCGGCCGCTACGCCTGCCGTGGTCTTGAACGTCCAGCTGCGCGTGTTTCCAGGCAGCACGTAGGTGGCAACGCTCTGCCGGACGATGGGCGATGCGCTGGGGGGAGACGACAGCTCGAGCGATCCAATCTGTACATGTGCGCTGCCGGTATTGGTGGCCTCCAACTGAATGCGTCCGTCCGCAAGCCGTACAGCGCGCCATGCGAGATTCGAAAACGACGGGTGCGCGGAAACGACGAACACGGGCATGCTGATCGCGAGGGCAACGCGCAATCCTTGAGCGATCGGCTGCGGCGGCGGCACCTCCCGCAGCACCAGCCGGTAAGTGAGCTCATGTTGCGCATCGGGCGCGCGCCGCAAGCCGACCCGCACGATCTGTGAGGCACCCGGCGCCAGCGTGAAGATCGGTGGAGTCGCCAGGATCTCGTTGCTCGGCGCGAGCGAATCCTTGCCATCCTGTTGCGTCCAGCGCGAAGTCTCCAGCTGAATCACGCTGGCCTCCGCGCCGTGGTTACTGACACTGATGGCGGCGACCCGCTGAGTTGGAGATAAAGTGACGCGTACGGGATTGACGGTGAATGAGCCCGCGTGAGAAAGCGAGGCGCCGAAGAAAGAAAAGGCCAGGCCGAGAACGGCCTGGCCCAATGAGTGCCGATTCATTGCTCGAGTCTGCGACTTCAGAACGTGACCGTGGCAACGACCGTATCGCTGTAGTTGGCAGCGGGCACGTTCTGCCCTGCAGCCACAGCGCCGTACACTGTGAGCGCCTGCGCGGCGCCGTTACCCGTATCGGGGGCGCTGGTACCCACTGTGTTGCCCCACACGGTCGTGCGGCCACTATCCTGATACAGCGAGTACGCCAGAACGTCCGTGCCTGAATCCTTCATCTGCCGCAAGGGCGCAGCGTCCGTCGACCCACTGGCCGCGTTGGCACCCTGATCCAAAGTGACCGCCACCGCCGACCCGTTGGTGCAGGTCACCGTTACGGTGCCCGTGCCATCGAGCTCGGTCGTCGCGTTGGTCACGATCGGGTCGTAGGCGCCGAAGGCCACCGGCGAAGTCGTGATGGTGCAGTTCGCGGATACCGTCGCGGTGACCGAGAGGTTCGAGGTCGCCGTCCCGGCGTGGGTCGCCGAGGAAGCCGCCAGAAACAGAGCGGATGCAGCCGTCAGGCCGAGCAGCCGCCCGTAGACCGTCTTCAAATGCATAAACGAGACTCCAAGTGAAAGGATGGACGCACTTCGCCCAATCCGTATCGGACCCCCGACGCGCGGCTTGAGATGGCGTGAGGTGGACTGTGGCGCTTTGCACAGTTTTGCGCTGCGCAGCGGCACACAAAATCCCTCGGCGGGAGTCGGGAGTTTCAGGCTGCTGTCAGATTTGACAACAACAAGGTTGCTCGTGTCGGCAACCTGACGTTGTCATCCATGACTAATATGAATTGCGCAGCGGCAATCCGGTGGTCAGGTGGTCAGGTGAAAAGGCGCTTGATCAGCGCCCAGAGGCCCGACCCGCGTCCCCCCACGAGGTGCCACGTCCAGGGCTGCTCCACCGTCTCGCCGGTAGTCAGATCACGAACGGTCAGCTTGCCCTGCGTGCCGATCGGAGCGACCGGCGTGACATCGGTCTGAAGCGATGAGGTACCTTGATAGGACTTGCGGTAGCTCTTCTGCTCCATGGAGACTTCCAGCCCATTGCCCGCGGCTGTCGTGACCACAAACCGACAGGGAATGGCATTGGGGAGTGGGACCGGGATTTTCTCCACGCGTATGTTCAGCGCGCCGTCCTTTCCAGCCGTGGCCTGAGCCTCCTGGAGCCCCATATCGCTCTGACGCTGCTTCGCGCTGGCCGCCTCCTGAAATGAGATCTGACCCGCGGTCCGCGGTTGGGATGCCGACTCGCGTCGCGACTCCGCTTTTGATCGCTCCTGAGGCCGGGCGCGTCGTTGTTCTTGCTGAGGCATGTTGATAACCGTTACGGATGGGACGGGTTGCCTTCACCGCGCGACCAGACGAGCTCCGGGCGCCGGGTGACGGCGGGCAAAGCACCGATCAAATCCTCCCGGGACAGTTGCGCCTTCCTGGGATTGCCTGCCGCGCGATGGATCGCCTTCTGAGACGCTTTCTGTACGACGTTGCGGATCTCCCGCCCACCCAGGCCTTCCGCGCGTTGCGCGAGCTCATCCGCGAGCGCATCACGATCGAAGTCGACGGGCAGTTTCCCGAGGAACATCCTGAAGAGTCGCGCCCGCTGCTCCGTGTCGGGATTGGGGATCTCGACGCGCTCGGAAAACCGTGACAGCACCGCCTCGTCGATCGCATCGGGCAGGTTCGTCGCGGCGAGCACGAACACATGGCGCTCGCTCTTCCTCACCCCATCCATCTCCTGCAGGAGCTGGTTGACGATCTCCCCGGTGAACGCATCCGCGCGGGGACCACCGCGGACCGGGGCGACGGCCTCGATCTCATCGATGAAGAGGATGCACGGCGCCTGTCCGCGGGCGCGCTCGAAGAGCTCCCGCACCTTCTGTCCGGACTGCCCCACGAATCCGGCCTTGAGATCCGCGGTGCTCGCGGCGATGAACGGAATGCCGCCCTCATTGGCCAGCGTGCGCGCGATCTGCGTCTTGCCCGTGCCCGGAGGGCCATACAGCAGCGCGCCCTTCGGCACTTCGAAGCCCTGGGCCGTGAACTCCTCGACGTGCCGCAGCGACTCGCAGAGCGTCTGCAGCTTCTCGAGTGTGTCCTGCGACAGCACGAGCGACCCCCACCCTGCGCCCTTGTCGACCGAGTCGCTCTTCGCCTGGGTATGCCGTTTCAACACCTCGGTCCAGAGGTCATCGGTGATCGAGCCGCCCTGCTTCATCGCGAGCGTGCAGACATCGCTTGCGACCCGGGAGAGGTTGCGGCCGGACAGTCCGGTCGTCAGCTCGGCGACGAAGGCGGGCACCTGCGCCGGGCGCTCGAGCTTTTCCATCTCGAGGCTCAGGATCTGCAGCCGCTCGGCCGCCCCGGGCAGCGCGATCTCGATCGCGGCGCCGAAGCGCGACACCATGGCCTCATCGATCAGCTCGCGGCGGTTGGTGGCGCCGACGACCCAGACCTGCTGTCCCTCGGAGCCGAGGCCGTCCCACTCAGCAAGGAAGGCCTGCACGACCTCCTCGCTCGCAGCATCACCAGCGCTACCCCCGCGTCGCGCAAAGACGCCCTCGCATTCGTCGACGAAAATCACGCACCGTCCTCTGGCGCGCGCCTGCTCCCAGGTCTTCTTGACCCGCTCGCCGCTCTGCCCGATGTAGCCCGCCTTCAGATCCGGAGCCTTGAGCGACATGAAGAAGCAGCTCGCCGAGTCGGCGATGCGCCGCGCAATCTCCGTCTTCCCGGTGCCGGGAGGTCCATACAGCAGAAGGCCCTTGGGCGCCGCCTTGTCCGCGCTGTTGAATAGACGGATCTTGTCGAGGAGATCGGCTTTCACTGCAGGCTGCAGCACGATCTTCTGCCAGATCCTGGTGAGATCGGCCTCGGAGACCTCCTTGCCGCGGGGCGTCACTTCGCGCAGCAGATCCTCGCGCATCAGCATCACCTGATCGGGCGTGCCCTGCGCGATGGCCCGATTGACCGCCTCCTGCGCCGCGCGCTCGACGATAGCCGAAATGGCGCGGCCGCCGATATTGCCGGTGCATCGTGCGAGCTCGGATGCCATCTCGTCCGCATCGAAGTTGGTCTTGAGCTTGCCGAGGAACAGCCGGAAGAGCTGCTGGCGCTGCTCGCGGTCGGGGTTCGGAATCTCGATCGCATCCTTCAGGCGCGATCTCACTGCCTCATCGACGGTCTCGGGCCGATTGGTCGCCGCCAGCACGTAGACATGCCGGTCGGTCTGCTTGATGCCGTCCATCTCCTGCAGCAGCTGATTGACGATTTCGACCGTGGCCGAATCCGAGCCACTGCCGCCGCGTGCCGGGGCAATGGCGTCGATCTCGTCAATAAAGAGAATGCAGGGCGCGCGGCCGCGCGCACGCTCGAAGAGCTCGCGCACTTTCTGTACCGACTGCCCGGTGAAGCCGGCTTTGAGGTCTGCAGTGGACGCGGCGATGAAGGCGAGCCCGCTCTCGTTGGCGAGTGTCCGCGCGATCTGCGTCTTGCCGGTGCCCGGCGGTCCGTAGAGGAGCGCGCCTTTCGGTGCCGGCACGCCCTGTTTGCGAAGTGTCTCGATGTGTCGCAGCGCCTCGCAGACCCCCTTGAGCTTCGCGAGTGTCTCGGGCGCCAGGATGAGAGAGTTCCACCTCGCGCCCGCGTCGACGGGCTCAGCCGGCCGCAGGCGCTTGATGGCCTCGCGCCACAGCGCTTCGGTAATGACCCCACCGTCGTGGCCTGCACGCACACAGACATCGCTCGCGAGACGGGAGAGATTGCGGCCGGAGAAGCCCACCGTCTCCTGGCCGAGGAATGGCGGGATCTCGGCCGGCCGCTCGAGCTTCAGCATCTCGAGCCTCAGGATCTGCAGCCGCTCGGCGGCCTCGGGCAGCCCGATCTCGACCTCCGCACCGAATCTCGAGGTGATCGCATCATCGAGGAGCTCCTTGCGGTTGGTCGCACCCACGACCCATACGCGCTGATCCTCCGAGCCGACCCCGTCCCACTCGGCGAGGAAGGCCTGCACCAGCTCGTCGGAGGCCGCATCCGACTGGGTGCCGCCGCGGCGCGCGAATACGCCTTCGCACTCATCGATGAACATGACACAACGGCCGCGGGCGCGCGCCTGCTCCCAGATCTTCTGCACGCGCTCGCCGCTCTGGCCGATGTACCCGGCCTTGAGGTCGGGCCCCTTGAGCGACATGAAATAGCAGCTCGCCGAGTCGGCGATGCGCCGCGCAATTTCCGTCTTGCCCGTTCCGGGCGGACCGTAGAGCAGCAAGCCTTTTGGAGCCGCCTTGTCAGCCCGATTGAACATGCGGATCTTGTCGAGGAGGTCCTGCTTCACCGACGCCTTCAGGATGATCTTCTCCCAGATCTGCGTGAGGGAGGCCTCCGAGACCTCCTTGCCCTGCGGCAGCGCTTCCTTGAGCAGGAGATCACGGGTGAGGAGCACCGTCTCCGGCGAATCGCTCTCGGTGACGGCGCGCTCCATGGCGCGATTGACGATCATGACGAGATCCCGGCCGCTCTTGCGGTTGAGCCGCTTTGCGAGGAACGCCGAGGCCTCCTCGACATCGAGCGCCGGATCGCACGGCCGCTCGCCGATCAGACGCTTCAGGATCTCGGCGCGTGCCGACTCATCCGGCAGCGGAATCTCGATCCTGCTCGTGAAGCGATCGATGATGGCCTTGTCGATGCGCTCGGGGATGTTGGTGGCGGCGAGAATGATCACCGACCGGTCGGACTTCGTCGCACCCTCCATCTGCGCGAGCATCTCGGTCACGATCTCCTGCGTGTAGGTGTCGGCACTCGAGGAGCCGCGCTGAGGCGCGACCGACTCGATCTCATCGATGAAGAGCACGCAGGGGGCGCTGGCGCGGGCGCGGCCAAAGAGGTCGCGCACCAGGTGCGGAGACTGGCCCTGATACTGACCCTTGAGATCCGCGGTTGTCGCGCCGATGAACTTGACGCCACCCTCGTTGGCGAAGGTACGCGCGATGTCGGTCTTGCCAGTGCCCGGAGGGCCGAAGAGGAGGATATTGGGAACGTTGACTCGCGCGCCCTTGTAGCGGTCCGCCTCACGAAGGATGCGCGCGGCGCGCTTGAGCTGATCTTTGATCTCCGGGGGGAGCACCAGGCGATCCCAGGTCTTGCTGCGGTCGACACCCTCGTTGCCGCGAACGGTTGCCACCGCCGTGCGCCAGTGCTCATCACGCGGCGCGTTGGGCACGCACTGCACCTTGGTCTCACGGACGATCTCGCGCAGCTCACGGACGGAAGCCCCGCCCAGACTCTCGATCAGCCACTGCGGCGCACGCCCGGGCAGCTCATTCTCTACGCACGCGAGCGCCAGGAGCTTCGCGCGGTCGGCCACCGTCTCGGGCGCCGTCACCTCGATCTTCGAGCTGCCGAGGAGCGCCAAGAGGCGCGGATGGAGGTTCTTTTCCTGCTGCGCCGTCATCACGACCCACACGCCACTCTGCCAGGGCTCGCGGCGCGTCCACTCCTCGATCCAGGCGAGCGTCGCCTCGCGCGCACCGGGACTGTCCTGCTCGGAGCCCGGCTTCGGAAAGAGGTGATCGGCATACTCGACGAAGAGCACGACCGGTGTCTTGGTGGTGGCGCTCGCCCAGAAGGCCTTGACCTCCTTGGCCGAGGAGAGTTGGTCCGCTGTCGGCTTTACGAGCTGGGCGAACGTCGAATTCGCAATCGTGTGCGCCAGGAACTCCTTGCCGTTGCCGGGATAGCCGTGCAGCAGGAGTCCCGCGGGCGTGGCGCGATCGCGCAGGTTGAAAAGATCGATGCGACGGATCAGGAACTCGAACACCTTGTCCGAGACGTAGACCGGCGCCCAGATATCCGCGAGCCGCTTGACGTTGCCGAGCAGCGCCTCGAGACGCGGAACCTCGGCTCTCTGGCGGCGCTCGCGCCATTTGAGCTGCCCGTAGAAATGGGCATGCTTGAGAATCGGAACGAGATCGTTGCGGGTCTCGAGGACCGCCCGCTGCAGCAGAGCCCCGTGGGCGTTCATGAGCCCACCGGGCTTGCTCGCGATGAGCACCGGGTCCGCATCCGCAGCGATGCGATAGGTCGCCATCTCACCGAAGGAAAGGAAACTTGCGCCCGCCCCCGCCGTCGGGTCCGCGTTCTGCAGATTGATCTGCGTCTCATCGCACGTCGGCTTACCCGCGGCGCTCCAGAAGCGCACCGCCCACATGGGACCTGGCGCCTGATCGGGATAAACGTGCACCAGCGTCGGGTGCTGCAGGCTCGCGGCGTTGGCCTCGAGCTCCTTCACCGTGCCGCTCGTCTGCGCGCGGCGCGCGAAGAAGAAGCACACCGGTACCGCGATCAAGAGATAGATGAGCACCGGGGCGAGATAAAGACCCGCCACCATCATTCGGGCGATGCCCCCGAGAAGCCACCAGGCACCGATCACCATCAGGACCTTGAATCCGATGCCGCCGCGCCAGAACCGGCGCCAGAGCGGCATGAGGAGCAACGCGGAGCCGATCGCCTTGCCCACGCCCGGGGTTTCCTCGCGCAGCAGCTTCTTCAGCCGCTCGTGCACCAGCGTGCCGATACGGCCGAGATCCTTGCGCAGCAGCTCAGGCAGGGTCTTGCGCTCCTCGAGCGCAACCTGGGTTGCCGTGAGCTCATCCATCGCGGCGGTGAGCGTCGCCTGATATTTCGCGGTCTGCTCGCCGAGCAGCCGCTCCTTGGCATCGCCCGACACGGGCGTCGCAGACGCCTTGGCAATGGGCCGCGGTGCAACCGATGCCGCGGCAGGCATGGCAGGGGGTGACCCCGGATCCTCGGGCAGCGCGGGCGCGATCGAGCGCGATGGGATCTCCTCAGCCTCCGGCGGCAATGCCGGACTGCCGGAGCGGCGCCGGTTTGCGATGACGATTGCGCCGGCCCCTGCACCCGCGCCGGCCAGGAGCAGCAGGAGAAGACGCTTGAAACGGCTCGACTGCCCGGAAGGGGTGTACGGTCGCGGCGGCACGTAGGGGGGCGGCGCGGTATACGTCTGCGCCGCCTGCCTGCCGGCACGCTGGGGCCCTCGCGGCCGGCGCTGCTGCTGCCACTCTGTGATTCGGCGACGAAGATCCGCCGACCTCTGATTGAAAGTGGCCGCGGCCTGCTGTCGCGCCACCGCCTGCTGCTCGCTGGAGAGGCGCGCGAGCGCCTGCTTGAGAACGGGCAGCTCGGCCTGATCGCGTTGCAGCCGCGCCCGATACGCCTGCTGGGAGATCTGCCCGCTCTGCAGCAGGAAATTGCTCTCGCTCGCATCGAGCGCCAGTTTGGCGAAGGACTCGCCGAGACTGCGCGCCTGCGCCTCACCGCCGAAATCCAGAGCGGAAGTCGGCATCGCAGCGAGGAGCGCGAGAGCCAGGAGGAGGAGGGCCAGCCCGAAAGCGGCCGGAGATGCGGCCGGCACGGCGCGCGTGCGCGATCGATGGTCTGCCATGGTCACCCTTCATCGGCTGCGATCGTGCGCAGCGTGAAGAGTGAGACGGAGCAGGCGGCCGAGCGTCAGGGTCGAAGCACCCGAGCCCATCCAACCAGGACCCTGACGATTGCCTGCGGGCTCCGTCCTACCTGTCGGGAAGGTCGTAAAAGGCTCGGCGGTCATGCAGAACAACTCAGATCTCACTGCGCTCATCCAGATCCCCCGCAACATCTACATCGCGATCGCGGGGCTCACCTTCATCGTCGCGTTCGTGAGCAGCCTCAGGATGCCTGCCTATATGGGCATCATGGCACTCGTGGCGTGGCTCCTATGGCTGAGCATCAGCGGTAAGACCGCAAAGCCGTTTCGGGTCGAGTCCGTCTCGGGCGTGCTGAGCGACGTCACACCGTTTCCCAAGGCGCAGGCCGTCACGATCGCCGGGTATCCAAACTCGGGCACAGTCGATGGCGCCACGCGATTCACGGTGGCGGGCCGCCCGGTCTACATGAAGACGCTCGCGCCGCTCAAGGCCGGTGATGTCGTGGTGGCGGCGGTCATTCCCAATGAAGACAAGAACGGTCCGCTCTCGAGCGTGCCTTTCGAGGCGCTCGCGCTGCGCAATGAGAGCCGCACCGATGCGGAAGGGCGTTGGCTCTTCATCCCCGACGCACGCATGAAGATTCCGAGCGGCGCGGGGCTGTGGGCCGTCGTTGCCCTCTGCGTGCTCATGATCGGGTTCCTGTTCCCGATCTATGCCGTGGTCGTGATCAAGAGGAGCTACGACATCAAATTCGGCTGGGAGCGGGCGATCGAGGAGTCCCGTCGCCTGGTCGCGCCAGGTGGCACGGCCGAGGCAGCGGTCAATCCCACGGCCCGCGAGCTGCTCGCCTGAGCCGATGCGCGCGCCGCGAAAAAGCCGGGGCGGCGCCCTGATCCGCCTCCTGATTCTGATCGTGGTGGGCTATGCGCTCATCTCGCAGCTGCCGCGATGCACGCAGCAGCTCGGGCAGATGGCCGGAAATGCCGCGGCACGCGCCGCGAGCCAAGCGACGAGCAGTGCGACCAGCGGCGCGAGCAGCGCTCTCGGCAGCTGGGTACACAACCTCATCGATCGTATCGAGAGCTGGTGGACCGGGCTCAGCCCCGAAGAGAGGTTCGACAAGATCTGTGAGCACGTGCCGGTCGAAGGGGTCGACAAGGTCTGCCCCTACTTCACCGCCGCGCTGACGGGAGCCTCGGAACGGGACGCCGCGCAGACGGCCTGCTACATGGCCGCCGCAGGCGCCGGAGGACAAGGCTCACAAACGCTGGGCCTGATCAACAAGTTCTGTCCACAAACGCCAGGCGACCCTTCCGCCTTTGCGGCCTGCGTCCAGAAATATGTCGAGCCCGGCGATGCGAGCAACTGCCTCGCGAGCTCACCGGAGCAGTTCTGGCGCGCGGCGCGCACGATGATCGAGCCCATCGCCTGTCCACCGGGGGTGCCGAAGTCACTGTGTACGACCCAGCCCTCTTCCCAACCCTCGGCATCGACCGCGGCACCCAACCCATCGGCGCCCAACACGTCGGCACCCGCATCGTCGAGCACGCGCACGGACCAGAGCTATCTCAACTGTCTGACGTACTACTACCAGTACCTGCGCTCCTGGGGACAAACGAGTTGCGGGTCGATGATCACCGCGGGGACCGCCGGCTGCGCCAGGACCGCTCTCCTTGACTTCACCTACCAGGGGCAGTCGGTCGGGGCCAGTCAGGTCGCCCAGTGTGACAGTGTGCAGCCATGAGGCC
>Ga0157369_10003796_pt1 | contig 17954 bp, 19 predicted proteins | sample C25metaG_FD_113461 | JGI IMG/M metagenome (GOLD analysis project Ga0157369, IMG submission 113461) | Corn rhizosphere microbial communities from Kellogg Biological Station, Michigan, USA - C2-5 metaG | ecosystem: Host-associated > Plants > Roots > Rhizosphere > Soil | place: USA: Michigan... | reverse complement strand
GTATCCATTCGCCCCAAGGCATAACCCCCCGCCCCCCAACGGCACCGGGTGGGCCGACCGCGCCCCCACCCCCCACCTGCGGCCGGTCCGCCCCGTGCCACCTCAGGGGGCGGTACCCTTTCCGTTGTAGGGCGCTCGGTCCACAATGCCTTGGGACTTCCGGCCAATGGCCGCGACGCCCCCCCCCCGGCCTCCGTATGACGCCGGATCCCTCTGTGTCGACGCCCCGCGTCGAACTCCCCGCCCAGGAGGTGCCGGTCATGGCCGAACAGCGCGAACCGAGGGACGCGAGCGGCGGATTGACCCGGGCCCTCGGGGCGGTCACCCGGCGGATGCTCGGCGGCAACCACCACGACACCGAGCAGGTACACCGCGAGAGCGGGCACAGCGCGATCGTCGACTGCGGCCTGTACGTGGACGGCGCCCGCCGCCCCGGCACCATCCACTACGCGGAGGCACTGGCCGCCGCCCGCCGGCGCGCCGACTCGTTCGTCTGGCTCGGCCTGCACGAGCCGGCGGAGGACGAGTTCGCCGACATCGCCGCCGTCTTCGACCTCCACGAACTGTCCGTCGAGGACGCGATCGGGGCGTTCCAGCGGCCCAAGATCGACCGGTACGGCGAGATGGTGTTCGCCGCGCTGCGCACCACGCGGTACGTGGAGCACCAGGAGTTGACCGAGTTCTCCGAGGTCGTCGAGACGGGCTCGGTGATGATGTTCATCGGCGAGCACTTCGTGATCACCGTGCGGCACGGCGCGCCGACCGCGCTGCGCGACGCACGCCACGACCTGGAGGACAAGCCGGACCTGCTGCGCCACGGCCCCTGGGCGGTCGCGCACGCCGTGTACGACCGGGTCGTGGACTCCTACGTCGACTGCGCCAACGCGGTCGAGCTCGACCTGGACGCCCTCGAGGAGAGCGTCTTCGGGCGCCAGGCGGCGCACGGTCGCATCCAGCGCATCTACCAGCTCAAGCGGGAGCTGGTCGAGTTCCGCCGGGCCGTGGTACCGCTGCAGCGGCCGCTGGAGGCGATCGTCGCGGGCCGGCTGCCGGAGGTACCCAAGGAGATCCGCCGGTACTTCCGGGACGTCAACGACCACCTGACCCGTACCGTCGAGCAGGTCCAGTCCTACGACGAACTGCTCAACTCGATCCTGCAGGCCCGGCTGGCGCAGGTGACCGTCGAGCAGAACGACGACATGCGCAAGATCGCGGCGTGGGCCGGTATCGCCGCGGTGTGGACCGCGGTCGCGGGCATCTACGGGATGAACTTCCGCGACATCCCGGAGCTGCAGTGGAGGTACGGCTACCCGGGCGTATGGGCGGTCTGCCTCATCGCCTCGATCCTGCTGTACCGGTTCTTCCGCCGCCGCGGCTGGCTGTAGTTCAGGCGGTACCCATCGGGTCGTACGCCCGTTCGGCCGTCGGCTCCGACAGGTCGCCGGTGTACCCGTGGCCGTGCGTCTCGTACTCTTCCCAGGCCATCCGGTTGCGGCGGCGGGCGGCCATGGCGCTGGCCGCGCCGGCGGCGACACCCGCGGCGAGCAGCCCGACCAGCATGCCGACGCGGCGTCGGCCGGACCGCGACTCCTTCTTCATGATCACCCTCGTCATGGCGCGGTTGGCCCGCTGATTGCTCTTGGCGCCGCCGGTGGGGGCCACGGCAGACAGCGGTGCCATCGCCGCCACCCTAGTGCCCCAGCGGCGTGCCGCGCCGAGACTTGGCATCATTGCCGACTGCCATCCCCGCCGGTGTCCGGCCATCCCCCGGGATCCGGCGCCCATCATGAGGGCACCGGCGGGCATCGTCATCATCCGGCGCCGGGCCATCCGCCAGGCCGGCCCGGCCGCCTCACCCACGCCGCCCGCCGCGTGGCCGGCCGCCTGCCAGAGGTGACCCATGCCCTCGCCCAGCTCGCTGCGTACCAGCGCCCCGTGGCTCATTCTCCGTCGTCCCAACACCTGATCCACCTCCTGGGCCGCCACCTACCCCGGCAGACGTGCGCCAAACGGCACCGCGGGCCCAAACAGGTCGGGCGACGCGGACAGCCCGCCGCGCCGGCGCAACGGACAGATGGCAGGATTGCCTCAGATCAGCACTCGAACTGAGGAGCATCCGCGTGACCATCGCGATTCTGCACACCAATGCCGGACCGATCCGGGTCGAGCTGTTCGACAACCACGCACCCAAGACGGTGCGCAACTTCGTCGAGCTCGCCGAGGGCGCCAGGGAGTACACCGACCCGCGTACAGGTCAGGCGGGCAACGGTCCGTACTACGACGGAACGATCTTCCACCGCGTCATCAGCGGGTTCATGATCCAGGGCGGTGACCCGACCGGTACCGGACGGGGCGGCCCGGGGTACCAGTTCGCCGACGAGTTCCACGGGGAACTGCAGTTCGACCGGCCGTACCTGCTCGCCATGGCGAACGCGGGTCCCGGTACCAACGGATCGCAGTTCTTCATCACGGTCGGCCCGACCCCGCACCTGAACCGCAGGCACACGATCTTCGGCGAGGTCACCGACCCGGACAGCCAGAAGGTCGTGGACACCATCGCGAACACGCCGACCTCGGCGGGCGACCGCCCGCAGCGGGACGTCGTGATCGAGCGGGTGGAGGTCGAGCGCTAACCTTCTACCCATGACGCCCGTCCCCCCGGCCGGCACCCCGGTCTGCTACCGGCACCCCGGCCGGGAGACGTACATCCGGTGCAACCGCTGCGACCGCCCCATCTGCCCGGACTGTATGCGCGAGGCGGCGGTCGGCCACCAGTGTCCGGAGTGTGTCTCCGAGGGGCGGCGTACCCAACGGCAGACCCGTACGGCGTTCGGCGGCAGCACGCTGGGCCGGCAGGGGTACGTGACGATCACCCTGATCGCGGCCAACGTGATCATGCTGCTGGTTTCCCTGGCCTCCTCGCGCAACCCGGGCGGCGCGGTGGCCGGCGGTGGGTTCGGTGGACTGCTCGGCGGGCAGACCCCGCTCATGGACAAGCTGGCCGTGATCGGTCAGTGCGGGGATCCACGTGTCGGCCCGTTGGTACCGTGCGGCGTCGCCAGCGGCGAGTACTACCGGCTGTTCACCGCGATGTTCATGCACTACGGCGCGCTGCACCTGCTGATGAACATGTACGCGCTGTGGATCCTCGGCCGGTCCCTCGAGGCGTTCCTCGGCCCGGCGCGCTTCCTCGCCCTGTACCTCGTGGCCGGGCTCGGCGGGAACGTCGCCGCCTACGTGTTCCAGCCGGGCGCGCTGTCGGCCGGCGCGTCGACCGCGATCTTCGGGCTGTTCGCAGCGCTCTTCCTGGTGCTGCGCAAGCTCGGGCTGAACGCCGCGTCCGTGCTGCCGGTCATCATCGTCAACCTGGTCTTCACGCTCACCGTGCCGGGCATCTCCATCGCCGGCCACCTCGGCGGCTTCGTGGTCGGCGGCCTGATCGGCGCCGGGCTGGCGTACGCGCCGAAGGAGGGGCGGTCGGCGGTCCAGGCGGCGACGATCGCCGTCGCCATCCTCGCCCTCGGTGGGCTCAGTCTGTGGCAGACGGGTCAGTTGGCGGGCTGAGTGCCTCCAGCGCCTCGACCGCGTCGGCCGGATCGGTACCGAGGTCGTAGCTGCTGAACAGGTAGATGTGGTCGCCGGTGTCGATCTCCAGTGCGACCGCGCGGGTACCGAGGCGGCGCCGCTGGTCCACGCGCACCCGCTCGATCTCGTCCCACTCCAGCCGGCGATGCCCCGCGTACCCGTGGACGACCGTCACCGCCTCGCGATCGGCCGCCAGCCGTACCGGCGCGATGATGTCCCGCAGCGCGTACCCGGCGAGGACCAGGGCCGCGACGGCGGTGAACGCGAGCTTGGACCGGTCGTCATGGAACGCGAGGGCGGCCAGCGCGAAGATCGCGAAGCCACCCGCCTTGATCGCGGTGAACCGCCCGTCCACCCGGTAGCTCACCGAGTCCACCGGCGCGGCGGGTGCTTCCCGCGGTCGGGGTCCCGGCGCGGTCGGGTCGGGCATCGCCGGATCGCGAATCTCCATCCGGCCAGCATGCCGTAGGAAGCTAGTACCATCGTCAGCAGTCGAGGCTACTGGGGAGTAACCATGCGGGACGCAGTCATCGTCGGTGCCGTCCGTACCCCCGTGGGCCGCCGTAAGGGCGGGCTCGCCGAGGTGCACCCGGTCGACCTGTCGGCGCACGTGCTGCGGGCGCTGGCCGCCCGTACCGGCCTGGACCCGTCCGAGGTGGACGACCTCATCTGGGGCTGTGTCTCGCAGGTCGGCGAGCAGGCCTGGAACGTCGGCCGCAGCGCGGTCCTGGCCGCGGGCTGGCCCGAGTCCGTTCCCGGTACCACCGTGGACCGCCAGTGCGGCTCCAGCCAGCAGGCGGTGCACTTCGCGGCGGCGGCGGTGATCAGCGGGCAGGCCGACCTCGTGGTGGCCGGTGGCGTGGAGTCGATGACCCGGGTCGCCATGGGCGCCTCGGTCGGCGACGCTCGCGGAGCCGGCGCCAGCCAGCGTTCGACCGCCGGCAACGGCGAGACCGGGCTGCCGTACGGTCCGCTGCTCCGGGACCGGTACGCCGGCGTGGCCGGCTTCGACCGGGACGCCGTGGTCCCGTTCAACCAGGGCGTCGGCGCGGAGATGATCGCCACGCGCTGGCAGTTGTCCCGGGCGCAACTCGACGAGTACTCGTTGGCCAGCCACGAGAAGGCCGCCAAGGCGCAGGACGCCGGCGAGTTCGACGCCGAGGTCGAGCCGGTTCACGTGGCCGGCGCAGCGGTGGTGGCGCGCGACGAGGGGATCCGCCGGGACACCTCGCTCGCCCGGCTGGCCGACCTGCCCACGCCGTTCCGGGCCGACGGGGTGGTCACCGCCGGCTCCGCGTCGCAGATCTCCGACGGCGCCGCGGCCCTGGCCGTCACCACCTCCGAGTGGGCCGCCGCGCACGGCCTGACGCCGCTGGCCCGCATCCACACCGCGGTACTCGCCGCGGACGATCCGGTGACCATGCTGACCGCCCCGATCCCGGCGACCGCCCGGGCCCTGGCCCGCTCCGGACTTCGGCTGAGCGACATTGACGTGTTCGAGGTGAACGAGGCGTTCGCGCCGGTACCGCTGGCGTGGCTCGCCGAGACGGGTGCCGACCCGGCGCGGCTGAACCCACGCGGCGGCGCGATCGCCCTGGGCCACCCGCTCGGCGGCTCCGGCGCCCGGATCATGACCACGCTGCTCGGCCAACTGCGCGACCGGGGCCTGCGGTACGGGCTGCAGACGATGTGCGAGGGCGGCGGGATGGCCAACGCCACGATTTTGGAAGTTGTCTAGTTTATCCGCTTTACCCCTACAGGGGCGCGTCGGAACCCCGACTGTCTCGTTGATCGGGTATGGATCTGTTCGGTCGGACGTTTCTGCCCGCCGCAGCGGACGCGGGGCTGTCGGTACCCGCCATCAGCCGACACATGATGATCTTTCGGCGATGTGTCGGCGCCGCGACCCCTGTGCTGACCGTGGCCCGCTGCGTACGCGCCGACCGGCCGCTGGCAGGGCCGCACCTGCTCGTACTCAGCCCGCTGCGGCTGGTGGTGACCCACGAGAGCCGGGTGGTGCACCGGATCCGCCTGCACCTGGACGCGGCGCTGACCGAGCTGTCCGGGATCGGCTGGACCTTCGATTCCCGGCGCGGGGCCCTGGAGTTCGTCGCGACGGTGTTCGACGGGACCCGCGAACGGTTCTGGATCCAGGCGCGGCACCCGAAGACGGTCGCGGCGCTCGAGGCGACCCTCCGGCACGTGTTCCGCGTCGCCACCCATGCCCAGGTCGAACCGGACGTCCGTACTGCGGCGTGAGGCGCGCTCCATGCGTGAGCTGCTCTCCGTGCGTGAGGTGCTCTCCGTGCGTGAGCTGCTCTCCGTGCGTGAGCTGCCATCCGTACAGAGCCCGAACATGACCGGCATCCGTCCCTGACCCGCGATCGGCCATCATGGGCGCATGGTCGAGCAGTCTGCCAAGGGGCTGGTACTCGTCGTCGAGGACGAGCCGGCCATCGCCGACCTGGTCCGGCTCTACCTGACCCGGGACGGGTTCGGGGTACAGGTCGAGCATGACGGCGAAGCCGGCCTCGCGGCCGCGCGCAAGATGCGGCCGGTCGCCTGCGTACTGGACATCGGGCTGCCCGGCATCGACGGTACGGAGATCTGCCGGCGGCTGCGCGAGTCCGGCGACTGGACCCCGGTGATCTTCCTGACCGCCCGGGACGACGAGGTCGACCGGATCGTCGGCCTGGAGCTGGGCGCCGACGACTACCTGACCAAGCCGTTCAGCCCGCGCGAGCTGGTGGCCCGGATCAAGGCGGTGCTCCGCCGCACCGCCGGCCCGCCCGAAGGCTCCCGGGTTCGGCAGGTCGGCGCCATCGCGCTCGACGTCGAGCGGCGCTCCGTGCGGGCGGGCGACCTTCCGGTCAGCCTCACGCCGACCGAGTTCGACCTGCTCGCCCACCTCATGAGCCGGCCCGGCCGGGTGTACAGCCGGGAGGAGCTGCTCGCCTCGGTCTGGGGGTACGCGGCGCATGCCGGTACCCGTACGGTCGACGTGCACGTCGCCCAGGTACGCGCCAAACTCGGCGGGTACGGCGGCCTGATCCGCACCGTACGCGGCGTCGGCTACACCGCCGATGCGTAAGGTCCTCGGTTCGCTGACCGCCCGCGCGGTCGCGGTCACCTGCCTGGTGGCGCTCGCGTCGGTGCTCGTCACCGCCCTGGTCGCGGCGCCGATCGCGATCCGCGCCGCCAACGCCGCCACCCGGGACGGCCTGCACGACAAGACGTTGCTCGCCGCCGACTTCGTCGACCGGCGCAACGGCGCGGTCGGGCAGGAGGCCTTCGTCAGGACGCTGCGCGCCCAGCACATCGACGTCTATCTGGTACGCGGGGGCAAGGCCGACCGGGCCGGCCTCCCGACGAGGTTCGTCGCCGCGATCCGGGCCGGCCAGTCGCTGAGCGGCAGCGGGTTGGTGGACGGCGAGCCGATGCTCATCGAGGCACGGGCGTTCGGCGACGCCGGCAACGGGATCGTGCTCACCGAGCAGCCCGCCAGCGGTACCGGCTGGTCCGTGCTGAGCCGGCTGTGGCTGCCGCTGCTCGCCGGCCTGGTCGCCGGGGCGCTGGCCGGCGCCCTGCTGGCCCGGCGGCTGGCCCGGCCGATCCGGCACGCCGCGGCCGCCGCGGCCCGGCTGTCCGCGGGCGACCGCTCGGTACGCCTGCGACCCGAGCCACCGGCCGAGATCGAGCAGCTGGCGCACGCCCTCAACGCCCTGGCGGCCGCGCTGGCCACCAGCGAGGGCCGGCAGCGGGAGTTCCTGCTGTCCATCTCGCACGAGCTGCGCACCCCGCTGACCACGATCAAGGGGTACGCCGAGGCGCTGTCGGACGGGGTGATCGGCCCGGAGGGCGGGGCACGTGCCGGCGCGACCGTGCTGGCCGAGGCGGAGCACCTGGACCGGCTGGTCAGCGACCTGCTCGCGCTGGCCCGGCTGGACGCGGCGGACTTCCCGCTCGCGGTACTCCCGGTTGACCTGACCGCACTCGTGGGCGACGCGGCCGAGGCGTGGGGCGGCCGGTGCGCCACGGCCGGCGTCGTACTGCGCACCGAGCTCCCGCCGGTACCGGTCGTGGTGCCCACCGACCCGGGGCGCATCAGGCAGGTACTCGACGGCCTGCTGGAGAACGCGCTGCGGATCGTGCCGCCCGGGGCACCGGTGGTGCTCGCGGTGGCGCCACCCGACCCGTCCGGCTTCGCCACCATCCAGGTGCGCGACGGCGGCCCGGGCTTCACCGACGCCGATCTCGCGGTGGCCTTCGAGCGGGGCGCGCTCTACGAGCGGTACCGCGGGGTGCGCAAGGTCGGTTCGGGGCTCGGGCTGGCGCTGGCGGGCGGCCTGGTACGGCGGCTTGGCGGGGTGATCGCGGCCGGCCACGCACCGGAGGGCGGCGCCCAGTTCACCGTGCGGCTGCCGGTTTACCAAGCCCGAACGTGACCCTGACGGCGACCAGGCATGGCCGGGCGACGCTGGTCGCAGTCAACCTGACGTGAGGGGAAGATCTGCGATGAAGTTGCGTATCGCGCTTGCCACCGCCACGCTCGGCGCGGTCGCGCTGCTGGGTGTCGCGGGCTGCGGGCTGCAGGCCGCCAGCGCGGCCGCCGACATGTCACCGGAGGCCTCGGCGCTGACGGCGCTCGGGTTCTCGCCCGACGAGGTCGTACCGGTGGCGGATCCGACTCCGGCCCCGTCGGCGTCGGCCGGGGCGCACGGCGGCGCGTCCGGAAACGCCAAGGCCAAGCACCCGGCGCTGCGCCGGCTGACCGTCCGCCGCGCGCTGGCCCGCAATGTCGAGCACGGCGAGATGGTCGTCAGCACCAAGGACGGCGACAAGACGATCGACGTGCAGCGGGGTACGGTCACCGCGATCTCGTCGACCACGGTCACGGTCAAGTCGAGCGACGGGTTCACCGAGACGTGGACCTTCGGCAGCCCGATCAACGTCATCGAGCACCGCACGACGGTACAGCCGAGCAACGTCACGACCGGTGAGACGGTCGGCCTGGCCGGTACGAAGTCGGGAAGCAACCTGACCGCGACGCTGATGGTCATACCAAACAGCAAATGAAACCTCCGGTAGCGCCGCCCGGCGTCCCACACCAGGATCGCCGGGCGGCGCGTCGGAGTCTGTCAGCCCCGGAGTTCGGCGACGCAGCACTTCACGCTGCCGCCGCCCTTCTTGAGCTCGGTCAGCTCGATGGGCCGCGGCCGGTACCCGGCCCGGGCCAGGCGGTCGGCGAAGGCGCTCGCCTCATTGGGGAGCAGCACGTTGAGCCCGTCGCTGACCAGGTTGAGGCCGAAGGCCAGCGCGTCGGCCTCGGTGGCCAGCAGCGCGTCCGGGAACAGCCGGCGCAGCACGGACTGCGAGGCCGGCGAGAACGCGCCCGGGTAGTAGGCGAGCCGGTGGTCGTCCAGCACGGCGAGCGCGGTGTCCAGGTGGTAGAAGCGCGGGTCGACCAGGCGCAGTGAGATCACCGGCCGGCCCAGCGCCTCCTGCGCCTCGGCGTGCGCGGCCGGCTCCGTCCGGTACCCGTAGCCGGCCAGTACCAGCCCGGGGCCGGGTAGGTAGGCGAAGTCGCCCTCGCCCTCGTTGGTCTGGGTCGGCTCCACGTACCGCCAGTCGCCGGCGAGGTAGAACGCGCGGTGCGCGGCCGACTCGGCGAGTCGCTGCGGGTACTTGAAGCGGGCGCCGTAGACCGCGCCGTCCACCGAGAACGCGCCGTTGGCCGCGTAGACCATGTCGGGCAGCCCGGCCCGGGCAGGCAGCACGTGTACCCGGTGCCCCAACTCGACCAGCGCCTCCCGCAACAGCTCCCACTGCTTGACCGCCAGCGCGGTGTCCACCGTCGCCGCCGTGTCCATCCACGGATTGATCACGTACTCGACGGCGAAGTGCTCCGGCGGGCAGAGCAGGTAGGTCCTCGGCTGGCTCGTCGGCATGAGCCGAAGCGTAATATGCGGTGACCGTGGCAATTGCTGCGTGAAAGGAGCGATCCGTTGCAGATGGATGCGATAGACCAGCGAATCATTGCGTCCTTGGCGGCGGACGCCCGCGCCACGTACGCGGAGATCGGCGCCGAGGTGTCCCTGTCCGCGCCGGCGGTCAAGCGCCGCGTCGACCGGCTGCGCTCGGGCGGTGTCATCAAGGGATTCACGCTCGTCATCGACCCCGCGGCCGTCGGCTGGACCACCGAGGCGTTCGTCGAACTGTTCTGCACGGGCCGGACCACGCCGGCCCAGATCGGCGCGGCGGCCCGCCGGCACCCCGAGGTCGTCGGCGCCTACACCGTGTCCGGCGAGGCGGACGCCCTGGTCCACCTGCGCGCGGCCGACATGGCCCACCTCGAGCAGGCGCTGGAGCGGCTGCGCGCGGAGCCGTTCGTCACGTCCACCCGCAGCATGATTGTTCTGTCCCGACTCGTCGAGACGGGAACCGCCGCCGGGCCGGCCACGTCGAAGGGGACATGACTGGGACGTTCGCGGACTCTCACCGCCGCGCGGTCGTGTCGGGCGTCGCGGCGCTCGCCGCGGGGCTGCTGCTGGCCGGCTGCACCGCATCGGGTACCACAGGGAACCGGACCACGACGGTACCGGCCGGCGCGCTGCGGCTCGTCGCCTTCGACTCCTGCGACGACCTCCTCGCCGGCCTGCGGGCCGCGGCGAAGAACACGGTCACCGCGTACGGCCTGCCCGGCACGGACAACCTTGAGTACGCGGTACCCGCCCTGGGGCAGCCTCGCGCGCCCATCGCCGCGCCCGGGCAGGCCGACACCGGCGACGCCGCGGGCGGGGGCGCTGCCGCCGTACCGGACGGGACGACGGGCGGCCCGGCCCACTCGGACACCAACACCGCGGTACCGGGCGTGGACGAGCCGGACCTGGTGAAGACCGACGGCAAGCGGATCGTCGTGGTGACCGGCGCCGAGCTACGGGTGGTCGACCCGCGCAGCCGGACCGTCACCGGTACCCTCGCGCTCGGCGAGGGCGGCTACGCGACCAACCTGCTGCTGGCCGGCGACCACGCCCTGTTGCTCATGTCCAGCGGAGGCATCGACGACATCGCCGGTCCCCGGCTGGTACTCGTCGACGTGTCGGGCGCGCCGCGCATCCTCAGCTCGTACGCGATGGACGGCAGCCTCGTCGACGCGCGGCAGGTCGGCAGCACGGTACGGGTCGTGGTGCGCTCGCGACCGCGGCTGAACTTCCCGCAACTGGAGAACGCGACGCCGCAGCAGCGGCTGGACGCCAACCGGGCCGCCATCGACCGGGCGCTGCCCTCGGACTGGCTGCCCCGGTACGCGGTGAGCACCGGCGGCAGGACAACCCGCGGCAGCGTCCCGTGCGACGCGGTGAGCCGTCCCGCCGACTATTCGGGCTCGGCGATGCTCACCGTGCTCACCATGAACCTGGGCGCGGACGCGCTCGGCACGGGCGACCCGGTGACCATCGTGGCCGACGGCAACATGGTGTACAGCAACGGTCCCAGCCTCTACGTGGTGAACGACAACCGGTGGCGGGTACAGCCGATGATCCTGCCGGTGAGGCCGAACGGGGGCGGGGCGGCGGCCGGGGTCCCGACACCGCCGGCCCCGCGCACCGAGCTGTACCAGTTCGACACCGGCGGTACCGGGCGGCCGAAGTACCTGGGCGCCGGCTCGGTACCGGGCTACGTGCTCAACCAGTACGCGCTGTCGGACTGGAACGACAATCTGCGGGTGGCGACCACCAGCGGGGACTCCTCCACGGTGTACGTGCTGCACCGCTCGGGCGGCACCCTGCGCGAGGTGGGCAGCGTCGGCGGCCTGGGCAAGGGCCAGCGGATCTACGCGGTACGGTTCGACGCCGGCGTCGGGTACGTGGTGACGTTCCGGCAGACGGACCCGCTGTACACGCTGGACCTGCGCGACCCGGCCCACCCGAAGGTCACCGGATCGCTGGAGATCAACGGGTACTCGGCATACCTGCACCCGCTGGGCAACGGCCGGCTGATCGGCGTGGGCCAGGAGGCGGACGCGAACGGTCGGGTACAGGGCACCCAGGTGTCGCTCTTCGACGTCAGCGACCCGGCGACGCCGAAGCGGCTCGCGCAGTTCCACGTCCAGTACGGCCACTCGGAGGCGGAGTTCGACCCGCACGCGTTCCTGTACTGGCCGGCGACGAACCTGCTGGTGATCCCGATGACCAGCATGGGGCTCGCGCAGAGCGGCGTGGTCGGCGGCAACGCCGGAAGCGGCGGGGCGGCGGTGGGCAAGGCGGCGCCGGGGGTGCCGCTGCCGATCGCGCCGGCGCAGGTGGCCGGGGCGGTGGCGCTGCACGTCTCGAACGACTCGATCACGCAGCTGGCCACGGTCAGCCACCAGAACGAGCCGATCAGCCGCTCGCTCGTCGTCGACCGTACACTGTGGACGGTCGGGCAGACGGGCCTGGGCGCCTACGACATCGGTACCCTCGCCACCCAGTCCTGGATCGGGTTCTGACGGCTACAGGTACATCCCGGTGCGCTCGGAACCGCTGTCGACCGCCGGCTTGTCACCGTCGCCGAAGAACCGCTTCCCGCCGAACTCGCCGTGCAGGCGATCGTCCAACTCGTCGGCGAGGCCGGTCATCACCTGTACCGCGAGCATCAGGTGCGTCGCCTGGAAGTCGCGGCCGAACACCGGTACCGAAGCCCAGACCGTGTCGTCCGTGCAGTACAGGCGGCCGATCGGCATCCGGTTCGTCAGCTCCGACAGCTTCACGTAGAGCTGCTCGGTCGGCTCGACGTCCGTCAGTACCGGGGAAAAGACGTCGATCAGCGGTGGATTGTCGCGTACCCGGACGAACACCATCGCGGAGCCCGAACGGATGCCGATGTCCCCGTCGCCGTCCACCTGGAGCAGCTCCGGCGTCGTCTTCAGCAGCCCGGCGACCACCGCGGTGACCCGGTCGGCCAGCGGCAGCTCCATGTCCCGGGCGGCCGCGGCCGGGCCGGTCAGCATCCGCAGCTCGGCGTCCCGCTCGGTGACGGCGCCAGCGTCCGGGCCCTCGCCGAGCAGCACCGGACGCGCGGTACCCAGCGGGGCGATCGTGACCGGCTTGTCGTCCTCGCCGCGCGCCGCGTACGTGACGAACGCGGGGTGCGGCGCGCCGTAGATGTCGCGCAGGGTGCGGGCCACCCGGACCGCGATCTGGGTGGCTTCGGTCGCGCTACCGGACATGCCGAAGTCCTCGCCGGCGCCGGCGACCACGCCGGGCGGTGACCATCCGAGCGCGATCAGGTCGGCCACCTGGGCCCGCTCCAGCCGGTACCTGTCGGGGAGCGTCGCGTTGCCGACGGCGAACGCGCCGATCTGCCCGTCCGCGCCGGACTGGACGGTCACCGCGTAGACCGCGTCGCCGGTACCGGTGGCGGTCGGATCGAGGGTGAGCTCGAGCTGGCTACCGGTCGGCAGCTCGGGGAGGCAACCGGACAGGGCTCGGGCGAAGTCGCGCCAAGCCTCGGTCACCTTGGCCTTGAGATCCGAGGTGACCGCGAGGTCATCCAGCAGGGTCGCTTCCGGAGGTGTTTCCGCCGCCACCTGACTACCTTTCTCGCCCGTCTCAAGCTGTCTCGCCCGGGTGTCCGCCATCTGTGCAGCGGGTGGGACCACGGGCGGGGGGACCCAGTCCGCGATCTGCGCGGTCGGCCAACAGTAGCGCCGCACCCAGGAGCTATGGTCATGAGCATGGTTCGCAGGGCACCTCGGGAGGATGTCGGAGACGACAATCTGACCGTCGAGCCGCCGCGTCGGTCGGCGGCCGGGGTCGGCGGAGTCCTGCACGGGCTCGCACCCGGGCTGGCCCAGATGGGCGTCGGCCGCTCCGCCCGTACCCTGCTGCGGATCAACCAGGTGGGCGGGTTCGACTGCCCGGGCTGCGCGTGGCCGGAGCCGGCACCGGGAGCGCGGCACCGGGCCGAGTTCTGCGAGAACGGCGCGAAGGCGGTCGCCGAGGAGGCGACGCTGCGCCGGATCACCCCGGAGTTCTTCGCCGAGCACGCGGTCGCCGACCTGGCCGGGCGCAGCGACCACTGGCTCGGCCAGCAGGGCCGGCTCACCTCCCCGATGGTGCTGCGTCCCGGGGGTACGCACTACACGCCGATCTCCTGGGACGGAGCCTTCGCGCTGGCCGCCTCGGCACTGCGCGGCCTGGACTCGCCCGACCGGGCCGCGTTCTACACCTCCGGCCGCACGTCCAACGAGGCCGCCTTCGTGTACCAGCTGTTCGCCCGCGCGTACGGCACCAACAACCTGCCCGACTGCTCGAACATGTGCCACGAGTCCTCGGGTGTCGCGCTGACCCAGACCATCGGGGTCGGCAAGGGCACCGTCACGCTCGACGACATCCACCGGGCGTCGCTGCTGGTGATCGTCGGGCAGAACCCGGGCACCAACCACCCGAGGATGCTGACCGCGCTGGAGCGGGCGAAGCGCAACGGCGCGAAGATCATCGCGGTGAACCCGCTGCCCGAGGCCGGGCTGCTGCGGTTCCGCAACCCGCAGACCGCGTCCGGCGTGATCGGCGAGGGCACCGCGCTCGCCGACCGGTACCTGCAGATCCGCGTCGGCGGCGACCTGGCGCTGTTCCAGGCGTTCGGCGCGCTGCTGCTGGAGTGGGGCTGCCTCGACAAGTCCTTTGTGGACACTTACACGACCGGCTTCGTCGAGTACCGGACGGCCGCCGGCAAGCTCGACTGGGACGAGGTGCTGGCGGCGACGGGGCTGACCCGTCCGGAGATCGTCGCCGCCGCCCGGATGCTCGCCGCCTCCGACGCCACCGTCGTGTGCTGGGCGATGGGGCTGACCCAGCGGCGGGACTCGGTCGCCACGATCCAGGAGATCAGCAACGTACAACTGCTGCGCGGCATGATCGGCAAGCCGGGTGCGGGGCTGTGCCCGGTACGCGGCCACTCCAACGTGCAGGGCGACCGCACGATGGGCATCTGGCACCGGCCGCCGCCGTGGACCGACGCGCTCGGGCAGCGGCTCGGCTTCACGGTGCCGACCCGGCACGGGTACGACACGGTGGAGACCATCCGGGCGATGCGCGACGGTACCGTCAAGGTCTGCGTGGGCCTGGGCGGCAACTTCGCGGCCGCGACCCCGGACACGGCGGCGACCGAGGCGGCGCTGCGGTCCTGCGACCTGACCGTGCAGATCTCCACGAAGCTGAACCGGTCGCACGTGGTGACCGGGCGCACCGCGCTGATCCTGCCCTGCCTGGGCCGCACCGAACGGGACGTGCGGGGCGCCGGCGAGCAGTTCGTCACGGTCGAGGACTCGATGTCGGCGGTGCACGCCTCGCGCGGCGGGCTCGAACCCGCCTCGCCCGACCTACTGTCCGAAGTGGACATCGTGTGCCGGTTGGCGGCGGCGACCGTGCCGGACTCGCCGGTACCGTGGGACACCTACCGCTCGGACTACCGCGCGATCCGCGAGGAGATCGCGGCGGTGGTGCCGGGCTTCACCGACTACGAGGCGCGGGTCGCCCACGGCGCGGGCTTCACGCTGCCGCACCCGCCACGCGACCGCCGCCGGTTCCCGACGCCGACCGGCCGTGCCGCGTTCGTCACGCACGAACTCGTCGTCACGCGGGTACCGCCGGGCAGGCTGCTGCTGCAGACGGTGCGCAGTCACGACCAGTACAACACCACGATCTACGGCCTGGACGACCGGTACCGGGGTGTCCACAATGGACGGAGGGTGGTGTTCGTGAACCCGGCCGACCTCGCCGACCTCGGGATCGCGGACGGCGCCCGGGTGGACATCGTGTCGGAGTGGACGGACGGGTCGCTGCGGCGGGCGGAGGACTTCCGGGCCGTCGGGTACCCGACGCCGAAGGGCTGCGCCGCGGCGTACTTCCCCGAGGCCAACGTGCTGGTACCGCTGGACTCCACGGCGGAGGGCTCGAACACTCCGGCGTCGAAGAGCATCATCGTGCGGCTCGAGACCCGTCCCGAGCCCGCGACCGGATGAGGGCTGCCCGGCTCGTCGTCGCGTTCGCGGGCTTCATCCTCATCGGCATCTCCGCCGGCGTCTCCGGGGTGCTGCTGCCCAGCCAGATGTCCGACTACCGGATCGACAAGGTCGTCGTCGGGCTGCAGTTCTTCACCTTCTCCAGCGGGTACCTGCTGTCCGGGGTCGCGAACGGCGCGCTGATCAGGCGACTCGGCGAACGCGCGCACCTGAGCCTCGGCGCGGCGGTGTTCGTGGGTACCGCGATCGGCATCGGGCTGCGACCCGGCTTCGGTGTCTTCCTCGCCGCGACGGTGCTGCTCGGCTTCGGTACCGGCATCCTCGACGCGGGGCTCAACACGTTCGTCGGCAACCTGCCCGGGCACACCGCCCTGCTCAACTACCTGCACGCCTTCTTCGGCGTCGGCGCGCTGATCGGCCCCCAGGTCGGCACCCTGCTGCTGCACGCCGGCCGGCCGTGGCCCGACGCGTACCTGCTGATGGGCATCATCGCGGTACCGGTCCTGATCGGCCTCGCCACGCTGTACCCGTCGCGCCTGCCGCCCGCCCCGGACGCGCACGCCGCGCCGCTGTCCGCCGCGCTGCGCCGCCGCTCGGTCTGGCTGTCCGGAGCCTTCCTCTGCCTGTACGTCGGCATCGAGGTCACCGTCGGGAACTGGGGCTTCAGCCTGCTCACCCAGCAACGGCACGCGGGCGAGCTGCTCGCCGGGCTCGTCGTCAGCGGGTACTGGCTCGGCCTGACCCTGGGCCGGTTCGTCATCAACGCGGCCGCGTCCCGGGCCGGGCTCGGGGTGGCCGCGATGATGTTCTCCTGCCTGGGCGGGCTCTGCGTGGCGACGACTATCACCTGGTGGGTACCCGACGCCGCGGTGGGCGCGATCGGCTTCGGGCTCATCGGCTTCTTCCTCGGACCGTTGTTCCCGACCACCGTCGCCGTGCAACCCAGGCTGGTGCCGTCCCAGCTCGTACCGACGGCCGTCGGGCTGCTGGTCGGCGCGAGCGTGGTCGGCGGTTCCGCGCTGCCGTGGCTGGCCGGCGCCCTGGCGCAGGGGCTCGGGCTGGGCTCGCTGCTGCCGTACACGCTGGTCCTGTCCGTCATCCTGCTGGGCGGCTGGTGGGCGATCGCCCGGCTGATGGCCTCCCCGGGTGACCCGGCCGACCTCGCCCCGGTCTCAGTCTCTGGACCAGCGTTCAGCGAGGCCGGTGATGATCGCGGCGGCCGCTGACGGGTCGGCACCCCGGCCCACGGCGACGCCGAGCAGGTAGGCGGAGAGCGGCGCGGCCGGCCGCATCACTCCGTGCGCGACGTCCCGGGCGACGTCGAGCACGATGTTGGCGTCGAACGGGTCGAGGTCGAGGGCCTCACGTACGGCGTCGGTCCAGTCGTCAAGGGCGCTCATGGGTCCATTCCTCGGCGCGAAGCAGGTCATCGGGCTGATCGCAGTCGTACCACGGCGGCGGCTGCGCCGCGAGGTGTAGCTCGCCGGTACGCAGGCCGGTCAGCAACGCCCGGACCGCGACGCCCTCGGGCGGCCCGATCCGGTCGAGGGCGGCCCGCAGGGAAGCGGTACGCCAGACTCCGCAGAGGGTCTGGCGTCGCCCCTCGGAGTCGACGAAGACAACTCCGTCCATTGTGGACACCGCTAGGGCATCGCGCAGCCGCCGGATGGCGTGCGTATCGAGGAACGGCAGGTCGGCGGCGAGCAGCGCGACATTGTCCAGCGTGCCGCCAGCTTCGAGAGCGGCGCCAGCTTCGAGGGCGGCGCCGGCTTGGACGGCGGCCAGGCCGGCGGCGGTCGCGGCGACGGGTCCGCCGCCCGGAGGGTCCTCGGATGCCCGGATCACGTCGCCGGGCAGGCTCAGGGTCGGCGGACCGACGACGATGCGGAGGGTCGCGTCGGCGACCGCGTCGAGTACCCGCGCCAGCATGGGCCGCCCGCCGACCATGAGCATCGGCTTGTCCGCCCCGCCCAGCCGCCGACCCGCCCCGCCCGCGAGGATCACCGCCGCGTATCCGCTCACGACCCGAACGCTACCCACCGCCGGGAACCGCCGACCCGCGTGGTCGCGAGCCGGTCGCCGGCCGGGCGGCGCGGCGCTGGACGCGGCGACGGAATCTTGGGCTTCAAGATCCTGTACGAGCGCCCAATGCTTCGATGTCCGTTGAACTCTTGGCCGGCATGGCCCGGCCGGCCCGGGCGGGCCCGTCCGGCGCCGGTTCGTCTCCGTGCATGATGCGGACCGGGCCGATCGGGGCATCATGGGTGGATGGCACGGGTCACCTCACGGCGCACGGTGTTGCGGGTCGACGCCGCGGCCGGCCCACCGCAGCGGCGACCGGACACCCTCGTCGCCGAGGAGCCGCTCG
>Ga0157369_10003795_pt1 | contig 17955 bp, 16 predicted proteins | sample C25metaG_FD_113461 | JGI IMG/M metagenome (GOLD analysis project Ga0157369, IMG submission 113461) | Corn rhizosphere microbial communities from Kellogg Biological Station, Michigan, USA - C2-5 metaG | ecosystem: Host-associated > Plants > Roots > Rhizosphere > Soil | place: USA: Michigan... | reverse complement strand
CGCGCGCGTTGATGCACAGATTGAGCAGGGCGTTTTCCAGCTGGGACTGGTCCACCAGCAAGGGCTGGTCGTCCGGCAGACTGGTGAAGTGCACCTGGATGGCCGGCCCCACGGTGCGCTGCACCAGGTCGAGCATGCCGCCCACCAGCTGGTTGACCACCGTGGCCTCCGGGGCCAAGGTCTGGCGGCGGGCGAAGGCCAGCAGCCGGTGGGTCAGGGCCGCGGCGCGCTTGGCGCTGCCCTGGGCGGCCAACAGGTATTTTTCCAGCTCGGTGAAGCGCCCCTGGCCGATGCGCAGACTCATGAGGTCGAGGCTGCCGGAGATCCCCGCGAGCAGGTTGTTGAAATCATGGGCCAGGCCGCCGGTGAGCTGGCCGACCGCTTCCATCTTCTGCGACTGGCGCAGGGCTTCTTCCGAGCGGCGCAGTTCCTCGGTGCGCTCTTCGACGCGCTGCTCCAGGGTGGCGGTCAGGTCGCGCAACTCCGCCAGGGCACGGTCGCGCTCGTCGGCCAGGGCACGCCGGGCATCCACGTCCAGCAGCACGCCGGGGAAGCGCAGCGGGGTACCGTCCGGAGCCAGTTCGACGTGGCCGTTGGCCTCCAGCCAGTAGTAGCGGCCGTCGCTGCGGCGGACCCGGTACTGGTGGGCATAGCGCCCACCGCGCGCGATGACGTCGGCGATGGCCGCGGCCAGGCCGGCCTGGTCGTCCGGGTGGACGGTGGCCACCACCTGCGCCAGGCTCAGGCCATCGCGGCCCAGCGCCGGGTCGAGGCCGAAGTTGATGGCGAAGGCCTCGTCGACGGTGAATCTGTCGGTGGGCAGGTCCCAGTACCAAGTGCCGATGATGGCACCGGCGGCGAGGGCCAGTTGTACACGCTCGGCGGCGGCCAGCACGCTGCTCTCCGCGGCGCGCGCGCTGTCGCGCTCGTCGATGCGCGCCGAGAGTTCCTGTTCGAGGGTCAAGTTGTGCCGGCGCAGGGCGGCCTCGGCCACATCGCGCTGGTGGTGGGCCTGGACGCCGGCAGTGGTCTCGGTGGTTATGTTGAGCATGCCGACGATGGCCTCACCGTCACGCAGCGGGCTGTAGGAAAAGCTCCAGTAGGTGTCCTCGGGATAGCCGTTGCGGGTCATCACGAAGTGCTTGTCGACGAAGTGCAGTGCCTCGCCGGACAGCGTCCGCTCGATCAGCGGCGCGATCTCGTCCCACAGTTCCGCCCAGACCTTATCGATCGGCTGCCCCAATGCGGCAGGATGTCGCGCGCCGAGAAAGGGGGCGTAAGCCTGGTTGTAGATCAGCGTCTGCTCCGCGCCCCAGGTGGCGCACATGGCGAAGGGGGACGCCATCAGCAGGTCGTAGGTAGTCCGGAGGGCCACGGGCCAGCTGGCGCGCGCGCCCAGTGGCGTGGTTTCCCAGGCGAAACTTTCGAGATAGGACAAGGGACGACTCACTGGCAGAGGCACTGAGGGATCTCGTGGCCGTCCGGGTCCGCTGCAGGAGCCCGGATGGCCATGATAGGCAGGTACGAGCCTGCCTGCCAGAGTTCCAGGTGACCGACGGCGCCGCCGCCCCCATCAGTGGCAGGCCGGCCCTGCGGCATGCTGTCCCGGTGAAACGACTGGCACGTCCGCCGTGCATCTCTTACCGTGTGGCCCCCGCTGTCGCTGTCAGGTATCCGCTCGTCATGTCCGCGTCTTCCACCCCGCCCGAGGGGCTGCAACGCAGCCTGTCCAATCGCCATCTGCAACTGATCGCCATCGGCGGCGCCATCGGCACCGGCCTGTTCATGGGCTCGGGCAAGACCATCGCCCTGGCCGGCCCCTCGATCCTGCTGGTCTATCTGATCATCGGCAGCGCCCTGTTCTTTGTCATGCGCGCCCTGGGCGAACTGCTGCTGTCGGACCTGGACTACAAGTCCTTCATCGACTTCTGCACCGATCTGCTCGGCCCCTGGGCCGGCTTCTTCTGCGGCTGGACCTACTGGTTCTGCTGGATCGTCACCGCCATCGCCGATGTCATCGCCATCGCCGCCTATGCCCAGTTCTGGCTTCCAGGCCTCGCCCCCTGGATCCCGGCGCTGCTCTGCGTACTGCTCCTGCTGGGGCTCAACCTGGTCACCGTGCGGCTGTTCGGCGAACTGGAATTCTGGTTCGCGCTGATCAAGATCGTCGCCATCTGCGCGCTGATCGTCACCGGCTTCGGCCTGGTGCTCTGGGGCTTCCAGTCGCCCTCGGGCAACGTCGCCAGCCTGGCCAATCTGTGGAACGACGGCGGCGTCTTTCCCATGGGACTGGGCGGTTTCTTCGCCGGTTTCCAGATCGCCGTCTTCGCCTTCGTCGGCATCGAACTGGTGGGTACCACCGCCGCCGAAACCGCCGATCCGCGACGCAACCTGCCAAGGGCGATCAATTCCATTCCGCTGCGCATCCTGGTGTTCTATGTGCTGGCGCTGGTGGTGATCATGGCGGTGACGCCCTGGCGCCAGGTGGTGCCGGACAAGAGTCCCTTCGTCGAACTCTTCGTGCTGGCCGGCGTGCCCATGGCCGCCAGCCTGATCAATTTCGTGGTGCTGACCTCGGCTACCTCCTCGGCCAACAGCGGCATCTTCTCCACCAGCCGGATGCTCTATGGCCTGGCTCGCGAAGGTCATGCGCCACGCGGCCTCACCCGCCTTTCGCGGGCGGCGGTGCCGGCGCGCGGACTGGTGCTGTCCTGCCTGTGCCTGCTGCTGGGTACGGTGCTGATCTACCTGATCCCCAACCTGGTCACCGCCTTCACCCTGGTCACCACCCTGGCCGCGGTGCTGTTCATGTTCGTCTGGTCGCTGATCCTGCTGGCCTGGCTGGCCTATCGCCGCAACCGTCCGGAGCGCCATGCCGCCTCGGCCTTTCGCCTGCCCGGCGGACGCTGGGTGTGCTACGGGGTGCTGGCGTTCTTCGCCGCGGTGCTGGTCCTGCTCACCCTGCAGGACGACACCCGCCAGGCGCTGCTGGCCAGTCCGCTGTGGTTCCTGCTGCTGGGCGTGGGCTACTGGTGGCGCGGGCGGCGGGCGGTACGCGCCGGCTAGACCGGCGCTGGCCGCTCAGCCCACCGTCCAGAGTTCATCGCGCCGGGTGGTGTAGCGCGGGCTGAGCAGATCGCGGCGCATCTGCCAGGCGGGATCGCGTGGAATCCGCGCCGGTCTCAGGGTCTCGCGACCGAACCGGCCGTTGATGGCGTCCAGGGTCGCCATCAGCCGGGCAGCGGCCGGATCCGGGGCGGCGGCGAAGAGATCCGCCGCCACCTCGCGACGGCCGCAGAGATCGAGCAGCAGCACCTCCGCCTTGGCATAGCCGAAGCCGTCGCGAAAGATCTCGCGCAGACCCGCCTGGGCCTGGTCATTGAGCACCCGGGTGTCGTCGCTGGGCGCCGGCAGGTTGAGCAGGGCGGCATTGGCGTAGCGGCCATCGTCGGCGCCGTGCATGCCGGTCTGGATACTGACCCTCAGGGTGCGGCAGAGGGAGCCCTGGGCGCGCAGCTTTTCCGCGGCGCGGGCGGTGTAGCTGGCCACCGCCTCGGCCAGGGCGCCGAACTGGTACTGGCGGCGACCGAACATGCGACTGCTGCAGATCGTCTGCCGTGGCGCTTCCAGTTCCTCCAGGCTCAGGCAGGCCAGTCCGCGCAATTCCCGTGCGGTCTTTTCCAGCACCACGCTGTAGCGCTGGCGCAGCGACCAGGCGTCCTGCCCGGCCAACTCCCAGGCGGTGCTGACGCCCTCCCCGCGCAGGCGCGCGGCCAGGCGCCGGCCGACCCCCCAGACGTCTTCGATGGGCGAATGCTTGAGCACCCAGTCGTGCACCGCCGGGTCGCGCAGATCCAGCACCCCGCCGGTGCGCGCCGGCCAGCGCTTGGCGGCGGCATTGGCCAGCTTGGCCAGGGTCTTGGTGCCGGCGATGCCGACGCTGACCGGGATGCCCGTCCACTTCTGCACCCGCGCCTGCAGGCGCTGGCCGAGGGCGTCCAGGGGTTCGGGCAGGCCGGCCAGATCGGCGAACACCTCGTCGATGCTGTAGCGCTCCAGGCGCGGCACCAGGGTCGCCAGGGTGCGCATCACCCGATCGCTGAGATCGCCATAGAGGGCATAGTTGGAACTGAAGGCCTCGACCTCGCCGCGCCGGGCCAGTTCGCGCACCTGGAACCAGGGCGCGGCCATGGCGATACCCAGGCGCTTGGCCTCGGCCGAGCGGGCGATCACGCAGCCGTCGTTGTTGGACAGCACCACCACCGGCCGCTGCGCGAGGTCGGGGCGGAAGACCCGCTCGCAACTGCAATAGAAGGCGTTGCAGTCGATCAGCGCCAGCACCGACTCAGCCATGGCCGAAGCGCCGCAGGCTGTGGGTGGCGACGCCCCAGACCTCGAAGTCGTCGCGCTCGTCGATAACCAGGGGCGCATAGGCGGGATTTTCCGCCAGCAGGACGAAATGGGCGCCGCGCCGGCCGAGGCGCTTGAGGGTGGGTTCGCGATCGCGTACCGCCACCACGATGTCGCCGACCCGTGCCGGCCGGGCGCGATCGACGATCACCAGATCGCCGGCAAAGATCCCGGCGCCGGTCATGCTGTCGCCACTGACCTGGATGACATAGGTGTGGGGCGCGCGCAGGTCGACCAGTTCGTCCAGCGAGACCTGGCGCTCCAGATGATCCTGGGCCGGCGAGGGAAAGCCGCACGGCAGGCGAAAATCATAGAGCGGCAGCCGGGTCTCGGACGACTCCAGGCAACCCAGGACGGTAACGGACATGACAAGGCGCTCCTGCGGATAACTGTCTATTTATACAGTTATCCGCAGCTGCCGTGTTGTAAAGTCCGACCTAAACCTCGCCGATGAGCGGCGCCCTCAGGCGCTGAGGCGAAAGCGCGAAACGATGCCGCGCAGGTCCTGGGAGAGACCGGCGAGACGCTCGGCGGTGCCGGCATCGGCCTCGATACCGCCCAGGACCTGCAGGGTGCTGGCGCGGATGCCGGTGGTGTTGCGGTTGATGTCCTCGGAGACCGCGGCCTGCTGTTCCGCGGCGCTGGCGATCTGCACGTTGACGTTGACGATGCGCTCCACGGCGGCGCCGATGCTGGTCAGGCTGACGCTGGCCTGCTCGGCCGCCGCGACGCCGGTCAGGGCATGGCCGCGACTGGCCTGCATCTGCCCGACGGCCTCGCCGGTGGCGGCCTGCAACTGCTCGATGATGCGGCGGATTTCCTCGGTGGAGGTCTGGGTGCGCGAGGCCAGGGTGCGGACCTCGTCGGCCACCACGGCGAAGCCACGGCCCTGCTCGCCGGCCCGGGCGGCCTCGATGGCGGCGTTGAGCGCCAGCAGGTTGGTCTGCTCGGCGATGGTACGGATTACCGCGATGACCCCGCCGATGGCCTGGCTGTGGCTTTCCAGGGCCGCGACCTTGGTGGCGCTGAGGTCCACCTCGGCGGCCAGGGCCTCGATGGCCTGTTGCGTCTGCTGCATCACCCGGGTGCCTTCCCGGGTGGCCTGATCGGCCTGCTGGGCGGCGGCCACGGCACCTTCGGTGTTGTTGGCGACGTCCGCCACGCTGGCGGTCATCTCGGTGATGGCGGTGGCCACCTGGTCGGTTTCGCCCTGTTGCGTCTGCATGGTCGAACGCGCCTGGCCAATGGAGCCAGCCAGAGATCCCGAGGCCTCAGCCACCGCGTTGGAGGCCTGATCGACCTCCCGCAGCGAACGACCGAAGGCCTCCAGCATCGCGTCCAGGCTACGGCCGATGTCGGCGATCTCGTCACGTCCGCGCAGGGCGGCGCGGCGACTCAGATCGCCCTGGGCAGCGGCGGCGGTCACCCCGACCAGTTCGGCGATCCCCTGGCGCAGCGCCTGATAGATACCGGCGAAGGTATAGATCAGCAGCAGCAGGGCACCCAGGATCAGGCCCACTACCAGATTACGCAGCGTGGTCGCATGGACCAGTCGCTCGGCCAGCAACTGGGAGAGCTGGCCCTGCGCCTCTTCCTGCACCTTGTAATAGCGGGCGACCACGGCATTGCCCTGGGTACCCAGGGCGCGCCCGGAGACCGTACCCTCGTTGGTCATGGCCGCCTGCATGCCCTGGCGGAAGTTGGCATAGTCATCCGCCGCCTGGGCCAGGGAGCCCTTGAGCCGCTGGGCCAGCTCCGGCGCCTGACGTGCCAGGAGTCTGAGACCCTGCTCCAGTTCGTCGGCGCTCTGCCGTTCCTGGCTCACCACGCTGCGCGCCAGATTCAGACTGGCGGGATCGAAGCGATTATTGGCGCTCAGGCCAAAGGCCAGGCCACGCAGTTGGCCGATGAGGTTGATTTCCCGCGGCAGGCGCACGGAGGTGATGTCGATGAGAAAGAGACTGGTGTAATCCGAGTCCAGCGCCAGGCCGGAGGTGGCCGAGACGTAATAGAAGAGATTCAGGGTCTGGGTCAGTTGCTCGTTCCAGGCCTCGAACACCTCCAGTGAGGTGCCCGTAGTCCCCTGCATCAGGCGCTCGGCGCCCCGTCGCAGCTGGCTCAGGCGATCCCCGGTTTCCAGCTGGGTGCCGAGTTCGCGGTCCAGCCTGCCCAGATCGTCATAAGCCTTGAGCAGGTTGTCACGGTTGTTCTGCCAGTCCTGCTGGGCGGAGGCATCGCCATCCTGGAGCCGTTTGGTCAGAGCGCGCTGCAACATGCTCAGGCGAGCGACCGGGGTCAGTTGCGTCAGATAGCGCTGACCGTCGATTTCCTGCACCAGGCCGACGCGCTGTTCCTGGATATCCTGATAGAGGTAGACACTGAGGAAGATCAGCGGCACCAGGACGATGGCCGCCAGACAGGCGAATTTGGCGGGGAATCTCAAGCGATTCATTAGACTTACGACAGGGGTCAACAGATTCATGGCGAGCTCACGGGCGGCAGGAGGGATCACTCGGGCTGTACCGCCCAATTTGTGACCTAATAGACAAAGTATTCTGTAACAGTTCTATCGCTATCGGCTTGCCGCTTCGCTTATATGGCCCTTTGCCACCCGACGGTCGAAACGTGCCCCTCAACGGTTGCAGGATGGCTCTAGCATGCATGATGTAGTGATTCTCAATGCCCTTGTGCTGGATGGTCGCGACCGTCCGGGCCGGGTACTCGACGTGGCGATTTCCGGCGAGCGCATCCAGGCGCTGGGCGAACTGGCCGGGCAACCGGCACGGGAGGTCCGCGATGGCAGCGGCCTGGTGCTGGCCCCCGGTTTCATCGATGTGCATACCCACGACGACACCATGGTCATCCGCCGGCCACAGCAGCTGCCCAAGCTCAGCCAGGGGGTCACCACCGTGGTGGTCGGCAACTGCGGCATCAGCGCCGCCCCGGTGAGGTTGCGCGGCGAACCGCCGGATCCACTGAATCTGCTCGGCCCGGCCGCGGTCTTCGGCTACCCCACCTTTGCCGCCTACCGCGCGGCGGTGGAGCAGGCGCGGCCCGGCGTCAACGTGGCCGCCCTGGTCGGCCACACGGCGTTGCGCAGCAATCATCTGGACGATCTCCAGCGTGCCGCCACCCCCGCCGAAATCGCCGCCATGCGCCTCGAATTGCGTGAAAGCCTGGCGGCTGGCGCCCTGGGGCTTTCCAGCGGGCTGGCCTATGCCTCCGCCGCGGCGGCGCCGACCGCGGAGGTGGTCGAATTGGCCGCGGAGCTGGACGCCGTGGGCGGACTCTATGCCACCCACCTGCGCAGCGAATTCGCCGCGGTGCACGAGGCCCTGGACGAAGCCCTGGACATCGGTCGTCAGGCACGGGCGCCGGTGGTGGTCTCCCACTTCAAGTGCGCCGGGGTGGACAACTGGGGCCGCGCGCCGGAATTGCTCGGCGCCCTGGAGCAGGCCGCTCATCGTCAGCCGGTCGGCTGCGACTGCTATCCCTATGCGGCCAGTTCCTCCACCCTGGATCTCAGGCAGGTCACCGATCGCCACCGCATCACCATCACCTGGTCCACCCCGCATCCCGACTGCGGCGGCCGCGACCTGGCCGCCATCGCCGCCGACTGGGGCCTGGATCTGCAGGAAGCCGCCCGTCGCCTGCAACCGGCGGGCGCCGTCTACTACGGCATGAGCGAGGCCGATGTGCAGCTGATCCTCGCTCATCCGCTGAGCATGATCGGTTCCGACGGCCTGCCCGAGGATCCCTTCCCCCATCCGCGGCTCTGGGGCGCCTTCCCGCGGGTGCTGGGTCATTTCAGCCGCGACCTCGGCCTCTTTCCGCTGCACACCGCCGTGCACAAGATGACCGGCCTGTCCGCCGCCCGCTTCGGCCTCAGCGGGCGCGGCCTGATCGAGCCGGGCGCCCAGGCCGACCTGGTGCTGTTCGATCCCCGGCGCATCCGCGACGTGGCCGACTTCAGCGACCCGCAACGGCCTGCCGAAGGCATCCACGCCGTCTGGGTGAATGGCCGCCTGGCCTATGTCCCGGACCAGGCCATTGGCGAACGCCATGGGCGCTTCCTGCCACGCGCCGGCGATCTGCGGCACGGCTTCCCGCGCCCGGCCTGAGCGCTACCGGGTAACGCCTCGCCCTGGTGCGCCCTCGTTACCTTCCGCCACCTCCCGGTGCCCTCTGAGGCACCGGGAGCACCCTCTGCTGCCTGGCGCTCAAGCCAAGCCCTTGATTTGCAACGCCGGGCGAATAGCTGGCACAGTCACTGCAATCTATTCCGTTGTTACGAACACAATTCCGCTATAACGGAAACGGAGAGACGCTATGACAGGCAAGACGAAGGGGTGGAAAACGCTGGCGCTGCTGGTCGGCCTGGTCGCCATGACCGGCGCCCAGGCGGCCAAGCTGGATGACGTGCTCAAGCGCGGCCATCTGGTCGTGGGTACCGGCAGCACCAACGCCCCCTGGCACTTCCAGGGCGCCGACGGCAAGTTGCAGGGCTTCGATATCGATATCTCAAAGGTCATCGCCAAGGGCCTGTTCAACGATCCGGAAAAGGTCGAATTCGTCGTGCAGGGTTCGGATGCGCGCATTCCCAACCTGCTCACCGACAAGGTCGACATCAGCTGCCAGTTCATCACCGTGACCGCCAGCCGCGCCCAGCAGGTCGCCTTCACCCTGCCCTACTACCGCGAGGGTGTGGCCCTGCTCCTGCCGGCCAACAGCCGCTACCAGCAGATCGATGACCTCAAGGCGGCCAAGAGCGACCTGACCGTGGCCGTGCTGCAGAACGTCTATGCCGAGGAACTGGTGCACCAGGCCTTGCCCGGCGCCAAGGTCGACCAGTACGACAGCGTCGACCTGCTCTACCAGGCCCTGGGCACCGGTCGCGCCGACGCCGTGGCCACCGACCAGTCCTCGGTCAAGTACCTGATGACCCAGAATCCCGGTCGCTACCGCTCGCCCGACTACGCCTGGAGTCCCCAGACCTACGCCTGTGCGGTCAAGCGCGGCGACCAGGACTGGCTGAACTTCGTCAACACCGCCCTGCACGAGGCCATGACCGGTGTGGAATTCCCCACCTACCAGGCTTCCTTCAAGAAGTGGTTCGGCGTCGAGCTGCCGTCCCCGGCGATCGGCTTCCCCGTCGAGTTCAAGTGATCCTGGCCCCGGCGCGGCCTGTCCGCGCCCTCTAGGTAGACGTCGAGCATGAACTACACCCTCAACTTCGCTCCCGTGTGGCAGAACCTGGACCACCTGCTGGCCGGGCTCGCCCTCGGCCTGCAGCTGGCGCTGGTGGGCATCGCCATCGGCTGCCTGATCGGCCTGGCCACCGCCTTCGCCCTGCTCTCGCCGGTGCGGGCGCTGCGCTGGCTGGCGGCGGGCTACGTCACCCTGGTGCGCAACACCCCGATCCTGGTGCTGATCCTCCTGCTGTACTTCGCCCTGCCCAGCATCGGCATCCGCCTGGACAAGCTCAGCTCCTTTCTCATCACCCTGGCGCTCTACGCCGGCGCCTACCTGGCCGAGGTGTTTCGCGGCGGCCTCATGGCCATTCCCAAGGGCCAACGCGAGGCGGGTCTGGCCATCGGCCTGCGCGAATGGCAGATCAAGGCCTACGTCATCATTCCGGTGATGCTGCGCAACGTGCTGCCGTCGCTGTCCAACAGCTTCATCTCGCTGTTCAAGGACACCTCCCTGGCGGCGGCCATCGCCGTGCCGGAACTGACCTACCAGGCGCGCAAGATCAACCTGGAAAGCTACCGGGTCATCGAGACCTGGCTGGTGACCAGCGCCCTCTACATCCTCACCTGCTACGTCATCGCCCTGCTGCTGCGCCAGCTGGAGCGGCGGCTGAGCCTGACCCGCTAGGAGCCCGATCGTGTACGAAGCCCCTTCCTGGTTCCTGGAATTGTGGAACGCCCGCCAGACCCTGGCCGCCGGTTTCGCCACCACCCTGGCCTGCTCCGTGCTGGCGGTACTGGGCGGCACCCTGCTCGGTACCCTCGGCGGCCTGGCGCTGACCTACGGGCGCTGGCCGCTGCGCCTGCCGTTCCGCATCTATTCCGACCTGATCCGGGGTACCCCGGTGTTCGTGCTGGTGCTGGCCTGCTACTACATGGCACCGGCCCTGGGCCTGCGGCCCACGCCCTTCCAGGCCGGCACCGCGGCGCTGCTGCTGTTCTGCGGCTCTCATGTGGCGGAGATCGTCCGCGGCGCCCTGCAGGCCATTCCGCGTGGCCAGCACGAGGCGGCCAAGGCCATCGGCCTGACCTTCGCCCAGAGTCTCAAGGAGGTGCTCCTGCCCCAGGCGCTGCGCCAGATCCTGCCGACCTGGGTCAACGCCTCCACCGAGATCGTCAAGGCCTCCACCCTGCTCTCGGTGATCGGCGTGGCCGAGTTGCTCCTGAGCAGCCAGCAGGTCATCGCCCGCACCTTCATGACCCTGCAGTTCTATCTGTTCGCCGGGCTGCTGTTCTTTCTCATCAACTTCGCCATCGAGCGGCTCGGCCGCTATCTGGAAAAACGGGTGACCCTGCCATGACCGATTCCAACGTCCCCCTGCTGAGCATCAATGACCTGCACAAGAGCTTTGGCGCCGTGGAGGTGCTCAAGGGCATCGACCTGTCCCTGGATCGCGGCGACGTGGTCACCCTGATCGGCTCCAGCGGCTCGGGCAAGACCACCCTGCTGCGCTGCGTCAACCTGCTGGAAGACTTCCAGGGCGGCAGCATCCGGCTGGCCGGCGAGGCCATCGGCTATCGCGAGGAAGGCGGTCGCCGCCAGCGCCTGCCGGAGCGCGAGATCGCCCGCCAGCGCTCGCTCACCGGCATGGCCTTCCAGCAATTCAATCTGTTTCCCCACCTCACCGCCCTGGAAAACGTCACCCTCGGCCTGCGCAAGGTCAAGAAGATGGGCAAGGACGAAGCCGTGGCCATCGGCGAGCAGTGGCTGCGCCGGGTCGGCCTGATCGAGCGCCGCGATTATCATCCCGGCCAGCTTTCCGGCGGGCAGCAGCAGCGGGTGGCCATCGCCCGCGCCATCGCCATGAATCCCAGTCTGATGCTGTTCGACGAACCCACCTCGGCGCTGGACCCGGAGCTGGTCGGCGAGGTGCTGGCGGTGATCAAGGACCTGGCCCAGGACGGCATGACCATGCTGCTGGTGACCCACGAGATGAGATTCGCCTACGAGGTGTCCGATCGCATCGTCTTCATGAGCCAGGGCCGCATCGAGGAGCAGGGTCCGCCCCGCGAGCTGTTCGAGCGGCCGCGCTCCACCCGTCTCGCCGAATTCCTCGGCCGGACCTCTTTCTGAATCCTTCCCCCGTAACAGGAGCAACCTTATGAGCATCACTCGATACGGCGCCGGCGAACGCGGCGCAGGTGGCCAACCCCTGCCCTTCGCCCGCGCGGTGGAAGCCGATGGCTGGCTGCACGTCTCCGGCCAGGTGGCCATGGAGAATGGCGAGATCATCGACGGCGGCATCGTCGCCCAGACCCACAAGACCATGCAGAATCTGATCGCCATCCTCCACGAAGCCGGCTACGGTCTGGAACACGTGGTGCGCGCCGGCGTCTGGCTGGACGATCCGCGCGACTTCTGGAGCTTCAACAAGGTGTTCGCCGAGTACTTCGCCGGCAACGCCCCGGCGCGCGCCTGCGTGCAATCCTCCATGATGGTGGACTGCAAGGTCGAGATCGACTGCATCGCCTACAAACCCAAGAGCTGAGACAACCCGGAGCCATGACCGAACCTACCCGCCAGCGCGCCCGCGGCCTGGACCGCGCCTTCGATATCCTCGATCACCTCAAGCGGGTGGGTCGGCCGCTGCGACCCAACGAGATCGCCGCCGGCCTGGGCATTCCCAAGTCCACCGTCTACGACCTGGTCGGCCTGTTGCTGGAGCGGCACATGCTCGATGCCGTAGGCCACGACGGTCAGGTCTACCTGGGCCGCGAGCTGTACTTTCTCGGCCAGGCGCACCTGCGCCACTTCGATCTGGCCCGCGAGGCCGGGCTGCTCTTGGACGACATCGTCGCCCAGACCCGCGAGACCGCCCAGCTGTGCCAGCTCAACGGCCGCAAGTACACCGTCTCGCTGATGAAGGAAGGCGCCCGCGCCTTTCGTATCTCGTCCAATGTCGGCGAGGACGCGCCCATTCCCTGGACCGCTTCCGGACGACTGCTGCTCGGTCATCTGAGCGATGCCGAGATCCTCGCCCTGATCGATCCGGACGACTTCATCCTGCCCGACGGCAGCCGCCTGGCCCCGGCGACCTTTATCGCCGAGATCCGCAGCGCCTGCGCCGCAGGCTTCTTTTCCTTCGACAGCATCGCCGACACCTACACCCACTGCTTCGCCGCCCCGGTGCAGGACGCCAGCGGCCTGAGCATCGCCACCCTGTGCATCGTGGCGCCCCGCGCCGACGCCCAGGCCCACCATGCCGAGTACCGCCAGGTGCTGGTCGACAGCGCCCGCCGCCTGTCCCAGCGCCTGGGCGGCCAGGAGAATCCATGACCCCTCTCAACGCCCCCGAGAAAGGCGCCGCCAGTCCTGGCGCCAGCCTGCTCAGCGACATCGCCCTGCCCGCCCTGGTCATCCACCAGGACGCACTCGACCACAACATCGCCTGGATGCAGGCCTTCGCCAGCGAGCGCGGTGCCGAACTGGCGCCCCATGGCAAGACCAGCATGGCGCCGGCGCTGTTCCAGCGACAACTGGCCGCGGGTGCCTGGGGCATGACCCTGGCCACCGCGGTGCAGACCCGCGCCGCCCAGGCCCATGGCGTGCGCCGGGTACTGATGGCCAATCAGCTGGTGGGCGCGCCGAACATGGCGCTGATCGCCGAATTGCTCACCGCCGATCCGGACTTCGACTTCCATTGCCTGGTGGATCATCCCGACCAGGTCACCGCCCTGGGTGTCTTCTTTGGCGCACGCGGCCTGGCGCTGCAGGTGATGATCGAATACGGCGTACCTGGCGGCCGTTGCGGTTGCCGCAGCGAAGCCGAGGTCCGTGAACTGGCCCGCGCCATCGCCGGGCAACCGGCGCTGCGCCTGACCGGCATCGAAGGCTACGAGGGGGTGATCCATGGCGCCGAGGCGGCCACCGACATCCGCGCCTTCGCCGATTCCCTGGTGCGCCTGGCGGAGGAATTGCGCGGCCAGGGCGCCTTCGCCCTCGACCGCCCCATCGTCACCGCCTCGGGTTCGGCCTGGTACGACCTGATCGCCGCCGCCTTCGACCAGCTGGAAGTGCGCGAGCGCTTTCTCGCCGTCATGCGTCCCGGCAGCTATGTGGTCCATGACCACGGGATCTATCGCGATGCCCAGTGTGGCGTCCTGGCCCGCACCGGTCTGAACGAGGGCCTGCAACCGGCGCTGGAGGTCTGGGCTCATGTGCAGTCCATGCCCGAACCCGGTTTCGCCATCCTGGCGCTGGGCAAGCGCGACATCGCCCACGATGCCGGCCTGCCGTTGCCACTGCGCCGCTACCGACCGGACCAGACCGCTGCCGACGCCGTAGACGTCAGCGGCTGCACGGTCACGGCCATCATGGACCAGCACGCCTTCATGGTGGTGGCCCCGGGGACCGCACTGGCCATCGGCGACATCATCGCCCTGGGCACCTCCCACCCCTGCCTGACCTTCGACAAGTGGCGCCAGGGCTGCATCGTCGCAGGTCTGCAGGTCGTGGAGACCTTCGCGACCTGCTTTTAGGCTTGTTTGAAAGGTCGTCGAACGAGGGTCAGGCAAGGCAAAAATCTGTGAGGAAGCGGAGTTTACGAATGGTAAATGAGCATTCCGAACAGATTTTTAACGCAGCATGACCGAGTGCAGGCACCTTTCAGACAAAGCCTAGGGGCGCAGCTCGCCCTCTTCCTCCCCATCCCAGTAACGAACGCGCTCGGCATGCACCTTGATGAGGATCATGCCGGGCGTGTCGGTACCCTGGGGAAACCAGCGGTCCAGACTCTTGGTCCAGTGAGCCTCGAATTGCGCCTTGTCGCGGATCAGCTCGGCATGCCCCTCGATGCCGATGAAGATGCCAGGCTTGCCGAGCAGACTCTTGCCCTCGCTGAAGCTCAGCCCCACCGCCGGATCCTGCTCGATGTCGCGGATCTTGGCCGAGTCCTCGTAGGCATAGAACCAGGAGTCCCCGTCATATTCGACGTCGCCGTTGTTGCTCATCGGCCGGCTGGTCAAACGCCCGGTGCCGGTGGTCAGCATGCAGAAATCCAGATCGCGCATCGCTTTGGAAAGGTCGTGCAGGGTCTTGTCGGCCATGGGGGTCGCTCCGGTTGGGCGGGCAGGCAGTGCCCGTCTGCATTCAGACCGGGGGCGGCGGCCGCTTGGTTCCGGCGCAGCGGCCGCGACCGGGCTTTTCGGACGGAGGGCGTTCAGTGGAAATGACCTGCACTCATTCAGATCGGTTATCCCCCTGTCGCCTTACGCCAACGCTCCCTGTCTTCGGCCGCACCTGCCATTCAAGTGTCACCGCCGTTAAATAAAACCAACAAGAGCGCCAGGAAAAATCTCAGCGGACCAAGTTCGACTTGGTTGCCGATACAGCAACTTTCGGCAAGCACCACGCCTTCGAATGAACGCCAGCCCTACTACTTAGCGGAGAGATTCTTCATGAGCAGTAAGATCTCGCTATTGATGGTATCCACGACACTCTGCCTGACGTCACCGGTATTCGCCGCCGTTATCAACCACGATCAGGTACAACAGATCCGTGCCGACGCCACCGCCGTCGAATACTACTATCAGCCGATGATTGCCGACGGTCCGGACTCCTGCAACAACTATCCGGCGGTGGATTCCGCGGGCAATGTCAGCGGCGGCCTGCATCCCTCGGGCGCTCCGGATGGACATTGTCGCGGCACCAATGGCCAGGTCTATTCGCGCATGGCCGAATACTTCAAACACTGCGCGATCATGTATTCCTGGTATTTCCCCAAGGATCAGCCGCCGAACTATCTGGGCGCCGCCGGCGGTCATCGCCATGACTGGGAAGATATCGTCGTCTGGACCAATGAGTGCAAAGTCGGCTCGCCCATATTGAAGATAGACTATTCCACCCACGGCAAATACCAGGTGAATTTCAATCCCCCCATCTGGAGAGGTCGCAGCGGTTATCTTGCCCAGGGCGTCCATCCCAAGGTCACCTATCATGCGACCTACAAGGGCTTCGCCGACCACTCCCCCGATGCCACCAACGACATGGGGCGCAGCCAGCCACTGATCAGCTGGAGCCGGATGCCGGTACCCGCCAAGAACACCCTGAACAGCTATGACTTTGGCGCGGCAAACGTACCCTTCAAGGATGGCGGGGCCTTCTGGTCCAACCTGCAGAAGGCCTGGCAGACCCAGTGACCCTGTGGGGTAGCTGGGGCTCCCTGGCTGCGTGGCCGCAGGCGTCCAGCCAACGATGTGCTGGCGACTGCGGAGACACCCCGCTAGCGACGCCCGGTCCGCGTAGCCAGGGCCGAGACCCCGACCCCCAGGATCACCAGACCGAGCCCGGTGAGAAACAGCGGGGAGACGGTCGCGCCAAACGCCAGACAGGAGAAGGCGGTACCCACGAGCGGCACCCCCAGGGTGAAATTCGACATGCCGAACGTGGAGATCCTCCGCCCATGCTCCGCCGAGATGACGAAGCAGGCCGACGTCGCGATCGGACCGATGAACAACAGCGCCTCGACCAGCGTTCGATCCCAGACGATGGCGATCGGCGGCCCCTCGACGAGGCAGGCGGCAATCGCCAGGGGGATGGTGGCCAACAGCATCTGCCAGGGCGCCAGGAGCAGGGCCGGGGTTACCCAACGGTGGCGCTTCACATGCAGGATGACGAACGCCCAGCTCACCGCCGCCAGCAGCAGGAAGGCCGCCCCCACGAGGGTGTCCTGCTGCGTCCAGTCGAGCTCTCCAGGGGAGCAGACCGCGACGACGCCCGCCATCCCCACCAACAGCCCGGCAAGCTGCAGCCGGGTCGGCGCTTCACGAAACAGCACCCAGGCCACGACCACGCACCACAGCGGCGTGGTGTAGGCCAGGAGCACGGCCTTGCTGGTGTCGACATGCACCATCGCCACCATGCCGAGTCCGGTAAAGGTCATCATCTGCAACAGGCCAACGCTGGCGACGATGGGCAGGTCCTGCCGGGTGGGCCGCCTGAGTTGCCCGCGCACGCCGAGATAGGCGAACAGGCAGAGCGCGGCGCTGGCGAATCTGAGGGTCGCCAGCCAGAGCGGCGGCACGCTGTGCAGGGCAAGCTTCGTCACCGGCCAGCTACTGCCCCACAGCAGCACCATGAGTCCCAGGCACAGGTAGGTGGAGGAGATGCCCCGGCCCTTGATGCGGCTTTTCGCCAGATGCTGGATTGAAACGCTCATGGTGCCACCCTGTCGCAAGCAGATTGCCTAGGGTCATGATGCGGCGATACCCGCGAAAAAACGCACCTATCTGTTCCTCTAAAAAGAGAAGATGGGTAATTTCTACCGAATATCTAAACACCAAGGGAAAATCTCACCATGAGCCGAGCGACGCTCGATGAGGCCAGCCTGCGTATCCTCGATGCGCTTCAGGAAAATGCGGAGCTCAGCAATGCGGAGCTGGCCGACATCGTGGGCCTTTCCGCTTCACCCTGCTGGCGACGCGTCGCGGAAATGAAGGAGCGTGGCGTCCTGCGCGGCGCCGTGACACTGGTCGATCCGGCAGCGCTCAACCTGGCCATCAACGTCTTCGTGCATGTGTCGCTCAAGCTTCAGGACAAGCAGTCCCTGGAGATCTTCACCAATGCGATCAAGGAGCGCCCGGAAGTGATGGAGTGCTACCTCATGAGCGGCGAGGCGGACTTCATGTTGCGGGTGGTGAGCGAAGACCTGAGCAAATACCAGACGCTCCTACTCGACTGCCTGACGTCCATCCCCGTCGTGGCCAGCATCAGATCGAGCTTTGCCCTGAGCCAGGTGAAATACACCACGGCCCTGCCCACCAATCATCTGCGAAAGCGTCCGGCCGGCAGCAACGGTTGAGCGTGCGGAGCGCCAGGCCAGTCAGGCGGCTGCGCCCCACGTTCTTGCCCGCTCCGGGGTTTACTTCACGTCCCCCGCGGCTTGGCTCGCGCCGTGGGTTCGGCGATCAAGGGATCGTCCGGCCAGTAGTGCTTGGGATAGCGGCCCTTGAGATCCTTCTTTACCTCGCCGTAGGTATTGGCCCAGAAACTGGCCAGGTCCTGGGTGACCTGCACCGGTCGCCGCGCGGGCGAGAGCAGGTGCAGCTTGACCGCCAGTCGTCCACCGGCCAGACGCGGGGTGTCGGCCAGGCCGAACAGCTCCTGCAGCCGTACCGCCAGCACCGGCGGCTGCTCGCTGTAGTCCAGGCGGATGCTGGAGCCGGAGGGCACCGCCAGGCTGCGCGGCGCCAGCTCGTCCAATTGCCGCGGCAGCGGCCAGGGCAGCAGGCCCTGCAGCATGGCGGCCAGGTCCAGAGTGGCGAAATGGGCCAGCCGGGTAACGCGCTCCAGATAGGG
>Ga0157369_10003794_pt1 | contig 17957 bp, 12 predicted proteins | sample C25metaG_FD_113461 | JGI IMG/M metagenome (GOLD analysis project Ga0157369, IMG submission 113461) | Corn rhizosphere microbial communities from Kellogg Biological Station, Michigan, USA - C2-5 metaG | ecosystem: Host-associated > Plants > Roots > Rhizosphere > Soil | place: USA: Michigan... | reverse complement strand
TACCTCGCCAAAAGTAAATGGCCTCCGCAGCAGTAAGCCGCGGAGGCCGTTTTGCGTTTAGAGCTAAATGCTTAAATGCTCTTCTTATTCTTCTTCCGCAGCCGCACCGCGCCCAGCAGAGCCAGGCCGCCGCCCAGAAGCGTCATCGAAACCGGTTCCGGAGTCGCTGCTACCGGCTGGAAGCCGAGGCCATTGGCCGACTGCCGATCCTGAATCGACAGCAATCCAGCCATGTAGTTCGTCGCATTGGTTTGAACCACCAATAGTTGCGTCGAGTCGGTACCCGTCAGATTCGTGCTCTGATAATTGAAGCCAACCACGCCACCGTCGGCGCTGCGGTTAACCGAGTCCGGCCCAAATCCCGGGCTGCTCGTAACCACTCCCGCATCCACCAAATAGCCGGTGAAATCTCCAACCGTGATCCGTTCAATCGGGTCGTTCCCGCCCGTCCGAGTGACCATGTACACGAAATCCAGACAACCGACGCAAAACGTGTTCGCGCTGTCGCTGTACACCGATGCTGTCGCATTTGCTGTGAACGTCCCGGACGACAGGGCTTGGCTCCCTGTGGTGGCTAGCAACGTCCAGCCGGCGTTGCTAAACGCATCGGCCGTTCCCGACGAGCCAGGGGTGAGTACACTGGCGGTGGCCAGCGACGTCATAGTCAACGCCCAAGCCGCCAACCCAAAAGAAAGCTTCTTTAACATTAAGTATTAATTCCTCCGTAGCTTAGCCTCCCTTCCGAGGAGGCGGACCTTACTGCGTCCCCTTAGGAACCTTCAGGCCTGCACCGATTCTATGGGTGTTTTCTTCCACCGCACAAGGCAGGGCGAACGCCTGGCGTACCAATATTTCCCTGACCGGAATAGCTGCAAACGGCGTGAAATGTTCCGAACACCGATCGCATCGTTTCTAATTCAATGCATCCTAAGGCCAAGCTTCGACTGCTCGCTTTGGGAGGTTGCCCGTACGCGACTAACGCGGTTAAGGTGTTCAGCCGCCGTGTTTAGATAGTTCTGCCGCTTCCGTCTAGGTGAATCAGATTAACGAAACCAATGAAAAAATACATCCTTTCCCTGTTTTGTCTTCTCGTAAGCCTTCATTTAACCGGTCAGACGCAGCCCGGGCCGGATGTCCTCATATTTAACGATGGCGAAAAGCTGATAGGCCACTTGGTCGGTTCCACCGGCAACTCCGTCACTTTCAAGAGTGATATGGCCGGCGAAATCACCGTCGATTGGGCCAAAGTAAAAGAATTACATTCCTCCGCGAAGTTCGCGGTCGCGGAAAAGGGCGTGGTGTTCGGCCGGCATGACGATCCCACCAAAGTGCCCCAAGGAACCATCACAGTTACCGACCAGAAACTTCAGATCACTCCGGCTAATGGCGGAGCGTCCCAGACGATTCCGGTCGCCAACACCGGGAATGTAATTCCGCAGGATAGCTTCCTACGCGCTTTCGAGAAACCCCGCTTCACGCAATATTGGAAAGGCACCGCTAGCTTCGGCGCGGCTATCGTAGCAGCCACGCAAAACAGCCGCAGTTTCTCTAGCGCCGCCTCCCTCGTTCGCACCGTGCCCAACGAATCCTGGATGAGCCCTCGCTATCGCACTATTCTGGATTTCAGCTCCGCCTACGGCCAGTTGACCCAACCCAATCCGCGCACCACTGTGAAAACCAACATTATTCATGCCGACGTGGAACAGGACGAGTATCTCTCCCGTAGCGTGTATGCATTCGGCGCGGCGGCCTGGGACCACAGCTTCTCCCAAGGTCTGGATCTACAGCAGACCTATGGCGGTGGCATTGGCTGGACGGTCTTCAAGACGCCGATCCACGAGTTCGATCTGAAAGGCCAAATGGCCTACATAAGCCAGAGGTTCACCCCCACGCCGGAATTCCCGGACGGCCAAACCAAACATCTCATCGGCTCGGTTTTCACGGAAACCTATGACCGGCTTCTCCCGCGGGCAATCACCTTCCATGAGCAGATATCGATCACGCCGGCATTCAACGACCCCAGCGCTTATTCCGCTATCGGCACAGTGAATTTTTCGATGCCGGTCTATAAGAAGCTGGCATTCACCATCGGTGCGGCGGATTCATATTTGAACAGCCCGCCGGCCAATTTCAAGCGGAATTCGTTCCAGTTTCTGACAAATCTCACCTATACGATCGACTAAAAGTCGCCGGAAACCCCTTCGAGTGTTTTCCGTCTCACTTGAGACAGGGGCCGCCATTTCTTGACCAACGACGAACTGTTGGGAATCCTGCTCTCCCGTTTGGATGAGTTCGTGATTGTGCTGTGCGATACCTCCGGCAATTTTACGTCCTGGCATCCGGGGGTGTTTGCGCAGTTCGGTTACACCGACGAGGAGTTCATTGGTCAGAATCTGGCGTTGCTGTATCCAACTGCGGATCGTAACGAGCGCGTCGAGCGTGAACTCGCCACCGCAGCCAAAACAGGCAGAGCTTCCGATACAACCCGGTTGGGCAAAAAGAATGGCGAAACCATGCTAGTGGACGGGGTGACCGTTGCACTGAGGGCCCCGGACGGAGCGCTCTTAGGATTCGGAAAAGTGCTGCGTGATGTCACTGCGCAATTGCAGACGCAGCATGACCTGGAAGCCGCTAACGAGCGCATGCGGCGCATGACCCATGAGTTGAGCCGGTCCAATCAAGATCTGGAGGAGTTTGCTCGCATTGCTTCCCACGATTTGCGGGCGCCGCTCACCACCACTCGTTGGTTGACGGATCTTCTTTCCTTTCGCCACAGCGGTGAATTGAACGAGGAAGGCCGTAACTGCTTACAACAAATCGCCCGCAGCCTGGAACGCATGGCCGAGCTCGTGGATGCCATTTTGGCGCACGCGCAGGTCGGCCAGACCGCCATTGGCTCTGTCGAGGAAACAGATACCGAAGGGGCCATAGCCATAGCTCTCGAAAATCTCACCGGCGATATTGTCATGTCGAACGCCGCCATTCGACACGAGAACCTGCCTCCCGTTGCCGTCCAGCCGCAAGCCCTTACGCAGCTCTTTCAGAACCTGCTCGGAAATGCGATCAAGTATCGCCGCCCCGGTATTCCACCCGAGATCAGAATCACAGGGCGGCGCGAAAGCACGCGCTGCGTCTTCGCCATAGAAGACAACGGAATTGGAATCGAAGACGAATGGAAAGACAGAATTTTCCTTCCGCTGCAGCGCCGCGCCGAAAAAGAATCCGGCAGCGGTCTGGGACTGGCCACCTGCAAAAAAATTGTGACTCGCGCGGGCGGCGAGATATGGGTAGAATCCAAAGTGGGCGCGGGATCGACATTCTATTTCACCCTTCCTTTGATCGGGATGGGCGATGTTAACTAGTAATTTTACTAGGGCAGGAAAGCCTAATAAAAAGCGGTAGCATTTTTACCGGCTTTTCGCGTCAAGCATACGGAGTATTCAGGAAATGAACGATCAATGCGACTTGCCACAGAACGGAACCGGCCGGCCCAAGCTTCTCTTCGTCGACGACCATCACCTGGTTCTGGATGCACTCGTCTGCATGACTAGTCCCCAGTTTGAGGTGCGTACCGCTGACAGCTTTAAGGGCTTGGAAGAAGGCGTAGCCAACTTCATGCCCGATCTGGCAATCCTCGACGTGCGTATGCCGGACGGCGATGGATATGAAGCGGCGCAGCGCGTCCTGGAACGCCGGCCGGAACAAAAGTTGATGTTCCTCTCGATGCATACCGATTCCAGCTTTGTAAAGCGCGCGCTCGATGTAGGCGCCATGGGCTATGTTTCCAAGCGCGCGCCGATGGACGAATTGCTTACCGCCATTCGCACCGTGCTCAATGGCGATAAATACGTTGGCTCTCAGAAAGAAGATGCCAAAGACGCCTCCTCGCCCGCGGAAACGGCACTGACAGGCCGCCAAATCGAGGTGCTCCGCCTGATTTCACAAGGATGCTCGGCGAAGGAAATCGCGAGCAATCTGAATATCTCGGTGCGTACCGCTGAATTTCATCGCGCCGCGATCATGGACCGCCTTAAATTGCATTCCACTGCCATGATGACGCGCTACGCGGTCGAACACGGCTTGGCCTGAAGAAATTAAAGAACCGCGCACGTAAGTAAGCGGGCAATTTTTTAGCGGCGGGAAGCGCTCGTTAACCTTGTCTTACCGATTACCGGCAGAATAATCGCCGAGGGATAACCTTTCTCATGAAAGACCGTCTGCCGGGCCGTCACCGGTTTTCCCTGTTTCGCGTTCGGCGCCGTGGTGTTCATGTTCCGGTCGAAACGCGGAAAGTTGCTGCTCGATACTTCGAGCCGGATGCGATGCCCGGCCGCGAATACATAGCTCGTAACGCCCATATTCACGCTGATCTGGTACGCTTGATTTTGTTTGACGAAAATTGGCTTGTCGAGTGATAAGCGGTATCGCAGCCTCTGAAGTCCGTCTGTCACCGAAAGCGGCCGACCGTGGCGATCGACATCTACGATCTTCGCGGTAAAGTCCGTATCGTTCGCCGAGGTCGCTACATAAAGAATCGTTCTCACTGCTCCGGTCACCTCTAGATCTTCGGCCAATGGCGCGGAAGTATAGACGAGAACGTCCTTGCGCGCTTCGACGGTGGTCTGATCTAGCGGACCCGGAGGAAGAATCCGCGGCTCGCAACAGATCGATCCGCCCATTGTCGGCACAGGATCTCTTGGATCGTATGTAAACGTATCGGTTTTCGATCGGATGACAGGTTGCCAGCGCAGCATGCCATCGCCGGCCGACGAATTTGCCCGTCCTCCACTCTCGAGATACAACGGCGTATAGCGCGTGCGCGCCAGCGGCCATTCGTGTTCTTCGCGCCAAATATCGGGACCCATTACGAAAATATGAAGTAGCGGGCCGCTAGGGGTGAGGGGAACCTTTTTCATCCATTTATCGAACCAGTCCGCTTCGAGCGCCCGGATGCCAAGGCGCGCCTGCAGGCCGAAGTCGCGCGTCACGAATCGAAAATTCGGGTTATGGGCCCACGGGCCGATCCACGTTTCTATCGTTTTGTGCCGCAGCGCCAGGCGCGAGAATGCGTCTAGATCGCTTTCCGCATAATTATCGAACCAGCCTCCGAAAGAAAGCGTGGGAATCTGTACGCGCTCGATCCGTTCACGAACGCTGATGCGCTTCCAATAATCGTCGAACGAGGGATGCTCGATAGCGGCTCTCCACAGCGGCTGCGGCAGTCCCGTGGCGGCAATATCGCTGGTCCTCACCGGCAAATGGCGAATATAGGACGGCAGTAGCGCCGGGACGCGCGAAGGCGGCGTGAGATTTTCCGCCAGCCACAGTAAACGATGTCCGAGTTTGAGCGCGCCGCCCGTAGAGTAGTACCGGTCTGAATATTCGTCGTCTCCCGAGCACACCGGCGAAATGGCAGCCAGGTGCGGATTCTCTTCGAGCGCCGCCCACCACTGCACCATGCCAAGATATGAGCCGCCCGCCATCGCCACGCGTCCGTTCGACCACGGCTGTTCCGCGATCCAGTCGATCGTGTCATCGCTATCCGGCCCCTCCTGCGCCATATCTCCGAATCGGCCTTGCGAGGCATAGCGGCCGCGCACGTCTTCTATCACCAGCGCATAGCCGCGCCGGACAAAATATCGATAGCTCTGGCTCGCCGGAGACTTGCGGCCATAGGGAGTGCGCACCAGCACCGTCGGCCAGCGGCCCCCGCCTTCGGGGAGAAAGAGATCAGCGGCCAGGCGTACTCCATCGTGCATTGGAACCACAAGGCCAAGCTGTTCCTTAGAGTACGCCCCCACGCACAACATCAACAGAGCCGCGACCGCAAGGGGACGGTTTGCCCGAACGGAGCCATCCCTCATGCCAGCGTCGGCTTCGCGCGAGGCCCGAACAACGCAGTCCCAACCCGTACGATCGTGGCGCCTTCTTCAATCGCCACTTCCAAATCCCCCGACATTCCCATCGACAATTTCTGGAGCCCCACCTGCTTTGCCAGAGCGGCCAGCCGCTGGAAATAAGGACGTGAATGCTCCGGGTCAATGTTCCATGGCGGCATGGTCATCAGGCCAGAAATCGTCAGATGCGGGCAGTGCGATGCCGCCTGGAGCAATCCCGGCACGTCCTCGGGCCGCGCGCCGCTCTTGCTCTCCTCATCGGAAAGCTTGACTTCGAGCAGGACTTCGAGCGCCGTCCCAAGTTCTCCCGCCGCGGCGTCGAGACGGGCCAGCAGCTTGGTGGAATCGGCCGTCTGAACAACCGAAAAAAGCTGGCACGCCAGCCGCGCTTTATTGGATTGCAAATGTCCGATGAAATGATATTTCGCCTCGCGAAGATCGTCGAGTTGTGGCCGCTTCCCGGCGAATTCCTGAATATAATTCTCACCGAATTCCCGCAATCCCGCCGCATAAGCCGCGCGCAGATGATCCGCGGAAAACTTCTTCGAAACCGCGACCAGCGTGATATCCGCGCGCCGCCGTCCGCTCCGCTCAGCCGCTCTCGCAATGCGGCTCTCCACTTTAGCCAGGCGATCCGTGAACTGAGGGTCGTGAAGGGACAAAAGACCATCATAGGATCCATCCGCTGCGCTGGGCAGCCCATACCATCGGCTTAGGCTGGGGGTACCTTGCTATGCTGCGCGCCGGTGCCAACCGGCGTTATAGTTCGTATTCACGCGTTGTTTATGAAAACACACCATCGCTACAAACAATTCGCTCTCTTCTTAACGTCCCTCTCACTCCTCTGCCTTTGCACCGCCGCTTTTAGCCGTGGTCATGAAGGCCGCCTGCCGGGAGCCATCCGCCGCATCATGCTAAAGCCTCGCTATTCCGAGGCCACGTGGGCTCTCCGCGCGGTGGATGTGAAATCGGGCGAAGTGATCTACGATTTCAACTCCCAACATAAGCTGCTCACCGGTTCTGTGCGAAAACTCTACTCGGTGGGCGTCACCCTCAATGAACTCGGCGCGGACTATCGATTCAAAACGCCCGTATTTCGCAACGGGCACGTCGACGCCTCCGGAGATTTGAAAGGCGACCTGATCCTGGTGGCAAAAGGAGACGTCACTATGGGCGGCCGCGAGAACGGAGACGGCACCCTTGCCATCACTGACTTCGACCATTGCGACGCAAATAATCTCGGCAGCGCGATCCTCACCAAACCCGATCCTCTGGAAGGTCTTAACAATTTAGCCGCGCAGGTTGCCGCCTCCGGTATCAGGAAAGTCTCGGGCGAGGTCATCATCGACGATCGCCTCTTCAAACTGTTCAGAGTTCCCAATCAGCTTCTTTTGATCACTCCCATCGTGATCAACGACAATCGCATCGACGTAACAATTCTTCCCGCTCAAGCTGGCGAACCTGCTCAAGTGGAATGGCGTCCCCACACCGCCGCCTTTAACGTCGCCAATAAGGTAATAACCGTCCCCGCCGGGGAAAAAACGGAGGTTACCCTGACTCGATCCGGCCCGCACGAAGGAATTGTGAGCGGGCAAATTGCCGCGGACTTCACTCCGCCTCTGCCGGGCGTGAAGGACCTGGTCCAAACCTTCCGCGTCGACGATCCGGACCCCGCCGCCTTTCAGGACCCCGCTGCATTTGCCCGTACCGCTTTTATCGAGGCCTTGCACAGGGCCGGCGTAACGGTGAACGCTAGGCTTGTGGCTCCGAATCCCTCAGGCAACCTTCCGTCGTCGGCTTCTTATCGTCCTAGTACTCAGGTTGCTGAATTAGTTTCCGCTCCTTATGCGCAGTATGCAAAACTCATTCTGAAGGTAAGTCACAATCTTGGGGCCAATCTAAGCCTGATGCTATTCGGGCTCGCTAGTGGCGTAAACACAATGCAGGACGCCCTTTCCATGGAGGCCGCCACGTTGGTCGACCAGTACGGATTGCATGGCAATGGATTTGACTTTCCAACCAACGGAAGCGGCAGCCCGGATAGCCGTGCCTCGGCCGCAACAACGGTGCAATTACTCATTTCGCTAACCCGCCGGACAACCTTTCCTTTCTACTTTGATTCTCTTCCCATCCTGGGCGTGGATGGTTCTCTTGCGGAAATTGGGATCGACAGCCCGGCCCGCGGAAAAGTATTCGCCAAAACCGGAACATTTCTCGACGACGGCAAGATCAAGGCTCAGGTTCTCGCCGGCTACATCCACACTCGCAGCGGCCGGCATCTGGCCTATGCGCTCTTCGTGAACGATGCCGGCGAAATCTCCGATATCGCCGATGTCATTGGCGTGATACAGGACGAAGGCGATATATCGGCAATAATTCAGCAATTGAATTGAGAGGAAGATGTTAATGCATAGCATCCGACACCGTGTGTATGCTCTGGCTGTTTCCATGCCGCTGTTGTGCTCGGCAATAAAACCGCAAAGCGCGCAACATCGTCCCGATCCGGCGAGCGTCCCCTCTGGAATTAAGGCCATCCTGGAGCAGCCGCGCTACAAAAATGCCATTTGGGCCTACGCGTCCTCGATACTCTGGCACGACAATTAATGGCATGTTCACGATGAAAACACCAGCAAATTTTGTTACCCTCGTGGCGCACGCAATGATGCGTGCCGCGTCGAGACTCATCCCGACGCCTCCGGTCCTGTCATATAACTAACTACCTCATTCGCATCCCCAAATGAAAAACCGCCGTCATTACAAACTGCTTTTTACTTTTCTAAGTTCGATCTCGCTGCTGCTTGCTGAACCGCCAGGCAAACGAAATCGCCCGATCGAGCCGGTAATAAAGCAACTGGAAACTTATATCCAGAACGGCATGGAAAAGACCGGTGTCCCCGGCGTCGCAGTGGCCGTCGTTTACCGGGACAAGGTCGTTTATCTGGAAGGGTTTGGCATTCGCAAAGCCGGTTCGGATAAGCCGGTAAATGACCGCACCGTTTTCCAACTGGCATCTCTGTCAAAGCCGATTGCGTCCACGATAATAGCCGCTCTCGTCGGCAATCACGACGTGGATTGGGACGACAGAATTGTCGATCTGGACAGAGGGTTCGAATTATCCGATCCGAATGTTACCCAGCATTTGACCATACGCGATCTCCTGTCTCACCGCAGTGGTTTGCCTACTTCTGCCGGTGATGCCCTCGAAGATCTCGGATTCTCGCGCCCGGAAATACTGCATCAAATGCGCTTAATACCCCTGGTCGGGCCGTTTCGACACAGCTATCACTACAGTAATTTTGGCTTCACTGAAGGCGCCATCGCCGCCTCGAAAAAAGTGGGTGAGCGCTGGGAGGATCTGGCCAAAAAGCGCCTTTTTAAGCCGCTGGGCATGGCCTCCACGAGTTATCGCTATTCCGACTACAAAGACACGCAGAACAAAGCGGCCATCCACGTCATCGTGGACGGAAAAGCCGTTGCTCGCTATCATCGCGATCCGGACGCCGAGGCTCCCGCCGGATCCGCCAGTTCCTCCGTGCGGGACCTTGCGCAATGGCTGCGCCTGCAATTGAACGACGGTAGAGTAGACGGCCAATACATCGTGGCCGCCGACGCCCTAAACGAGACGCGCTCGCCTCAGAGTCAGAGAGGCGTCGACCGGAATGGAAAACCGTTGTATTACGGGCTCGGCTGGAATATAGATCACGATGCTGCAGGCAACCTGATCCTCGGTCATAGCGGTGCGTTCTTCGTGGGAGCTGGTACAACGGTCAAATTCTCACCGTCTCAGCAGCTCGGGATCGTCGTGCTGACCAACGCCATGCCGACAGGCTTGGCCGAAGCGGCCGCCAACACTTTTTTCGACCTGTATAACTACGGCGCGCCGGCGCAAGATTGGCTCACGATTTTCGGAAACGCTTTCAAGGAAGACATTGAGGCCGGCAACAACGCGACCACGGACTATTCCAAACTGCCTTCTCCGTCTTCGCCGGTACCCGCCAAACAACTTTCGGCTTATGTGGGAACTTACAGCAACAGCTACTACGGACAAATTGAAATTAGTGAGCATCGCGGAGCGTTGTGGATGCGCTTCCCCGACACCGGCGCGCTATACACACTCGCCCACTGGGATGCGGATACCTTCACTTACCGGTTCGAAGCCGAGCAGGGAATTGGCACGCGCGGTGTCGTCTTCGCCTTCAACGGCGTGCCCAGCGTTCTGGTCGAGAACCTGGCGCTCGAAGGAAATGGCGTCTTTGTACGAAATGAGTGACAATCCCCAATGATTCACAAGCAACTGCTTCGTACGCAAGCCTCTTTTTTGTTCCGGATCGGGATCCTTGGAGGCATATTAGCTCCATTCCTTGTAGCGCAGGTCGAAAACAGCCCCGCTATTCTCGATTCCAAGGAATTCATCACCAATCCATCGCTCCTGGCGCATGCGCGGCAAATCGTCCTGGTCGATAACGACCGGAATCCGTTCGAAGAACCGGTGATTCGCTATCAATTGGAGGAAGGCGCTCACGATTTCTGCCTAAGTGGGACGCGCACCAATCTCACAGATTTGGTCCTCAAAGGCATGTTGGGGGACAAGGTTTTCAAACTGCCTGCGTACGAACGCTGCAGCAGAGTCGAACTGCCTGGCGGAATCTATGAACTGCATTTTGCACGTTCCGGCAAACATCGGCCCGGACCGGACCGAAGCATTCGGCTTCAGGTAGATCCGCCGAGTCCACCGATCGTCGACACGAACGGTGATCCAGTCAGCGGCTGGTGGGCCGCGCAGAACGATCCCGCAGAAGATACAAAGCATAGGATGGGACGCTTGCGCGCCCAGACGCCATTCAAGGATTTATTCAATAATCCATACCTTTACGCTCCATTTGTCGTCGACTTTAGTTCCCGGCAAATCGACGAGTTTTCGCTCTTTCAGATGCGTCGGAACCCGCCTCGACCCGTCATCCTGGGAGTGCCAAGCGCGGGAGAAACGACGGCATGGACGGGCAACGAAGTTGTGGGTCATCCAGACGTGCAGGGCTTGTACGTGGTGAACGACCGCGCCGGTTGCATTCCCTTTTGCGACAATCAGTTGCTCTATATCAGGGACTTGGGCAATCAGAGGTTTCAAATTTTACAACAGGATGCTCGTCCTTACTATCAGATAGATCAAAGTGGCGACAATTCTCAATTGGGTTGGAATTCCCCAACGCCTCCGGGACCACAAAATTTTGAATTACTGTTCCGCTTCTTTCCCGATGGAAGTCAGATAGCGGATCTAAGCCCCGGACAGACGGCGCTCTTCCAAAGCTGCGGCTACCAAGGCAAAGCTGCGATTTTCGCTCCCGGCGAATTTGCGTTAAAAGCCTACGACACCCCCACGATCACGATTGACAATTCAGCAAAATCCGTCCGGCTCGGGAACAATACAGCAATGGAATGGGTTTCACCATCCTCGCAGCTTACAGCCATCGTCGCCGATACCGCCTGCCTTCCCGCACGCTCTCCGGCCCCCAGCGGCAACGATTTTGAAGTTCTTCCGCTCGATACCCTTCTCCCGGATTCGTCAAGAGCAGCAGCTCTCGACAAAAAATGTATCAATTGCAAACTTCGAGGCATTAACCTGGCCAACCTGGATTTAGACGGCTGGGATTTTTCTGGAGCGGATCTTTCCGGCGCCACTCTGACCCATGTCCAACTCCGCAATACCAAGCTTGATGGAGCGGTTCTCACTGGAACAAAATTCTCGTGCATCGATGTTTCCGGCGCAGACCAAGACCATCCCGCCGACTTGACGTCAATGGACTTTACGAAATTTCAGTGGGTTTCCACCGATGGATGTAAGAGTAACTTCAGCTACACGCTGCTCTCGATTGCTAAGCTTCCGCCGGCATCGTGGAAATATCTGAATCTTTCGTACGCTACGTTCGTGGACGCCAAAGGTCAGCAATTGTCTAGCCAAGCGCACCCGCTCGATCTCAGCGGCACGACATTGACCGGCGTGTCGCTCCAGGGCGCCATTCTCGATTACGCCACTGGGTTGGCCTGCCACGACACTGGTCCGCCCTGCCCCGATTTGTCCCAAGCCGTCCTGAGCGGCGCCAGCCTGCGGCATGTGGACTTGAGCAACGCCCTGTTAAACGGCGCCCAACTGAACAATGCAAACCTCGATAACGCCAATCTAAGCGAAGCGCACCTCATTAAGCCGTCGCCGGGTGGAGCCGCGGCTAACCTTCAGGGCGCCTTTCTCAGGAATGTCAACCTGTCGAAGGGAAAGCTCAGCGGAGCCAAGTTCACAAATGCTAATTTTTACAGCTCTCTTGAAGTCGGGAGCGGACTGTGCCTTCCCGATCCGAACACAGGATTTACCAATGGATGCGCCACCGCTTCGCATGCGACCATGGACCTCACGAGTTTCAACGGCGCTTATCTGTTCGGTGTCGATTTCACCGGCGCCACGGCCCAAGGCGTCAATTTCGGAAACTCATTCCTGACCGGAGCCAATTTTGCGGGCGCCACTCTGTCGGCTGACCCGTCCGGCTCGGATACCGGCTTCTCCGGAGCATTTTTGCAGGGAACGAATCTGAAGGGCGTGATACTTCAGAATGGCATTTCACTAGAGAATGCATTCGTCGATTTTGCTGCGGCCGGTAACGTCATTTCTCTAAAATTAAGCGGCGAGCACACCACTTTCCCAGGTTATTGGAATACACCCGGCGAACCAGTTTGTGCGCAAATGGTTTATACCCAGCCAACCACTGTGCCGCAAACAGATAGAAACGTGACTTGTCCCGATGAATCCCGGTATCTGGCTGGTTGCGGCGCTGCAAATCCTGATGGGAGTAATTTGCATTGGAAGAGCCCGGTCGATATTAGTTCGTTTGCGTCTTATCAATCCAATTCCACTTACACGCCGGCTTCCAGCCAACCGATTTGCCAATACGACCCGAAATGGATTCCCCTTGGTTCTTCGCTGCCCGGACAGAATCCTGCATCACGCCATAGACCTGGACGAGGAAAACGACCGTGAAAAACACACCTGGCTTCAAGCGCGAACAGCCTTCGCGGCGAGCTTTTGCAGGTTCCGCCGTCGGCGCCGGAGCCATGCTCGCACTCGCGCCGCCGCTCGACGCTGCCATTAGCCGCCATAGAGAAATGCGTACCCTGTTCTTCAACCTCTCGCATGAAGACTACGCTGGCCACACGTACTACCTCGTGATCGCTCGGCATCGCTACGCCCTTAGCCCGGTCTATGCGGCCCATCCCGCGCTCGCAAAAGCGCGGCGCACGAATAGCGTGCTTGCGAAAGTCCCCGATAGCGCGATTACTCACGTCGTCGAAAACATCCTTGTGCCCAACGCCGTCCATCTCGCGTACACCATCAAGGATCCGGACATATCAACCGGGACCTGGGGAATGTCTTCCGTCTACCTCATACCGCCGAAAAACAGCTTCGTTCATGCCTATAACGCTATACGTAAAGAGCTGCGGTTCGCGTCGGAACTGCCGCTCTCCGCCAAGCGCAAAAAATATGGGCTATTGCCGGCACTGAGTCTACAGGACCTTCTGGATGAACAGGATCTGCTGGATACCACCGATTGGGCCACCGCCATGGTGAATCTCCATCCGGAGATGCTGAGTGCAGAACCGAACTCAGCCGCCTTCATTCAAGCGAACTATATTCAGGGAAAACCGGCGACGTTCCAACTGTCCGAGATCTTAGGCAGTCAGGGTACTGCCACGCGGCAGGAATCTCCGGGCCACGATAACCCACAAGGCTGGGCCACGCTCGTTCCCTACACCGATGAAGACGGCGTCACACCTCTCAAGAACACAACGGGCAACAACAAAGGCCTGATTCTCTACGATGCAAAATGGCAGCCGGCAACCGTCGCCCCATTCGTAGCGGCTGCCATGAAACCGGCGCTACGCTCTGTTAAAGACGATGCCTCGTTGGGCGCCGATATAACTGCCGGCCGCGCCAATCTGAGTTCGAACGATCTGACCGGTACGTTGTGGTATCGGAAAGACGGTGTTGCAAGCCTCGACCAAAGTTCCGAAGCCCCACTGCCATCGGATGATGTGAAATACACGCTCACAAATGTAACTCCGAACTACAACGGATACAGCCTGACGGCTACTGTAACACCGGACAATAAGGTCACCCTCAATTTCACGAATTGGTATCTGCGCTGGCTTGGTGTATACATTCAGTTCTATAAGGACGATCAACCTGGCGAAACGCCCATAGAGGCGTCGCAGATACCGAATGTAAGTCAGCTACCGGGCCTGGATCAAAAGTACGCAGTATTCTTGGGAATACTGACGCCCGAATTCACCATTTACGGAATTCCGATATCGGATTCCAAACTAACTGTCACCTTTCCGTTTCCCACCGGCATCGCGCAACGCGCGGTAATTCTTGCGAGTGGATTAGGAGTCGGCTCGCAGACCTTTCCGGGAACCGAACACATCGGAATCGTAAATACCGTAATCTTCAACCTGTTCGCCCCGGCACTGTTGTTAGGTTTGGGGCTAGGCGCTGCAAATGACTTGTTTTCTAAGGAAGTGGTAATTAAAGCGCTGTTCATCAACGGCTTTCTTGTCGAATTCTTTGCTTTGTTCTCAGGTGCAACTCAGGATCAGTTGGGGATTATATTCTGGCGGCTCTTCGTCCGAGGAGCATTGTCAAAGCCTGCCGTCACCGAATTTTTAGGACTTATGACGGCATTTCTCGAGGAACAAGAGGTTCTGGAAGCCGTTGAGGATGCCATACCGATCGTTGGCGAAATTCTTCAGGCGCTTGGCGCAGCCGGTACGGCGGCCGAGCTGCTTGAGACAACCACCGAGACGCTGCTATCGCCCTGGACGTATCAGTACACTTTGATCGGCAGGTACGATCTGAGTCTTACTATTAAGCACGATCCTACGGATCCGAATGGATTCCCGGCTTCCGCCGCGACGTACACAGTAGCGGCTATCTTCGATGGCGGCACACCGCACACACAGACCCTGTCACTGCAAAATAACAAGGACCCGAAAGCGCCGATAACCGTGACATTCCCGGGTGTGCCTTTGGGCGGAATGGTCACACTTACAGTGGGATTTTACGAGCCAAATGGTACGCAGGTCGGCCATGGGACCATCGGTCCCGTCCCCAATATGCCGCCACAGCCCGGTACACCGCCTCCGGCCATTACCATCACCCAATTGCCCGTGCCTTTGCTCCCTTGTACGGTCTACACGCATAACCAAAAGACTGCCTTGAATACGCAAAGCGAGCACCGCTGGGTCCCCGGTCCCCCTCCTGCGGCCCCCTCTAGTCCTTCCGCCTGCGATCCGAATCCGGGCAACATCTGCCAATTCCGCGACATCACTTACAACTCGAGCATGGGCTACATCGGTTATGGATGGCAGTCTTATAGCAATTCGGACTGTGACTCTGGCGCCTCGGGACAGCTCGACCAGATGACGAATATCCCCGGTGTAAATGATGCGAGCGGAAATGCGCAGAGCGGTTACGCCGCTATGCCTTGCGCACTCGACGGCCCCGCCACGCTCGTGTACGATCCGCTCGGCCGGACATCCATGAACTATTACCTGGACACGAGCAGTCCGTTGAACGTCCTGCGGCAAGTGCAGCTCAACCCGCCGAAATTTTCCGATCCGCGTGATCACCAAGCCTGGGGCGTATTCAATCTGCCGCCCGACGATTTGCTGTTGCATCCCGCCGGCACGATCATCACAATCAACACGGCGCTCAGCCGAATGGAATCGCTCAAGCTGCCGGCAACCCCAGTCTCCGATAGAGAGGCCGCCGTAAGCCTGCTCGCGAATCTACATGCCGGCCAGGGCAAGCGTCCGGGATTGTTGAATGGTCCTACGGCCGCTACCATCACCTCCGATGGCGTAATTCTCATTCTCGAAGCCGGGAACAATCGTATTCACGCTGTGGATGCATCTGGCAATCCCATTCGCCATTTCTCTAACCAGTCGGAGCCTTATTTTCTGGAGTTCAGTGCAACGGGCGGCGCCGATACTCAATATCTGGACATCGCTGTCGAATTTAGCGGTTTTATTTATGTGCTCTCTTCCGCTAATTCGGTGTACCGTCTGGATATTTACAAGCCCGACCAAAGCGGAACGGCCCCGTTTTGCACCACTATGGGAGTCAACGCGGCCAAGGTGACGGTGGACTACTGGCGCAACGTCTATTCGCTCAATTACGAAGTCCTTATGGTGAACAACGCGCTTCCACCAAGCGGTATTACTGAGCCCTCGATCAGCCAGTGGGTTCCAGAGACGCCGCCATCTTGTACGAGCGTCGCCTTGTTCCCGTCTCTCGGGCGGAGAGACATAGCGAAACGGCGGTTGCTGCGCCGCCGGGATTTATGGAGAGCACACCTGCCCTCCTGATTCCGAAGCATGAACGCGTCAAACCGCGCCGTTCTTTAGGACTACGCAATTTGCCGAGCTGAGCCGCGCACGAAGTAAGCGGTTGGCACATGCGAACGAACTCTCTTTGCGCTCCGTCGCAGGAGTTTACAAAACGGGTCACAAAAAACGAAAATATTTTTATCCCGTTCTGGGGCCAGCACTTAACCCGTCTGGAGCAACTGCCGCGAGCCATCTTTTTTGGCCCTCCGTGCTATTGTCAGGCAGGCTCGCTGAGCTGAAAGCTATTCGCTGCCGCTGATAGCTTCCAACTCTGCGGGCCATTTTTATTTCCAGGAGCCCTAACGTAATGACTGCTCGATCCATTCGCCGCGCTATGGAACGCAAAGCCAAAAAGCTCGAAAAGAAGCGCCTCGAGGCTGAAACACTTTCCGAGGCCCCCCTGCTCGCCAATCAGGCCAACGCATTGGATGAGGCCGCGATTCTCAGCGAGCCGAAAACTCAAAAAACGCCGTCAACGGGTCCACGCACCGAAGAAGGACGAGCCAAATCGTCTCTGATTGCTGTGAAAACAGCATTAACCGGCCGCACAGTTCTGCTGCCCTCCGACGACACCGCCGAATACGAACGTCACCTGGCCGCCTACGTCGAAGAATTCGCGCCCGTGGGCCTGCTGGAAACGAATCTCGTACAATCCATCGCCGATACCGACTGCCGTCTGCGCCGCATCCCCGCGCTCGAGTCGGCTCTCTTCGCCAAGGGTCGCATCGAATTCGCCGATCTATTCAACGAACAGGACCTCGCCTCCCGCCCGCATCTGATCGACGCCCACACCTTCCTTACCTACGAAAAGCAAATCCGCAATCTGCAACTCCAGGAGGCCCGCCTAGCCCGCCGCCGCGAAAAGGAAATCGCCGAGCTGCGAAAGCTCCAATCGGAGCGTATCCAGAAGGAGCAACAGGAGATCCCCGCAAATGGCTTCGTTTTTTCAACTCCAGAAATCGGACAAGTGATGCTGCCCCAGAACTGCAACCATGTGCCGGCGCCCCTGACCGCGGCTCCTGACTTCTGTCTTATAACTTCTGTCTCCTGACTTTTAACTCCTAGCTCTTGACTCCTCAAAACAGTAGCTTTAGCGCAAACTGAATCTGCCGCGCCGGAAACGTGCTGCGGATCGTCCCGAACGCCGCGTCGGAAATATTGGAATTCGGAATCGCAAAATTCGTGTGGTTCAGCACGTTGAAAAACTCGGACCGGAACTGCAGGCGCACGCGTTCGGTAATGCTGAAGCTCTTATTGACGCCTAAGTCCCATTGCCAGAAGCTCGGCCCCCGGAATGCATTGCGGCCGGCATTCCCAAACGGCGCGTTGGCGGGCGGCACGGAAAATGTATAGCCGCCATAGTAGTGATTGATGGTGTCCGAAACGCCCGACGGATTGACAACAACGTTGGGCCGCATAATCGCTTCCCCGCGATAATCCGGAATCCGGCCGGTGACATCGTTGGCGCCCACCGGCGTATACGAAACATCGAGCGGAGTCCCGCTATTAGCGGTATTGATGGTATTGATCTGCCAGCCGCCGAGCACCGCGTCATATACCCGATTCCAATTTGCGCCGTACTTGCGCCCGCGGCCGAAAGGCAAATCGAACACCAGGCTTGTCGTATTG
>Ga0157369_10003793_pt1 | contig 17958 bp, 9 predicted proteins | sample C25metaG_FD_113461 | JGI IMG/M metagenome (GOLD analysis project Ga0157369, IMG submission 113461) | Corn rhizosphere microbial communities from Kellogg Biological Station, Michigan, USA - C2-5 metaG | ecosystem: Host-associated > Plants > Roots > Rhizosphere > Soil | place: USA: Michigan... | reverse complement strand
TCGCGCTTTAGCTCTTTGTTTGGGCATGATCTTTTCGGAAAACCGCTTCACACTTTTCCGGATCATGCCTTAGTGATCGCTGAACGCCGTCCCGGAAACGACCGGCTTCAGCGCGGTTAAATCGCAGCGCCAGCGGCCATTCTCGGTCTTCTGAAACGCGAAGGATTTCTCGATCCGGATGCGTTGCGTCACCCCAAAGCTGTCCCTGTTGCCCGGCTGCGACGGACCCGGCTTGCCCGCTCTTATGTCCCAGCATGTGCCGGTGCAGTTCGATGCAACCGGGCTGCACACCGCGAAGGGAGCGAGCACGACCATCTCGACCTCGGCCGTCACCAGCGCGCTCTGGTCGGTCACCTGCGTGTCGGAGTCGAAGACGCGCCTGACTCGCAGGAAATTGCCGCAGGCGTTGGCCGTATGGATCCGCGTGATGCAAAGATCGACCGCGTCCGCGTTCGGGCGCGACGCCGAAAGAATCCGCAGGAACACGCGCTTCGGATCGCCGTTGGCGGCGAGCATCCCGGCCGTCATCTCCTTCAGGTAATTTTCAAGGCAATCTTGCGACGACGAGAGTTCCGTCAGCGGTACGTTGTCCTTGCCGGCCAGCCTGCATCGGCGATCGCGGTCCCTGATCCATCTGGCGTATTCGGCAGCTGCGTCCCTGGCCTCGTCGTCCTTCAACTTGCCGATCAGCTCGCTCACCAGCCTGTTGAGCTCGCTTTCGGCCTCGGCCAGCGACGGTTCGCTGCAGATCAGCGTGCCGGCCGCGGTACTGGCGGCCAGGCAGTCGAAATTCGGATTGCGCAGGATCGCGATCCGCTCTTCCGTTTCCTTCGACAGACAGGCCACGATCGGTTCGATATCCTCGGACCGAATTGGGTCGTTGCCGAAGATGCCGCAGCTCAGGTTGCGGTCCCGCAGCCATTGCGCGTTCTCTTCAATCGCCGGCAGGCGGTCGGGAATGCGATCCAACCGCTCCTGAATGGCGCTCGCAAGCTTTGCCCCGACCGCGATCAGCTCGGGGTCGGCACAGAACAATTGATTGGCCGGCCTCTTGTGCGTCTCGCAATGATTCCCGGCGAATAGCGGCAGCTTTTCGCTGATCGGATTGCCCGCGCTCGACGAGTTGTTCGAGGCGTTCTGGGCCAACGCGGGATACGCAAGGGCGAGTTGCATCGCAATGACCGCCAGCCAGATCGCCCGCATCGAAAAAGCCCCACCCGCAAAAGCCAAATTCAAAACAGTCGCCATGCTAGCGGCTCGCGCCGCGCAGCGAAAGCAGTCAGATGGAAATCGTTTTTGCCGCGCTGCAATGTTAGTTGGAGGCCGCGATCTGGCCGGGCTCGGCATTGAGCGCGGTGACCGGCGCCGCGTCGCGTTCCGACATGCTCGCCAGCAGCGGCGTGTCGGAATATTTCATCACGGCGGTGTCGTCGATGACGAACAGCGGCCGATAGTTGCGGATGTAGGTGTCCTCGATCATCGCCATTCGCCGGTTATCGAGCATCAGCCAATGGCCGTCCAGCCGCACGGAGGCGACCGCATGGCCCTCATGACGAATGGTGTCGATCATGACGACGATGCGCAGATCTTCCGCCGCGATACCGGCCATGCGCAGCGCAACATATTTCGCGATCGCATAATCCTCGCAATCGCCGGCGCCCCGGTAGAAAGTCACGAGTGGCGAGTTCCAGACGTCGATCTCGCCGTACTGGACGAGATCTTCCGCCGCGCGGATCGAAAGATTGATCGCGCGGTTGATCTCGCCGATGCGGGCGCGGCCTTCGCGTTGCCGGCCGCTGTCGACGATCGAGAGGAACTTCAGCGCGGCATCGGAAGCGCAGCGCTCGCGATCGCCGTCGCACAGCGCAAGCTGCACCCGTTCGTCCTCGAGCTTGTGCGCGACGCCGAGCCATTTGGCCCGCAAGCCGCCGCCATCGACGGGCGAGGCGGCAAGCCCGAATGGTTCGCCCGAATCGATCGAAAGGTTCAGGCTCGCGGGAACCGCCAGCGGCTGTGCCAGCCCGGCCGGTCCGAACCAGGCGATGCCGCAAGCGAGCAACGCCGCACGCCACGCGCGCGCGTGAGTGAAAAGCCGCATCTGACGCCCCATGTCCGGGCATCGGCAAGGCTTTTTGCCTTCAACTGCGTGCCCGGATCGTTTCGCGGGCGATCTTCGGAGGCGGGGCTTTTCTTCCTGTTAAAACCGGCCCGGAAGGCCGGAATCCGGCCGGAAAGCGGAAAACAGGCTGAAATCCGTCTGGCCGGCTTCGTGACAATTTTAGGGATCGGCGACCGTGGCCCAACCGGCACAGGGGCCGTAAAAGTTGCAACACTTCAGGCAGAAGTTGAGCCCGTGCTGAATTTCCGGCAATTATGGCTAATTCGTTAAAATCTGACGATTTTGTTGTCTAACTCACAGTATTAATGCGGAAGCTGGCGAAGTATGCTGCAAACGAATGCAGGTAGAAGTTATTTTATGTATCGTATTTCATATTAATACTTGATAATACATAATATGTCTACAAAAATTGAATAAGATACTATGAGATACTTTACAATACCGCGAGATATACTATAGCGACTTCCCGATTTGACTGAAAAATGTACAATTTCTTGCCGCCCAGACCTGCCGTCACACAAGCAAGAGATGGTTTCGCGCAGCACGTTCCAATGGTATGGACGCGCAGAGCCTTGATTATTCAATAGTTATTAACCATTTGCGGTGGCGCTTTGAATTACGCTGGCAAATTTGACGCCACGCTTCCATCTGAAGGCCCGGCTACGCATTCCCACGCGTACGTCAATATCGATTCCTCGCAGACTCATGCGCCCGCCGACGCGGTCATTGTTCCCGACGCCCAGCTTCTGTTCCACGCGGATTACACGCGGTCGGGAACCGACCTGGTCCTGACCAGGGACGACCAAAGTTTCGTCCTGCACGATTACTTCCAAGGCGAGAAGCGTGCGCCGATCGCGTCCCGCGACGGCGCGCACCTGACCTCCGACATCGTCAAGGCCCTGGTCGGCGAAGTCCACGTCGCGCAGGCCGGCAACAATCCGGCCGCTAGCCAGGTGATCGGCCACGTCACCAAGCTCCAGGGCGGTGCGACCGTCATCCGCAACGGCGTCTCGATCATCCTGAACATGGGCGACAACGTCGAGAAGGGCGACGTGGTGCAGTCCGCTGCGAACTCGACGGTCGGCATCACCTTCATCGACGGCACCGTGTTCGGCCTGTCCTCGAACGCGAGGATGGTGCTGAACGAGATGGTCTACGACCCGAACGGGTCGAACAATTCCTCGCTGCTCAGCCTGGTGGCCGGCACCATCACCTTCGTCGCCGGCGAGACCGCCAAGCATGGCGACATGAAGATCGACACGCCGGTCGCGACCATGGGCATCCGCGGCACCGCGGTGCTGGTCGAGATCGACTTCTCGACCCCCGGCCAGGGCGGCGCGCCGAACGCGAGCTTCCAGGTGCTGGTCGAGCCGGACGGCACCACCGGCTCCTACATCCTGTTCGACAAGACCACGCTGCAGCCGATCGCGATCGTCAATCAGGCGGGGCAGCAGCTCAACATCAACAACGGCATCATCAGCCAGACCACGACGCCGCTGTCGCCCGAGATTCAAAAGCTGATCACCGACGTCTTCCAGCAGAAGTTCACGGACAATACGAACTCCAATACCAAGACAAATTTTGCATTCACCGACTCCATCGTTCCGGTCAGCCACGGCCTGGTCTTCAAGCTGGCGGACGGCACCACCGCAACCCAGATCCTGGTGAACGTCGGCGCCGGCAGTCCGAACACGACCCCCGGCCTGCTCGGCAACCCGGTGAACCATGTCCCCGGGACGTTGACGCTCCAGAGCCTCGGCCTCACGGGAACGGTGCAGACCGGCTTTCTGACCGCGGAACTGGCCGGGAAGACCGGCGACGTCTTCGATTTAGCGCATGTCGGCGGCACCTTCCATTTCCAGGACGTCAATGTTGGCGATCGGCCGTTCGTGACGGCGGATTTCACGTCCGTGGCCTACACCAACGCCAATGGCACGTTCACCATCGCCAACGGCCAGGCGTCGGCGCCCGGCCTGTCCGCGCTGCAGTTTACCGATATTGCGACGACCGCAATCAAGCTCTTCCTGGTGCCGGGGGCGAACAACGCCAACAATGGCGACGTGACCTGGGTTTACGCGCTTCGCGACAACGCGTTCGACTTCCTCGCCGCCGGCGAGACGCTCACCTTCACCTATCGCGTCACGGTCAACAGCAATTTCCTGCCGGCCCCGGAAACACAGGGCCTCGACGTCACGATCACGATCACCGGCGCCAACGACAAGCCCGTCATCACCACCGGCACGCAAGAGATCGACTTCAAGGCCGGCACGACGACGCCCGGCGGCGATTTGCCGACGCAGGATCCGACCTCGGGGACGCTCGCCTTCACCGACGTCGACCTCACCGACAAGCACACGGTGTCGGCCAAGCTGACCGGCGCCGTGATGTCGAACGGCGGTACCATTCCGCCGCTTCCGGAAAGCCTGTTCGAAACCGCGCTGACGGCCTCGATCGGAATCGACTCGACCGGCACCGGCAACGGTGTCATCAACTGGCATTTCGCCGATCTGCCGGTTTATGTCGCGGACTTCATCCCGAAGGGACAGAAGGTCACGCTGACCTATACCGTCACCGTGACGGACGCGCACGGCGCGACCTCCGAGCAGACGATCACCGTCGTCATTGGTGGCGAGAATGACGCGGCAGAGGTCTGGATTCACACCACGACCGACGGCCACGATAACCTTTGGACGACCGGGCAGAACTGGGAAACCGGAACCGCGCCGGTCGCGACCGACGACGTCATCATCATCACCGACCAGTTGCATCCGAACACGCCGGCCTATCCGGTGCTGATCGACGGCGAGACCGCAGCGGTCGCCAAATCGGTGACGATGAACGATTTCCAGGAGCACTCGGAAGATTCCGCCCACGTGCCGCCGGAACTGGATGTTGCGTGCGGCGCCTCGCTGACCATCGGCGCGGGCGGCTTGTCCGTTGCTGCCGACGCCATCGTCAACAACAAGGGCACGGTCACGATCGGTGGAAAGGCCGAGTTCGTCGACGACAGCGTGCTGAAGAACTACGGAACGCTCACCCTGCAACAGGGCGGAGACTTCAAGGATTCCGCCAGCATCGCCAATTACACGTCAGGCACGATCGAGGTCGCGGGCGGCACACTCAATGTTGGCGTCGATGTTGCCAATTCCGGGCATATCACCGTCGATGCCGGCGCGACGATGACCGTCGATGATGCCGCCATCAACGGGGGCACGGTCACGGTGGCCGGATTGCCTGTTGTGCACCTCGACATGGGGATGGGCAGCAGCGGCGGCGACGATAGCACGCTCATTCTGGTGGACGGTGGCGGCGGGGTACCAACCATCATCGGCGACGGCGCGCTGAATCTGCAGGGCACCAGCTCCCTCGAAAACGGCGCACTCGACAACACCGGCCAAGTCAACGTCAGCGGCACCGTCAGTTTCGACAACGAAACCGTCAACAATCTCGGCGGCACGATCACCATCACGGGCACCCTGACGCTCGATGACGGCACGACGATCTTCGACGGCGACCTGGTCAATTCGGGCTTGTTGAAAGTCGAGACCGTCGACGGCGCGGCGCTCGACGGCGTTGCCGTCGACAATGCCAACGGCACGATCGCGGTCGATGACGAGACGTCGCCGGATATCGTCACGCTGTCGCTCGACGATGGTACGACGATCAACAGCGGCAACCTGAGCATCGGCGACGTTGGCGTTCTGGAAGTGTCGGGGGACGGCGCGACGCTGGACGGCGTCAGCGTCGACAATTCCGGCATCGTGCAAGTCGACGCAGGCTCGAAGCTCACGCTGACCTCAACCACGATCGCCTCAGGCACGGTGACGAACAATGGCGAGACCGACCTGACCGGCACGGCGGTGCTGAAGCGGGGCACGCTCAACAATTCCGGCCAGATCAAGGTATCCGGTCTCGGCAATAGTTTTGACGCCGAGACGGTTACCAACAACCTCATCCTGATCAGCATCGCGGGCGAGCTGCTTCTGGAGTCCGGCACCAGCATTTACGGCGGCACGCTGACCAATGCCGGCCTCGTTCATATCGAGGCCAGCGGCGCCACGCTTGACGGCGTCACCGTGAACAACACGGGCACAATTCAGGTCGATGCCAACGGTCCGCCGACGCTGCCGCCAGTCACGCTCACGCTCGATGACGGCGTGTACGTCACCGGCGGACAGCTGAACGTAGGGTCTATCGGCAAGCTGGAAATTTCATCGAAGGCCGGCGCGACGCTTTCGGGCGTTACCGTCGGCGTCGACAGTGCCGGCGTGGTTCAGGTGGACGCAGGCTCGAAGCTCACGCTGAGCGACACGGCCATCAGTGGCGGCACGATCAATGACGGCGGGACGATCGATGTCACCCACGACAGCACCATCGGCGGCGGAGCGACGCTCAACAACGGTGCGGTGACGGTCGAGGCTGCGGCCAAGCTGACCCTGGATGGCGTCACGGTATCGGGCACGACGATCACCGACGGCGGCACCATCGAGCTCGACGACACCGTGAAGTTGACCGGCGGCGCGACGATCCAGGGCCCGTCGGGTGACGAAGCAGGCGCCATCGCGAATTACGGCACGCTGGAAGTCGCAGGAAACGCTACCCTGCTCGATATCGCACTGATCAATGGCGGGGGCGTAGAGGTCGATGGCGGCCAGACCCTGCATTTCGAGAATTCGACCCTCCTCGGCGGAACGCTCGCCATCATCGGTACGCTGGACTCGACGGGTGACAGCAGCATCCTGGCTGCCATCACCAATGACGGCATCATCGAGGTCCAGAACGGTATCCTCACGCTCGCCGGATCGATCTCGGGTACCGGCGCCGTGGTCATCGACGCCGACGCCACGCTGGCCATCGCCGGCATCGACACGCAGACCATTCAATTCGCCGGCGGCGATGCCGAGCTCAAGCTCCTCACCTCCAGCCTGAGTGCAACGATCAAGGGCTTTTCGGCATCCGACAAGATCGATCTCAGCTCGATTCACTACGATCTCGCCACGACGACGGCGACCTTCGACGCCACGACCGGCCTGCTCGCGATCACCGACAGCCTTGGCGATGTCGTCGACCTGCATCTGAGCGGGAACTTCACCGATCTGTATTTCGCGGGCAGCAACGACGGGCATGGCGGGACGTTGATCACGCTCAAGTCCGGCGACGATGCCCCGGTGATCGCGACGGCCGACAGGGCGGAGACGACGACCGTCACCGAGGCCTCGCTGGTCACAGGCTCGCCGCAGTCGAATCCGACGCCGCCTGCCGGCGGCACGATTCACTTCACCGATGTCGATCTGACCGACCGGCCGACCGCCACGATCAGCGGGCAGACGGTCACCTGGACGGACGCCCAGGGTCATCTCATGTCGCTGAACTCGACCCAGGTGGTCGAGTTCGAGCATGCGTTTGCCATTTCGCAGTCGGGCAACAACAGCGGCACGATCGGCTGGACCTATTCGATCATCGACAGCTACCTGGACTTCCTCGGTACGGGGCAGACCCTGACCGTCACCTCGAACATCAAGCTGGACGATCATCACGCCGGCGGCACCGACACCGCGCAGGTCACCGTCACCATCCTCGGCAGCAACGATGTCCCGTCGATCGTAAGCGAGACCAATCCGGCCCTGCAGACGGTCATCCTGTCCGAAACGCCGATCGTGCTGGCTCCGGGCGGCACCACCAATGCGCTCGGCCTGCACACCGAGTCGTTCGATTCCGTTCCGACCGGTTCGACATTCAACAATGGCTCCGGCCACGGCAATTTCTATAGTGACGATCTCGACGCGATATTCTCCGCGTCCGGACGTGCGGGCGTGGTGCAAGGTTCGGCCTCCGGGGTGACGGCCGCCCCGTTCGTCGGGCCGCTCCCGGGCCACGTCGACACGACTCACTATTTGAGTATCGGCGGGGGCGCTTCGGAGACCATTACATTCGACGACGACCAAAATGCATTCGGCCTGTATTGGGGATCGGTCGACACCGCCAACAGCATCAGCTTCTACGAAGGCACGAAACTGGTGGCGACCTACACCGGAGCCGACATCGCGCCGCTTCTTGCCAGCGGCGGGCAATCATCATTCTCATCGAACGGCTATGTCGAGTTCAAGGACCTGGCACCGTTCGACAAGGTCGTGCTGGCCAGCACCGCCAATGCCTTCGAGGTCGACAACATCTCGGCCGGCTATATCGGGGATCACCACATCCAGCTTGCCAATCCGGTCGGCGGCACGTTGACCGTCAGCGATGCCGATGTCGGCGATAATCTGACGGCGACGGTGACCGCCAATGGTGTTGCGAGCTACAACGGCTCGACCAACTTGCCGGCGGGACTGGATGTCTCCTCGCTGATCGATTCGCACGCGATCACGTTCGACAGCGCGACATCAAACGGCGGCACCGAAACCCTGCATTGGACCTACAACCCGGCCAATCCGAACTTCGATTTCCTGGAGCCCGGCGACAGCCTGAGCCTCACCTTCAACGCCCAGGTCACCGACGGTCACGTCACGACCGGCAGTCAGGCGCTGACCGTCAACATCGTCGGCACCGGCGCATCGACGGTGCAGGGCACCGACGGCAACGACGTTTTCGTCAATGTCGGCGGCGGCGTGACGATTTTCGGCCATAACGGCAGCGATACCTTCCAGTTCAAGCCAGGCTTCGGCAATGCAACCATTGGCGATTTCAACGTCAACAGCGACCTGATCAATATCGACAAGTCGTTGTTCGCCAACATCCAGGCCATTCTCGACAGCGCGCATACGGCCGCCAACGGCCTGGACACGGTCATCGCCGACGCCGCACATGACCAGATCACGCTGAAAGGCGTGACGGTGGACCACCTCAAGGCCCAGGATTTCCATCTGGTGTAGCCGTCGCCCGTTCGCTCGAGCCGTTCCGGCAACAGGCCAAAATCAGATGCTTCGCATTTCCCGCCGTGATATTCAGGCGCCATGAAACGTCTCCGGATCTTGCGGCGGTGGTTTGCGCGGAAATTCGGTTTCGCGCGCCTGGCGTGTCTGGTCCTGCTGATCGGTTTCGCCGTCCTGCGCCTGTTCGACCCGGCCCCGGTGGAGGAGCTGCGCGTCCGTACCTTTGATGCCTTCCAGCGCATGGATCCCCGGGTCAAGAAGGCGAGGCCGGTCACTATCGTCGATATCGACGAGAGAAGCCTTGCCGACCCCAGGCTCGGCCAATGGCCATGGCCGCGTACGCGATTGGCGGACATCATCAATAATCTGACCCGGATGGGCGCCGTGGTCATCGCGTTCGACGTCGTATTCCCCGAGCCCGACCGGCTCAATCCCGACATCGTCGCCGACAATTTCCGCGGTCTCGACGAGACAACGCGGGAGAAGTTGCGGACGCTGCCAAGCAATGACCGGATTTTTGCCGATGCCATCCGCAAATCGCGGGTGGTGCTCGGCGAATCCGGGGGGCATGAGGTTCACTCGGACCTCGACAAGGAGCTGCCGGTCACCGGATTTGCCATGCTCGGCGAAGATCCGGACCCATTTATATTCAAGTTCGCGGGGCTGCTGCGTAACGTCAAGGTGCTGGAAGAGGCGGCGGCCGGGCGCGGCCTGTTCACCATCGTGCCGGAGCGCGATGGCATCGTGAGGCGCGTGCCGATGATCATGGATGCGCAGGGCGAGCGCATGCCGGCGCTGAGTTTCGAGGTGCTGCGCATCCTGGGAGGCTCCGGCACCATCATGATCAAGGCGGACAAGTCAGGCATCGACAGCGTGGTCCTGCAGGGCCTTCGGCTGAGAGTGCCGACCGACGGCCTGGCCCGGTTCTGGGTGCATTATGCGCGCAACGATCCCTCGATCTATGTCTCCGCCGTTGACGTGTTGGACGGCCGCGTGCCGTCGGAAATGATCGCGAAGAAACTGGTCCTGATCGGAACGTCGGCGACCGGCATGAACGACATCAAGACGACGCCGGTGTCGCGCGCGATGCCCGGCGTCGAGATTCACGCCCAGGTGCTGGAAAGCGCGCTGACGGGCTCATCGCTGTCGAGGCCGGCGCATGGCGAGGTCTACGAGTTTCTCGCCGCCCTGGTCGCCGGCCTGCTGGTGATCGCCTTCGCTCCGAATCTCGGGCCGGTGACGCTGGTCGGCGTCGGCGCGCTGTTCGCGACCGCGCTGATCGGCACGTCCTCGTATTTCTACCTGCACGACCGCATGTTGATCGACTTCACCTATCCCCTGCTGTCGACCACGGCGATCTATCTGACGCTGATCTTCTCCAGCTTCGTCCGCGAGCAGGCGCAGCGGCGGCAGATCCGTTCGGCCTTCAGCCAGTATCTGTCGCCGGCATTCGTCGAGCAGCTCGCGCAGTCGCCGGAGAAGCTCAAGCTCGGCGGCGAAGAGCGCGAGATGACTATCATGTTCTCGGACATGCGCGGCTTCACCTCGATCTCCGAGACCTACAAGGACAATCCGCAGGGCCTGACCGCGCTGATGAACCGCTTCCTGACGCCGCTGACCAATGCGATCCTGGACCGCAGGGGCACCATCGACAAATACATGGGCGACGCGGTCATGGCGTTCTGGAACGCCCCGCTCGACGACCGGGAGCATCAGCTCAACGCCTGCAACGCCGCCGTCGACATGCTGGAGCGCATCGACGAGCTCAACAGGGTCCGTGAGGAAGAGGCGAGTGAGGAAGGCCACAGCTACGTGCCGCTCAATATCGGCGTCGGCCTCAACACCGGCAATTGCGTGGTCGGCAACATGGGCTCCGACACGCGTTTCAATTATTCCGTGTTCGGCGACAGCGTAAATCTAGCCTCGCGCCTCGAAGGCCAAACCAAGGAATACGGCTTCCCCATCATCGTGGGCTCGAAGACCGCGCTCGCCGTCAAGGATCATTTCGCGATCCTCGAGCTCGACTTCATCATGGTGAAGGGCAAGAAGGAGCCCGAGGTGATCTACGCGATCGCGGGCCGCGAGGACGTCGCGCAGTCCGAGCGATTCCAGCGCCTGCGCAACCTCACCATCGAGATGCTGGCTTGTTATCGCAATCGCGATTGGGATGGCGCGCTGGCGACGATCGAGCGCGGCCGCAAGACCGACGATGCCCGTTCGCTCGAATATCTCTATAACCTCTACGAGGCGCGGATCCGTGAATTCAGGGAGAATCCGCCGCCGGAGGACTGGAACGGCGCCTATCAGCTCCTGACGAAGTAGCGCGAAGTCCCGCGCTTTTCGAGGCAGCGTACCCTGCGATCCCATCGTCGGCGCAACCAAGGGCATTTGGAAATCATCATGGGGTCAAGAAGTCGGATCACTGCAATCGGCGTCGCCCTTGCCTTCGGAATCGTCCTCCTGCCTCCGGGTCTTGGCGTGCCGTCTCCGGCCGCCGCGCAGGCGATCGCGAAACCGGATGCGCTCGCCGCCTACAACAACGCCTTGAGCCAGTTCAAGGCGATCCTGGCCGAGCGGCGCGGCCAGATCGGCGCGAAGCGGCTTCCGAACCTGCCGGGACAGGCGGTCTACCTCGCACGCAACAATGTCATTGGTTCGTACAAGGATCTCACGGACGCCATTCCCTCCAAGATCGGAAGACCCAACAAATTCGGCATCCCGCCGGCCTATTTCGACGCCGACAATGAACCGTTGCTCGACGAGTACCGGAAGCTGTTCGACCTCATGGAGGCGCCGCCGGCGAGCGCGCAGGACTCGCCCACGCCGTTCAAGGACGTGGTCAACCTTGGCACGGCGATCGCGCGCGCCAAGGGCTTGGATGCGGCCAATGCGGAGGTCGCGGGCCGCATCAGCCTGGGGCTGTTCTTTGCCGAGACCAATGGCCGTCAGAACGTCGGCAACGCGCGTTCGAATACCTACAAGGGCAGTTATCAGACGGGACCGTCCGAAGATCAGAATGGCCGCAGGAAATGGGCCGCCATCAAAAATTCGATCGCGGCCTTCGATCCCCAGCTGATCGCGCGCGATGACAAGGAAGAGGCGCGGGTAGGAAGCTCGGATCACCGCTTCAACCACTGGACCGCGGTGCGGGACGGCCTGATGAACGCCCACGCGGAGCTGTTCCTGCAGATCCCCGCGATCGCGAAAACGCTGCCCGATCCGGTCGATCAGATGAAGCTGTTCGAGCTGATCCAGATTGTTCCCAGCCCGACAAGATCGGCAATGAGGTCCGGCAACTTGCTAAATTACCGGGTCTCCGATCCGACCATCATGAAATATCTGCGCAACAACAGCATGTTCGCCTTCGGCCAGGCCGACCGGGCGAAAACATCAGCGACCTTCCGCGAGATCATGGACGCGATGTGGCTCTTCAACGAGAAATTCGAAAAGGCGCGCGCCAAATTCGAGGAGATCAGGGCCGGCAAAGGTTAGGCTGGGGTGCGTTTTGCGGAGCCGCCCTGCGCAAAAGGCGCGCCAAAACGCGCAGGCCATTGGTAATATCAACGGTGAAGCGGCGTGCTACATGGCCATTCCAGGCTCCGGGCACAGCCGCGCGCCGAAGGACAAGGGAGTGAACGCGGCATGACCAGACCAGATCCGAAGCAAGTGAAGGCGATCGCCGATACCGCGGGCGTGCCCGTCGATGCCGACGTCGCCGCCCGCATCGCGGGTTCGATCGGCCCTGCCTTCGACGGTTTCGCGCCGATCTCCGGCACCCTGCCGTTCGACCTGGAGCCGGCGACATTCCTGCTCGCCCAGACCGTGAAGGTCGCGCGATGAGCACCGAACCGGCCTTGATGACGCTGACCGCGGTCGCGAAGGCGATCGCGGACAAGCAGGTCTCCTCGCATGAAGCCACGCGCTCCTGCCTGCACCGCATCGCGCAGTGGCAGCCGAAGCTCAACGCCTTCATGGCGGTCGAGGCGGAAAGCGCGCTGAAGGCGGCTGATGAGGCCGACGCCGCGCTGGCAAAGGGCAAGAATCGCGGACCGCTCCACGGCGTGCCGCTCGCGCACAAGGACATGTATTACGACGCCGGCAAGGTCGTGACCTGCGGCTCCCTGATCCGCCGCGATTTCGTCCCGGCCACGACCTCGACTGCGCTGCAGCGCCTGAAGGACGCCGGCACGGTCCGGCTCGGCTCGCTGCAGATGGTGGAGTTCGCCTATGGCCCGACCGGCCACAATTATCATCACGGCGCCGTCCACAATCCCTGGAAGTCCGGCTACATCACCGGCGGCTCGTCGTCGGGCTCGGGCTCGGCGGTCGCGGCGCGCCTGACCTTTGCCGCGCTCGGCTCGGATACCGGCGGCTCGATCCGCATGCCCGCGCATTTCTGCGGCGTCACCGGGCTGAAGGTGACCTGGGGCCGCGTCAGCCGCGCGGGCGCGATGCCGCTGTCGCAATCGCTCGACACGGTGGGGCCGCTCGCGCGCACCGTGGAGGATTGCGCGCTGCTGCTCGGCCTGATGGCCGGCGCGGATCCCGAGGATTCCACCGCCAGCCTTTCGCCGGTGCCGAATTACATGGCCGCGACCACGGCCTCGCTCAAAGGCCTCAAGATCGGCGTGCCCACGTCGTTCTATGTCGACGAGCTCGATGCCGATGTCGCCAAGGCGCTCGATGAAACCATCGCCGTGCTCAAGCGCGAGGGCGCCGACATCGTCAAGGTCGAACTGCCCGACCAGCGCCAGCTCTCGGCCGCCTGCCAGATCGTGCTCGCGACCGAGGCGGCCGCCTATCACAAGCGCTGGCTGATCGAGCGGCCGCAGGATTACGGTCCGCAGGTGTTGATGCGCCTGCAGAACGGGCTTGCGATTCCCGGCGTGCTCTATCTCGAGGCGATGCGCTGGCGAGGCCCGGCCCTGGCCGCGCATGTCGCGGCGACATCCGATGTCGATGCGGTGCTGGCGCCGGTTGCGCCCGTCGCGGCTCCCACGATCGCCGAAAGCGACGTCGGCAACAGCCCGAACGCCGAAGCCGTGATCCAGCGCCTGACGCGGTTCACCCGACCGATCAACTATCTCGGCCTGCCGTCGCTTTCGATTCCATCCGGCTTCAACCCCAGGGGCCTTCCGATCGGCATGCAGCTCGTCGGTCGCTCCTTCGACGAAGCGACCTTGCTCACCATCGGCGCGGCCTTCCAGCGCGCGACCGATTTCCACGAGAAGGTTCCGGAGCCGGCGTGAATCAGCCGAAAACTGTTGCCACCACGTAACGGTCAGCCACCAAAACTTCGGCGGTGCACGTTGCCGGCTTCGAAACGGTCGTCACACTCTCCCATTATGGATAGGCTTCACAGGCGGGCGGGACGACCGCGCGCGTGAACCGGGGGGAATTTCATGGTCCTGTCCAACGAAGGCATTATCGTCATTCTGTTCGTCGGCCTGGTGGCGGGCTGGCTGGCGGGCAAGATCGTCCGCGGCACGGGCTTTGGCATCATCGGCGACATCCTGGTCGGCATCGCCGGCGCGCTGATCGCGAGCCTGCTGTTTCCAAGGCTCGGCATCCATCTCGGCACCGGTATCGTCTCCGAGATCATCTATTCCGCGATCGGTGCCATCATCCTGCTCCTGATCGTGCGGCTGGTGCGGACCGGCGGGCGGCTGTGATGTCCGTGCGCCAGCGCGGCCTGGCCTGATCCCGCATCTCGCACGGGGCCGTTCCTCCGGCGCGGCCCCCTTTTGCTGCTCCGTTGGACCTCCCGCGGCTTTGGCGGGGCGCGGCGTTTAGGTTAATGTGAGTTCATTGGACGGTTCCGGCCAAAATCGGTATGTTTGCGGTATTGTATGTCATTGGAATCCCCGGATTAATCGGGTTCTCGCCGTCCATTTGAAAGAGATTTGCCAGATGGCAGCCACGCCCGGTGTCCGGCGTTCCGAACTCGGTGATGCGCTGCGGGCTTGCCGCGGCGCGTTTATCGGCGTCGGGCTGATGAGCTGCGTCGTCAACCTGCTCTATCTGACCGGCTCGATCTTCATGCTGGAGATCTATGACCGGGTGCTGCCGAGCCGCAGCGTGCCGACCCTGATCGGCCTGATCATCATCGCCGCCGGCCTGTACATGGCCCAGGGCGTGCTCGACGTGATCAGGAGCCGTATCCTCGGGCGGATCGGCACCGCGCTCGACGAAGCGCTCAATGCGCGGGTGTTCGACACCGTGGTACGGCTGCCGCTGATCGTCGGCGGCCGCGGCGAGGGATTGCAGCCGCTGCGCGACCTCGACAATATCCGCTCGTTCCTGGGCGGCATGGGGCCGAGCGCCTTCTTCGACCTGCCGTGGCTGCCGCTCTATCTCGGAATCTGCTTCGCCTTCCACGTGATGATCGGCGTCACCGCGTTGGTCGGTGCCGTCATCCTGGTGTCGCTCACATTCGTCACCGAATATCTGACGCGCCAGCCCGCGCGCGAGGCAATGGGGCTCGCGGCGCGGCGCAACGATCTCGCCGCCGCCAGCCGTCGCAACGCCGAGGTGATGGTGGCGATGGGAATGGCTGGTCGCCTGACCAGGCGCTGGAGCGAGACCAACGAGAAGTATCTGGAGGGAAACCAGAACGCCAGCGACATCGCCGGCGGCCTCGGCTCGATCGCCAAGGTGCTGCGCATGATGCTGCAGTCGGCGGTGCTCGGCGTCGGCGCCTATCTCGTGATCCACCAGGAGGCGACGGCCGGCATCATCATCGCCGGCTCGATCCTGAGCGCCCGGGCGCTGGCGCCGGTCGATCTCGCGATCGCGCACTGGAAGAGCTTCGTCGCCGCGCGGCAGAGCTGGCATCGCCTCAACAGTTTGCTCGAGCAGATGCCGGTGCGCGGTACCCAGACGCAACTGCAGACTCCGACGAGCCGGCTGTCGGTGGAAGGAATAACCATCGTCGCCCCCGGCGATCAGCGCCCGATCGTCCAGGACGTGACCTTCGCGCTCGGTGGCGGCAGCGGGCTCGGCGTGATCGGGCCGAGCGGCTCGGGCAAGTCCTCGCTGATCCGCGCGCTGGTCGGCGTCTGGCAGCCGCTCCGCGGCAAGGTCCGGCTTGACGGCGCGGCGCTGGACCAGTGGTCGTCCGACATGCTCGGGCCGCACATCGGCTATCTGCCGCAGGACGTCGAATTGTTCACCGGCACGGTCGCGCAGAATATCTCGCGCTTCGATCCGCAGGCGAAATCCGACGGGATCATCGCAGCGGCCAAGGAAGCCGGCGTGCACGAGATGATCATCAAGATGCGCGACGGCTACAACACCCAGGTCGGCGAGCAGGGCAAGGCCCTGTCGGCCGGCCAGGCGCAGCGCGTGGCGCTGGCCCGCGCGCTCTACGGCGATCCCTTCCTGATCGTGCTCGACGAGCCAAATTCCAATCTCGACACCGAGGGCGACGAAGCGCTGACGCGCGCGGTGCGGGGCGCGCGCGAGCGTGGCGCCATTATCGTGGTGGTCGCACATCGCCCGATCGGCATCGAGGCGGTCGACCAGGTGCTGGTGCTGAAGGACGGGCGCATGCAGGCCTTCGGTCCCAAGGAGCAGGTGCTGGCGCAGGTGCTGCAGCCGCGTGTCGCCGGACCGACCCCGATCAAGATCGTCTCCGATGCGGGAGCCAAATCGTGAAGCAGCTCATGAGCCAGTTCATGATCGGCACCGGCTTGAAGGGCGCCCGCCGTTCGATCCAGGTGCACTTGATCATCGGCCTCGTGGTGGTCGTGGTTCTGGCCGGCGGGCTGGGCGGCTGGGCGTCGACCGCGGAGATTTCCGGCGCCCTGATCGCGCCGGGCCAGATCGTGGTCGAAACCAACGTCAAGAAGGTGCAGCATCCGACCGGCGGCGTCGTCGGTGAGCTGCTGGCGCGCGACGGCGACAAGGTCAGGGCCGGCCAGATCGTGGTCCGGCTCGACGACACCGTCACCAAGGCGAACCTTGCGATCGTCACCAAGAACCTCGATGCGGCGCTGGCGCGCGCGGCGCGATTGCAGGCCGAGCAGCGCGGGCTCGACAGGATCACCTTCCCGCCGCAGCTCACCGACCGAGCCCGCGATCCCGACGTCGCGTCGGTGATGGCAAGCGAAGGCAAGCTGTTCGAGGTGCGCGTCAACGGCCGCGCCGGCCAGAAGGCACAATTGCGCGAGCGCATCACCCAGTTGAACGAGGAGATCGGCGGCCTCGCCGCGCAGGAGAAGGCCAAGGACGAGGAAATCGCGCTGGTGCAGAAGGAGCTCGAAGGCGTTCGCGACCTTTATAACAAGCACCTGATACAGATCTCGCGCCTCACCACGCTGGAGCGCGACGCCGCGCGGCTGAACGGCGAGCGCGCGCAATACATCGCCTCACGCGCGCAGGCCAGGGGCAAGATCACCGAGACCGAGCTGCAGATCATCCAGGTCGACAAGGACGTGGTCAGCGAGGTTTCGAAGGATTTGCGCGAGACCAACGACAAGATCGGCGAATTCGTCGAGCGCAAGGTCACGGCCGAGGACCAGTTGCGCCGCGTCGACATTCGCGCGCCGCAGGACGGCATCGTCGAGCAGACGAGCGTCCACACCGTGGGCGGCGTCATCACCGCCGGCGACACCATCATGCTGATCGTGCCGCAGACCGACGATCTGCAGGTCGAGGCCAAGGTCAATCCGCAGGACATCGACAAGCTGCAGGTAGGCCAGAAGACGCTGCTGCGGCTCTCCGCCTTCAACCAGCGCACCACGCCGGAGCTGAACGGCACCGTCAGCCGCGTGTCGCCCGACGTCACCACCGAGCAGCGCACAGGGACGAGCTACTACACCATCCGCGTCTCGATGTCGCCGGAAGAGATCGCCCGGCTCGGCGAGGCCAAGCTGATCCCGGGCATGCCGGTCGAAGCCTTCGTGCAGACCGGCGACCGCACCATGATGTCCTACCTGATGAAGCCGCTGCACGACCAGCTGATGC
>Ga0157369_10003792_pt1 | contig 17959 bp, 19 predicted proteins | sample C25metaG_FD_113461 | JGI IMG/M metagenome (GOLD analysis project Ga0157369, IMG submission 113461) | Corn rhizosphere microbial communities from Kellogg Biological Station, Michigan, USA - C2-5 metaG | ecosystem: Host-associated > Plants > Roots > Rhizosphere > Soil | place: USA: Michigan... | reverse complement strand
TCGCGCATCTGCTTGCCGATCTCGGGCAGCGCGGTGTTCGTCACGCCCGAGAGCTTGACCATCACGTAGATCGACATGCCGTTGCGCCACAGCCCGATCCAGTCGCGCTTGCGCATCAGCTCCTGCTCTTCTTCCGTCAGCCCGAATTGCGCCATCCACGCCTCTTCGTCGCGGTGGAAGAGCTCGCGCTGGTCTTCGTCCTTCAACGAGTACGCGGCCTTGTTCAGCCGCCGTCCGCGCGTCGCCGTCTGCTCGTCGAAGAGGTCGAGGTCGCCCGGCAGGTCGTGCGGCTGCACCGCCTTCAGACGGTCGAGGTAGTCCTGTGTCAGTTCCATTGCACGTGGAGGTGGTGGGGGGAACGGAACTCCCAGCCGGTGATCTCGATCGGGCGTTCCGGATCGAGCCGCAGGTCGGGCAGCCGGTCGAGCAGGACGCGCCAGGCGGTGCGTGTCTCGTACCGTGCGAGCCGCGCGCCGATGCAGAGGTGCGGGCCCGTGGCGAACGCCAGGTGGCCGCCCTCGCGCCGGTGGATGTCGTAGCGATCCGGATCCGTCCAGTTGCGCTCGTCCCGGTTCGCCGAGGCGAGCACCGCAGCCACGAGAGCGCCCTCCTCGAGCGTGACGCCGCCGAGCTCGGTCTCGCGCGTCGTCTGGCGCGTCGAGGTGCCGACGGGGGAGTGCCAGCGTGCCGCTTCTTCGATCGCGGGGTCGACGAGCGCCGGGTCGCGACGCACCTCGTTCAGCTGCTCGGGGTGCGAGAGGATCGCCCACAACGAGAGCGCGATCAGGTCGGTCGCGGCCTGCAGGCCGCCGACGATCATCACCTTCAGGTTCGCCTGCACCTCCTCGAGCGTGAGCTTCTGCCCGTCGACGTCGGTGTTGACCATCGACGAGAGGAGCGTGTCGTCGGGCTTGCGACCGAGCCGCTCGATCACCGGTGCGACCGTGTCGTTCACCTCGGCACTGGCCGCGTCGGCGATCTTCTGCTTCTCGGGATCGCCTTCGAAGTTCGCGGCGCCCGTCGCGAGCTCGACGAACCACCGGCGCAGCGTCTCTTCCTCGACGAACTCGAGGCCGAGTGCCTGCTTGAGCACGCGTGCCGAGAGCGGCTCGGCGAACTCGGAGACGAGGTCCGCGGTGCCGCGTTCGCCGAACGCGTCGACGAGCTCGTTCGCGATCGGGGCGATGACGGTGTCGGGGTAGGCGCCGATCGCGCCGACGCGGAACCAGGGATAGATGATCGAGCGAATGCGCGCGTGGTATGCGCCTTCGGACCCCAGGAGGTTCTTGCCGAACGTGCGGTTGAGCGTCGAGGGCTCCGTCTCGCCCGTGAACAGGTCGGGGGACTTGTCGACGTATTGCACGTCGTCCCAGCGCGTGACGAGCCAGAGACCGACCGAGTCGACGTGACAGACGGGCGCCTCGGCTCGGAGCTGCTCGTAGATGGGATATGGATCGGCCTCGAGCTGTGCGACGCCGATCTCAGAGCCGACGCTCAATCGCCACCTCCTCGTAGGTGTGTACGTGTCGCGCCGCCTCGCCGATCAACTCGCGCGCGGTGACGCCTTGTTCGGTGCAGTACTGGTCGAGCTGCGCAATGGACTGTGTCAGGACCTCGGGCCCCTCGGTGATGACGGCGCTCGTCATCGCGACCGCCGACGCGCCGGCGAGCAGGAAGCGCGCGACGTCGTAGCCGTCGCGTGCGCCGTTCGTGCCGACGATCGACGCGTCGGGAGCCGCGAGGTGAGCCTTCGCCACCTCGCGCAGCGTCAGCGGGAGGGCCCAGGCGCCGCCGATCGCCGCGAACGTCCCCAACACCGGCCGCCGCGTCTCGAGATCGGGGACGAACGCCATCGCGCGCGTGGCGAGGCACACGGCGTCGGCGCCTGCTGCGAGCGCGTCGGCGACCGAGTCGCCTGCGCGGAGCTTCACCGTCAAGGGAATCGAGATCGCCGAGCGCACCCGGGCCACGAGCTCGACGCCGGTTGCGATCGCGCCGGGAGACGCCTCCTCGGCGTGCGGCGCACCGACGTTCAGCTCGAGCCACCGCAGCCCCTCCGATTCGCACAACCGCGCGAGTCGCACCGCTTCGTCGACGTCGGCGACGATCAGGCTCGGCACGACGTACGCGTCGCCGGCCTCGCGATCGAGCGCGGCGAGCGCGGCGATCCATTCGGCGAGGTCGACGTCGAGCAGACCGGAGCGGCAGAAGAGCGAGTCGGTGCGCGACGCGGGGCCCAGCGGTCGCGCGGCGAGGTCGGCGTCGAGGACGACGTACTCCGCCGCGCGCAGTTGTGCGCGTGCGGCCGCAGACTCGTTCACCGACTTCGCGACGACCGCGGCCGCGCCGGCCGCGAGGCACGCTCTGACGTCCGCGGTCGAGGCAGTCGCTTCGCCGGAGCCGGCGATCACCGGGTTCTTGAGCGGGAGGCCGGCGACGGTGACGGCGAGGTCAGCGGACACCGGCTACCCCCTCGCGGAGCAGCGCGACATCCGAGGACACGACGGCGTACCGGAAGCGCTCCTCGTTCCCGAAGCCGCCGAGCGTCACGCCGGCACGCTGCGTCGCGTCCGCGATCTCGGCGGCGCGTTCGCGCGCAGCCGCATCGTCGAGACCGCAGTCGACGAGGAGGTCCGTCAGGCCGAGGAAGACGACGTCCGCGCCCGCCGCGCAGATCTCGTCGAGCGGGTCGTCGGTCTCGCGCGTCTCCAGCTGCGCAACGAGCAGCGGTCGGTCGACACCGGCGAGGTAGTCGCGCAACGCCGTCGCGCCGTACCGGGCCGAGGGGTGCGCGAGCGAGATCGAGCGCTTCCCGTCCGGCGCGTAGAGCGCGGCGTCGCGCAGCGCGCGCACCTCCGCGACGCGGCGGACGGAGGAGAGCTGGATGCCGGCGGCGCCCGCCTCGAGCAGCCGGTTGACGAGGCCGCGGTCGACCTCCGGTATCCGCACGACGCACGGGAAGCCGAGCGCCGCCCCGTGGCGGACGAGCCGCAGGACGTCTGCCTCCGAGAGCTGCGAGTGCTCATGGTCGACGACGCAGAAGTCGAGGGACGCGGCACAGAGATCGATCGACTCGAGCGCCGGCAGCTTCACGAACGTGCCGATGAGCCGGCGGCTTGACAGGCCTTCCAGCATGTGGGACGTTATCTCACATCGTGAGCAGGGCCGCAAGGCTCTACGGTCGTCAAACGTCCCCAGGAGGGTTGATGGAAGCTTCCGGACACGAGGGAGGACGCGGCCTTCGCCGCAACGCGATCGGCCTCCCCGGTCTCATCGCGCAGTCGCTCGGCGTCACGGCGCCCGAGATCTCTGCCGTCGTCATCGCCGCCGTCGTCGCCAGCCGCGTCGGCGGGTTCGTGCCGGGCGCGTTCTGGGTGGCCGGGATCGGCGCCATCGGCCTCGCCCTCATCTACGGGCGGATGGCCCGGTACGTCCCGAGTGCGGGCGGCACGTATGCGATCGTCCGTGCCGGCCTCGGCCGCGACGTCGGTTTCTTCAGCGGCTGGACGCTGCTGGCCGTCGGGATCATCTTCGTCCCGGGCCTGCTGATCGCAGCGGCGTTCCTGCTGCAGAACTTCTTCGGCCTCGTCACACCGGGCACGCCGTTCCTCTCGCACGCCTGGTGGGGATGGGCGCTGCTCCTCGCCGCTGCGGTCTTCGCCGTCTCGTGGCTCGGGATCCAGATCTCGGCGCGGATCCTCCTCGCTCTGACGGCGATCGGCGTGACGATGCTGCTGATCCTCGACATCATCATCCTCGCGAAGGGTGGCGCGCACGGCTGGGCCTGGGGATCGCTCGCACCGTGGAACAACCACGGCACGTTCGGGTTCGGCTTCTTCGCGCTCGGCGTCGGCATCGCGATGACCGGCTTCTCCGGGTTCGAGACGGCGGTGTTCCTCGCGGAGGAGGCGCACACACCGCGCAAGGAAGTGCCGAAGGCGGTGCTCGGCGCGATCGCGCTCGCCGTCATCTTCTACATCGTCACGACGTTCTCCATCACCACCGGTTACGGGCTCACCGACGCCGCGAAGCACTGGCCCTCCGACTCCGGCGGCGCGGTCGTCGGCCTGTCCGCGCAATACGCGGCGCTGTGGTTCGGCAAGGTCCTGCTCCTGGTGCTCGCGGTCAGCTCGTTCGCGTCCGCGCTCGGGACGGCGAACTTCACGACGCGGACGGCGTTCGCGTGGGGCCACGACGGGTACCTGCCGGCGGCGTTCGGGCGCACGCACCGGCGCTTCAAGAGCCCCTCCGTCGCGATCAGCGTGCTGATGGCGATCACCGTCGCCGTGTGCCTGGTCGGCCTCGCCTGGCAGGGCCGCACGATCAACGACGCAGTCACCTTCTTCAGCTGGCTGCTGCAGGTCGGCGCGACGGGGATCCTGCCGGTCTACGCCCTCGTCGGCATTGCCGGCTTCGTGCACTCGCGCAAGTTCGGAGGCACCGTCATCGACTGGCTGGTCGCGCCGATCCTCACGGTCGTCGTCGTCGGCGTGGCCGAGGTGACCGAGTTCTACGGACAGACCGGCATCTACAAGTGGGCGCCGTACGTCATGCTCGGCTGGATGGCGCTCGGCATCCTCATCCGCCTGGCAACGCGCGGGCGCGTCGAGTCGGCCGAACGGCAGGCGGAGGAGCTGCAGCCGGAGCTCGCTTGAGGACGACCCGCATGATCCGTGGGCACTTCATCGGCGGCGATGAGGTGCCCGCGGCATCGGGCGCGACCTTCGACTCGCTCGACCCGACGAGCGGCGAGACCGTCGCGACCCTCGCGCTCGGGGGCGCGCAGGACGTCGACCGCGCGGTCGCCGCTGCGCGGGCAGCGCTGCCCGGTTGGCGCGCCGTCGACCCGTACGAGCGCGGCCGGATCCTGCAGCGGCTCGCCGACCTGCTCGAGGCGAATGCCGACGAGCTCGCGGCCCTCGAGTCGCGCGACGCCGGTAAGCCGTTCGGCGACGCGGTGCGCGAGGTCGACCGCGCCGTGCGCACGTGGTCGTACTACGCCGGTTGGCCGACCAAGATCACCGGCACGACGAATCCGGCCGATCGGGGCGTCTTTTCGTACACGCTGCGTGAGCCGGTGGGCGTCGTCGGCGCGATCACGCCCTGGAACTTCCCCCTGATCATCGCGTCGTGGAAGCTCGCGCCGGCGCTCGCGTGCGGTAACACGGTCGTCCACAAGCCGGCAGAGGAGGCGCCGCTCTCCGCATTTCGGCTCGCCGAGCTCGCGCTCGAGGCGGGCGTTCCCGCCGGGGTGTTGAACGTCGTCGCGGGCGAGGCGGAGGCGGGCGCATCGCTCGCCGCGCACGACGACGTCGACAAGGTCTCGTTCACGGGCTCGACGGACGTCGGGCGTGAAATCCAGAAGGCGGCCGCCGGCAACCTGAAACGGCTGACGCTCGAGCTCGGCGGCAAGTCAGCGAACATCGTGCTCGACGACGCCGATCTCGAGGCGGCGGTCGAGGGCGCGATGCGCGCGACCTTCCGCAACCAAGGACAGGTGTGCACCGCGGCCGGCCGGCTCGTCGCGCACGAGTCGCTCGCGGACGAGCTGAGCGAACGCGTCGCCGACCGCGTCCGTGCGCTCGAGCCGGGCCCCCTCATCTCCGAGCGGCAGCGCGCGCACGTGCTCGACCTCTACCGGTCCGCAGTGGCGGAGGGGGCGCGCGCGTTGGCCGGCGGCGGCGGTCTCGACGGCCCGGGCTTCTACGTCGAGCCGACGGTGTTCGTCGATACGACCAATGACATGCGCATCAACCGCGAGGAGATCTTCGGCCCCGCGGTCGCGGTCATCCGCGTCGCCGACGAAGACGAAGCCGTGCGCGTCGCGAACGACACGCGCTTCGGTCTCGCCGCTGCGGTGTGGACCCGCGACGCCTCGCGTGCGCATCGGGTTGCGCGCGCGCTGAACGCCGGCACGGTATGGATCAACAACTACGGTGGGCTCGATGTCTACGCCGCGTACGGCGGCCGGGGGCTCTCCGGCTACGGCTACGAGCAGGGGCCGCAGACGATCGAGGAGTACACGACGCTGAAGACCGTCAGGCAGACGCTGTGAGCGATCTCGCACGGCTCGACGCCGCACACGTCATCCATCCGCATGCCGTCGTCGGCGCCCCGGCGCCGCCGGTGATCTGGGCGCGGGGCCGCGGCGCGACGCTCTGGGATGTCGACGGCAAGGAGTACGTCGACGGGACGTGCGGGCTCTGGCAGTGCGCGGTCGGCCACGGGCGGGAGGAGCTTGCGCGCGTCGCCTCCGAGCAGATGGCGACGCTCGAGTTCTACGCGTCGTTCTGGAACTTCGCGAACGAGCCGTCGATCCGGCTCGCCGCACGGCTCGCCGAGCTGTCGCCGCCCGGGCTCGACCGCGTCTTCTTCACGAACGGCGGGTCGGAGGGGACGGAGACCGCGATCAAGCTCGCGCGGCTCGCGTGGCATGCGCAGGGCAAGCCCGAGCGCAACATCATCCTCTCGCGCAAGGCGGCGTATCACGGCGTGGGCAGTGCATCGCTCGCAGCCACCGGCATCCCGCCGCTCAAGGAGGGCTTCGGGCCCCTCGCTCCCGGGTTCGTCCACCTCTCGACGCCGACGCTGCGCTCCGATGCGAACGAGCTCGTCGCCGAGTTGCGCGCCGCGATCGACGAGCACGGAGCCGATCGCATCGCCGCCTTCATCGGCGAGCCCGTGATGGGCGTCGGTGGGATGATCCCGCCGCCTGAGGGTTACTGGCCCCAGGTGCAGGACGTCCTGCGCGAGCACGGCATCCTCCTCGTCCTCGACGAGGTGGTGACGGCCTACGGACGAACCGGCCATTGGTTCGGGGCGCAGAAATACGGCCTCGACGCCGACCTGATCGTGACCGCGAAAGCGCTGACGAGCGGTTACGTGCCGATGGGCGCGGTGCTCGTGCACGACCGCGTCGTCGAGCTGCTCGAGGGCACGCAGTTCCGGCACGGGTTCACGTACAACGGCCATCCCGTCGGCGCCGCGGTGGCGCTCGCGAATCTCGAGATCATCGAGCGCGAAGGGCTGCTCGAGCGCGCGGCGCGGGTCGGGGCACGAATGCTCGAGCGCCTGAAGCCGGTCGAAGAGCTCGACTGCGTGGCGGAGACGCGCGGCGTCGGGTTGATGCTCGGCGTCGAGCTCGCCGGCGAGCGGGACGCAGCGCCGCTCGCCGCGGGCGCGCTCGCGCAGGGGGTCGTCGTCCGCGCGAGCGGCCAGAAGATCGTCATGTCGCCGCCGTTCGTGATCGAGGACGAGCAGGCCGACCGTGTGATCGACGTCCTGACGCAAGAGCTGCGGAAGCTGCGATGACCGAGACGCCCATCAACCAGTCGGTCGAGCGCGCCGTACGCCTGCTCGGCTTCTTCAGCGCGGAGGAGCCGGAGCTGACGCTGCCGCAGCTGACCGAGCGTCTGGGGACGGCGCGCGCGACGACGCATCGCTACGCGATGGCATTGCGCCGCGTCGGGCTGCTGCGCTACGACGCCGCCGGAGGCATCTACTCGCTCGGGCCCCGCATCGTCGAGCTGGCGGCGACGGCACTCTCGGGCCTGCGCATCATCCGGATCGCGGGCCCGCACATGGAGCGTCTCGCCGCCGAGCTGAACGAGACCGTCGTGCTTTCGATCTGGGACGGGGAGTCGCCGATCGTCGTGCGCGTCGCGGACAACACGGATCGCATCGTCCACCTCGTCGTGCGCACCGGCTCGCGGCTCGCGCGCAGCGAGTCCGCGCAGGGAAAGATCTTCCTCGCGTTCGGCGGCGACGGCTCCGAGCTGAATGCGCGCGAGTTGCCTCGGATCCTCGATTCGGCCATTGCCGTCAACACGCAGACGCGCGACGGCATCCGTGCCGTCGCCACGCCTGTCTTCCAGGACCGCGAGGTGATCGCCGCGATGGCCGTCGTCGGGACGATCCCGAACCTGCCGGGAAGCGAGACGTCGAAGCTCGCGGTCCGTCTCCGCCGGGCGGCCGAGCAGCTCTCGGCCGAGCTCGGCTTCCTCGTCGACGACGAAAGGAGCACCGCCTGATGCCTGCGTACACGTGGGAGGAGATCCCCGACGAGCCCGTGCGCGAGGGCGTGCGCCGGCGCGCCTTCGGGACGGAGGACGCGATGCTCGTGCTCAACTACTGCGAGCCGGGCATGGCAGTCAATCCGCATACGCATGACTTCGACCAGATCGCGATGATCACGAAAGGCACCGCCGTCTACCACATCGGCGACGAGCCGTGCGAGGTGGGGCCCGGCTCGATCATGCTCATCCCGGCCGGCGTCGAGCACTACATCGAGCCCACCGGGTCCGAGACGGTGGAGAACATCGACGTCTTCGCACCGGCGCGGTCCTATTACATTCACCTCCTGGAATGGCTGCGACCGACGTAACCGGGAACCTCGACGCCGCGGTGGCGGATCTCGCCGAGCGCTTCCGCGCCGCACTCGAGCCGCCGCTGCGCGCAGCCGCCGAGCTCGACTCGGCGACGCTTCGCGCTCGCTTCGAGGAACCGCTGCCGGAGCACGGCCTGCCGGTCGAGGAGATCCTCGCGCAGCTCGACGAGCGCAGCACCGGCGGCCTCGCGGGCTCGACCGGCGGGCGCTACTTCGGCTACGTGACCGGAGCGTCGCTGCCGGCAGCCGCTATCGCCGAGGCGTGGACGGCGGCCGTCGACCAGAACACGGGCATGTGGCCGCTCGGCCCCGCTGCGGTCGAGCTCGAGCAGGTGACGCTCGAGTGGCTGGGCGACCTGCTCGACTACCCCGGCGAGTCCGGGTACTTCGGCTCCGGCGCGACGATGGCGAACACGGTGTGCCTCGGCGTCGCGCGCCACGCGTTCGGAAAGAAGCACGGGGTGGACGTCGCGCGCGACGGCGTGCGCGCGCTGCCGGAGCTCGCGGTGTACGGCAGCGTCGAGCTGCACCTCTCCGACCACAAGGCGCTGCGGACGCTCGGGCTCGGCTCGGGCTGCGTGCGCGCGATCCCGATCGACCGCGCCTACGCGATGGAGGTCGGGCCGCTCGTCGAGGCGATCGAACGCGACCGGGCGGCCGGAGTGGAGCCCGCGATCGTGATCGCGCAGGCGGGCTCGGTGAACACGGGCGCGTGCGACCCGATCGCCGAGATCGCGGATGTCTGCGAGCGCTACGGCCTCTGGCTGCACGTCGACGGAGCCTTCGGCGCGTTCTTCAGGCTCTGCGAGCGCACCGCCTCGCTCGTGCACGGCATGGAGCGCGCGGATTCACTCGCGGTCGATGCCCACAAGTGGCTGAACGTCCCGAACGGCGCGGGCTTCGCCCTGCTGCGCGACGGCGCGCTTCATCACGAGACCTTCGGCGGCGGCGCCGGCTATCTGACACCGGGGTCCGGGGCGAACCTGCACGAGCTCGGGTTCGAGGCGTCGAGGTCGTGGCGCGGTGCGTCCGTCTGGGCGGCGCTGAAGCAGCTCGGACGCGAAGGCGTCGTCGAGCTCGTGACGCGTTGTTGCGATCTCGCACGGGAGCTCGCGCAGACCGTCGAGGCGCATCCGCACCTCGAGCTCGCCGCTCCGGCCCCGACGAACATCGTCTGCTTCAGGTACGTCCGCGACGGGATCGACGTCGAGGCCGTGAATCGCGAGATCCAGGCGCGCGTCGCCGCCGACGGACAGGTCTTCCACACCGGCGCCACGCTGGACGGCGTCTTCTGCCAGCGGGCCGCGATCTGTTCGTGGCGGACGACGAGCGACGACGTGCTGGCGCTCGTCGACGCAGTCGTCGCCGCGGGCGATGCTCTCTGAGCACCCCGCCCGAGCGGATCGAAACCGAACGGCTCGTGCTGCGCCTGTACGAGGAGCGCGACGTTGCGGCGTACGCAGAGCTGCTCGAAAGCAGTCGCGAGCAGTACGCGGCGTTCGTCCCGTTTCTGCTCGAGGACGATCCGGCAGAGCAGGTCGGTCGCGCGCGTGCGCAGTTCCTTTCCGGCGAGATGTTCCGCTATTTCGCGTTCGACGGCGACCGGCTGATCGGTGGCTGCGGCTTGCTGCCGCGGATCGGGCCCGGCGGCCTCGAGATCGGCTACCACGTCCGCACCGACGCGGCCGGCAAGGGCTACGCCACGGAGATGGCGGCAGCGCTCGTCGACGTCGCGTTCGACGTGTGCGGCGTGGAGCGCATCGAGCTGCACATCGACGAGGCGAACCTCGCGAGCCTCGGCGTCGCGCGGAAGCTCGGGTTCGCAGAGACGGGCTACGTCGCCGAGAGGCCGTCGCTCAAGATCTTCTCGCGCGTCAGGCCCGCGAGCGAGCCCAGCACCACGTCGGCCTGAGCGAGCGACGCCTCGTCCGGGGGATAGCTCGGGTTCGGGATCGCGATCACGCGCATGCCCGCCGCCTTCGCGGAGCGGATGCCGCCGTGCGAGTCCTCGACCGCGGCGCAGCGCGTCGGCTCGGCGCCGAGACGGCGCGCGGCTTCGAGATAGACGTCGGCCGCCGGCTTACCGCGCGCCACCTCTTCCGAGGAGACGGTCGCCTCGAAGCACGACTCGAGCTCCGCAGCGCGCAGGACGGCGTCGATCAGCGGCCGGTTCGAGGACGACGCGACCGCGAGCGTGAAGTCTGCCGCGAGCCTGCGTACGGCGTCCTGCGCGCCGTCGATCAGCGGCAGCTCGTCTTCGTAAGCCCGGAGCATCCGGCGCACGACCTCGGCGTTGATCTCCTCCGGCTCGTCCGGGACGCCGGCGGTGTCGTGCAGGTAGCGCGACCACTCGGTCGAGCTCATGCCCATCATCGCGCGCTGGATCTCCCCGTCGTAGCGCCCGCCGCGCTCGCGCGTGAACTGCTCGCGCACCGTGTCCCAGACCTCTTCGGACTGGATCAGCACGCCGTCGAGGTCGAACACGACGGCCGTGATCGCGAGCTCCGTCGAGCCGACGCTCACACGGCGTGGTATTCGCGGTCGCGGTAGACGAGCGCGTGGTGCCCCGGGCCCGGGTGAGCGCTCAGCACGTCGCCGACGAAGAAGGTGTGATCGCCGACATCGTGCTCGGCGATGACGCGCGCCTCGATCCAACCGACGCACGGCCCCTCGATCAGCGGGGCGACGTGTCCCTCGCGCGTCGCAACGCCGGCCCAGTGGACGATCGGCGGGTGCCCGGCTGCGAAGCGCCGCGCGATCTCCTCCTGCTCCGAGCCGAGCATGCTGACCGCAAACGCGCCTGCGTGGCGAAGTAGCTCGTAGCACGACGCCTGTTTGCCGACGGAGACTCCGACGAGGGGCGGTTCGAGCGAGAGCGAGACGAGCGACGACAGCGTCACGCCCATCCGGTCGCCCTCGTAGTCCACCGACAGCACGGAGACGCCGTGCGGCCAGTAGCGCATGAGCCCGCGAAGGTCTTCGCCCGTCGGCACGGGCCGGACGGTACCCGCGCCGCTAGGGGCGACGCGGGAGCCTGACGCTGAAGGTCGAGCCGTGGCCGAGCTGAGAGCTGACGGTCAGCGTCCCACCGAGCTGCTCGGCGATCTCGCGGGAGATGTACAGGCCGAGGCCGGAGCCGCCGACACCCCGCGTCATCTCGGCGTCGAGGCGGAAGAACTTCTCGAAGATCCGGTCGTGCTCGGCGCTCGGAATCCCGATGCCTTGGTCGATGACGTCGACGCGGACGCTCTCCTCCGTGTCGGTGACGCTCACCAACACGAGGCCTCCCTCGACGGAGTACTTCACGGCGTTCTCCACGAGGTTGATGAGCAGCTGACGGATCAGGGAGGCGTCGGACCGGAGCGGCTTCGTGGCCGGCGGCAGCTGCAACACGACGTTGACGTCCGACGCAGCCGCGCGCACGTTCGCCGCGTGCACGACGGCGCTGCAGAGCTCGGCCACGTTGCACTCCGCTTCGTCGACGCGAAGCGTGCCGCGGTCGAGCTGTGCGCTGACCAGCAGCTGGTCGACGATCCGGGTCAGGTGCTCGGATTGCTCCACGATCATGTTGAGCAGGCTTCGGCGATGCGCAGGCGAGAGCGCGTCGCCGCGGGCGACCAACGTGGAGGCGCCGCCGTAGACGGCCGTGAGCGGAGTGCGCAGCTCGTGCGACGCCGTCGCGACGAAATCGGTGCGCGCACGCTCGAGTGCGTAGGCGCCGGTCGCGTCGCGCACAGCGAGGACGCTGCCGCCGTCGAAGGCGTTCACGACGGGCGAGATCCAACGCTCTGTTCCCTGGAGCATGACGGGCACGAATCGGTCGCCGTGCTCGGCCGCCTCGACGAGCTCGTTGTAGTCGGGCACCACCGAGCGGGCCGGCCGGCCCAGCGCTTCGAGAGACGACGTTCCGTAGAGGCGTTCGGCAGCGCGGTTCCAGTACCGCACGACCTGGTCGTCGTCGACGAGGAACACCGCCTCGGAAACGTGCTCGAGCGCCTGGCTTGCCTGTGCCTCCTGCTCCTGCTCGGCGTAGGCGCGACGCAGGCGCTCCGGGACGCGTGCGAGCAGCATCGCCGCAATCAGCATCCCCAGCCCCCCGGCGGTTCCGAGGATGGTGAGCGTCGCGATGTACGTCCGATGCTGTTCGGAGCGGGTCTCGGCGATGAAGGCATCGACGTCGTTCTGCATGAGGCCGAGCGTCGTACGGAACTCTCCGGACCGCAGCTCCGCATCCAGGACATCGAGCCTCGCCCGGTCGCGGCCCTCGCGACCATCGGCGACGAACGTGATCAGCTTGTCGTAGAACGCACGTAGCGATTGGGCTTGTCGTGCGACCTCCTGCGTGCGGAGCGCCAGCTCCGGCCGGCCCCGGGTGAGCGTGCGAATCCGATGCAAGTCGTCCGCGAGAGCTCGACGCCCTACGAAGTAGGGCCGCAGGCTGCGTCGCTGGACCGTCAGCATGTATCCACGCACGCCGCTCTCTTCCTCGGTCAGCCGGAAGAGGACGTCGCGATTCAACGTCCTGAGTGGCAGCGCAACGTCGACGTAGCGGTTCTCGGCGGAGCGATAGAGCACGATCGCGCCGATGAAGCCGATCGCGACCAGCACGAGCAGCAACGCGAGCAACGTCGCGAGCGCCGCTTGGACGCGGCGTTTCGCCAGCGTCGCCGCCGAGGGCCGCACCCTGCGGCGAAGGCGAGACCTGATGCTGGACGCGGGAACGGCCGTGCTCATCATCCGATTCCGCAACCGTTGATGATCTTGAAGTTCGTCACGGGCCGAAGCTCGGCGCCATTCGCCAACGCGCCGCGCGTCGCACGGCTCGGGTTCCAGAATCCGACTCCTGCGAGGTCGACCGTGATCCCGAGCAGCTGCCAGGCCGGGGTTGGGGGCGGACAGTGCTGCGTCAGCTGTTCACGCGCCGCGATCAGCCCGGTGCGGTCGAGTGCTTTCGGGCCGAGACAGTGCGGGTTCGGGAGATACGCGTTCATGTACTGCGCGCTGTCGATGCTGTAGAGGATGAGGACGATCTCGCCGTTCGACGCGACCCGGTAGCGGTCGATCACCGTGCGCAGCCGCCAGACGTGGCGCTGGAACGGCGTCGCGCGCGCCTGCAGGCTGCGCGCCGGCGCCTCGAGCTTCGCGATGTCGGCGATCGACGCGGGCGCACCCTGCAGGACGACCGACCGTCGTTGAGGATCGCTGAGAGTCATCAGCCGCCAGAGCGTGCCTCCGCACCATGGCCCGGGCGCTTCGGCACGCGTCGACGCCCCCGCCGTCGTCGCGAGCGCGCACGCCGCGACCGCGGAGACCGCGAACGCAAGCATCTGTGTCAGTCGGCGGGCCGGCATGAGCTCTGCCGCAGCGCGTCCACCGTACCGCGAATCCGAGGCGGCGGGGGTGGGATTCGAACCCACGGGGGCGCGAGCCCTCATCGGTTTTCAAGACCGACCCGTTCGACCGCTCCGGCACCCCGCCGCGCCGGAACATTGTGCACGGGGTTCAGTCCCTGCGGCGCCCTGCCGATATTTCCGACATGAGCTGCCCGGCCTGTGGACACGCGCTTTCGGCCCGGAACGCGGGCGACGTCACCGTCGACGTCTGCGACGGCGGCTGCGGCGGAATCTGGTTCGACCACTTCGAATTGCAAAAGGTCGACGAGCAGTCCGAGTCCGCCGGCGAGGCGCTGCTCGACGTGCGCCGCGATCCCGGCGTCGTCGTCGATCCGGCCGAGCGGTACAGCTGCCCGAAGTGCACGGACGGCGTCGTGCTGATGCGCCATTTCTGGAGCGTCAAGCGCGACGTGACGATCGACGAGTGCCCCGAGTGCGGCGGCATCTTCCTCGACGCCGGCGAGCTCGCCGGCATTCGCTCGGACTTCTCCAGCGAGGACGCGCGGCACGCCGCGGCTGACGCGTACTTCAAGGAAGTCGTCGATCCGCTGCTCGATGAGGAGCGTGCGCACTCGGCGGAAGAGCTCGCGAAGGCGCAGTCGTTCGCGCATGCATTCCGCTTCATCTGCCCGAGCGAATACCTCCCCGGGAAGCAGGCCGGGGCCGCGTTCTAGCGCGAGACTCGTGCAGGCGCGCCGAATCGGCGCAGCACGTCGGGCACGTCGCCCTGGAAGTTCTCGAGGATTGCGAGCGTCGCGCGATCCGTGACCGCCGTTCCGTTCAGCGTGTGTACCGGGTCGAGGCTCCTGCCGTCGGCGCGGTAGCGGATCTGTAGCCGCCGCGCCTGGAAGTCCGTGGTGTTCGACGTCGACGTCAGCTCGCGGTAGCGCTGCTGGAACGCGAACCATCCTTCGCAGTCGTACTTCTTCGCGGCCGGCGCGCCGAGGTCGCCGGCCGCGACGTTGACGACGCGGTACGGCAGCTCGAGCCCCTGCAAGATGCGCTCCTCGATCGCAAGGAGCCGCTCGTGTTCGTCCGGCGATCTGCTCGGCTCGCAGTAGACGAACATCTCCACCTTCGAGAACTGGTGCACGCGGAACATGCCCCGCGTGTCCTTGCCGGCGGCACCGGCCTCGCGCCGGAAGTTCACCGAGTAGCCGGCGTAGCGCAGCGGCAGCTCGTCGAGGATCTCGCCCATGTGCATCCCCGCGAGCGCGACCTCCGACGTTCCCGTCAAGTAAAGCTCGTCCTCCGGCAGCGCGTAGATGTTCGACTTCTCGGTCGGGAAGAAGCCCGTGCCGTACATCGCCTCCTCGCGCACGAGGACGGGCGGCAGCACGGGCGTGAAGCCCTCATCCGCCACTGCGTCGAGCGCGTACCGGTGCACCGCGAGCGCAAGTAGCGCCGTGTCGCCGACGAAGTAGCCGAACCGCGAGCCCGACACGCGGGCCGCGCGCTCCATCTCGAAGCGTCCGATCTCGATGTGCTCGCGCGGATCGGCGAGCACGGGCGGCTCGCCCCAGCGGCGGATCTCCTCCGCGTCTTCGTCGGTGTCCCCGTCCGGCGTGTCGTCGGCCGGAGGATTCGGGAGCTGCGTCAGGAGCGCCTCGCGTTCCGCTTCGGCGGCGGCGAGCTCCTGCTCGGCGGACTGCAGCTCCTCCTTCACGCCTTTCAGCTCCTCGAGCTGCTCCGGGGTCGGTTTGCCCTTCAGCTTCGTGCGCGCGCGCAGCTCGTCGACGCGGGGGACGACGGTCCGCCAGTGCTCGTCGGCCGCGAGCCACGCGTCGAACGTCTCGGCCGCCCCTTTGCGCGCGAGCCGGCGGCGGAAGTCGTCGGGGTTGGCGCGCGCCGCGCGTGCGTCGATCACTGGCGTGAGTCTAGAAAGGTCTCCAGGAGAACCGCGACTCCCTCGTGCTCGACGTCGGGCACGACGAGATCGGCGCGCGCGAGGATCTCCTCGTGCGCGTTCGCGACGGCGACGCCGAAGCCGGCCCAGTCGAGCAGCTCCCGGTCGTTCTCGCCGTCGCCGCATGCGACCGTCTGATCCGGCTCGAAGCCGAGCCGGTCGGCCAGGAACGTCAGCCCGGAGCCCTTGTTCACGTCGGGATGTGCGAACTCGAGGAAGTGGGGGAGGGACTTCGAGACGAACAGCCTGCCGGCGAAGCGCGGCTTCAGCACGTTCTCCAGCTCGGTGAGCGCGTCAGGGTCGCCGACGGCGACGAGCTTCGTCGGTGGGTCGTGCAGCCATTCACGCAGGTCGCCGACGACGTGCATCTCCACCTGGTTCAGGTCGGCGTACGCGTGCGCCTCGGGCGTCGCGGCGGCGACGTAGAGCTCGTCGTCGACGTACGCGTTGATGTGGAAGCCGGCCTCGATCACCGCGTCGAGCGCCTCGTCGGCCGCCGCAAGCGGGATCGGGATGTGCCGCAGGAACTCGCCCGTCACCGGGTCGGCGACGAGCGCCCCCTGGTAGCAGACGACGGGGTCGTCGAGCTCCGCGGCCCGTAGGAAGGGCAGCACCGATTGGAACATCCGCCCCGTGACGACGATCACGTGTGTGCCGGTTGCGCGCACGCGCTCGATCGCAGCGCGCGTGCGCGGCCGTAGGACGAGGTCGGGTGCGATCAGCGTGCGGTCGAGGTCGCACGCGAACGCGGCGACGTGTGGCGGGAAGCCGGCCGGAAGGTCTACGGCTGGCCGCCGGTCGCCTTGACCACGTACGAGGCGACGTCGGCGATCTGCTGGTCGGAGAGGCCCTGCGACTTGAACGACGGCATCGCGCCCTTGCCGAGCGTGATGCGCGCGGTCGCCAGCCGGTAGTCGGGCTTGGCCTGGTCGAGGTTCGGGCCGACGGTCCCGGTCGCGTGCGCGTCCGCGAGCGTGTGGCAGCCGGTGCAGCCGGACTTCAGGAAGAGCGCCTTCCCCGCCACCGGGTCGCCCTTCAGCTTGAAGGCGGCCGTCGCCGGCTCGAGCGTGGGCTTCGGGACCGAGCCGATGATCGTCCGCGGGGCCGGGGACGTGACCCCCTGCGAGCCGCATCCGGCGACGATCGCGACCGCCGCGAAGCATGTGAGTGCCATGAGAATCGTGCGGCGCACGGTGCGTGACAATACCGTCCCGCACTACCATTCGAGCCAGTGAAGCGTCGGTCGTATGGGAGGGACGCGGGGCTGACCCTGCGGATGCTGTTCACGAGCGGGCTGCTCGGCCTGCTCTACGTCGTCTTCGGCCTGATCCTCTTCTATTACGTCAACGTCGGCATCGCGCCGATGCTCGTGATCATCATCGGGCTGGCGGTCGTGCAGTACTGGACGTCCGACAAGCTCGCGCTCAGGGCGGCGGGCGCGAAGATCGTGACGGCGGAGCAAGCGCCCGAGCTGCACGCGATGGTCGAGCGGCTGTGCGCGATGGCCGACTTGCCGAAGCCGCGCGTCGCGATCGTCCCGAGCAACGTGCCGAACGCGTTCGCGACCGGGCGCAATCCGAAGCACGCAGCGGTCGCGGTGACGCAGGGACTGTGGGACCGGCTCGAGCCGCGCGAAGTCGAAGCCGTGCTCGCGCACGAGATGTCGCACGTCGCGAACCGGGACGTGTTGATCATGACGGTGGCGAGCTTCTTCGCGATGCTCGCCGCGATGATCACGCGCTGGGGGCTCTACTTCGGCATGTTCAGCGGCGGCGGCTACGGCGGCGGCAACCGGAACAACAACAACCAGAACCAGGTGCCGGTGTGGCTGATCATCTTCGCCGTCTCGGTGGTCACCTACGCGATCAGCTTCATCCTCATCCGCACGATCTCGCGCTACCGCGAGTACGCGGCCGACCGCGGCTCGGCGTTGATCACCGGCGCGCCGGAGAACCTGATGAGCGCGCTGCAGAAGATCGCGAGCGGAATCACCCAGATCCCGCAGCAGGATCTGCGCGAGGTCGCCGGGATGAACGCATTCTTCATCGTGCCGACGAACTGGCGCCAGCAGGTGGGCGAGCTCTTCATGGATCACCCGCCGATGGAGAAGCGGCTCGCGGCGCTCGCCGAGATTGCCCGTCAAATGGGCAAGCCCGTCTCCTAGCTCGCGCGCGAGCGAACGCTTCGCGTTCGCTCGCTGGGACAAGGAACTCCGCACGGCCGAGAGCGCGGTCTCGGCCGTGCTCCGTGCTGGCAAGCTCGCTGTGCGGGTGG
>Ga0157369_10003791_pt1 | contig 17961 bp, 19 predicted proteins | sample C25metaG_FD_113461 | JGI IMG/M metagenome (GOLD analysis project Ga0157369, IMG submission 113461) | Corn rhizosphere microbial communities from Kellogg Biological Station, Michigan, USA - C2-5 metaG | ecosystem: Host-associated > Plants > Roots > Rhizosphere > Soil | place: USA: Michigan... | reverse complement strand
TTGACGGCGTTTCGCCGAGTGACCTTGCCGTTGATTGCGCCGGGGGTGATTTCCGGGGCGCTGTTTGCTTTCGCCACGTCGTTCGATGAAGTGGTGGTGACGCTGTTCCTCGCCGGCCCTGAGCAAGCGACGCTGCCGCGTCAGATGTTCAGCGGCATCCGTGAGAACCTCAGCCCGACGATTGCGGCGGCGGCAACCTTGTTGATTGCCTTCTCGGTATTGCTGTTGCTGACTCTGGAATGGCTGCGCGGGCGTAGCGAGAAACTGCGCACCGCGGCAGGCTAACGGCCTGCTGGAGATTCAAGTGTGGGAGGGGGCAAGCCCTCTCCCACATGGTTTTGTGTTGTGTTGGAAATCACCATTCAGCCTCTGAATGCTAGGCAACCCAGGTTTCCGAGCTACTCTTGTGCCAGCCCATCACTTAATAAGAGGCCGCGCACATGAGTACTTCCTCATTCAAGATCGCCCACAAACTGCTGACCGGCGCTGGCGCCATCGAACAACTGGCCTTTGAACTCACGCGCCTGGATGTGGACAACCCGCTGATCGTCACCGACGCCGCGCTGGTCAAGTCCGGCACCGTGGCGCTGGCCCTCGAACACTTGGGCGAGCGCGCCTACGAGATTTTCGACCGCGTACTGCCCGACCCGGAAATCGCCATCGTCGAGGACTGTATGCGCGTTTACCGCGAGGGCGGGCATGACGGCCTGATCGGTCTGGGCGGCGGCAGCGCCATCGATATCGCCAAAAGCGTAGCCGCCTATGCCGGTTACCACGGTGCGCTGGCGGACCTCTTTGGCGTCGACCAGGTGCCGCGCAAGGGCCCGCCGTTGATCGCCATCCCGACCACGGCCGGCACCGGTTCGGAGGTGACCAATGTGGCGATCCTCTCCGACAAGGCCGCACAGCTGAAAAAAGGCATCGTCAGCGACTACCTGCTGCCGGATGTGGCCTTGATCAGCCCGCAAATGACCCTCACCTGCCCGCGCAGCGTTACCGCCGCCAGTGGTGTGGATGCGCTGGTGCATGCCATCGAGTCCTACTTGTCGCTGAATGCCTCGCCGATCACTGATGCGCTGGCCATCGGCGCGATCAAGTTGATTGCCAAGGCGCTGCCCAAGGCCTACGCCAACCCGGCCAACCTGCAGGCACGTGACGACATGGCCACCGCCAGCCTGATGGCCGGCATGGCGTTCGGTAACGCCGGGGTTGGCGCGGTGCATGCGTTGGCGTACCCGTTGGGTGGGCGTTTCAACATTGCCCATGGGGTGAGCAACGCGCTGTTGCTGCCCTATGTGATGCACTGGAACAAATTGGCCTGTGTGGAACGCATGCAGGAGATCGCACAGGCCATGGGCGTGAATGTCACCGGCTTGAGCGTCAACGATGCGGCCGATCAGGCAGTGGACGCGATGACGCGACTGTGTGCCGCCGTCGAGATTCCGGCAGGCCTGCGCAGTTTCGGCGTGCCCGAGGACGCGATCCCGGCGATGGCGTTTGAGGCGGCAGGCATTGAGCGGCTGATGCGTAACAATCCGCGCAAGCTCAGCGCCGCCGATATCGAGAAAATCTACCGGGCGGCTTACTAGCCGTTGAGCCAGGTCACGGTGCGCGCGGCAAAGCATGAGGTATACAATGCGCGCCATCGTGATTTAGCTCAAAAAAGGTGCGTCATGCAGCCCTTCGTTATTGCGCCATCGATTCTCTCCGCCGATTTCGCCCGCCTGGGTGAGGAAGTGGACAAGGTGTTGGCCGCCGGTGCCGATTTCGTGCACTTCGACGTCATGGGCAACCACTACGTGCCCAACCTGACCATCGGCCCGATGGTGTGTGCGGCGCTGCGCAAGTACGGCATCACCGCGCCGATCGATGCGCACCTGATGGTCAGCCCGGTAGATCGCATCATCGGCGACTTCGTGGAAGCCGGCGCGACCTACATCACCTTCCACCCGGAAGCCTCGCTGCACGTCGACCGCACCCTGCAACTGATCCGTGAAGGCGGCTGCAAGGCGGGCCTGGTGTTCAACCCGGCCACGCCGTTGAGTGTACTTGAGTACGTGATGGACAAGGTCGACATGGTCCTGCTGATGAGCGTCAACCCAGGCTTCGGCGGCCAGAAGTTCATCCCGGGCACCCTGAACAAGCTGCGTGAAGCTCGCGCGCTGATCGATGCTTCCGGTCGCGACATCCGCCTCGAGATCGACGGCGGGGTCAACGTCAACAACATCCGCGAAATCGCCGCAGCGGGCGCCGACACCTTCGTGGCCGGCTCGGCGATCTTCAACGCGCCGGACTATCAGGAAGTCATCGACAAGATGCGTGCCGAACTGGCGCTGGCACGTCCATGAGCGGCTTTGAGCAGCTGTTCCCCGGCAAACTGCCACGGCTGGTGATGTTCGATCTGGACGGTACCTTGATCGACTCGGTGCCCGACCTGGCGGCGGCGGTGGACGAGATGCTGCTCAAGCTGGGGCGCAAACCGGCCGGGATCGAGTCGGTGCGTGAGTGGGTCGGCAACGGTGCGCAGATGCTGGTGCGCCGCGCCCTGGCTAATAATATCGACGCCGAAGGGGTGGATGACGTCGAGGCTGAACACGCCCTGGAGCTGTTCAACGCTGCCTATGAAGACGGCCATGAACTGACCGTGGTCTACCCCGGCGTACGTGACACCCTCAAATGGCTGAGCAAGCAGGGCGTGGAAATGGCCCTGATCACCAACAAGCCGGAACGCTTCGTCGCGCCGCTGCTGGACCAGATGAAAATCGGTCGGTATTTCCGCTGGATCATCGGTGGCGACACCCTGCCGCAGAAAAAACCCGACCCGGCGGCGCTGTTTTTCGTGATGAAAATGGCCAATATCCCGGCCTCCCAGTCGTTGTTTGTCGGCGATTCACGCAGCGATGTGCAGGCGGCGAAGGCCGCGGGCGTGCAGTGCGTGGCCCTCAGCTACGGCTATAACCATGGTCGGCCGATCGCCGAAGAGTCGCCGTCGATGGTGATTGATGACCTGCGCCTGTTAATCCCCGGTTGCTTGGGAGCGGGCGCTGAGATAACGTTGCCCGACACCGATCCGTCCCCTTCTGGAAATTCCATCGTGGTGGTCCCTCGCAAACTCCGGATGAAAGTCATCACCGCCCTGGCCCGCTGTCGTTGGCGCGCCTGACTGTTCCTGGCCGCGCCCTGCGGCACGTTTGCATACCTGACTGTTAGACCCTCAAGCCACGAGGCATATCATGACCCGCGAAGAATTCCTGCGTTTGGCCGCTGCCGGCTACAACCGCATTCCCCTGGCCTGCGAAACCCTGGCCGACTTCGACACGCCGCTGTCTATCTACCTGAAACTGGCCGATGAGCCTAACTCCTACCTGCTCGAGTCCGTACAGGGCGGCGAGAAGTGGGGGCGTTACTCGATCATCGGCCTGCCGTGCCGCACGGTGCTGCGGGTACATGACCATCATGTGAGCATTACCCATGATGGCGTCGAGATCGAAAACCATGATGTCGAAGACCCGTTGGCGTTCGTCGAAGCCTTCAAGGCGCGCTACAACGTGCCGACCATTGCCGGCCTGCCGCGCTTCAACGGCGGCCTGGTGGGTTACTTCGGTTATGACTGCGTGCGTTATGTGGAAAAACGTTTGGGCCAATGCCCGAACCCGGACCCGTTGGGCGTGCCGGACATTCTGCTGATGGTCTCCGATGCGGTCGTGGTGTTCGACAACCTCGCCGGCAAGATGCACGCGATCGTGCTGGCCGACCCGTCCCAGGCCGATGCGTTCGAGCAAGGCCGGGCCAGCCTCGAAGCCCTGCTGGAAAAACTGCGCCAGCCGATCACCCCGCGTCGCGGCCTGGACCTCAGCCGTCCGCCGGCTGCCGACCCGATCTTTCGTTCAAGCTTTACCCAGGATGACTACGAGCGGGCCGTCGATACCATCAAGGAATACATCCTCGCCGGCGACTGCATGCAGGTGGTGCCGTCGCAGCGTATGTCCATCGACTTCAAGGCCGCGCCGATCGATCTGTACCGGGCGCTGCGTTGCTTCAACCCGACGCCGTACATGTACTTCTTCAACTTTGGTGACTTCCACGTGGTGGGCAGTTCGCCGGAAGTGCTGGTGCGCGTCGAAGACAACCTGATCACCGTGCGCCCGATCGCCGGCACGCGCCCACGGGGTGCAACCGAAGAAGCTGACCTGGCGCTGGAAGAAGACCTGCTGAGCGACGACAAGGAAATCGCCGAGCACTTGATGCTCATCGACCTGGGTCGTAATGACACCGGGCGTGTCTCGGAAATCGGTTCGGTGAAACTCACCGAGAAGATGGTGATCGAGCGTTATTCCAACGTGATGCATATCGTGTCCAACGTTACCGGCGAGCTGAAGGCTGGCCTGACGGCGATGGATGCGTTGCGCGCGATTCTGCCGGCGGGCACCTTGTCGGGTGCGCCGAAGATCCGCGCGATGGAAATCATCGACGAGCTGGAGCCGGTCAAGCGTGGAGTCTACGGCGGTGCCGTGGGTTCTTTCGCCTGGAACGGCAACATGGACACGGCCATTGCGATCCGCACCGCCGTGATCAAGGACGGGGAGCTGCACGTGCAGGCCGGTGGCGGGATTGTCGCCGACTCGGTGCCGGCCCTCGAATGGGAAGAAACCCTGAACAAGCGCCGCGCGATGTTCCGCGCCGTTGCGCTGGCTGAACAGACCCCCAATTCCTGAGGTTCCCCCCATGTTGCTGATGATTGATAACTACGATTCCTTTACCTACAACGTTGTGCAGTACCTGGGCGAGTTGGGTGCCGAGGTCAAGGTAGTGCGCAATGACGAACTGACCGTCGCCGAGATCGCCGCCCTGAACCCGGAGCGCATCGTGGTTTCGCCAGGCCCGTGCACGCCGACCGAGGCGGGTATTTCCCTGGAGGCGATCCAGTATTTCGCCGGCAAGCTGCCGATCCTGGGCGTATGCCTGGGCCACCAGTCCATCGGCCAGGCCTTTGGCGGTGACGTGGTGCGTGCACGCCAGGTGATGCACGGCAAGACCAGTCCGGTATTCCATCATGATCAGGGCGTGTTCCATGGGCTTAACTTGCCGGTGACCGTGACCCGCTACCATTAGTTGGTGGTCAAGCGCGAAACCCTTCCGGATTGCCTGGAACTGACCGCCTGGACCCAACTGGAGGACGGCTCGGTCGACGAGATCATGGGCCTGCGCCACAAGACACTGAATATCGAAGGGGTGCAATTTCACCCCGAATCGATCCTGACCGAGCAGGGCTACGAGCTGTTCGCCAATTTTCTCAAGCAGAGCGGCGGCACGCGCTAAGGACTTTCCATGGATATCAAGACTGCCCTGAGCCGTATCGTCGGCCACCTGGACCTGAGCACTGCTGAAATGAGCGATGTGATGCGCGAGATCATGACCGGTCAATGCACCGACGCGCAGATCGGCGCGTTCATGATGGCCATGCGCATGAAGAGCGAGAGCATCGACGAAATCGTCGGCGCCGTGTCGGTCATGCGCGAGCTGGCGGACAAGGTCGAGCTCAAGACCCTCAATGGTGTGGTCGACGTGGTCGGCACCGGCGGTGACGGTGCGAACATCTTCAACGTGTCGACGGCTTCTTCGTTTGTGGTGGCGGCGGCGGGTTGCACCGTGGCCAAGCACGGCAACCGCGCGGTCTCCGGCAAGAGTGGCAGTGCCGACTTGCTGGAAGCGGCGGGGATCTACCTGAACCTGACCCCGATCCAAGTGGCGCGCTGTATCGACAATGTCGGTATTGGGTTCATGTTTGCTCAATCCCACCACGGTGCGATGAAGCATGCCGCCGGCCCGCGCAAGGATCTCGGCCTTCGTACCCTGTTCAACATGCTCGGCCCGCTTACGAATCCGGCCGGTGTGAAACACCAGGTCGTGGGTGTGTTCAGCCAGGCGCTGTGCCGGCCATTGGCCGAAGTACTGCAACGCCTGGGCAGCAAGCATGTGCTGGTGGTGCATTCCAAGGACGGCCTGGACGAATTCAGCCTGGCGGCACCGACCTTCGTGGCGGAGCCGAAAAATGACCAGGTCACTGAGTATTGGGTCGAGCCGGAAGACCTGGGCATGAAGAGCCAGAGCCTGCACGGCCTGGCGGTGGAAAGCCCGGCGGCCTCCCTGGAACTGATTCGTGATGCCTTGGGCCGTCGCAAGACCGAGAACGGTCAGAAAGCCGCCGAGATGATTGTTTTGAATGCTGGCGCGGCACTTTATGCAGCCGACCACGCCTATAGTCTTAAGGAGGGTGTTGCCTTGGCCCACGATGCGCTGCACACCGGTCTGGCTCGTGAGAAGCTCGAAGAGCTGGGAGCATTCACCGCAGTATTCAAGATGGAGAATGAAGGATGAGTGTGCCGACCGTTCTGGAAAAAATCCTGGCCCGCAAGGCTGAAGAAGTTGCCGAGCGGCGCGCCCGCGTGAGCCTGGCCGAGCTGGAAGCCCAGGCAAAGATCGCCGATGCACCGCGCGGTTTCGCCAATGCACTGATCGCCCAGGCCAAGCAGAAGCAACCGGCCGTGATCGCCGAGGTCAAGAAAGCCTCGCCGAGCAAAGGCGTGATCCGCGAACACTTTGTGCCATCGGAAATCGCCGTCAGCTATGAGAAGGGAGGGGCGACTTGCCTGTCCGTGCTGACCGATATCGACTACTTCCAGGGTTCCGACCTGTTCCTGCAGCAGGCCCGCGCCGCGTGCAAGTTGCCGGTGATCCGCAAGGACTTCATGGTCGACCCGTATCAGATCGTCGAAGCCCGTGCCCTGGGCGCCGACTGCGTGCTGCTGATCGTTTCCGCGCTGGATGACGTGAAGATGGCCGAGTTGGCTGCCGTCGCCAAAAGCGTCGGCCTCGACGTGCTGGTGGAAGTGCATGACGGCGATGAGCTGGAACGCGCCTTGAAAACCCTCGACACACCGCTGGTGGGGGTCAACAACCGTAACCTGCACACCTTCGAAGTCAGCCTGGAAAACACCCTCGACCTGCTGCCGCGGATTCCGCGTGACCGTCTGGTGATCACCGAGAGTGGCATCGTCAACCGTGCCGATGTGGAGTTGATGGAGATCAGTGGCGTGTACTCGTTCCTGGTGGGCGAGACCTTCATGCGTGCCGAGAACCCGGGGGCTGAATTGCAGCGCCTGTTCTTCCCGGAACGGGGCATGGCGGTCAGCGGTTCGACGCTGGATTGATGATGACGCAGCCGGTGGCGATGACCGTCGAAGCAGGACTTGCCGCCGAGCAAGACCTGCTGGCGGCTGTTTGCGCAGGTGAGCGGGAGTATGGGTTGTTGTTCTGGCAACCCAGCGATCAGGCTTTGGTCATGCCGCGTCGGTTGAGCCGCTTGCCGGCCTTTGAAACCGCCAGCCAGGTTTCAGCCGATGCGGGTTGGCCGGTGCTGCTGCGTGAAACCGGCGGTGAGCCGGTGCCGCAGTCGAGTGCCACAGTCAACATCGCTCTGGTCTACGCCCCGCCGCGCAGTGAGGGCGACCAGAATCGTATCGAAACCGGTTACCTGCGTTTATGTCAGCCGATCTGCGACTTGCTGATCGAGTTGGGCGGCGATGCGTCTGTCGGCGAGGTCGACGGCGCATTTTGCGACGGTCGCTACAACGTCAATCTCAATGGCCGGAAAATGGTTGGCACTGCCCAGCGCTGGCGTCAAAGCGGGGGGCGCCCGGTGGGCCTGGTGCACGGTGCACTGTTGCTGGAAAACGATCGCGAAGACCTGATCGCGGCGGTCAACCGCTTCAATGAAGCCTGCGGTCTTGAACAGCGGGAGCGTGCCGACAGCCATATCGCCCTGCACGAAGCCTTCCCGGCGCCCGATGCGATCAGCCGGCTGGACACCTTGTACCGCCAGATGTTGGCCAGCTTCCTGCCGGTTTAACGGGTACCGAACACCACCATCGTCTTGCCTTTGACGTGCACCAGGTTGCGTTCTTCCAGGTCTTTGAGCACGCGTCCGACCATCTCCCGTGAACAGCCGACAATGCGCCCGATTTCCTGGCGCGTGACCTTGATCTGCATGCCATCGGGGTGGGTCATGGCGTCCGGTTGCTTGCACAGGTCAAGCAGGCAGCGCGCAACACGGCCGGTGACGTCGAAGAATGCCAGGTCGCCGACTTTGCGCGTGGTGTCCCGCAGGCGTTGCGCAATCTGGCCGCTGAGGACATAAAGGATGTCGGGATCTTGTTGGGCCAGTTCGCGGAATTTGGCGTAGCTGATCTCGGCCACTTCGCACTCGACCTTGGCACGCACCCAGGCGCTGCGTTCCTGTTCCTTGCCGGCTTGTTCGAACAACCCCAACTCCCCAAAAAAATCCCCGGTGTTCAGGTAGGCGATGATCATTTCGCGGCCGTCTTCATCCTCGATCAGGATGGTGACCGAGCCTTTGATAATGAAGAACAGGGTTTCGGAGCGTTCGCCGGCGCAGATGATGTTGTGCTTGGCCGGGTAGCGGCGGCGCTGGCAATGCATCAACAGTTTGTCGAGATTCTTGATTTTGGGTATGGGAGTAAGGGCAACCATGGTTGTATCCCGAAAAGACTGCGCTAAATAGTTGGAGTTGTTGTATTCATCGGGTATCGGCATTGATACGCGCTGTATAAAGGGTGGCATTACGCCATCGATTTGGCGTCAGCTTAACAGACACATTCTGACTCGATTAGCCAATTTTCCGCGCAAAGCCTGCTTTTGATCGCTTTTGTTGCAAACGCTGACGCAGGTGGGCCCTGTGCTAAGCTGGCGACCCTTTTTTAGCAGTGGAGTCTGGGCGATGAAGGCACGCATCCAATGGGCGGGCGAAGCCATGTTCCTCGGTGAGTCGGGCAGTGGCCATGTGGTGGTCAGGGATGGCCGGCCGGAAGCCGGTGGCCGTAACCTGGGCGTACGCCCGATGGAAATGCTCCTGCTGGGCGTAGGCGGTTGCAGCAATTTCGAAGTGGTCAGCATCCTGAAGAAATCCCGCCAGGCCGTGGAAAGCTGCGAAGCTTTCCTGGAGGCCGAGCGTGCCACTGAAGACCCCAAGGTATTCACCAGGATCCACATGCATTTCGTGGTGAAGGGCCGGGCGCTGAAAGAGGCGCAGGTGAAGCGCGCTATCGAACTGTCGGCGGAGAAGTATTGCTCGGCGTCGATCATGCTGGGCGCGGCCGGGGTGACCATTACCCATGATTACGAGATAATTGAGTTGGGTTGATCGCTCAATCGGCGGGCAAAAAGAAAGGGCGCTGTGATAGCGCCCTTTTTTGGCTCAGATTCGGTACGTGCTTTTAGTCATGACCTTGGCCAATAGGCTCATGCCAAACCGCACTGGCGCCGGGAAGCGAAAACCACCGGCATCCAGCGCGTTTTCTGCGTGATGTTCTTCATCAATGCGCATCTGCTCAAGAATGGCACGGGACTTTTCGTCTTCGGCCGGCAGTTGTTCCAGATGTTCGTCCAGGTGTTTGCACACCTGATGTTCAGTCGCTGCGACAAAACCCAGGCTGACCTTGTCGCTGATCAGGCCGGCCGCGGCGCCGATCCCAAACGATAAACCGTAAAACAGCGGGTTCAACACGCTCGGGTGACTGCCCAGCTGGCGAATGCGTTGCTCGCACCAGGCCAAGTGATCGATTTCTTCCTCGGCGGCATGCTCCATGGCTGCGCGCACCTGCGGCAGCTTGGCGGTCAGCGCCTGGCCCTGGTACAGCGCCTGGGCGCAGACTTCGCCGGTATGGTTGATGCGCATCAAGCCGGCGACGTGGCGGGTCTCGGTCTCGCTCATCTGCGCGTCGGGCTGCACGATGGCGGGCGAGGGGCGATACGGCTGGCCGCTGAAGGGCAGCAGCGTACGCATGGCCATGTCGGCTTGCAGCAACAGACGGTCAATCGGCGAGTAGTGACGTTGGGTAGTCATGCTGACCTCCGGGAAGAATCTCGGCGGCCAGTTTACCGCAAGAGAGGGGCAAGCGTTTGCGTTGCGTCAAGGGCATGGGGGCGCAGGCTGGGCTGCGACCTTTGCTGAAAGGCTGATCAGCCCGGCGGCCAGTTCATCTGGCGCTGACACAGCACGTGCATATGGATGTGATAAACGGTCTGCCCGCCTTTCGGGTTGCAGTTCATCACCACCCGGAAACCTTCTTCACACCCTTGTTCTACAGCCAGGCGCTGGGCGGTGAACAGGATATGACCGGCCAGGGCTTTATCTTCTTCAGTCAGGTCATTGAGCGTGGGGATGTGTTTCTTGGGAATGACCAGGAAATGCACGGGCGCCGCCGGACAGATGTCCTTGAACGCCAGGACTTGATCATCTTCGTAGATGATATCCGCGGGTATTTCTCTGTTGATGATCTTGGTGAACAGAGTATCCACAGCTGTTTCTCCATTATGAAAGTGCAGGATGAGTGTACCCAGCCCGTCAGCGTGGGCAATAGGCCTTGTTGATGGCACCGGCGATCTTGCGGGTCAGCCAGCGTGGGCTGAAACGCGGGCTGAAGGCGATCCAGCGGTTGCGACGGCCGGGGATGATGATGGCTTTGTTCTTTTCCAGTGCGCGTACGGTGTAGAGCGCCACTTCTTCGGGGCTCATCAGCTGTTGGCTGCGGTCGAGCCTGGCGGTGTCCATCTGCGCGGTGCCGAAGAACGCGGTGCGTGTCGGGCCGGGGCAGAGCACCGAGACCTTGATGCCGCAGGTTTTCAGTTCTTCGCGCAAGCCTTCGGAGAAATGCAGCACATAGGCCTTGCTGGCGTAATAAGTGCTCATCCACGGGCCGGGCTGGAACGCCGCGATGGACGCCACATTGAGAATCTGACCGCCGCCGTGCAGCGCCATGGCATTGCCGAGTGCGTGGCACATTCGGGTCAGGGCCAGGATGTTGACCTCCATCAGGTCCTGTTCGGTCATCCAGTCCTGGGCCAGGAACGGGCCGCTGGTGCCGATGCCGGCGCAGTTCACCAGCAGGTCGATCTGCCGCTCGCCTTCTTCAAGCTCCAGCAGGAACCCGGACAAGCGCAGTGGCTCGCCCAGGTCGCAGGCCCGGAACAGCACTTCGACGCCAAAGCGTTGGGTCAATTCGATTGCAATGCTTTCCAACTGATCACGCTGGCGAGCCACCAGAATCAAGCTGCGGCCGCGACGGGCGAGTGCTTCGGCCAGGGCCAGGCCGATGCCGCTGGAGGCGCCGGTGATCAGAGTGTAACGGGTCATGCCTTTCTCCATCGCAACGCCGCCGCGCCTGTGACAGAGGCATCACAGGCCGGGGGCGTTTCTTCACTGTTCTGGAGAGTCTACAGGTTCGCCCGCTTCGTCAGCACTCTGCGCTTCGTCTTCTTCGACGGTTGCCGCCTGGTCGGCGTCTTCGTCGGAGGGGATGGAGCTGCTTTCGTAGCTGCTGTCCACGTTGGCTTCGAGCTGATCCAGGTAACCGTTCATGCCCAAGGTCACCACGATGGCAAGCATGACTGGAATAAACGCCAACCACAGCGTGGCCAGGACTTTTACCGCGGTGGAGTTACGTGGCGGTGGCGCACCATACTGGTTGGCGCCTGCATTGCCCGGCAGTACCAGCAACAGGATCGGGAATACACTGTTCACCAATGGCACCAGGTTGAGTAGGTACAACCAGCCCGACCAACCCAGGTCATGCAGGCGCTGCACGCCGATTTGTACACTGACCCATACCAGCGCCACAAACAGCGCGATACCCAGCAGTACTCCGATGATGGTGCCCGCAATCGGCGAGGCGGTAGCCACGGCAAAGCTGACGGTGCTGATGATGCCACCCGCAACCAGCATCGCCAGGGTCAACACCAGGGTCCATGCCAGGTAGCGCAGGCGGCCGATCCGCCCATGGATAGTGAAGACTTTGAGGTGGCGTACTCGGGCAAGTCATCACCCACCGCCGCGCGTGGAGGCGCATAAGGCGAGGCATCCGGACGCGCGAAACCAGAAGGGCCGGAATCCGTCTCGTGAGTTTCAGCCAGGCTGAAGGCCACAGGCTGTTCGGGCTCAATGCGCGCGTCGACACCGGCGTTTTTCAGCGCGGTGAGGTAGGTTTCCGCATCCGGGCGAGACAGGTCGCGCTTGAGCGCAACCGGGCGGCCGGTAAAGAGCTTTTCGATGGCTTCGACTTCACTTTTGAACAGCTCGGCCAGGTTCAGTTTGGCCGTGGTGCTTTCGACACCCGGGAGCAAGGCTCCATCAAACACAATCTTGAAACGGTTGTCGCTCATGCGGGCTTCCTTGTCACTTGTTCAGGGAGGTAGTGCAGGCCCGTCTAATCAGCAGGCCTGGCAGTTGGGTCAACGTGGCCAGCGCAGTTGTGCCGCCTGTTCGCGTGCCTTGCGGTATTCGGCATCCAGGCGCGCAACGAGTTCATCGACGCTGGGCAAATCATCAATCTCACCGACGCCTTGGCCAGCAGACCATACAGTCTTCCAGGCTTTGGCCTCGTCGCTCAACGGCTTGAGCTTGGAGCCGAAGTTGACCTCGCCTTTGCCTTGCAGGGCGGCGAGGTCGAAACCGGCGTTTTCCAGGCTCTGGCGCATAAAGCTGGCGGGCACGCCGGAGACAGCGGGAGTGTGCACGATGTCGGCGGCGCGCGATGTGAGCAGCATCTCTTTATACGCATCCGGTGCCCGGCTTTCGGTAGTGCCGATAAAGCGCGTGCCGAAATAGGCCAGGTCTGCACCGAGCAGTTGGGCAGCGAGAATCTCGTGCCCGTGATTGAGGCAGCCGGCTAGCAGCAGGGTTTTGTCGAAGAACTGGCGGATCTCGGCAATCAGCGAGAATGGGCTCCAGGTGCCGGCATGGCCACCGGCGCCGGCGGCTACGGCGATCAGGCCGTCCACACCGGCCTCTGCAGCCTTCTCGGCATGGCGGCGGGTGGTGACATCGTGAAACACCAGGCCACCGTAGCTGTGTACCGCGTCCACCAGCTCTTTGACGGCACCCAGGCTGGTAATGACGATGGGCACTTTATGCTCAACGCAAATAGCCAGGTCTGCCTCCAGGCGGGGATTGCTGTTGTGCACGATCAGGTTGACGGCATAGGGCGCGGGGTTGTCCAGCAGCGCCAGGCCCGCTTCGATTTCCTCCAGCCAGGCCTTGAACCCGCTGCTGTCGCGTTGGTTAAGCGCCGGGAAACTCCCGACCACCCCATTGCGGCAGCACGCCAGGACCAGTTGCGGGTTGGAAATCAGGAACATCGGCGCCGCCACGACGGGCAGGCGCAGACGTTGTTCAAGCAGAGCGGGCAGCGACATTGGAGGTACCCCAACTAATTGAAGTTAGAACGGTTTGACCACGACCAAAATTACGATAGCCAGCAATATCAGAACGGGCACTTCATTGAACCAGCGATAAAAGACATGGCTGCGGGTGTTTTCGCCACGGGCAAAGCGTTTTACCTGCGCGCCGCACATATGGTGGTAGCCAATGAGCAGTACGACGAGGGTCAGCTTGGCGTGAATCCACCCGCCCGAATGAAAGATGCCTGGGTTCAGATAGATCAGCCAGCCGCCGAAAATCAACGTGGCGATCATCGCCGGCCCCATGATGCCGCGATACAACTTGCGCTCCATGACGCTGAAACGCTCTTTGCTGACGGTGTCCTCGCTTTGGGCGTGGTAGACGAACAGGCGTGGCAGGTAGAACAGCCCGGCAAACCAGCAGACGACGCTGACGATGTGGAAGGCTTTGATCCATAGATAGAGCATTTCTAGTTATTCCCAGGTTCACGGTAACTGAGGATAGTAGTGGCTCATGCGCCCATACGTCACGTTGGCGGTTGTCGCAGGACGATACGACCCCTATTATCGACGGCTTTCCAGTGGGTTCGTTGAGGGCAGGTTATGGTCAAGGTCGGTATCGTCGGCGGCACGGGTTACACCGGTGTCGAATTGCTGCGTCTGTTGGCTCAGCATCCGCAAGCTGAGGTGGTGGTCATCACTTCCCGATCCGAGGCCGGGCTGGCCGTGGCCGATATGTACCCGAACCTGCGCGGTCATTACGACGGCCTGGCGTTCAGTGTTCCGGACATCAAGACCCTGGGCGGCTGCGACGTGGTGTTCTTCGCCACCCCGCACGGTGTTGCCCACGCCCTGGCAGGCGAGTTGTTGGCCGCCGGCACCAAGGTGATCGACTTGTCGGCGGACTTCCGTCTGCAGGACGCTGATGAGTGGGCCAAGTGGTATGGCCAGCCGCACGGCGCGCCGCAGCTGTTGGAAGAGGCGGTGTACGGCCTGCCGGAAGTGAATCGTGAACAGATCAAGCAAGCGCGCCTGATTGCTGTACCGGGCTGCTATCCGACGGCTACACAGTTGGGCTTCCTGCCCTTGCTGGAAGCGGGGCTGGCGGACGCTTCGCGCTTGATCGCGGACTGCAAATCGGGCGTCAGCGGTGCCGGTCGTGGTGCGGCGGTTGGTTCGCTGTACTCCGAGACGTCGGAAAGCATGAAGGCCTATTCGGTGAAAGGTCACCGTCACTTGCCAGAAATTCGCCAGGGGCTGCGTCGCGCGGCTGGGAAGGACGTGGGCCTGACCTTCGTCCCACACTTGACCCCAATGATCCGCGGTATTCACTCCACGTTGTACGCCACCGTGGTCGATCGCTCGGTCGACCTGCAGGCGCTGTTCGAAAAGCGCTATGCCAACGAACCGTTCGTCGATGTGATGCCGGCCGGCAGCCACCCGGAAACCCGCAGCGTGCGCGGTGCCAATGTGTGCCGGATTGCTGTGCATCGCCCGCAGGACGGTGACCTGGTCGTGGTGTTGTCGGTGATCGATAACCTGGTCAAGGGCGCGGCCGGCCAGGCGGTGCAGAACATGAACATCCTGTTTGGCCTGGATGAGAAGTTGGGGCTGTCCCACGCGGGCATGCTGCCTTAAGGCGGTTGAGTCGCTAAGCAAAAGGCCCGTTGATCGGGCCTTTTGTGTTTTTAATGGCGACAGCGCAGATTGATATACCGTAACAATAGTTGACCGCTTTTCTAGGAGAAGCGGATAATGCCGACCATTACGCATATGGCGGCGCTACGCCGGGAGATTATCAGCATGAGCGTTGAATCCTTCACCCCCACGGCTTTGCAATTCACCCACGGTGCTGCGCACAAGGTGAAGAGCCTGGTCGATGAAGAGGGTAATGATCGCTTGAAGCTGCGCGTATTCGTTACGGGCGGCGGTTGTTCAGGGTTTCAGTACGGTTTTACCTTCGATGAAGATGTAGCCGATGATGACACCATCGTTGAACGCGAAGGCGTAAGCCTGGTTGTGGACCCGATGAGCTTCCAATACCTGGCCGGTGCCGAGGTGGATTACCAGGAAGGTCTGGAGGGTTCACGCTTTGTGATCAAGAACCCTAACGCTACCACCACCTGTGGTTGCGGGTCTTCGTTCTCGATCTGATCGGCAACGGATGCAAAAACGCCGCTTGGCTGTGATAGGCCAAGCGGCGTTTTGCTGTGCGGAGATTTTAGGTCGGGTAGATGGCGCCCAGTACCCGAAGTCCTCGTGCCTCGGTGACGCTTGGGCGGTTGGCGGCGATACCTTCGAGACAGCAATGGGCCAGCCATGCGAAGGCCATGGCCTCGACCCAGTCGGGGTCTACTCCGTAGGTGGCGGTGCTGCTGACTTGAGTCGATGGTAGCAGGGCGGCCAGGCGGTTCATCAGCGTGGTGTTGCGGGCGCCTCCGCCACACACCAGCAGTGTTTCGGTCTGGGGCTGGGCGGCTTGCAGGGATTCGATGATGGTCAGGGCGGTCAGCTCAAGTAGCGTGGCCTGAACATCCTGAGGCTCGAATGTTGGTAAGCGACCCAGGTGTTGGTGCAGCCATTCCAGATTGAACACTTCGCGGCCGGTGCTCTTGGGGCCCGTGGTCACGAAGAAAGGGTCGCTGAGCAGGGCGTTGAGTAGAGCTGGCTCGACCTTGCCGCTGGCCGCCCACTGGCCATCACGATCAAAGTGTTCACCGCGTTGCTGGTGAATCCACGCATCCAGCAGGACATTGCCTGGGCCGCAGTCGAAGCCGGCTACAGGTTTGCCGGTCTCAATCAGGCTGAGGTTGCTGAAACCTCCCACATTCAATACGGCACGGTTACCGCTGTGCTCGCCAAATAGCGCTTCATGGAACGCAGGGACCAGTGGGGCGCCCTGACCGCCGGCGGCGACGTCGCGGCTACGGAAATCGCTGACCACGGTGATGCCTGTAAGCTCGGTGAGCAAGGCCGGGTTGCCGATCTGTACGGTAAAGCCCCGTGCGGGTTCATGGCGGATGGTCTGGCCATGGCTGCCAATTGCGCGAATGTCCTGGGGCTTGAGGTTTTGTTGGTCGAGTAAAGCGTGAATACCTTGAGCGGCAAGCTTCACCCAGTTCTGCTGGGCGATGGCTGAGCGAGCGATCTCATCCGCCCCGCTGGCGCAAAGAGCAAGCAGCCCAGTGCGCAGGGTATCGGGCATGGGAATGTAGTGTGTAGCCATCAGCTTGATCGCCGGGGACTGCTCGATCAAGGCGATATCCAGGCCATCAAGGCTGGTCCCGGACATCACACCAATATAGAGCGCCATACTTAACGCTTCGCCGATGCCAGCAGGGTGGAGCGTTCTTGGTCCATGCGCGCCATCAACGGCTGGCTCTGTTGCATGAAACGGGCACGCTCGGCCTTGGCGATCGGGTCGGCCATGGGCAGCTTTTGGCCCAGTGGGTCGACGTGAACGCCATTGACCTGGAACTCATAGTGCAAGTGTGGGCCGGTGGACAGGCCGGTAGTACCGATATAGCCGATCACCTGGCCTTGTTTCACGGTGCCGCCGGTTTGCACGCCCTTGGCAAAGCCTTGCATGTGGCCATACAGGGTGCGGTAGGTATTGCCGTGCTGGATGATCACGGTATTGCCATAGCCGCCACGACGTCCTGCCAGCAGGACTTTACCGTCGCCGGCTGCCTTGATCGGCGTGCCGCGCGGGGCGGCGTAGTCGACGCCTTTATGGGCGCGGATTTTGTTCAGAATTGGATGCTTGCGACCCATGGAGAAACGCGAGCTAATACGAGCGAAGTCCACTGGGGTGCGGATGAAGGCCTTGCGCATGCTATTGCCATCGGCAGTGTAGTAGCTGCTGTTGCCTTGTTTGTTGGTGTAGCGCACGGCGGTGTAGGTCTTGCCGCGGTTGGTGAAGCGTGCGGAGAGAATGTTGCCGGTGCCCACGACTTTGCCGTTGGCGACTTTCTGCTCGTAGATCACGTCGAATTCGTCGCCCTGGCGGATGTCCTGGGCGAAGTCGATGTCGTAGCCGAACACGCTGGCCATGTCCATGGTCATGCTGTGGGACAGGCCTGCCCGGGCCGCCGACTGTGACAGGGAGCTGTTGATCACCCCGTGTACATAGGCCGAGCGCATGACCGGCTTGGTAGTGATCCGATTGAAGGCAAAGCCTTTGGCGCCCTTTGTCAGGGTAATGCTTTCGAGGTCGCTGACATTGCTGTGCAGGTTGTTCAGTTGTCCATCGGGGGTGAACTCGAATTCGAGCTTCTGGCCGTGCTTGAGCTGGGTGAACTGCTTGGCTTGTTTGTCGCTCGCCAGCACTTCGTTAACGGTAGCGGCGGGAAGGCCGACCTTCTCGAATAGAGTCGACAGGGTGTCGCCCTTGGCCACGATCACTTCGCGGTGCTGAGGGTTTTTGGCCGTGTCGGCAGCAGGCGCAGCTGGGCCCTGGTCTGCTTGTTGGGTGTCTTCGGGGCTGTTTTCTATCTGGGCGAACGGCGATTCGGTGGCTGTTTTTGTGGCTTGTTGCGCGTCGGAAGCGTCTTGATCTTGTGTCAGTTGTTCAACTGGACTTTCCAGGTCAAGGCTCAGGGATGTTCGTTTGGCTTCTACGTCACTGGAAGGGAATACCAGGAGTGCCAGGCTGAGAAGGGCGGCGATACCACTTGCGGCGAGCAGGTGGGTCTTCGGGTAAAGCGG
>Ga0157369_10003787_pt1 | contig 17966 bp, 17 predicted proteins | sample C25metaG_FD_113461 | JGI IMG/M metagenome (GOLD analysis project Ga0157369, IMG submission 113461) | Corn rhizosphere microbial communities from Kellogg Biological Station, Michigan, USA - C2-5 metaG | ecosystem: Host-associated > Plants > Roots > Rhizosphere > Soil | place: USA: Michigan... | reverse complement strand
GCCTGGGACATGACTCGCGACGCCGAGATGCCGGCCCGCGACTATCTGCGCCTGGTCATTCATCTGCTCGACTCCGAGCGCGACCTCGGCGTCCTGCAAAGCGTGTTGCGGCAGGCGCGGCTGGCGATCGAGCGGTGGTCCGAACCGGCGTTCCGGCAGACCGGCCTCGACATGCTGGCCGCAGCCGTGCATGCCCACCTGCAGAGTGCCGAGCCCGGTAGCGACTACCAGCTGGCTTTCCTGCGCGCGTTCGCCGCCACCGCGAACTCCGACACGTATGTCGACGTCCTGTCGTCGCTGTACGCCGGCGAGACCGAGCTACCCGGACTCCCGCTCGACACGGACCTGCGGTGGCTGATAGTGGTGCGGTTGGCTGCGAACGGGCGGGCCGGCACGGCCGACGTCGATGCCGAACTCGCCCGCGACGACACGTCAGCCGGACGACGGCACGCTGCCGCAGCCCGCGCCGCGATCCCCACCCGAGAGGCGAAGGACCACGCCTGGCATCTGGTCGTAGAGCGAAGCGACACCCACAACGCCGAGATCTCGGCGATCATCGGCGGCTTCCAGCAGGCCAACCAGTTGGCGGTGCTCGAGCCCTACGCCGAGCGGTACTTCGGGGCGATCGACGCCGTGTGGCGCGACCGCACCGGCGACACGGCACGCACGATTGCCGAGGGCCTGTTCCCGTACCTGAGGATCGACGAGTCGACCATCGAGCGGGTCGACCGGTACCTGCATGACGAGCAGCCGCCGGCCGGGCTGCGGCGCATCTTGCTCGAGAACCGCGACGCGATCACCCGCGCACTGCGCGCCCGCGAGTGCGACACGACGGCAGGCAAACGGGCGACCGGCTGACGCCAGCTCAGACTCGGCCGGCAGTTAGTCGGCCTCGTGCTCGTGGAGCACGCGTGGGCGGGTAGCCGACTGCGCGAGCATGCGCACGCCGTTGACGATGCCGCCGGCCAAGTCGCCGCCCGCAAACGACGTCGCCATGGACAGGCTTGCGAGTGCGGCCGCCCGGTCGTCGAGCCGCCGCCGCGCGATCTCGCCGGTGACGATCTCGACCCGCCGCAGTTCGGGCTCGACGAGCGTGAGCACTCCGAGCGCGCCGTCGTGGCCGAGGCCGGCGTGCAGGCGCAGCGCGTATTCGCGGACGTCGCCTTCGGTCGGCCCGATGTAGACCGAGAAATGCAGGCCGGTCTCGGCGCGTGCCGCCGCGATAGCCTCGCGGATCTGGTCGGCCTGACGCTGCGTGAACGCGTCACCAACGGGCACTTGCGCCACCGCCCTCCACAGTCGAGGCCGGAAGGGTCGTCACTTCTTCGAGAGCCGACGCAGCGTCCGCGGGACCGCCGAACCATACCGACCCTGCCGTCCACGCCCGGCCAGGCCGGTACCGCGGGCCGCGCACCAGCGACGGCAGGAAGACGAGAAACGTGATGATGGCTGCCGCCGCCACCGGGATGCCGATGTAGATCAACACCGTCTGCACCCAGGTCAGCCCGTGGCCCGGATCGCCGATCTCGCCGATTGCCAAGGCGGGTGCCGTAGTGGCAGCGAATGCACCGCCCAGACCGGCAATCACAAACGCCGCTCGGCCGACGACGCGCCGTCTTCTCGATGCAGCAAGTCTCGAATCAGCAAGTCGTGGACTCATGCGCGCTATCACGCCGCCTCGCCTGTTGTCGAAGGGTCTTACGGTTGCTGGTCAACAACCGACGTAACCGTAACGGATGCGCCTTCGCCCGCCACCACTTGGGCCAGCCGCCGGGCCACCGAGCTGCTTCGCATCAGATCATCGAGCAGCACTGGGCGGCCCTTTGCGTCGGTCATCGGCACTCGCCAGTTGGGGTACTCGTCGATGGTGCCCGGCTGGTTGATCGGACGCCGGTCGCCGACGACGTCCGGCAAGTAGACACCGACAAGCCGCGCGGGTGTGCGGGCGATGTACCCGTGCAGCGCTTCCACGAGAGCGTCGACGTGCGGCTCGATGCGGGCGGGCAGATGAGCCCGACGCGGCGGCACGGTCCCCGGCTCGGGCACCGTGGTCACTGCCTCGACGACGCTCGCCTCGAGCAACCCGCAGTTGCCGAGGTTCTCGATCCAGGCGAGCCGGTCGGCTTCGTCGGCGGCCCGCTCCTCGGCGGCGTCCCGTTCGAGCAGTCCGAGCTCGGCACGGATCTCGACGTGCTCACCGGTCAGGTATCCGGCCGTCGGTGGCAAGTCGTGGGTGGTCACCGTCGCGAGGCAGAGCTCACGCCAGTCACCCGGACGGCGAGGCCGCCCAGCGTCGTCGTGTTCGAACCACAGGATCGACGTGCCGAAAACGCCACGGTCGCGCAGGTAATCGCGCACCCAGGGCTCGACGTTGCCGAGATCCTCGCCGACAACGAGCGCGCCCGCGCGAGAGGCTTCGAGCAGCACGATGCCAACCATCGCCTCGTGGTCGAGCCGCACGTACGTGCTGTCGGCCGGTAGGGCGCCGTCGGGCACCCACCACTGCCGGAACAGGCCGATCACGTGGTCGACGCGCAACCCCCCACCGTGCGCGAACGACGCGCGGACGAGATCGCGGAACGGACCGAAACCGGCCTCGGCCAGCCTGCCCGGGTGCCAGGTCGGCAGGTTCCACCGCTGGCCCTGCTGGTTGTACATGTCGGCCGGTGCACCGAGCGTCACCCCGGGCGCGAGCACATGCTGGAGCGCCCATGCGTCGGCTCCGGTCGGGCTCACTCCAACTGCGAGGTCGAGCAGCACCCCGATCGGCATTCCGGCGGCGCGCGCGCTTCGCTGGACGTCGTCGAGCTGCTGCACGCACAAGAACTGCAGCCAGCAATGGAAATCCACGAGTTCGCGTTCGGCGGCGCGAAAGTCGGTCACCGAAACCGAACGCGGGTCGCGCAACTCCTCGGGCCAGTCCTGCCATGGCAACCCGTGCTTGTCAGCCAAGGCGCACCAAGTGGCGAAATCGGCGAGCGCTTCTCCTTGCGTTTCAACGAAATCCGCGAACGCGACCTGCCGCGCCACATCACGCCGCGCCTTGAAAGCGGCTTCGAGAACGCGGCGCTTCGCAGCCCACACGGCATCGCGATCGATGTCTTCATCGACGGCGTTCTTCTCGCGCAACGGTTCGGCGGCCGCTGCCACGTCGTCCGGCCGCAACGACGCGACCTCGGCGATGTCTTCGACCCGCAGGTAAATCGGGTTGATGAACCTGCGGCTGGCGGGGAAATACGGCGACGGCTCCATGGGTGGCGCGGCCGACGCCGCATGCAACGGGTTGACCAGGACGAAGCCCGCGCCGAGTTCGCTCGCGCTCCACGTAGCGAGCTCGCGAAGGTCATGGAGGTCGCCCATCGACCACGAATCCGACGAGCGCACCGCATACAGCTGCAACATGAAACCCCAGGCGCGCTGGGCCGGAGTCTCGATTCTGTCGGGCACCACGATGAGGCGGCCGCGCGCACTTCGCTCGCCCGATGTGGCGAGCAGCTCGTGATAGCCGAGCGGGACGTCGTCCGGGATCTCGAACGTCGCCTCGCCGACAAGCGCGCCGTCGACCTCGCGCGGGTCGACCCACACCATGACTTGCCGCAGCTCGCGTCGTCCGCCGTCTTCGAGTGCTACGGCCACCGACACGGGATCGCCATGCGGCACGTGAACCGGCACCCGCGCCGACCGACCACTCCGAGCGACGACGTACGGCGGCAGCATGCGCCGCCACGGCGCGGCACGGACGTCGGCCAGCGCGCGTTCGATCGCGGCCGAGTCGTGCGCGTCGACGCCGAGCGCCTGCAACACCGCGACGATCGCGGACGACGACGCCTCGGCCCCACCCCCACGCCAATCTCCGAACGACGTGGCCACCCCGTGGGCATGGGCGAGCTCGACGAGTGCAGGGTCCAGCATGTCTGCCGACCTTACGCGGGCACTGCGCGGACCCAACTACCGTCGTCGGTCAGCACGGTGTCGAACCGCAGCCCTGCCGCATGAAGAACAGCAGCAAGCCGGACGTCGTCGAGCCGGCGAGTCGTGAACGTTTGCGACCACACCCTGGCCCCGATCCGGTATTCGACCGTCGCGCGCAACAGATCGTGCGCCGGGCGCGAGATGCCGCGCAGCACGAAGGTGATGCCGTCGCGTTCCTGCTCCGAGGGCGCGGCCTCGTCGAACCAGTTCGCGGGGTGCCGCTCGAGAATCACGCAGCCATCGGATTTCACATGACGGCGCGTGCAGGCAAGGAGACTCGCGAGCAGTGCGTCGTCCGGAACGTTCACCAGATGAGAGGCGAGCAGCACGACGTCGAACCGGTCCGGCAGGTCAAGGTCTTCGATTCGTGCCTTGACGGTGCGCGCGCCCGTCACGTGCGCCAGCATCTCGGCCGACTCGTCGACCGCCGTCACTTCGTAGCCGAGCGCGACCAGGGGGCGGGTCACGCGGCCGGCGCCACACCCCAGCTCGAGGATCGAGGCCGTGCCGGGCACCGCTGCGTGGATGACCTCCGGCTCGCGCCCGACCGGAAGCTCGGCGTACAGATCGACCGCACAGCCGTCAGCAGTGATCGCACCCGGACCTTCGCCGCTGGTGAAGGAACCGGTTCGCATGTGTCTCAGGCGCTCGCCGACTGGTCAAGGCCCCGGCCGAACGCCTCGCCGTCGAGGTACGGGATCCACCGCGGGTCGCTGCGGCCGGTGCCGAGGATCCGCCACGCGACACCCGTCGGGGTGTGAGGGGGGCGGCGCAACCGCCAGCCGAGTTCGGCCACCGTGCGGTCGGCCTTGACGTGATTGCAGCGGCGGCAGCACGAGACCACGTTGTCCCAGCTGTGGCCGCCGCCCCGGCTGCGCGGCACGACGTGATCGAGGCTCGTCGCCGGCGCTTCGCAGTAAACACAACGACCGCCGTCGCGCAGGAATACGCCACGGCGGGTGAGCGGCACCACCGTTCGGTAGGGGATTTTGACGAACCTCGTCAGCTTCACCACTACGGGCACCGACACCGTCACCGAGGTGCTATGCAGCAGTGCATCGCCGGCTTCGAGCTGGATCGCCTTGGCGGCCAGAACGAGAAGCAGCGCGCGGCGACCCGGCACGACGCCGATCGGTTCGTACGTCGCGTTGAGGACGAGCGCATAAGCCACGAGTGCCTCCTGCTGCGCACAGTCTCGCCGGTTCGCCCGCCTCGCGCCAGCAATTGAGCCGATGCCGCGCACGCGTTGCGCTCAGTTGGCGCGTGGCTGGCGGCCATTAGGGTGGCCGTCATGAGCCTGTCCCGGAGCCTGCCCAGCCGGCGCGTCTACCCCTCCGCCCGACGACTCGAGCTGGTCGAGCGGCTACCGGAAGGCGCACCCGCGCTCGACGTCGCCGACCCGTACCGATGGCTCGAGGACGCCAAGAGCCCGGAGGCGGTGGGCTGGCTCGAGGCGCAGGATTCGCTGGCCGCAAGCGAGCTTTCGACCCTGCCGGGTCGCGATCAGCTACGGGCCCGGCTGACCGAGCTCCTCGCGGCAGGCGTCGTAACGGCGCCCGCCTGGCGCCGCGAGCGCCGTTTCTTCATGCGCCGCACCGCCGAGCAGGAGCACGCCGTCCTGCTGACCGTCGAGCCTGACGGCACCGAGCGGGTGCTCATCGACCCGATGGCGATCGACCCGAGCGGTTCGACGACGCTCGACGCGTGGCAGCCGTCCAAGGAAGGCGAGCTGCTCGCCTACCAGCTCTCCGAAGGCGGCAACGAGGAGTCGATCCTGCGAGTGATCGACGTCGCGACGGGCGAGCTGATCGACGGTCCGATCGATCGCTGCCGGTACTCCCCCGTCGGTTTCCTGCCGGGCGGTGAGTCGTATTACTACGTCCGGCGGTTGCCTGCGTCCGAGGTGCCCGAGGGCGAGGAGCAGTTCCACCGTCGCGTGTGGCTGCACCGGGTCGGCTCCGATCCGGCCGACGACGTGTGCGTCTTCGGTGCCGAATTCGACAAGACCACCTTCTTCTCGGCGTCGGTGAGCATCGACGGCCGGTGGCTCGTGGTCAGCGCGAGCCCCGGTACCGCGCCGCGCAACGACGTCTGGATCGCCGATCTGTCGACCTGCGATCCCGCAGCGCCAGACCTTCGAGAGGTGCAGGTCGGCGTCGATGCGCAAACGTCGGTGCACGTCGGCCGCGACGGCCGGGCGTACGTCTACACCGACCGCGACGCCCCTCGTGGCCGGCTGGCCGTGACCGACCCGCTCACGCCCGGGCCGGAGAGCTGGAACGACCTGCTGCCCGAAGATCCCGAGGCCGTGCTCGAAGACTTCGCGATCCTCGACGGCGACGACTCGCCCCGGCCTACCCTGCTCGCGTCATGGACCAGGCACGCCGTCAGCGAGATCACGGTTCACGACCTCGCCAGCGGCGAGCGAATCGGCGAGGTCGCCCTGCCCGGTCTCGGATCGGTGGGCGGGCTCTCCGAGCGGCCGGAGGGCGGAGCGGAGTGCTGGTTCGGCTACACCGACCACACCACGCCGTCCAGCGTCTTTCGTTACGACGCCCGCACCGGGCAGACCACGCCGTGGGCCAACGCGCCCGGCACCGTCGAGGTGCCGAAAGTGCACGCCCGCCAGGTCACCTACACCTCGCGCGACGGCACTCCGGTGCGCATGATCGTCGTGTCGCCCACCGACGAGCCCGACACCCCAAGACCCGCGATCCTCAACGGATACGGCGGTTTCGGAGCATCGATGACACCCGGGTACTCGGCGACGATCCTGGCCTGGGTCGAGCTCGGCGGCGTCTATGCCGTTGCCAACCTGCGGGGCGGTGGCGAAGAAGGTGAGAGCTGGCATCGGGCCGGCATGCGCGGCAACAAGCAGAACGTCTTCGACGACTTCCACGCCGCAGCCGACTGGCTCGCTCAGCACGGCTGGACGACGCCGAGCAAGCTCGGTATCTCCGGCGGCAGCAACGGCGGCCTCCTCGTCGGCGCTGCACTGACCCAGGCGCCGGAGAAATATGCCGCCGTCGTGTGTTCGGCGCCGCTGCTCGACATGGTGCGCTACGAGAAGTTCGGGCTCGGTCAACTGTGGAGTGAGGAGTACGGCAGCGCCGCCGTCCTCGAAGAACTCGGCTGGCTGGTCGCGTACTCGCCGTACCACCATGTGAAGCCGGACGTCGACTACCCGGCCGTGCTCTTCACGGTCTTCGACTCCGACACCCGCGTCGACCCGCTGCACGCGCGGAAGATGTGCGCTGCGCTGCAGGCCGCGGCCTCGCCGTCCGACCGGCCGATCGTCTTCCGGCGCGAGGCGGACGTCGGGCACGGTGCTCGCGCGGTCAGTCGAAGCGTCGAACTCTCGACCGACACACTGGCGTTTCTCGCGGCGCACACCGGGCTGCAGCTGGACGGTTAACGCTCCGCGCCCAGCCGCATCAGCATCGCGGCGCCGCCGGATTCGGTGGCGCCGACTTCGAGGCACCCCCCCGACGACTCCGCGGTACGGCGGACGATGTCGAGGCCGAGACCGGTCGACCCGCCACCACTGCGACCGCGGCTGACGGCGGCGCGCACGATGCCCGGCCCTTCGTCGGCGATCAGGACCATCGCGTCGTCGCGGCCGAGCTCGACGGACACCGCCATCGGAGTGCCCTCCGGGGTGTGCGCGAAGACGTTCTCGAGCAACGCGTCGACGGCCGCCGCAAGGTCGTCGGCGGCGACCCTCACCAACCGCGAGGTATTGGGCAACCGAAGGTCGAGCCGGCGGCCCTGATCTTCGGCGAGCACCGACCAGAAACCCACCCGCTCGCGCACGACCTCGACGACGTCACACGCGGGAGCGGCCTGCTCACGCACCCCGCGACGGGCCTCGCGAATCACGTCACCCACCGACCGCTCGAGCGCGTCGACGTGTTCGGAAAGTCGAGCCGCCTCCGGTGACTTCGGCAACGCTTCGGCCGCCAGCTTGACCGCGGCGACCGGGGTTCTCAGCCGATGCGACAGGTCGGCCACCTGTTCACGCTCGTCGTCCAACAACTCCTTGATTCGCTGCGCAAGCCGGTTCAGCGCAAGCCCCACCTCGATGACCTCCCGCGGCCCGTCGAGTGGGGCGCGCGCCGAGAGGTCGCCACTCGACAGCCGGTTGGCGGTCGACGCGAGCGCGCCGACGGGCCGGGCCGTGCGCTGCGCCAGCCGGTCAGCGACAAGCATCGCGACCGCGAGCATTCCGACGCCCACTGCGATCAGGATCGTGATGTCGAAGTTCACCCCGTGCCGAACCTTGGACTCCGGCACGAAGGTACGAACGACAACGGTCTTGCCACCCAGGTTCAACGGGTTCCAGATCTCGAGGCCACCTTGGTACATCACGTTGACCTGCTGCGTGTTCACGCCGACCGTCGGCGTTCCCGCGGCGAGTGCCAGGCTGGCGGAATTCGCGTCGGGCGGGACGGGTCCGATCCATGTCTTCAGGTCGGGCAGCACGACCGACGACGTAATCGGGTTGGGCGGTTGCCCCGGCGGGTTGATGACCTGCTCGATCGCCTGTGTGTCGTCGACGCTGCCGATCGCCTGCAGGCCGGCCACCACGGCCTGGGATTGCCGAAGCCCGTCGTTCAGCGCGTTCTGCTTCGCCAGATTTCGCACCAGCAAGGTCAGCGGGATGAGGAACGCCACCACGACGAGAGTGGTTGTCGCGGCGGCGAGGATAAGCAGCCGGGTACGCACGGGGGAAGGTCCGTCCGCCTAACCGGCTGAGCTCGTCGGATCGACGAGTTTCACGCCCACCCCGCGAACACTGAGCAGATAGCGCGGAGCCGCAGCCGACTCCCCTAGCTTGCGGCGCAACCACGACAGGTGGACGTCGACCGTCTTGTCAGCGCCGCCGTATGCCTGCTGCCACACCTCCGCGAGCAGCACCCGCTTGCTCACCACCTCGCCCGGATGTTCGGCGAGGTAGAGCAGCAGGTCGAACTCCTTGCGGGTGAGCTCCAGCCGTTCGCCGTCCAGGCTGGCTTCGCGGGTGCGCTGGTCGATACGCAAACCGCCGACCACGACCGCCTGCGCCGCGTCACCGCTTGCCATGCGCCGCAGGACCGCCCTGATGCGCGCCTCAAGGTGGTCGGACGCGAACGGCTTCACCACGTAGTCGTCGGCGCCGGCGTCGAGAATGCGCACCATCTCGCTTTGGTCGTCGCGTGCGGTCGCGACGATGATCGGCACCTTGCTCACTGCGCGGACCATCTGGATCAGCTTCCCGCCGTCGAGGTCGGGCAGCCCAAGATCTAGGACGACGAGGTCGGGCGCGGTGTCGACCACGGCCTGCAAGCCCGTCATCGCGGACGGCGCAGACGCCACCGCGTGCCCGCGCTCGGACAGCGACCGGGTCAGCGTGGTACGGATTCCCGGATCATCTTCGATCAGCAGCAGACGTGGCACGGGACTGACGGTACTCACTCGCTCGGGATATCTGTGGACGACGGCCCGGATTCTCTTCGTCGGCTTTGAGATCCACTTAACTCACGGACGAGATCCGCGTGCCGACACTTACCGGGTGCCGGAACAGGCTCCGCCGGAGTACCCATCGCCGCGCCGTCCGGATGACGTTGATCACAAGCGCCCGCGACGCGCTCTTGTCGCGCACCTGCGCGGGTGGTCCGGCCGTCCGCTGACGCTCGCGATCGGCTGGCTTTTGTCGTGTGCGCTCGTCACCGCCGTCACCCTGACTGCGGTGAACCGGGTCGGCCACGAAGTGGCCGGGTCGACGCCGCGGGTGATCTCTCAGGCCGGGGCATCGGCACAGGTCAGCGAGAACTCAGCGTCCGCTGCGGCCGCATCTGCGTCGGCGAGCGCGAAAGCATCGGCCAGCGCCTCGTCGCCGGGCCCGAGCACCAGCGCTCCTGTTGCGACCACGAGCAGGCCCTCGACGTCGCACAACTTCACCCCGCCCGCGCGCACGTCACCGCCACCGCCGTCGCAGACGAAGTCGCCGGTCGCACCACCGCCAAGCTCGGCGCCGCCGAACTCCAACCCGGCATCGCCCAGCAGCTCGGCGTCCGGATCATCCTCCGGCTCGCCGTCCCCGACCGACAGCGGATCAGGGTCGCCCGGCCCGAGTCAGTCACCGTCGCCTTCTCCGTCAGCCGGCAAGAGCGTGTTCGTCGTCCCGGGCGGCCAGATCGTCATCGCCTGCAGCGGCGACTCGATCGCCAACGCGAGCGCGACCCTTTCCGACTCGAGCTACACGCTGACTGTGAAGTCGACCACCGACCCGAACGTCGATGTCGTCTTCACCAAGAACGGCACGCCGTCGGAATACGTGTACAAGTGCCGCGCAGGCCAGGCGATCGGCGGCATCGTCGAACGTCCGTGATCGCGGTGCCGCGCCGCGGCGTCGTCCGATCTCTGCTCTTTCTTGACGCACTACCTCGGGCCCGCTTACGGTAGTAAGTAAAGTTTACTAACCTGGCTGGCATACCGGCCGATAAATACTGCGTGCCCGAGGCAGCGCCGAAACTCGTTGGCCCTGCCCACCGCACGTTCGTTACGTGAGGAGATCGGCCGATGAAACTCGCCGTGGTCGGTGGCGGTTCGACCTACACGCCCGAACTTGTCGATGGCATGGCTCGGTTGCGTGATGTGCTGCCGCTGGATGAGTTGGTGCTGGTCGATCCGGACGCCCATCGGCTCGAGCTGGTGGGCGGGGTATCGCAGCGGATCATGGCCGGCTACGGCCACCCGGCGAAGGTGAGCTGGACGTCGGACCTCGACGCCGGTCTCGACTCGGCCAACGCGGTGGTGTTGCAGCTGCGGGTTGGTGGTCAGGCGGCGCGGCATCGCGACGAGAGCTGGCCACTGGAGTGCGGCTGCGTGGGGCAGGAGACCACAGGCGCCGGCGGGCTGGCGAAGGCACTGCGCACCGTCCCCGTCGTCCTCGACATCGCCGAACGCGCGCGCAAACTCGCCGCGCCCGGCGCGTGGGTCGTCGACTTCACCAACCCGGTCGGCATCGTCACCCGCGCGCTGCTCGACGCCGGGCATCGCGCGGTGGGGTTGTGCAATGTCGCGATCGGCTTCCAGCGGCGGTTCGCCGGGTACCTGGGCGTGCCGCCCGAGCGGGTGCGACTCGACCACATTGGCTTGAACCACCTCACCTGGGAACGCGGCGTGCTGCTGGACGGCGTCGACGTGTTGCCGCGGCTGCTCGCCGAGCACGGCGCCGACCTCGCCGAAGACCTCGAACTGCCCGTCGAGGTGTTCCGCCGGCTCGGCGTCGTCCCGTCGTACTACCTGCGCTACTACTACGCCCACGACGCCGTGGTGCAGGCGAACCGCGGGAAGCCGACCCGGGCCGAGGTGGTCGCCGATGTCGAGCGTCAGCTGCTCGACATGTACGCGGACCCGTCGCTGACCAAGAAGCCCGACCTGCTCGAGAAGCGCGGCGGGGCCTACTACTCCGAAGCAGCGGTGCAGTTGATCGCCGCGCTATATCGCGACACGAACGACGTGCAGGTGGTCAACCTGCGCAACGCGGGCACGCTGCCGTTCCTGCCCGACGACGCCGTGATCGAGGTGCCCGCCGTTGTGGGTGCGCAGGGCGCGACGCCGTTGCCGGTGGCACCAGTCGAACCACTTTTCGCGGGCCTCATCGCGCACGTCACCGCGTATGAGGAACTCGCCGTCGACGCGGCGATTCGCGGCGGCCGTGACCGCGTGTTCGATGCGCTGCTCGCCCACCCTCTGGTCGGCCAGATCGACCTCGCGAACGCGTTGACGGATCGGCTGATCTCGGAGAACACGCAACATCTGCTCTGGGTGAACGGGACGATCTAAGCGTGAACCATTCGGCACCCCCGGTCGCGGTGCTCGCGATCGACGGCGGCAATAGCAAGATGGACGTCGCGCTCGTCGCGGACGACGGCCGGCTGCTCGCTTGCGCCAACGGCCCAGGTGCATCGGCCCAGACGGTCGGGCTGCCGGCAGCGGTGCGCGCGATCGACGCCCTCGTCACGCGCGCGGCGGAGGCGGCCGGGCTGAACCCGCGCGACGCCGGGCCGCTCGCCAGACACACCGCCGCCTACCTCGCCGGCGTCGACATCCCGCAAGAACAAAAGGCCATGGACGACGCGCTTCGCGAGCGCAACTGGAGCCTGACGACCACGGTCGACAACGACACCTTCGCCATCTTCCGCGCGGGCACAACCTCGCATTGGGGCATCGGCATCGTGTGCGGCGCGGGCATCAATGCGGTCGGCGTCGGGCCCGACGGTCAGGTTGTCCGGTTCCCCGCCCTCGGACCGATCAGCGGTGACTTCGGCGGCGGCGGCGACCTGTCTCGTCACGTCATGTGGCACGCCGTGCGCGATGAGGATGGTCGCGGCGACGCAACCCTGCTGCGAGCAGCTGTTATGGAACACTTCGGGGCCGCGAGCGTGACCGACGTGGTGATCGCGCTGCATCTCGGCGAGATCACCCAAGCCGAACTCTACGAACTACCGCCGGTACTGTTCCGCGTCGCGGCGGCCGGCGATCCGATCGCGGTGTCACTCATCGACCGGCAGGCGGAGGAGATCGCACTGCTCGCCCGCGCAACGATGCGCCGGCTCGGTCTGGCCGAAACACCGACCGATGTCGTGCTCGGCGGCGGCGTCCTCACCGCGCGCGACCCGCTGCTGATGGAACGCATCGACGCGTGGATGAGCAAGGAGGCGCCGCAGGCCGTCGTCCGGATAAACGACGTGCCCGCGATCGCCGGCGCAGCGCTGCTCGGCCTCGACCACCTCGGCATCAACTCAGCAGCAGAGGAAGTGCTGCGGGCGGCGCTGCGCGTCGGCTGAGCTTTACCGCGTGCTCTAGGCGAGCGACGCGTCGAGCGTGATCGTGGTGCCGGCGAGCGCCTGGCTGACCGGGCAGCCCGCTTTGGCGGCGTCCGCAAACTCGTTGAACTGCTCGGCGGTGAGGCCGGGCACGGTCGCCCGCACGGTCAGCTTGATGCCGGTGATGCCCTGGCCAGGCTGGAAAGTCACGTCGGCGCGGGTGTCGAGCGTGATGTCGGTGTGGCCGCCTTTCGCGAGACCGTTCGACAAAGCCATAGCGAAGCACGACGAGTGCGCCGCGGCGATCAACTCTTCGGGGCTGGTCTGGCCGCCCGGTTCTTCGGATCGGGCTGGCCAGTTGACGTCGAAGCGGCCAAGGCCAGACGACTCCAAGCTGACGACGCCCTTGCCGCCCTCGAGCAGCGGACCTTCCCAGTGGGTGGTGGCGGTGCGGGTGGTGGCCATGGCGCTTCGTCCTTCCGAAGACTTGAGTTTGAACCTGGGACAATGAAGCAGTGACTGAACCGGCTAACGCGAGCTTCTACGACCTGGTCGGGGGCGCGGAGACCTTCCGCCGCCTCGTTCATCGTTTCTATCAGGGCGTGGCAGCCGACCCAATCTTGCGTCCGATGTATCCCGAGCCCGAGCTCAGCGGCGCCGAAGACCGGCTGCGGATGTTCCTCGAGCAGTACTGGGGCGGTCCGCGCACCTACAGCGAGCAGCGCGGGCACCCACGGCTGCGGATGCGGCACGTGCCGTTCAAGATCGGCTTCACCGAGCGTGATGCGTGGCTTCGCCACATGCGCGACGCCATCGACGAGCTCGAGCTCGCTCCCGAGCTCGACGCCATGCTCTGGAAGTACCTCACGGCCGCCGCCGAGAGCCTGGTCAACGACTTCGGGCCGGCCGACCACGCGGTAACGCTTCCCGTCGTCGGCTGAACTGCGCACCGTCCGGCGTTCCACGTAAGGTTCCGGTCGTGGCAGGCGCGGGCGTCAGACAGCTGCGCGAACTGCTGCGTTCGTGGGACTTCCGGCAGCTCTACGCCACCCGGCTGATCTCCGCCACGGCTGACGGCATATTCCAGGCGGCCCTCGCCAGCTACGTGCTGTTCAACCCGGAGAAGGCCACGACACCGGCCGAGACGGCGTCCGCGCTTGCGGCGCTGCTGCTGCCCTACTCGCTGGTGGGTCCGTTCGTCGGCGTCTGCCTCGACCGCTGGTCGCGCCAGCGGGTGCTGGTCATCAGCAACCTGGTGAAGGTGGCGCTGGTGCTCGGCGTCGCGGGGCTGGTTGCCGCCCGCAGTGAGGGAGCCGCCTTCTACATCGCGGCCGTGACCGCGCTCGGCGTCAACCGGCTCTTCCTTTCGGCCCTCTCCGCGGGATTGCCGCGCATCGTCAGCGACGACGATCTGGTCACCGCGAACGCGCTGTCGACGACGTCCGGTTCGATCGCAACGATCGTCGGCGCCGGCATCGGCGGGCTCATCCGGCTCGTCATGAACGGCGCGAGCACCGGCGCCGTCACGACGATGGTCGTCGTCACGGCGGGCGTCTACGCGGCGTCGGCGGCGGTTGCGGCCCGCATGCCGCGCACTCTTCTTGGTCCGGACGACGAAGAGCTCGCCTCAGCAGTCGCCATCTCAGCCTGGCGGGCGACCGCCCAGGTGGCCGGCGACCTTCGGCGGGCGGCGGGGCACGTGCTGCACCACCGGCGCGCTGCCGACGCGCTGTTCGCGATCAGCGCGCATCGGTTCCTGTACGGCATCGCGACGCTGACGATCGTGCTACTCGAGCGCAACTACTTCACCGCGAACCTGAGTTCCGGGCTGGCCGGCCTCGGCGCCGTCGTGGGCGCGTCCGGCGTCGGCATCCTCGTCGCGGCGATCATCACGCCCGGGCTGACCCGACGCCTCGGCAAGCGGGCCTGGATCACCTGGCTGCTGCTCGCGGCCGCCGTCTCGATCGCCGCGTTCGGGCTGCCCTTCCAGCGAGCCCTGCTCGTAGTCGGTGCTTTCGTCCTCGGCGTGTCGGCGCAGGGCGTCAAGATCAGCGTCGACACCACCGTGCAGGAGGAAGTCGCCGACGCATTCCGCGGCCGGGTGTTCGCGGTGTACGACATGCTGTTCAACGTCACGTACGTGCTCGCGGCGGCGGTCACGGCAACGGTGCTGCCGGCGTCCGGGAAGTCCTACGTCGTCATGACTCTGCTCGCGGTCGGCTACCTCGCCGCGGCTGTGGTGTTCGCGGCCGTCTCGTCGCGGCATCGCGATCATCCGGCAACCGGGTTGCCGCCCGGCGTCGCGCCTGATCGATCGCCGAGACAACCGGCGAGCGTGATCGAAACGCCGAATTCCTCAAGTCGGGGCGCAAACCGGCCGTAGTCGGAGGAGACGGCGCTGTTGTCGCGCACAGCCGTCGTCGACCGCATTGCGGCTGACCTGGAGGTGTGGCTGTGGAGCCGACCGCGCTGACAGTCCCCGGCAGCACCGACCTCGCGGCCCAAGACGTCGCGGACGCCGCCGTCGAGGTACTCGAGACACGACTGGCGGGCCAGACCTCCGCGCTGGTTCGGCTACGCAAGAGCGCCGAAACCGCGCAAGCCCTGCTTGACCTGCACACCGCCTGCACCCGTCAGCGGACCGTCGTGGGCACTGCACGGCAGATCGCCGCCGTCGCCTCGGCGATGACTCGCGCCCAGATCGTCGTCGTCAGCGTCTTCCAGACGGTCAACCAGGAACCGCTGCTTGCCGTCAGCATCGGCGACGGCATCGTCGACGAGGCGCAGATCGGCGAGGTGGTCTGCGAAGTCGCCGCCCAACCCGATCTTGCATGGCTGCGCACGGAGAACCGGCTGCGCGTGGTGAGCCGGGAGACTGCGACGCCGTCCACTGCGTTGCTGCTCGCGGAACTGCACGCCGAGCGCGTGCTCATCACCCCGCTCTTCGGACAGGGCGAGTTCGTCGGCTGCATCGTCGCCAAGCTGCCCGAGAACACGCCCGACCCCGACGACGTGACCGTCATCGAGGGAGCGAGTGCGCTGCAGGCGCACGCGGGCGACCTCCTCCACCTCGCGCTCGTGCTCGACGAGCTACGCCGGCGCGCGCTGCACGACGCCGTCACCGGCTTGCCGAACCTCGCCGTCTACGAGCAGCGGCTGGTGCGTGCGCTCGCTCGCCGGTCGGCCGCGCAGCCGGGCCACAGCGAGGTCTCTTCGATCCTCATCCAGGTGCTGGCCATGGGCCGAATCACCGAACTCTACGGCGCTACCGGCGTGCAGGAGGTGCTGCGCGAGATCGCCTCCCGGTTGGCCGAGATCGCGCCCGAGCACGACCTCGGACACCTCGGCGCCAGCCACTTCGCGCTGATCGCGCACGGCGAGCCGGGCGCGGGCATCGACCTCGCGCGAGCCGCCATCGAGGCCGTCGAAGCGCCGATGGAGTTGAGCTTCGGCCACGTCGATGTGCACTGCCACGCCGGCATCTCGGTCGCGACCGACGCCGACGACGCGAGTGCCCTGCTCCGCCGCGCTGAGGCCGGCTCGCGCGAGGCGCGGGCAGCCGACCAGCGGCTGGTCATCAACGACTGAGGTCGTCGGGCTCCAGGTAGCGGTGTAAAAACGCCCGTTCCGCATGGGAAATCCGGCGCGGGCGGCCCGCGTCGAGATCGAACGGCACGAGCACCGTCAAAGCTTGCGCAAGCACAACCGGCTTGGGCTTCGCCAGCTGGTCACGCATCTCGTAGCGCAAGGTGAACGACGCCGACTTCACGTGCGTCGTCCAGACGTCGACCTCAATCGGCTCCGGCCGCCATTCGAGCGGACGCCGGTAGTCGATCTCGTGCCTGGCGACCACGACGCCCTTGATGAGATCCGGAATGTGCTCGGCGGCCTCGCCGGCGAACAGCATGCCGGTACGCGCCTCTTGCATGTAGGCGAAGAACGTGACGTTGTTGACGTGGCCGAACGCGTCCATGTCGTCCCAGCGCACCTGGCAGCGGAACGTGAAGCGCACGCGGCAGCCCTCTCTGCTCTCCGCCGTCCGGTGTCTGCGTTCTAACCGCGGGTGAGCTTGCGGTAGGTGGCGCGATGCGGCCGGGCGGCGTCGGCGCCGAGGCGCTCGACCTTGTTCTTCTCGTAGGCCTCGAAGTTGCCCTCGAACCAGAACCAGCGCGATTCGCCTTCCCACGCAAGGATGTGCGTCGCGACACGGTCGAGGAACCAGCGGTCGTGGCTCGTGATGACTGCGCAGCCCGGGAACTCGGCGAGCGCGTTCTCCAAGCTGGCAAGGGTTTCGACGTCGAGGTCGTTGGTGGGCTCGTCGAGCAGCAGCAGGTTGCCGCCTTGCTTCAGGGTGAGTGCGAGGTTGAGCCGGTTGCGCTCGCCGCCCGAGAGCACCGCTGACGGCTTCTGCTGGTCGGGACCCTTGAAGCCGAACGCCGAAACGTATGCCCGGCTGGGCACTTCGACGTTGCCGACCTTGATGTAGTCGAGGCCGTCGGAGACGACTTCCCAGACGTTCTTCTTCGGGTCGAGGCCGCCGCGGCTCTGGTCGACGTAGGAGATCTTCACCGTCTCGCCGATGCGGATCGAACCGTCGTCGGGCTTCTCCTCGCCAATGATCATCTTGAACAGCGTGGTCTTGCCGGTGCCGTTCGGGCCGATGACGCCGACAATTCCGTTACGCGGCAGGGAAAAAGAAAGATCTTCGATGAGCTCGCGATCGTCGAAACCCTTGTTCAGGTGCGAGACCTCGACGACGACGTTGCCCAGGCGGGGGCCCGGCGGGATCTGAATCTCTTCGAAGTCGAGCTTGCGGTACTTGTCGGCCTCGTTCGCCATCTCCTCGTATCGCTCGAGACGCGCCTTGCTCTTCGCCTGCCGCGCCTTCGGGCTCGAGCGCACCCACTGCAGCTCGTCTTCAAGACGCTTGCGCAGCTTGGCGTCCTTTTGCCCTTCGACCTTGATGCGCGCTGCCTTCGCCTCGAGGTAGGTCGTGTAGTTGCCCTCGTAGGGATACGTGCGGCCGCGGTCGATCTCGAGGATCCAGTCGGCGACGTTCTCGAGGAAGTACCGGTCGTGGGTGACGGCGACGATCGTGCCGGGGTACTTGTCGAGGTGCTGCTCGAGCCACTGCACGCTCTCGGCGTCGAGGTGGTTGGTGGGCTCGTCGAGCAGCAGCAG
>Ga0157369_10003785_pt1 | contig 17976 bp, 17 predicted proteins | sample C25metaG_FD_113461 | JGI IMG/M metagenome (GOLD analysis project Ga0157369, IMG submission 113461) | Corn rhizosphere microbial communities from Kellogg Biological Station, Michigan, USA - C2-5 metaG | ecosystem: Host-associated > Plants > Roots > Rhizosphere > Soil | place: USA: Michigan... | reverse complement strand
TTGAGCGATGGCGTGGCTGCTCGCACCGCTGGCCCTGTTGATCGAACGCGCCGTCGGCTATCCCCCCCGGTTGTTCCGGTTGATCGGGCATCCCGTGACGTGGATGGGGGCACTGATCACCTGGCTCGACACGCGGCTCAACCAAGGCGCCAATCGGCGGCTCAAGGGCGCCGTCATGCTCCTCCTGCTCCTGCTCACGGGTCTCGCGATCTCGCTGCTCGTCGTCGCGGTCACGCGGCGCGTTCCGTTCGGCTGGGTGCTCGAGGCCCTTATTGCCTCGAGCCTGTTGGCGCAAAAGGAGCTTGGGCGAGCCGTAAAGGCGGTGGCCGACACCCTTGCGGTGTCGCTCGACAGCGGCCGTTCAGCCGTCAGCCATATCGTTGGGCGCGATCCCGATACCCTTGACGAGGCCGGAATTGCCCGGGCCGCGATCGAAAGCCTGGCGGAGTCGACGTCGGACGGGGTCGTGGCGCCGCTGTTCTGGCTGCTGATCGGCGGGCTGCCGGGCATCGTGCTCTACAAAGCTGCAAACACCGCCGACTCGATGGTCGGTCACCGCACCGAGCGCCATGCCGAGTTTGGTTGGGCCAGTGCCCGCTGCGACGATTGGCTCAACTGGATCCCGGCGCGGCTGAGCGCCCTGCTGATTGCCGGTGCCGCCTTCCTGGTGCGGCGTGCCGATCCCGAAGCCGCCTGGTCCACCGCACTGCGCGATGCCCGCAAGCACGCGTCCCCCAACGCGGGCTGGCCCGAGGCGGCCTTCGCGGGTGCTCTTGGTTTCGAGCTCGGGGGGCCTCGCGCCTATGCCGGTGAGGTGCACGACCTGCCGCACTTCGGCGAGGGCAAGGCCAACCTCACCGCGCTCGATATCCTCAAAGCACTCGAGCTCTATTGGAGCGCGATGAACCTGCTGTTGGGGCTGACGCTCGTCGTGACGCTGCTGCTCTGGCGGTTCCTCCTCCTATGACCTGATGGCGATTGGGGAGCGGGACAAATTCCCAACGCCCGCATCCCACATATTGGCCTTGAGCCGGACCTTGCGTCATAGGCTAAGACCCGTCGCAAAGATCTGCGAGCGACCAGCATGGACACCGCCGCAAACGATGATTGGGTCACGGCCGCGGAATGCGCCAGACGCGTCGGCATCAGCGTGCGTGCACTGCGGCACTACGAGCGTTGCGGATTGATCGTCCCGCGGCGCACGGAGAAACGGTGGCGTCTCTACGGGGCCACCGAGATCGTTCGCCTCAATGAAGTGCTGGCCCTCAAGGCGCTGGGCTTTCGGCTGTCGGAGATCAGCAGCCTGCTCACCGGCGTGCCGGCCGATCTCGGCCGCATGTTCGACGTCCAGCGTGACGTCCTTGAGAGCGCGCGGGCGAAGGCGGAGCGTGGCCTCACCGCTATCGACGCCGCCCAGGCAACGATTGCCGCCGGAGGCATCATTTCAATCGACTGGCTTATGAATTTGCTGAAGGAGACGACCATGAGCGACAATTCGAAGGATACTGTGGCCTGGCGCCGTTACGAGCAGAACCGGCCGCGCACCGAAGTCGCGATCGACAAGGCGCTCTATGGCCAATATGCGGGCGCCTACCAGCTCGACGACGGCACCTTCTATGCTGTCCTCCACCGGGACGGCCATCTGTTCACCCGCGTCATCGGCCAGCCGGAGATCGAGATATTCCCCGAAGAGGCTGACCGCTTCTTCATGAAGGCGCTCCCGGTCCAGGTGACCTTTATCCACAACTCCACGGGCGACGTGACCGGACTGGTTCACCACCAGAACGGCGAAGAGATGAGAGGGGCCCGGATCGATCAGGCGGTCCTGGACGCGGCGGATTCCGCCCTGCAGAAGCGCGTGCGGGAAAAGATTGCCTTTCCACGAAGCGAAGAGATCCTTCGGCGGGTGATCGATGAGGCGATCCGGGGTGAGCCGAACTACCAGGCGATGTCGCCGGCCCTGGCGGCCCTGGCCCGCGAACAGCGCGAAATCGTGCACGCGACGCTGAAGGAGGCCGGCAAACTCGAGGGCCTTTCCTTCAAAGGCGTGAGCGCGCAAGGCTGGGACGTCTACGAGGCAAAGTTCGAGACCGCCAACATGGAGTGGGCGTTCATGCTCGCGGCCGATGGGACGATGACCGGTCTTTATCTGCGCCCGTCGCCGTAGGACGCAAAGCGCCTATTCAGGCTTTGTCGTTTCCGTCACGCTTTCGGTGAGGCGCGGCCCCTTCAGGGTCATCGGCAGCCCGGCGACGACGAAATGCACCTCGCTGCAGATATCGGCGAGGCGTTGGTGTGCGGCGCCGGCGAGGTCGCGGAACATCCGCGCCATGGCGTTGTCGGGGACGATGCCGAGCCCGACCTCGTTTGACACCAGGATCACGCGCGCGCCGTCCGTGGCGCCGAGCGTGGCGATCAATTCGTCGACCGCCTGCGCCACGTCGCGGCCGGCCCCGAGCAAATTGGTGATCCACAGGGTCAGGCAGTCGACCAGGATCACGTCATGGTCTTTCGCCGCGGCCTTGAGGGCGGCCGACAGCGCGAGCGGCTCCTCCAGCGTCGAGAAACGGCGATGCCGATGCTCCTGGTGGAGCCGGACACGCTCCAGCATTTCCGCGTCGAGCACCTGCGCGGTGGCGAGATAGAGCGGCCTCTGGCCGCCGCGCATCGCCATGCGTTCGGCAAAGCTCGTCTTACCCGATCGCGCCCCGCCCAGAACCAGAACATGTCCGCCCATGTCGTCCTCCGATTCGCCCTTAACGCCGGCGCCAGAGATTGGTCGCCAGGGCCGGTTGCGGCAAGCTGAATGCGTGCACCGAAATCGATTGCATATTCCGCTTTCACCGGCCGGGCGAACACATTATGGTCCGCCCGCGCGAGGGGCGCGGCCAGCATCCGGGGTCAGAATTTGACCAGATATTACTTGGGCGTAGACGGTGGGGGCACCAATTGCCGCATCCGCCTCGCGGACGAAAATCTGGTGACTTTGGGCGAGGGACGGGGCGGCCCGTCCAATCTGCAGATTCAGAACGGCGAGCCGGCCTATCGCTCGATCCTCGACGGGGCCAGGGCGGCGTTCGCCGCGGCCGGGCTGCCCGGGTCGGCCTACGCCCAGACATATGGCTGTTTCTGCATGGCGGGCGGGCGCTCGGTCATCGACCGTGACACCTTCCAGCGCCGGCCATGGCCGTTTGCCGATGTCCGTGTCTATGACGATATCGACGCCGCGCATGCCGGGGCGCTGGGCGGCGAAGACGGGGCGGTAATCATCGCCGGCACCGGCTCGGCGGCGCTCGCCATCGTCGACGGAAAGCGCCACCAGTGCGGCGGCTGGGGGTTCCATGTCGGAGACCAGATGTCGGGCGCCATTCTCGGGCGGGAACTGGTCCGCCGCGCCGTGGAAGCAACGGACGGGCTGGTGTCCGGTTCGCCGTTGACCGAAGCCGTCGTCGCAACGCTCGGCGGCAGCCTCGATGCGGTGATGGACTGGTCATTCCCCAAGCCTGCAACACCGATCGAGTTCAAGGACCGTGACGGCAATGAATTGCCGGTGACCGTGGGGCGCGCGCCCAAGGCGTATGGCGACTTCTCCCGCCTGATTTTCGACTATTACGGCAAGGGCGACGCGGTCGCGCGCGAACTGATCGAGCTCGAATTGAGTTACGTCGACAACTATGTGCGCTGGTTCAAGCAGCGTGGCGCCCAGCGCATGGCTGCCACCGGCGGCGTGGGCGAACGCTTGTTTCCGCTGCTGGTTGAGCGCTATGGCAGCTTCATCGTCAAACCGCTCGGGGACAACCTTTCGGGCGCAGTCATTCTCGCAAAGCAGAACTTCGCCGCATGAACTACATCGACAAGAGGCAAAAGAGCGTGTCCAGCCGCATCATCCCCGTCCAGCCTTTCGATTATGTGGTCTTCGGCGCGACCGGCGATCTGACCAAGCGCAAGCTCATCCCGGCACTCTACCACCGGTTCTATGACGGACAGTTCGACGAGCAGAGCCGGATCATCGGCGTCTCCCGCACCAAGTGGAGCGACGAGGATTTCCGCAACGCGGCACGCAAGGACATCGCCGACTTCGTCGAAAAGGAATACCAGGACGAAAAGGTGATCGAGCGCTTCGTCTCGACCTTCTGCTACGTGGTCAACGACGTGACCGACCAGAGCAAGTGGGGCGATCTTTCGACCAAGCTGCGCGACGACCCCAAGATCGTGCGGGCCTTCTACATGGCGATCGCGCCCGACCTGTTCGGACCGACCTGCGAATACATCGACAAGAAGGGCTACTACCGCCGCGACGCGCGCGTGGTGATCGAAAAGCCGCTCGGACACGATCTGCAGTCGTCGATCGAGATCAACGACGAAGTCAGCAAGATTTTCGCCGAGGATCAGGTCTACCGCATCGACCACTACCTGGGCAAAGAGACGGTCCAGAACCTGCTGGCGCTGCGCTTTGCCAACATCCTGTTCGAGCCGGTGTGGAACTCGACCCATATCGACCATGTGCAGATTACGGTGGCGGAGTCGGTGGGTGCCGGCACCCGTGGCTATTACGACGAGAGCGGTGCGCTTCGCGACATGGTGCAGAACCACATGGCGCAGCTCCTCTGCCTTGTGGCCATGGAGCCCCCGGCCTCGGACGACGCCAACGCGTTGCGCGACGAAAAACTGAAGGTCCTGCGCTCGCTGAAGCCGATTACGGCCGCCGACGTCAATCGCGTCACCGTGCGGGGCCAGTACCGGGCCGGCTCGATCGGCGGCCAGTCCGTACCGAGCTACCAGGACGAGCTGCCGGACGACAAGAAGGGGTCGAAAACCGAAACCTTCGTCGCCCTCAAGGCCGAGCTCGAGAACTGGCGCTGGGCTGGAGTTCCGTTCTATTTTCGGACTGGCAAGCGTCTCGCGAGCCGGTCGAGCGAGATCGTCATCCAGTTCCGCAACATCCCGCACTCGATCTTCGACCATGCCGAAGGTGCGCCGCGCCCCAACCGGCTGGTCATCAACATCCAGCCCGACGAGAGCGTGAAGATGTTCCTGATGATCAAGGATCCGGGACCGGGCGGCATGCGCCTGCGCGAAGTGCCGCTGAATCTGAGCTTCGCCGCGACCTTCCACGAGCGGACGCCCGAGGCCTATGAGCGGCTGTTGCTCGACGTGATCCGCGGCCAGCAGACCCTGTTCATGCGCCGCGACGAGCTCGAGGCGGCGTGGCGCTGGATCGATCCGATCCGGGACGCCTGGGATGCCGCGAGCGACGCGCCGCAGGCCTACGCCGCCGGTACCTGGGGTCCGTCGGGCGCCGTGGCGCTGATCGAGCGCGATGGCCGCACCTGGCACGAGGACGATTGATGCGGCCGGCGCGCCGGACTTTCAAGGATAAGCAGCAACTCGCCGACGCCCTCGCCGAGGCCATCGCGGCCAACCTCAAGGCCGGCATCGCCGCACGCGGCGCCGCCTCGCTGGCCGTGTCGGGTGGCACCACGCCGGCATTGTTCTTCAAGACGCTGTCCAATCGCGCGGACATCGCCTGGGAGAAGGTCACGGTGACGCTGGTCGACGAGCGCTGGGTCGACGAACATTCCGATCGCTCCAATGCGCGGCTGGTCAGGGCCAACTTGCTGCAGAACCGGGCGGCGCCAGCGACATTCGTGCCGCTCTATCAGGGTGGCGCGACGCCCGATCCCGGCAAGGCCAGCGCTGCGCTGGCAGCGGTCCCCCATCCGCTCGATGCGGCGATCCTGGGCATGGGCAATGACGGCCATACCGCCTCGTTCTTTCCGGGCGGCGACAATCTGGCAACGGCGCTGACGGCAGACGGACCGGTGGTGTCGATGCATGCGCCGGGCGCGGGCGAGCCGCGCGTCACGCTGACGCTCAGGCAATTGCTGGCGGCACGGGCGCTCTATCTGCTTATCGAGGGGGACGAGAAGGCCAGAACGCTGGAGCAAGCTGAAGCACAAGGCCCCGTAGAGGCCATGCCGGTGCGCGCCATTCTCCGCCAGACGCAAACACCGCTCACCATCTACTGGTGCCCCTAGGAGACCCAGATGTCTGTCCTCAAGGTTGTTCAGGACGTGACCGACCGGATCGCGGCACGCAGCGCCGACACGCGCGGCGACTACCTGCACCGGCTCGATACAGCGCGTGAGGCGGGCGTCTATCGCGCGACGCTCAGTTGCGGAAATCTGGCGCATGGCTTTGCCGCCTGCTCGCCTGCCGACAAGGCCAGGCTCGCCGGCAACAGGGCACTGAACCTGGGCATCGTCACGTCCTACAACGACATGCTGAGCGCCCATCAGCCGTACGAGACCTACCCGGCGATCATCAAGGAGGCGGCGCGCTCAATCGGCGCGACGGCCCAGGTGGCGGGCGGCGTGCCGGCCATGTGCGACGGCGTCACTCAGGGCCAGCCCGGCATGGATCTGTCGCTGTTCTCGCGTGACGTGATCGCCATGGCGACGGCCATCGCCCTTAGCCACAACATGTTCGATGCCGCGGTGTTCCTGGGCATTTGCGACAAGATCGTGCCGGGCCTCTTGATCGGCGCGCTGAGCTTCGGGCACCTGCCGGCGGTGTTCATCCCGGCGGGCCCGATGCCCTCGGGCATGCCGAACGACGAAAAGACCCGCATCCGGCAGCTCTATTCGGAGGGCAAGGTCGGGCGCGCCGAGCTGCTCGAGGCAGAGGCCAAGTCGTACCATTCGCCTGGCACCTGCACCTTCTACGGCACCGCCAATTCCAACCAGATGCTGATGGAGATCATGGGCCTCCATCTGCCCGGCGCGAGCTTCGTCAATCCCGGCACGCCGCTGCGCGAGGCGCTGACCCGCGAGGCCACCAAGCGTGCGCTGTCGCTGACCGCACAGGGCAACGACTACACGCCGGTCGGGCATGTGATCTCCGAAAAGACCATCGTCAATGGTCTCGTCGGCCTGCATGCGACGGGCGGCTCGACCAACCACACAATGCACCTCGTCGCCATCGCCGCCGCCGCAGGACTGCAGGTCACCTGGCAGGACATGGCGGATTTGAGCGAGGTCGTGCCGCTGCTCGCCCGCGTCTATCCCAACGGCGTCGCCGACGTGAATCATTTTCACTCGGCGGGTGGAATGGGATTCCTGATACGCGAACTTCTGGACGGCGGCTATCTGCACGAGGATGTCAAGACAGTGCAGGGCGGCGGCCTGTCGAGTTACACGGTGGAAGCCAAGCTCATCGAGGACAAGCTGACTTTCGAGCCCTCGCCCAAGGAGACGGGTAACGACAAGATTCTGGTGCCGGTGAAGGCGGCCTTCAGCAAGAACGGTGGGCTCAAACTCCTGAGCGGCAATCTCGGCAAGTCGGTGATCAAGGTCAGCGCCGTGAAGCCCGAACATCGCGTCATCGAGGCGCCGGCGCGAGTCTTCCACAGCCAGCATGGGCTGCAGGCGGCGTTCAAGGCGGGCGAGCTCAATCGCGACTTCATCGCGGTGGTGCGCTTCGCCGGCCCCAAGGCGATCGGCATGCCGGAGCTGCACAATCTGACCCCCGCACTCGGAGTTCTGCAGGGCCGGGGCTTCAAGGTCGCGCTGGTCACCGACGGCCGCATGTCCGGCGCGTCGGGCAAGGTGCCGGCGGCCATCCACGTGACGCCGGAGGCCGTCGACGGTGGACCGATCAGCAAGGTCCGCGACGGCGATCTGCTGCGCCTCGATGCCGAGGCCGGCACGCTGACCTTCATCGGCGACGAGAAGGAATTTTTCTCGCGCACGCCCGCGACCGAAGATCAGCGTCATGAGCACTACGGCATGGGCCGTGAGCTCTTCGCCGGCTTCCGCGCCATGGTTGGCGCCGCCGACCGCGGCGCCAGCGTCTTCGGCTGAGCGAAACGATCCTGACTCCTGAGGTTTCCGTATTCGCGGGAATCTACTATGAGCGAGCTATGCGCCTGCTGCTCGCCATTGCCCTGAGTCTTCTTCTTGCCGCCTGTTCCGGGACCGGACCCGACTTCAGTTCCCATGGACCTTCGTTCGATCCGTCAAAGGACGACGTTGCGGACCTGCTGATTGTGTTCGATCTGCCGCGAGGCCTCGGGACCAACAATACCGCCGGGCAGCTCTTTACCTTCGATGCCGCGCAAGGCGGGCCCAACGAGCATTTGCGGCTGACCCTCATGCCGGCGGATGGCGACCAGGTGATGAGCAGCCTGCCGCCGCCGGCCGACGGACGGTCATATTATCTCTTCCAGCTCGCACCACAGGCCAAGTCGCAGATCCTGGCGGCCCAGCAGTCGGCACAGGCGCGCGGCGTACCGGGCAGCAGCATTCAGCTCGGAATCGTGCCGCATCTGTGCAGCAGCGGCCCGGTCGACCAGAACGCGGCGACGGTGACTATTTCGGCCGTGCTGCCGGGCAAGACCGGCCTGCTGCCGTTCATCAACAACGAGCCCCTGGCGCAGGTCCTGCAGTTGCCGGGCAGTAACCAGCTCGGCATTTGCAGCTAGGCGGCGGACGTCAGGCCACGCTGCGGATGGCCCGCGGCACGCTGACGACTCAGTCCGGTGCCGGCAGGGCCCGGAAGCTTGCCCCAGCCTCCACCGGGTCCGCCGTAACCCGGTGCCGTCCAGCTCTGCATGCGGCGTGTGAAGTCCCAGAACTGCGCCGCCGAGATTTCGCCGCGCAGCAGGGCATTGAGCGTCTCTCCGACAAGGTCTTCCGAGGCAAATCGTGCATGCGGATTGTCGAAGCCGCGCAGCTTGAGCTCGTAAAGGATGTCCTCGAGATCGCGGCGTCGCATCCCGAGCACCCTGAGGCGCAAACCATGCTCGCGGATCTCGTCGCCCTCGTCCTTGATCCGTTGGCGTGCGTCCTCGATCTGCTGCGCGATCGTCGCCGCGGCGCCCCCCGCATCGGCGCGCGCCTCGGCCAGCAGTCGCCGCAGATCGTCCTGTGCGAGCACCTGATCGAGATCGTCGGCGGCGATCGAAAAAGCGACTTCGCGGCCGAGCGCCAGTTCAGTGCGGCCGGCGATGGCCTCATCACGGCGATCCAGTAAGGCGCCGTTCTCGCGGTCCAGCATCTCGATGCGCACGATCGCCATCTCGATCGCTTCGCGCGCCGTCTTGCCGCCGGCACTATCGAGAGCAGTATTTTCAGCCTTGGCGATTTCGCCTCGGGCGGCTTCGGCCTCGGCCTCGATCCGGCCGCTGTACTGGCGGAGGCGTACGGGGATCTCGCTCAGCAAAACAAAGATCTGCCGGGCTCGCTCATAGCCAATGAGCCGCGCGACGCGGGCGTCGAGCGCGGAGACAAGGCCTCGCCCGCGATAGCTCTCCGTGCCATAGCCCTTGCTCCACAGATACATGAACAGCGGATCGTCACGGAACGGCCGGCCCTTCTGTTCGCGATCCGCCTCGGCAGCGACGAGCTTGGCGCGAAGCTGTTTGGAGATAGCGTCGAGCCTTCGGCCGCGTGCAAGCCGCGCAGCGTAGTCATCATCAGCGCCGAGTCGTGGGCGCGCCGCGGCCGCAAGAGTCTTGAGCTCGCTGTCACGGCGGCCCGTCTCGGCCTGCAGCGACATGCGGTCGGCATTGCCGCGGGCGAGGCCAGCTTCGATCTGCTGCAACTCGGCCTCGGCTTCCGCAAAGGTCGCGTCATAGCGCGACAGCGCCGCTTCGGCGGCCTCGTCGATGTCGCGGACGAGCGCTGTGATCCTGGCACGGGCCGCCGGATCGGGGCGCAGCGTGCCGAGCTGATGGTAGAGCTCGGCCTCCTGCGCCCGATGCTTGATCAGGAGCTCGGCGCCGCGCGCGGCACGCTTGGAGATATCGTCCTCCTCGCGCCGGACGTCGCGCAGGGCTTCCTCGAGTGCGCGCAGGAGATCGGTTCCGCTGAGGCTCATGTCACCACCGCGTCACCTCGCCCCCCAGCACCGGCAGCACATAGTCGGGCTGGAGAAAGCCGAAATCCTTGATGGCCACCAGATTGTGCTCGATCACCCCGTCGTCGCTCTTGTCGGCCTCGACGGCGCGATAGACCTCTTCCGGCACCCGCTCGCCCCACGCGCTGACGGTTTCGGTCCTGCCGCTGTCCTCGCTGTGGATGGGAAGCGACAGAGGCGTGCCGCCGGCATCGATCGCCTGCACGATCAGATAATAGTTCGTGGCGTCGGAATTGGATTTCGGAAAGCTCCAAAAGCCCCACTTGTCGCCATCGACGATCCTGAGCTGGTAGTCGAGTCGCAGCGTGTCACGGATGTTGGTGAGGTCGTCGATGGCCTGCTGCGCGCCCGCCCGGTCACCCTTCTGCGCCGCATCTTTGCCTCGGGTGCGGACATCGCTGGCGTCATTGGTGGCTTGCTGGACCTTGGTCTCTTCGAAGATCGTTTCGTAGAGCGCATCCATCTGCGCCGGCATGACCTGGGTCAGCTCGCGCTGCGCCTGCTCGATCTGCGCCTCATGGTACGGCCGATAGACCAGGAAATAGCCGCCGCCGCCGACGACAATCGCAAGGGCGATGGCGGTCGCCGCCGGCAGCCAGGTACGACGCATCACATAGAGGCGAGCAAGGACCGCGCCGAGCCCACTTTGCGGCGGAGTATATGTGAAACGGCGGTCGTTGGCCGCCGCAAGGCCGCTTTTGGCGACACTGTCGCTGATCTCGATCCCCAGCTCGCGATAAAGCGCCTGCAGGGCAGGTACGATCTCGGGATCGTCCAGCCGCAGCGTGTCGTCGCGCCGAAGCGTGTCTGCCACGTCCATGGCGAGCATGTCGTCGGTCAGAATGTCCGACCCGGTCGATACGGCGCTCATTTCGTCGCGTGCCGTCACACCCTCATCCAGTCGCTGCAGCCCGGCGAATCCGAACCGACGGCGCTTAGCGGCCCAATTTATGACCAGAAGCCTGAAGCACAATTGATCGAGCCGGAACGGGGCACTATTTTCCCGTCATGGTGCGGAAAAGACGCAAGAGGAGCCTCGCGGCCGTATGAACTTTGGGGGCCGCTATCTCTTTGCCGCCGATCGTCACGCCGTTTGGGCCGCGCTCAACGATGTTCGCGTCCTTCGCGCGGTCATTCCCGGGTGCGAAGAGATCCATTGGACCAGCGCCGTTACGCTCGACCTCAAGATCAAGGTCAGCCTTGGTTTCGTGCATCCGGTGTTTTCGGGTGAACTGCTGCTGAGCAACGTGCTGCCGGCCGAGAGGTACACGCTGTCGGGCCGCGGCAGGGGACCGCTCGGACTCGCGCAGGGCGCCGCAGACATCCACCTCGCGGACGCCGCCGACGGTACCCTTCTGAGCTTCAGCGCCGACGGCAAGGCCGATGGCGGCGTGATGCGGATCGGCAAAGCGTTGATCGGGCGATCCGCCCAGAAGGTTATCGACGGCTTCTTTGAGTCGATCGGTCGCGAGATGGGCGCAATTGTCACGGCAGCCCCGGCGGCCTAGGGCCGCGCCATTTTTGACCAACCGTTCAAAATCTGCGGTTTTCCCTCTTGCCGTGCAATAAAATGCAAGCTTCTATCGCCGCCAACGCACGGGGGCATCGACCAGCGGCACCGCCGCCTCCCCGGGCGAACAGGGAGACAAATTCATGACCAACTTCAAGCGGCACCTCGGTGCCTTGGCCGGCGGTATTGGTGTCGTCGCGCTGCTGGCCGGCGCGGCTCTGGCCGATCCGGCGGTGATCTACGACCTGGGCGGCAAGTTCGACAAGTCGTTCAACGAGGCGGCCTACAATGGCGCCGAGCAGTGGAAGAAGGACACCGGTGGTACCTACCACGACCTCGAAATCCAAGCCGAAGCACAGCGTGAGCAGGCGGTGCGCAAGTTTGCCCAGGCAGGCTATTCGCCGATCGTGGTCACCGGCTTCAGCTTCGCCGATACCCTCAACAAGGTCGCGCCCGACTTCCCGAAGATCCACTTTGTCCAGATCGACTCGGTCGTCGACCAGCCGAACGTTGAATCGGTTGTTTATAAGTCGAATGACGCCTCGTACCTCGCGGGGGTGCTCGCGGCCAAGACCAGCAAGACCGGTAAGGTCGGCTTCGTCGGCGGCATGGATATTCCGCTGATCCACGCCTTCTTCTGCGGCTACAAGGAAGGCTTCATGGCCACCAACCCGAAGGGCCAGGTCTTCGAGAACTACACCGGCACTACGGCCGCGGCATGGAACGACCCGGTTGGTGCCGGTGAGCTTGCCAAGGCCGACTTCGACAAGGGTGCGGACATCGTCTACGCCGCTGCCGGTGCGTCGGGCCTCGGCGTCATCCAGGCGGCCAAGGACGCCGGCAAGATGTCGATCGGCGTCGACTCCAACCAAAACTACATCGCGCCGGGTTCGGTGCTGACCTCGGTTTTGAAGCGTGTCGACAACACCGTCTATGACGCCTTCAAGAATGATGCCTCGTTCAAGGGCGGCACGGTCGTGTCGGGCCTCGCCGAGAAGGGCGTCGGCCTTGCCATGGACGACAACAACAAGCCGATGATCACCGCCGATGCGCAGGCCGCGGTCGATGCCGCCACCAAGGGCATCACCGATGGTAGCGTGAAGGTGCACGATTACACTACCGACAACCAGTGCCCGTGAGCGGTCGCGACTTTTCGTGAGCCCACATGACTCTGATCCACGTCACGCGCAGCGCCCCTCCGGGGGCGCTGCTTCTGACTTCGCCATCGAGCTCAAGAAGATCAACAAGCGGTTCGGGGAGGTATGGGCGAACCGGGATATCGATCTCGGGGTAAAACGCGGCACCATCCACGGCATCGTCGGCGAGAACGGTGCTGGCAAATCGACGCTGATGTCGATCTTGTACGGCTTTTATACCGCCGACAGCGGCGAGATTTTCGTCAACGGCAAGCTCGAGCACATCACCGACTCCCGCCATGCCCTCCGCCTCGGCATCGGCATGGTGCACCAGCACTTCATGCTGGTCGACAATTTCTCCATCCTCGAGAACGTTATCCTGGGCGCCGAGGACTCGGCCATGCTGGCACCGTCGCTGGCGCGCGCCCGCAAGGAGCTCAAGCGCCTTGCCGATGAATACAGCCTCGACGTCGATCCCGACGCCATCGTCCAGGACGTGTCGGTCGGCCAGCAGCAGCGCCTCGAAATCCTGAAGGCTTTGTATCGCGGCGCCGACATCCTGATCCTCGACGAGCCGACCGGCGTGCTGACGCCGGAGGAGGCGGACGATCTCTTCCGCGTGCTGCGCGTGCTGCGCGAACAGGGCAAGACGGTCATCCTGATCACCCACAAGCTGCGCGAGATCATGGCCATTACCGATACCGTCTCGGTGATGCGGCAGGGCCAGATGGTCACGACAATGCCGACCGCCGACACCTCGCCCGAGCGGCTGGCCGAGGCGATGGTTGGCCGCCGTGTGCTGCTGCGCGTTGAAAAGGGTGCTGCGCATCCGGGCAAGACGATGCTCGAAGTCAAGAACCTGGTCGTCAACGACGACGCCGGCGTCCCGCGCGTCAAGGGCGTGAGCTTCACGGTCCGCGCCGGCGAGATCGTCGGCATCGCCGGCGTCGCCGGGAACGGCCAGTCGGAACTGCTCGAGTCGATCGCCGGCATGCGCGACCAGAAGTCCGGCGACGTTATCCTCAACGGCCAGCCGCTCTCGCTCGAAGGCGACGACGGCGCGGCGCGGGCGCGGCTCGCCGGCCTGGCCCACGTGCCGGAAGATCGGCAGCGCGAAGGCCTCGTCACCCAGTTCGAGGAATGGGAGAACAATATCCTCGGCTACCAGGACAGCAAGGCCTATGGCGCCGGCATTTTCCTCGACATTGGTGCGGCCCGAAAGGAAGCCCTGGAGCGCATGCATAAGTTCGACGTGCGGCCCGCCAATCCGCGGCTCAAGACCGCCAGTTTCTCCGGCGGCAATCAGCAGAAGATCGTTCTGGCCCGCGAGATGGAGCAGAACCCGGATGTGCTGATGGTCGGCCAGCCGACGCGTGGCGTCGACATCGGCGCCATCGAGTTCATCCATAACCAGATCGTCAAGATGCGCGATGCCGGCAAGGCGATCCTCTTGATCTCCGTCGAGCTCGACGAGATCCGCTCGCTGAGCGACCGTATTCTCGTAATGTTCGATGGCAACATCGTCGGCGAAGCAGATCCCGCTACCGCAACCGAGGGTGAACACGGTCTGATGATGGCGGGCGTTCCGCCGGAGAAGGCCGCCGGGGCGCGCGTCTCGGCCGAGATGACGCCGAATGGAGGCAACCCATGAGCGTTCGTCGCCCGCTGCCGCGCTGGGCCGATGTCGCGCTCCTGCCGCTGCTCAACCTGATCCTCGCGATGATCGTATCGGGCATCGTCATCGCGCTGATCGGGCAGAACCCACTCGAGGCGGTTCGCATCCTGACCTACGGCGCGTTCGGCTATGGCGAAGGCATCGGCTTCACGCTGCATTTTGCGGCCGATTTCGTCTTCACCGGCCTCGCGGTGGCCGTGGCCGCACACGCCGGTCTGTTCAACATCGGCGGCGATGGGCAGGCATATCTTGCCGGCCTCGGCGCTATTGCTGTGGGCCTCTTGCTGGACCACACGAGCTGGCTGCTTGTCCTGCCGCTCGCCATCGTCGCATCGGCCGCCATCGGCGGTCTGTGGGCACTGATCCCGGGGTACTTGCAGGCCAAGCGCGGCAGCCATGTCGTCATCACGACGATCATGTTCAACTTCATTGCCTCGGCAATCATGGCCTATCTGCTGGTCTACGTCTTGAAGCCGATGGGGGTGCAGGAGCCCTCGACTGCCAACGTCGTCGCGGCCGGCAAGATCCCGCAACTGCGGCAGTTCTTTCCGTTCTTCGGCGAAGCACCACTCAACATGACGGCGATCTTCGCGATCCTCGCGCTGATCTTCGTCTACGTGCTGCTGTGGCACACCAAGCTCGGCTTTGCCTTGCGTACCATGGGGCATAACCCTTCGGCGTCGCTCTACGCCGGCCTTTCCAACAGCAAGCTGACAATGATCGTGATGACCATCTCCGGCGCGCTCGCCGGGATGGTGGCGGTGAACGAAGTGCTTGGCGTCCAGTCGCGCATCGTTATCGACATCACCGCCGGCTACGGCTTCGTCGGCATCGCCGTGGCATTGATGGGCCGCAATCATCCCGTTGGCATTGCGCTTGCGGCCATCCTCTTCGGCGCCCTCTATCAGGGCGGACTCGAGCTGCAGTTCGAGATGCCTGCAGTGACCCGCGATATGATCGTGGTGATCCAGGCGCTCGTGATCATGTTCACCGGTGCGATGGAGGGGTTACTGCGACCAGGCCTCGAAAACGCCTTCATGGTCTTCGGTCCGAAACAGCGCGTCGAGGCCGCGGCGCGCGAAACTGTCGGCACGGAAGGCTGAGAGATGGACTACGAAACAATCATCTCGACCCTGGCGGCCACCGTGCGGCTCACGACGCCGCTCCTGCTTGCCTGTCTCGCCGGCCTCTATTCAGAGCGCTCGGGGGTGTTCGACATCGGCCTCGAAGGCAAGATGCTGGCGGGCGCTTTTGGCGCAGCCACAGTGGCGGTCATCACCGGAAATGTCTGGCTCGGTCTCTTGGCGGCAATTGCCGTCTCGATCCTCATGGCGATGCTGCACGCCGTCGCCTCGATCACCTTGAAGGGCAACCAGATCATCTCGGGCGTGGCGATCAACTTCCTCGCCCAGGGCCTGACCGCCGTGCTCGGCCTTGCCTGGTTCCATCTTGGTGGCCGCACGCCGCAGCCGCCCGACAGCGGCCGCTTCCATCCGATCAACTGGCCCTGGGCCGACCAGATTCACGATGTCCCGATCGTCGGCCCGATCTATTCGACGCTGCTTTCCGGCCACAACATCATCGAGTATGCGGCCTTCATTGCTGTGCCGCTGACCTACTGGATCCTCTATCGGACGCGTTTCGGGCTGCGGCTCCGCGCGGTGGGCGAGAATCCCAAGGCCGTGGACACGGCCGGGATCTCGGTCGTGCTGATGCGCTACCGAGCGCTGATCATTACCGGCGTGCTCTGCGGTATCGCCGGCGCCTATTTCTCGATCGCGCAGGGCAATGGATTCGTCAACAACATGACGGCGGGCGACGGCTATATCGCGTTGGCAGCGCTGATCTTTGCCAAGTGGCGACCGTGGCCGGCGATGTATGCGACGCTGCTGTTCGGGTTCCTCGATGCGCTGCAGATCCGCTTGCAGGGAGTAGTGGTGCCAGGCCTCAACTGGGCAATCCCCGTGCAGTTCATCCAGGCGCTGCCCTACATTCTGACCTGCGTGCTGCTGGCCGGCTTCATCGGCAAGGCGATCGGCCCGAAGGCAGGCGGCGTGCCCTACACCAAGGAGCGCTGACGCGTGGCCTCCGATACCGAACTGTTTGCAGCGGCCGAGGCCGTGCGGGCGCGAGCTTATGCCCCGTACTCGCATTTTTCGGTGGGTGCGGCGATCCTGGCCGACGACGGCAGGATTTACGCCGGATGCAACATCGAGAATGCGGCCTATCCCATCGGCAACTGCGCCGAAGCCTCGGCCATCGCCGCAATGATCGCCGGCGGCGGCAAGCGCATCCGCCGCCTCTACGTGACCGGGCCGGGGACCGCGCCTGTCACGCCCTGCGGCGGCTGCCGGCAGCGCATTCGCGAGTTCGCGGACCTCGACGTCGTGGTGATCAGCCACGGTATCGAGGGTGCGCCGCTGACGCAGACTTTGAATCAACTGCTGCCGCATTCATTCGGGCCGGAATTCCTGTCCAAATGATGTGAACGACTCAGCGGAACCGACGGGCGGCTGGCGTGTTTGCCTTGCCGAAGACCGCCGGCCCCGCCCTCAGGCTGGTGGCACCAGATAGGCGCCCACCTACGACATCCGTTGTAGGAGGGCGCCTATCTTTGGTACCCTCGCCACCAATGAAGTTTGCGCGGACATCGACCGCGCACCGACACCAACGGTGTCCTGGAGGCGATATGAGTTTACGCATCGTCGATACTCCGACGGCGGCGCCCGCGCCGGCCAAGGCCACGGCGCATCCTCCGGCGCGCAATCCCGGTTTCGCGCTCGATCTCGATTGGGTCGGCCGCATCCGCATGAACCGCTCGGCGCTCGAGCGCCGCGCTGCGACGATCGGCACGCGGCGGACGGTGAAGAAGGACTGGCAGGCCGCGTGGCTGCTGCGCGCCATTACGCTGATCGACCTGACGACCCTCAACTCCGACGACACACCCGGCCGCGTCGAGCGGCTCTGCGCCAAGGCGCGGCATCCGCTGACCGACGAGATCATCGATGGCTACGACATCGCGGACCTCAAGATCGTGCCCGGTGCGGTCTGCGTCTATCACACCTTCGTTCCGACCGCGGTGCATGCGCTCGAGGGCAGCGGCATTCCGGTCGCCGCGGTTTCGACAGCCTTTCCGCACGGCCTTGCGCCGCTTGCGACACGCCTCGAGGAGATCAAGGCCTCGGTCGCGGCCGGTGCGAAGGAAATCGACATCGTCATCAATCGCCACCAGGTGCTGACCGGCGACTGGCAGGGCCTCTACGACGAGGTCAAGGCGATGCGCGAGGCCTGCGGCGAGGCGCATCTGAAGACTATCCTCGGCACCGGCGACCTTGCGACACTCAATCAGGTGGGCCGCGCTTCGCTGGTCTGCATGCTGGCCGGCGCCGACTTCATCAAGACGTCGACCGGCAAGGAAAAGGTCAACGCCACCCTGCCGGTATCGCTGGCGATGATCCGCATGATCCGCTGGTTCGCCGACGAGACCGGCGTCGAGATCGGCTACAAGCCGGCCGGCGGCATCAGCTCGGCTAAAACGGCGCTCGACTACATGGCGCTGATGAAGGAGGAGCTCGGCACGCACTGGCTGCAGCCGCACCTCTTCCGCTTCGGCGCGAGCTCGCTGCTCACCGATATCGAACGCCAGCTCGAGCACAACCTGACCGGCCATTACGCGGCCGACTACCGCATGCCGATGGTGTGACGGCGGGGCCATGAAGCAAGCTGCCGCCATCGAC